>Ga0224555_1001028_pt1 | contig 41185 bp, 37 predicted proteins | sample 714S23034metaG_FD_180687 | JGI IMG/M metagenome (GOLD analysis project Ga0224555, IMG submission 180687) | Peat soil microbial communities from Stordalen Mire, Sweden - 717 S2 30-34 | ecosystem: Environmental > Terrestrial > Soil > Wetlands > Peat | place: Sweden: Norrbotten County, Stordalen... | reverse complement strand
AAGGGGATGACCAAAACGGTTTGGCAGCAGAGGTTGTTCGGGTTTCAGATCATTTTCTTTCAGCCACGCTTGCAAGAGACGCCGGGTGCTTTTGGCGATTGGGAGTATCCCAGCGCTCGTCTCGTCCCGCCTGCTCAAGCCCTTGGGCAATCCCCCGCCCAACGGCATTAAGTTTTTCTGCACGGCTGATGTTTTGGAACTGCTCAAAGATCGGTCATGGCTGACAAAGGCGACGAACACCATCAATCAACATTGGCAGCGGCAGAACTCCCGCAAGAAAGACCACCCTGTGAATGGCTCACGGGACGGTCATTCTTCGCTTCTTGATTTGTCGGCGGCTGTCGCTGCCCGCTAATCCCCTTAAGCAACCGCCGCCGGCATCGGCACAATCACATCGGCGGAAGCGGTTGCCATTTTCCGTTCGTAATCCTCCAGAGTCGGAATCACGACTTGGGCTTTCCGGGCATAAGCGCGATGCACAGCCTTGCTGTTGTGCCCCAAAGCCTCCTGTGCGAATCTCTCCGGGTAACCGCAGATTTTGGCACGCTCCGCCCATGCGTAGCGGTAGGAATGCAGGGTGACGCCCTTAATCATCAAGCGCCGGCAGGCGCGGGCGAACTCGGTTGCCCGGTGCGCCTCCCGCATCGGCTTGAGTTTGGGAAAGAGCGGACCCACTTGCGGGAGTGTCCGCAACACGCCTTCGAGCTCTTTGCCAAAGCGGATGAGCGTCGGCCCGGTCTTGGTGCGCGTCATCTCGTCCATCGGCGCTTGCCAGGTACGCTTGGCAATCTCCGGGTCGGTCGCGGTCAAATACGTCCGGGCGATGTGGAGATTGAGCACCGGCTGCCGGTGGGCTTCGTTCTTGGAATGCAGGAGCGTGAGGGCTTCGGCTTCGTCCTTGGTGCGGAGACTGTGCTGTTTGCGGGTCGTGGTGTCCTCGCTGTAATAAACGCCCGCTCGCCGGAACATGATGAATCGTTGTTTCATAACTGATTCCCTGAATGGTGAACCAGTCCAGTCTCATCGCGTTAGCGAGTAGTCGGCGAGTTTCAGCGAAGTTTTGGCGAATTGTGGGCGAGTTGTATTTTCACGCCCCAATTCACTGACACTTTCACTGACAGTGGCCATTCCGCCCGGCGTAACTCCTTGCTGCTCAAGCAGCTAAACTTGGAGGCGAGGGTCGGAATCGAACCGACGAATGCAGCTTTTGCAGAGCCGTGCCTTACCACTTGGCGACCCCGCCTTCCCCCTTAAACCTATCCGCCTTCTCCTTTAATGCAAGTTCTGTTTTTTCAGTTCTTTAGCGGCCTTTTTGGCCTTCTCTCCCGGCTCGCGGCTCGTACCCTAATCGCTCCCGGTTCCTCCAGAGGGCTTCCGGCTTGAATATCCCGCGCGGAGTGATGATGCCGGTGATCAATCCCGGAGGCGTCACGTCAAAACCGGGGTTGCACGCGGTGCTGGACGGATTGGCCACCCGGACATAGGTGAGTTCCTTGCTCCTGACGCTCATCCCCCAGGCGCCCAAGACCTCGCTCTCGCTTCGCTCTTCAATCGGAATTTCCAATCCGCGGCGCATGGTCCAGTCAATGGTCGAAAGAGGAATGGCCACGTAAAACGGAATGCCGTGGCGCCGGGCTAACACAGCCTTGGCGTAGGTGCCTATTTTGTTGGCAACTTCTCCCGTGCGTCCCAAAGTCCGGTCGCTGCCAACCAGGACCAAATCTATTTCGCCGCGTTGCATCAGGTGGCCGGCGGCGTTGTCGGCGATGATTTGATGGGAAATGTTTTGCTGGGCCAACTCCCAGGCCGTCAAGGTCGCGCCCTGGCTGCGAGGGCGGGTTTCGTCGCAATAGACGTGGAATTTCCGGCCGGCTTGCTGGGCGGCGTAGAGCGGGGCGGTGGCGCTGCCAATGTCCACGAAGGCCAGCCAGCCGGCGTTGCAATGGGTCAGGATGCGGGCGCCGGGGCGGATGAGGCGGGCGCCGTGGCGGCCGATTTCCGCACAGTGGCAAACGTCGTCGTGGGCAAATTGTTCGGCGGCAGCCAGCGCCAGGGCTTGTTGTTCCTCCACGGTCTGGCCGGATTGCATGGCCAGGCGGACGGCGTTCATGGCGTTGACGGGATCCACGGCGGTGGGGCGCGCGGCTTGGAGGGTTTGAAACGCGGCCTCGATGTGGCGGGTGAATTTTGAAAGATCGCGCCCGCCAAAAGCCAGCGCGGCCTGGGCCAACCCGTAGGCGGCGGTGGCGCCGATGGCCCCGGCGCCACGAACGGTCATGTCCCGGATGGCGCGGGCGGTGGAGCGATAATCGGCCTGAGCCGCTATTTTGAATTGATGGGGGAGCAACCGCTGGTCAATCAGAAGGACTTCGTTGCGCCGCGCGTCGAATGTCACGGTGCGATAATGCCGGGTGCGGTGATGGGCGGTGACGTTCATGCGATGGCCTTGGGGCTGGCCGGCCGGGAAATCGCCTTTCAGGGTGTCTTGGCCTGGAGTCCGCGGATTTTGGCGCGGATTCTTTTGAAATCGTCGTGTTGGCGCAGATTGTCCAGGTCGGGGTCTTTGTCGAGTGATTTGAAATCGCGGTAGCCGAGGTTGATGGCGGCCTCAAGGGCTTCAAAGGCCAGTTGAGTTTGTTGCGTCAGCGAGTAGCTGCAGGCCAGGTTGTACTGGACGACGGCATCCTCCGGGTGCAACAGGGACAGGCGCTCGTCCACCTTCAAGCCTTCCGGATAACGGCCGCGGCGGGTGTAGTCGTCGCCCAGGATTTGCAGGGCTTCAATGTAGGCCGGGTCGCGGCGGACGACGCCTTCAAGAAACAGAATCTCCAAGTCCAGGTCCCTGAGTTCCTGGCGTGTGAGTTTCTTGCGTGGACTGTTGATTTTCTTAGGCATAGCGCGCACCGGGCATGAGTTATTCACAGGTTGGCGCGGATGTCCATTCAATTTTTTGCCAGAATTTGCTTGGAAGATGGCGGGGCGGCGTCTTGTGTAGAGCGGTTGAGCATGAATTGTTTTCTCACGGGGGCGTCGGGATTCATCGGCGCCAATCTGGCGCGCCAGTTGGCGGCGCGGGGGCATGGCGTCAAGGCGCTGGTGCGGGCGGAGAGCGATCTGCGCGGCCTGGCGGGCGTGGAATATGAGCCGGTGGCCGGAGACCTGGCGCAACGCCCGGCGCTGGAAAAGGCGATGCGCGGTTGCGATTGGTGCTTTCACGTGGCGGCCAGTTATCATCTTTGGTTGCGCGATTACGCGCCGATGTATGCCGCCAATGTCGAGGGCACCCGCAACGTCCTGCAAGCGGCCATGTCCGCCGGTTGCCGTCGCATTGTTTATACCAGCACGGTGGGGTGCATCGGTTTGCCGCGCCTGGACCTTGGGCAAATCGTGCCCGGCGATGAATCCACGCCGGTGAGCGAGGCGCAAATGAGCAATCACTACAAACGCTCCAAGTGGCGGGCGGAGACGGTGGCGCGCGAGCTGGCGGCCAAGGGCGGCCCGGTGGTCATTGTCAATCCCAGCACGCCGATCGGGCCGTGGGACATGAAACCGACGCCGACGGGGAAAATTGTGCTCGATTTTTTGCGGCGCAAGATGCCGGCGTATTTGGACACGGGCTTGAATTGGGTGCATGTGCGGGACGTGGCGGCGGGGCATATCCTGGCGGCGGAGAAGGGCCGGGTGGGAGAGCGCTATATTCTGGGCAACGCCCAGGGCAATTGGACCATGAAGCAGGCGCTGGACGTGTTGGAGGAATTGACGGGGATTCCGGCGCCGAAGTATCGCGTGCCTTACGGGGTGGCGCTGGCGGCGGCCTATTTCGACGAGGCTCTTTCCGCCGTAACCGGGCGTCCGCCCAAGGCCCCGTTGGCGGGAGTGCGGATGGCCCGGTACAAAATGTTCTTCAACCCGGCCAAGGCGATCCGTGAATTAGGTTTGCCGCAAACTCCCCCCCGCCAGGCCTTTGCGGACGCGGTGCAATGGTTTCGCGACCATGCCGCGGTTTCGTGAGTAGATAGGTGATGGAGACGCAAGCGGACATCCTGGTCTGGACAACGGCGGCCGGTCTTTTGGCCGCGGCCGTCCTGACGCTGGCGCGCATTTTGCCAGCGCAAAATATCGCCATGATCCTGGGCAGTCTGGCCGCGTATGAAGCGGCGCTTGAAACTGTCCAGGCCGGCCCCCATTCGCTCTGGCGCGGTTTGCTGTCGTGGCCGGCGACCATCGTGTTGGCGCGCGCGGGGTGCCGATGGATTCTCCGAAGTTGGAGGCGGGATTGGAACTATGGCCTGCCGCTGATCGTCATGGCCGGCGCGACCGCAGCCTTGGTGGAGTTCGCCGTCGCAATGGCCGGTTCGAGGTGGGCCTTCGCGGCCAAACTTGCCGCCGTCCGCTTCGCCTCGACGGCCTTGTGTTTGTTCGTTCTGTCGCCCTGGTTTATTTCAAAGCTTCCGCATAAGCCACATCATCACGCTCAGTAAGAGGCTCAACAGCAGGCACGTCACGATTGGAAAACAGATTATGGGACAGCCGCGATCCTATCAAAACTCTCCTCAATGAAAGTCGTGTTTTGAATGCGCGACAATTTGGCGTACAGCCCGTTCTGTTCCAGCAATTCCTCATGCGTTCCGCGCTCGACGATCTCGCCGTGCCGCATCACTAGAATCTGGTCCGCGTTGCGAATGGTGCTCAAGCGGTGCGCGATGACGAAGCTGGTGCGATGAGCCATCAGCCGTTCCAGCGCCTCCTGGATCAATTTTTCCGTGGCCGTGTCCACGCTGGCGGTCGCTTCGTCCAGGATGAGAATGGGGGCGTTCTTCAGGAGCGCGCGCGCAATGCTGACCCGCTGCTTTTCGCCGACGCTCAGTTTGACCCCGCGTTCGCCCACGTGCGCGTCGTAGCCTTCCGGCAGACGGGTGATGAACTCGTGGCAATTGGCGGCCCGGGCGGCGGCCATAAGCTCCTCCGCGCTGGCGTCGAGTTTTCCATAAAGAATGTTTTCGCGCACGGTGCCATTGAAAAGAAACGCTTCCTGGCTGACCACGCTCAAATGCGAGCGCAACGACTCCAGCGGCACCTCCGCGATGTTCCGGCCGTCAATCAGAATGCAGCCCGCGGAAATCTCGTAAAAGGCAGGCAGCAAATTGACCAGGGTCGTTTTGCCGGAGCCGGTCGGCCCCACCAGGGCGATCATCTGGCCGGGCCGCGCCAGGAGGGAAATCTCTTTCAGCGCGGTGCGCCCCGGCCCATAGCTGAAGCTGACGTTTTCGTAACGCACCTCCCCCCGCACCGGCTCCCGGAACGCGTCCTGGCGCCGCGCGCCCGCGCGTTCCTCGGTCGCGTCCAGAATATCGAAGACCCGTTCCCCGGCGGCGCGCGCGGACTGCAACATCTGGTTCAACCCGTGAAGCTTCCCGATGGGATCGTAAAAGAGCGCCAGGTAAAACATGAAGCCGACCAGTTCGCCAATCGTCAGCTTGTTGGCGGCCACCATGGAGCCGCCCCGCCAGAGCACCAGCGCCGTGCCGAGCGAGGCGGCAAAGGTCATCGCCGGAGAATAAATCGCCCAAACCTTCATGACCCCCAGCGTGCTTCGCCGCAAATCATCGGCCCGTTTGGCGAACCGCTGGTCCTCATGCCCTTGCCGGCCAAAGGCCTTGATTTGCCGGATGCCTTGGAGGCTGTCCATCAGGAACGCGTTCATGGCGCTGGACGCCCGGCGCTGCGCCCGGTAGCGGCGATGCGCCGTCAACGTGTACCAAAGCGCCCCGGCCGCCAGGAGCGGAACCGGCAGCAAGGCCAGGGCGGCCAGCGTCATGTTCGTGCAACACAAAATGAGGAGCACTGCCGCCACGCTCAAGATCGCGACCGTTCCCTGCTCCGTGCCATCAATCAGGATGCGCTCGACGGCGTTGATATCCTCGATGACCCGCGTCATCAGATCGCCCGAGGACCGCTGGTCAAAGTAACCGACCGGCAGCCGTTGCAGCCGCCCAAAAACGTCGCGGCGCATGTCGTAGATGACGTTCTGCTCAAAGACATTGTTGACGAGGATGCGCAGGCTGTTGAACACGTCCCGCAGCAGGAACGCCCCCGCCAGCCACGCCACCGGCAGCAGATAGCCCGCGCGCCGGCCGGCCACCACTTCGTCAATAATCGTCCGCACCAGACGCGGGAAAACCAGGGAACATCCCAGCGACGCCAGCGCGCACAGGATGTTGGCCGCGGCCATGGCCCTGTACGGCCGCAAATAGACCGCGACCCGGCGCGCGACCTCCCAAGTCGAGCGGGAGCGCGCCCGGAAAGCGGGGTCTTCCTCTGAGTCCATAAGGTGGCGTCCGTGCATCATTCGTTGCGCCTTCCAGTATCCCGCATGGGCCATGGAGCGCAAGTGGATTGAAAAAATCCCGGGCCTCAGGCACAATGGCCGGGTTGATGAGTGCGAAATTGAAAATAACCGCTTACGCCGTGTTCCTGGCGCTGTGCGTGTGGTTCGGTTTGGAATTTTATTCCAACTATTCCGTTGTCACCAAGGCGGCGGGGAACGCCGACACCAATGCCCTCGCCGCGCCAACGAACACCAACATCAATTCCAGCACGAATGATCCCGCCAATACCAACAATGCCAGGGCCGCGACCAATGCCCCTGCCGCGCCCGCCACCAACGCCCCCGCGACGCCGGACACCAACGCCGTGGCCGCGCCGGGGACCAACGCCATGGCAACGCCGGGCACCAACGCCGTGGCCATAGTCGGCACCAACGTCGCGGCAACCCCCGCGACCAACGCGGCGCCGGCTCAAACCAACGCCCCCGCTCCGTCCGCTCAAGCCTCCAAGACAGCCGCGCCAGCGCCCGATGTCAACTCGAAGCGCAGCGCCATGATCACTTATTTAGCCGCGTTTGTCGGGGCGGCCATTGGGCTGGGCTTGCTCATTGCCAACGACGTGTCTCACTTCATGGGCGCCCAGGCGATCGAATTCCTTTTTAACGACATCCCGGAGGGCCAGCGCGACCCTGAGTACGAGCGGGCCGAGGCCGAATGGGCCAACGGCAAGCATCTGGACGCCATCCAAATGATGCGCGACTTCCTCAAAAGGCATCCCCGTGAACTCTACGCCGCCCTGCGCATCGCGGAGATTTACGAGAAGGACCTGAGAAATTATCTGGCTGCCGCGCTGGAGTACGAGGAGGTCCTCAAACACAGATTGCCGGCGGAGCGATGGGGCTGGGCGGCCGTTCATCTTTGCAATCTTTATTACAGGATCAATCAGCCCGACAAAGCTCTGGCCCTGTTGCGCCGCGTGGCCGGCGAATACCCCAAAACCGCCGCCGCCAAAAAGGCCCGCGCCCGCCTTGGCATCGCGGAGCCGGAACCCGAAGCGCCCAAGGCAGAGGCCGTCATCGAAGCCGAACCGGAATCCTCCGGGGAACAACCCGTCATCGTCATGGAGGAACATCCGCCGGAACTGGAACCGCGAACGGAAGCCCCGCCACCCCCGCCACCGCCGCCCACGCCACCCGAACCGCCCAAACCGAGTCTGCCCCCGGGCTTCCGCCCGAAGAAATGAACCCCCAAATTGTGCTTGAATCCAGGCGGAAATAGGTTAGCTTGCTGGTCTTATATTTTATAATTATGTCTCGACAATGCGAATTGACCGGCGTCGGCTCCATCAAAGGCAGCCACATTTGGCGCAGTGGCAAGGCCAAGAAAAAGGGCGGCATCGGCACTCATATTACCGCCATTACCAAGCGGCGCTTCCAGCCCAACCTGCAAAGGGTTAAGGCGGTGGTGGACGGGGAAGTCCGCTATATCCGCGTGTCGGCCAAGGCGCTCAAAAAGGGCTTGGTGACCAAGGCGCCCAAACGGCGCTGGAGCAAGGATCAACCGGCGGCCGTGCCGGCCCCCGCGCCCGCGCCCGCGGCGGCTTAGATCGTGTCGGACATTCAGGAGCGGCCAGCGGGATGCTTGCGGCGCGAGGTTCGCCCGCCCTTACTTCCTTTTCAAATGGCGCATGGTGGCGCGTTTTAATTCGCGGTCGGCGTCGCGCTGTTTGATGTCCTGCCGCTTGTCGAACTCCACCTTGCCTTTGCCCACGCCGAGGGAGACTTTGACCTTGTCATTCTTCCAATACAAAGAGAGCGGGATCAGGGCGTTGCCCTTGACCGAGGCCAGGCCGGAGAGTTTGCGAATTTCGGATTTGTGCAACAACAATTTCCGGGGCGCCGTGGGGGCGTGGCCAAAGCGATTGGCCTGGACGTATTCGTCAATGTGCGCGTTGTAGAGCCAGACCTCCTCCTTCTCGACCCGGGCGAAGGCGTCGTTGATTTGCGCTTTGCCGGCGCGGAGGGTTTTGACTTCCGAACCGTGCAGAACAATGCCGGCCTCGAAAGTTTCCAGAATGTGGTAATCCCGCCGGGCTTTGGAGTTGTGCAGGATTTCGGCCATAAGCAGGAGCAAGCATCGCCCGGCCATCCTCCCCGGCTGGCGACGGCCAAAGACGGCGGTTAGCGTCCGCGCCGTTTCTTGGGGGTCGGCTGGACTTCCTCCTCGCCCTCGACATCGGCCAGGAAACCCATTTTATCCTCGATAATTTCCAGCAGCGCGATATCCGCCGCGCCAAGATTGCCCGCTTGCTCCACCAGTGGACGGCTGTTGCCGCCGCCGGAGGTAAGCTGCCGGACGCGGCGCGAGATGAGGTTCACCAAGACGTTGGGATTGCCCACCTTGGCCAAGGCTTGTTTTATGTATTCGCTATTCACCAGTCATTCAGCTTACGGTATGGACAGCCAAACGCAATACAAATGATTTGTAAATAAAAACCAGCCTTGGCGGATCAATAATCATACAATCCGCTGTCGCGCGTGTAACCGCCGCCGCCGCCAGCGCCGGCGTCTTCTTCGCCGCCCATAAAACCACCGAGGACGTCGCCCATGTCCGCTTCGATCTTCTCAGGGTCCTCCCCGGCTTCGAGACGCTTGATGGCGATGTCCCATTCCTTGGGCACGCTGCCGGCGGGCATCAAGTCCTTCATCTTTTTGATCATCTGCGCTATATGCCGGGGGTTGTTTTCGTCCAGGTGCTCCATGTCGCGCTCCATTTCGGACATGGCGCGGGCGACGCGCGGATCATCCAGGTCCGGCATCGGGTCCGGCTCCGATCCGGCGCTGGCGGACGGTTCCGACAGGCCGCGCGGCATGGCGAAGGCACTGACTTGTTTGGTCATTTTGTGCCGACCGCACTTGGGACAAGCCGGCGGGCCGGCAGGCCGCAGTTTCTTGGAAAGAAAACTGAAGATTCTCCGGCAGTCAGGACAGGCGAATTCGTAGATGGGCATGGCAGCCTCTGTCAATCATTTATTTTCTCTTGGGCCGGCCGGCAGGCGTCCGATCCAGACGCCTTGGGCGGCCAGCTTCCATTCCAGGGCCGGCAGGTCGGGCCGGGCGGAACGCCCGAGGGCCAGCCGGTCTGCCGGGCGCATTTTCTTGATCCACGGCTCATAGGACTCGGCGCTTCCCTCGGAACGGTGGATGCCGCGATAGATTTTAAGGTCGTCGGGCGGCATGAGGGCCGGTTCGAAGCCGACGATGTAACGCCAGCCGCCCCCCGGGTTCTTGTAGAACGTGTTATAAAAAAACTGCATGTTGTCATTGTAGAATATGCCGCCCGGGCCGGGCATCCAATCCTTTAGTTGCGGGTTGCCGCCATCCACGAAAGGCTCGTTCAGGCAGGCGGTGTAACGGCGGCCCAGATCGTTGGTCGAGTCCAGGTAAAGAGGCAGCACGATGCAACCGCAGGCCAGCAAGCGTTGCACCGAAGTGGCACTCCACAGGCTGGACATGGCTTGATCGAATTCACCCGCCATCCAGACAATGGCGGCGGCCACACCCCAATCGGCCCAAAAGCGGTCCGCCACAAATCCGAGAATCCAATTGATGACGATCATCCAGACCACCGGCTGGGAGAAAAGCGGGCGGGAAGAATGGCCCTGCCGCTGCCGCCAAAGATAGATGATGGCCAGCAGGGCGATGGTGGCGAATTCGCCCGCGCTGGATTGGAATTCCCCCACCAGCAGCCACTTGGGCGCGTGCTCCGCGTAAATGCACTTGGCCGTGAACACGACTTCGTAGAGGAAGGCCAGCGGCCGGCCCGTCGCCAGCGCCCCCGCCATCGTTCCCACCGCCCAGCAACCCGCCAGCCAAAGGCCGGCCCGCCAGCGTTGGGCCAGGAAAAAAGCCGCCAGGAGCAAAACCCACAAATACCACGTGCCGTGCATCCATACCGAAAGCGCGAACCCAAAGCAGGTCAGCGCCGCCTTCCACCAGGGAGGATTGCGGTCTTGTTCCCTGGACCAGGAAAAAAGCAGGGCCATCAGGATGGCCTCGGTCAGGAGATAGGGACGGCCTTGCGCCCAACGGTCCATCAATTGAGGAATGGCCAGCATTTGGGCTAGAACCGCCGCCATCCAAGCCTCCGGATGCCGCACCCAAATCAACGGAAAACACAACACCGCCAACAACATGCCCGCCACCGAGAAACTGAGCAAAGCATCCTCGTCCCAGCCCGCGGCGCGGTGCAGCACCCCCAGGAACCATTCCCAGCCGGGACTGTGATCCACCACGTATTCGGGGCGCATGACCACAATCTCCGAATAAGGTTTATTGGCAAAGGGCTTGGCGGCGTGCCGCCGGGCGTCGCCGGGCGGCATATAGCCGTAGCCGAGAATCTTCAGGCAGATAAAGAGGGCGGCCAGCAGGACCGCCAGCCAGCACATCAAGGGCGCGTAACGCTGGAGTGCGGTGCTGTTATTCATCATTTTCTAGTCGTGCCATGACGCCGCAAGACGGCCTCAAAGACAAGCCATTATTTTTTTGGCCATAGGCCGGATTAGGCCGGATTGGGTCGGATTAGACCGGATCAAGGCCGGATTGACGTTGGATAGGGCGCCGGCTGAGGCTGCCCCGGCGGATGGCCGTCCGGTAATGTTTGACCGGCAAGTTTGCCGCTTGAAGGAGAAGAATCTCTGGGGGAGAGCGAGCGTCTCGCTCGCCGTTTTCGGCCTCCGGCCGAAAACTCTTCGCCTGCGCCCGGCGAGACGGAACTTCCCAGGGCGCCGCGCGCCCCAAACCGCACGGCGGGACGCCATGCGGAGCGACCGGGACGGTCGCGCTCCCAATCCTGCCGGGATGCGGGGGCAACAAGCCAGCGCTCTCCAATAAGTGAGATGCGCGCAATAAAAAAATCCGGTCATATTTGGTTTAATTCAGTCAAATTTGGTCAAATTTGGTCAAATTTGGTCAAATTTTTTCAGAAGCCGCCTCACTCGATTCCGAGGACTTTTATTTTTTTTGGCATAGGTCGGATTAGGTCGGATTAGGTCGGATTGGGTTGGATTAAGGCCGGATTGAGGTTGGATGGGACGCGAGGTTGAGGTCAGATTGGCTGGAAATGACCAGCCCCAATATTTCATAGTTCGGTAGGGCGAAGCTGCCGCTTCGCCCTGATATTTGGGCGGCGCGGCAGCGCCGCCCGACCAACAAAAAGGAGCCGCCAGGTTTTGAAACCTGCGCCGCGCTCCGCTTCAAATCCAGAGCCATTTCAATACTCACGCGAGGATATTACCAAAAGCCGCAAAAACCCAAAAACCTACCATAGGTTTTTAGGCGCGATTTTTTGGGGAGCAGGCTAATCCGCGAAACATCCTGAGCCTCAACGCCTTCCGGGGCTAAAAATCCCCAAAACACGAAAAAACACGAAAAAAAATGGTGTTTTTAAAGCGCGGCGCCCCCGTTTTTCTGCCAAACGGCCCCCAAAAAGGCCCGTTTTTGTTGTCAGTACGTTTTTAAGGGCGCAACGATGGCCGCCTTTGGCCTTGATGGAGAAGAACTTGCATTGATTTCTGAAACCAGGCTTTTTTTCAGGGCGATTATTGAAATTGCGGATGCCGCCAGAGTTTCTCCCAACTCTCCTCCACAGCTTGAGCGACGGAGGATGGCGAAGGCGGATCAGTAAGAATGCCAGGAAATGACGGCGCTGTGACGGGTCTGTGCCGTCATACGTTACGGGTTGATCTTCTGTAAGTGCTTGGTTAGCAATGTATGTTACGATTTGACGGCTCAAGACCCCTGCGGCTGTGGCAGCCGGGCAGGTCCGGTGAAAAAGATATCAAGTTTCAACAGGAGGTCGCAGAGTTAACGGAGAGCAGAACATGAAGACCTCTGTTGCCTTCGTTGCCTTCTGTTTGGCTCTCAAAGGCTGACAGAAGCAAACCAAGGCAACGAAGAAGAAATCCCCGCGCCGAAGAATTTTGCGGGGTCATTGGGGTCATGTCTCTGCATTCTGCAATGGCACATATTGGATTTCCGTTGGTTCAGCTTCAGCCCCCAATCCTGGCGACCAGGATACACCACCAAGTCCCGGCACCAGCCGCCGCAGATCGAGAAAAATATCAGAAAATGAAGAAGGCAGAGATGTGACCCCGATGGCCCACGACGGATTTTGCCTAGCGCCGGTAAATCTCCCGGCGATGGCCTATTGCTATCAAATAAATCTCTCCTCGAGTCAAGTCCAATCGGTATATCACGCGATAGTCGCCAACCCGCAATCTAAACTTGTCCGAGCCGGTCATTCGATAATGGGGGAATGTGTCGAGCCGCAAGCCCGTCGCATCAATTTTTCGCTGGACATTGGCCTGGATTGCCAGAGGCAATGGTAAAAAGTCGCGGTCAAATTCGCGTGCAGCAATCTGGGTGGCCGCGCCGTTCATGGGCGCAATCAAGACTTGCGAAGGCGCGAGCGTCCCTCACGAAGGTCCTGCTCGCCGCGTTGGATCTTGGCCTTGAATTCTTCCGTAAGCTCCAATTGGTCCTCCAGCACGTTTTCCAGCCAGTCACGCAGTTCTTCCTGCTTTTCCGGCGGAAGCATTCGAACATCTGATTCGAGTTGTTCAAGAGTTCTCATTTCTGCCAGTATAATATCCCAAGCGGGGGCTTCCGTAAAGTCCCTTCGCCGAAAGAATTGCGCGGGGTCATTGGGGTCATGTCGGAAGGGCGCTTAGATAAGGAATCAACAATGTAAAATGCTTGCGTGGAACAGGTTGTGAAATCAGATTCAGCCCATCGCACAGAATATGTCGCTCCTACGGAGCTTGAAATGCGTGGCGGCACGAGGACTACAAAGATGTCGTCCCTAGCGGGACTAAAAACAGTGCTTTCGCATGTTATTGAAAGCCAAAGTGTTACGCACTAACTAAGCGCCATTCAGATGTGACCCCGATGGCCCAATCAAAAGTGGAGGTCACAAGAATTTCCGTCTCTATTTCACGGATCCCACCGCGTAGCACCAAAGGACATTATTATCCCGGATGTAGAGCCTCCCGTCGGCTACGACAGGATACGCCCAAGCCTTTTCCAGCTTGACGACCCCTGCCCCGGTTCCCGTCGAGGAACAGAACACATAATCGCCGCTGGCCACGGGTGTTTGGATATTGGCCCCATACTTGCTGATCGGTTTGCTATAACGCCACAAGAAACGGCCCGTGGAGGCTTCGATTCCAACCAGGCCTTTGGTCAACAGCCGCACATACTCCCGAATCCCGCCAACCTCCACCACGATGGCCGATGAAAAGCCGGCATCATCCGCCTCCGGCAGGGGACATTTCCAAATCAAATCTCCCGTGCTTTTTCGCAACGCGATGACGGTCGCCGCACTGCCCCCTGGGGCGCACACCAGCGCGTCGCCATCGAGCAGGGGCGACTCGGCGTAAGCCCATTCCGCGGTTTTGCCGCCGTACTCGTTGCGAATATTCTTTTTCCAACGCACGTTCCCCGTTTTGGCGTCCAGACAAGCCACGTCCCCGTCGGAACTCTGCGCGTACAGAAGGTCACCCTCAAGGGTGGGCGTCGAGCGGGCCGTGGGGAAGTTAGGCTGCTGCTTTGGGTTCCCCACGTTTCCCAGCCGGGTGGACCAAATCCGTTTGCCATCGCGGGCGTCCAGGGCCATGACCGATTCATTCTCCAAGCCTTCGCTTTCCATCAGGAAGAGGCGGCCATTGACCACGGCGGGAGTCGAGTATCCCCGGCCCATGTTGCTGACCTCCCAGAGCAGCTTCGGCCCTTCTTTGGGCCATTGGGCGAGCAGGCCGGTCTCATGCGAAATACCATCCCGTTGCGGCCCGCGCCATTGCGGCCAGTTATCCGCCAGGAGCAGCGTGGGCAGAATCAAACTTGCGGCGATACAGAGTGTTGATAATGCCGCACGGCAATCTCCACCTTTTCGAGCACGTCATCGGAAAGCCTTCCGACAGCCTGGCCGCCAAGGCGGCTGGGATCAAGTGACCGGATCTGGAAGCAAAGGAAGACCGTTTCCATCGGCAGGCCGCTTTCGAGTGGAGAAACACGGACATTCGTTGGGTAATCGCGAGCCACGTTCTCGCCTTCTGTTCCAACTATTACGGTGACGGCCGGTAATGGCATCGTTACGATATATTCCCGTTTTTTGTCCAAAAGTCAACACCCGGTTTCCATACCCGGTTGGGCGCACGACAGAATCCTTGTTGAAGCTGAACCGCACGAGGTGACGATTTATGGAGGCATAAGTTAAAGCCCTATCATTTGCAGCGTCTTGTCCCCCTTTGTTGCCTTCGTTGCCTTCTGTTTGGCTCTCAAAGGCTGACAGAAGCACACCAAGGCAACGAAGAAGAAATCCCCGCGCCGAAGAATTTGGTCCCGCGCCCCAGGCGAACGACGGGAGCGTTTTTTTATTTCCTTGCGGGCGGAAATGGGGTGCAATGGGGCGGAACTCGTTGACGATGAAAGCAAAAATCCTCGTGGTGGACGACGAGCCGGACCAGGTCGAATTGCTCGACACCAATTTGACCGCCGCCGGTTTTGAGGTCGTGACGGCCGGCAGCGGGGCGGAGGCGCTGCAGCAGGCCCGCGCGCTCCATCCGCAGTTGATTCTGCTGGACGTAATGCTGCCCGGATTGGACGGGTTGGAGGTGTGCAAGATGCTGCGGGAAGATGCCGCCACCAGCTCCATTTCCATCATCATGCTGACGGCGCGGGCCACGGAAATTGACCGCGTGCTGGGCCTGGAACTGGGGGCCGACGATTATGTGACCAAGCCTTTCAGCGTGAGAGAACTGGTGTTGCGGGTCAAAAAATTGCTCCAGCGCCAGCCCGGACGGGAAGCCGGGGAGGAGGGCGAGGGGCGCATCCAACTGGGCGGCCTGCGCATTGACAAGCCGCGGCATCGGGCTTCCTTCCACGGACGGGCGCTGGATTTGACGCTGACGGAATTCAAGCTGGCGGCCATCCTGGCCGAGCGGCGGGGGCGGGTGCAGTCGCGGGAACAGTTGTTGCGGGACGTGTGGGGCTACAATAATGTGATTGACACTCGCACGGTGGACACCCACATGCGCCGCTTGCGGGCCAAACTCGGCCCCGCCGCCAAACTGCTCGACACCGTCCGGGGCGTGGGCTACCGCTTCCGGGAACCGTGAGGCGGCCATGCTCGTAAACCCATATTGGTGGAGTCTGTCCTGGTTGAGCCTGGCCTTGGCGGCGGGAGCAATGGTCCGATGGCAAACCTTGCGCCACCGGCGGGAGCGCGCCGGGGAGCAGGAGGAGCGCCACCGCGCCCTGGAAGAGCAACGGGAGGAAATCCACCGCCAGTTCCAGACCCGCCAGCAGGCGCTTTTCAACAGCATGAGCGAGGGCATCCTGTTGCTGGACCGCCAGGGGCGCGTGCGGATGATCAATGAATCGTTGCGCAAATTCTTTGACGTGGCCGCCGACGTGCGCGGCCAGACGATCATGGAGGCCTTTCGCTGGCATGAATTGGCCGCCCTGACGGCCCGGCTGCAACGGGAAAAAAACATTGTTGACGCCGAACTGGAAATCCAGCGCGTGGGCCGGCGCTGCTGGCTGGTCAACGCCGCCCTGGTGCCCGGCCAGCCCGGCGCGGAGGAGGGGCAGTTGTTTGTCTTCCACGAAGTCACCCGGCTCAAGGAACTGGAAAACATCCGCACCGAATTCGTCGGCAACGTGAGCCACGAATTGCGCACGCCCCTGTCCCTCATCAAAGGCTCCGCCGAAACGCTGCTGGACGGGGCCATCCACGACCCGCGGCAGGCCGTGCGCTTTTTGCAGAAGATTGACAAGCATTCGGACCGGCTTTTGTTTTTGATCGAGGATTTGCTGGTCATCTCCCGGTTGGAATCCGGCCACGCCTCCTTGAACCTGGCGCAAGTGGACCTGCGGGAGCTGGCCCGGCGCGTGCTGGAAGACCTGGCCTCCCGCGCCGCCGCGCGCCAGGCCGCCATGGAAAACAACATTCCCGCGCAAACCGTCGTGTGGGCCGACGCCGACCGTTTGCAGCAGGTGTTTTTCAACCTGGCGGACAACGCGATCAAGTACGGCAAGAGCGGCGGCTGCGTGACCTTCGGCGCGCGGGACGCCGGGGAAAAAACGGAGGTGTTCGTGGCCGACGACGGCCCCGGCATCCCGCCCGACTCGCTGGGGCGGGTGTTCGAGCGGTTTTACCGGGTGGACCGCGCCCGCTCGCGCGAGAACGGAGGCACCGGGCTGGGGCTGGCCATAGTCAAGCATATTGTTCAGGCGCACGGCGGGGAGGCCTGGGTCAGGAGCGAGATGCAGAAAGGCGCCACTTTTTACTTCACCCTGCCTAAAAAGCCGTCGTCCTCCCCCGTGGCCGCCTGACATGACTACAGCGCCCCGGCCCCTTTTTCCTCGGTGCGAATGCGGACGGCTTCCTGAATGGCCACGACGAAAACTTTGCCGTCCCCGATCTTGCCGGTTTTGGCGGCGCTGATGATGGCCTCCAGCACCGGCTGCACTTGCGTGTCCATGAGAACGATCTCCAGCTTGACCTTGGGCAGGAGTTCGCCGCCGTATTCGCTGCCGCGATGCACTTCCGCGTGGCCGCGCTGGCGGCCAAAACCTTCGACTTCGCTGACGGTCATGCCGCCAATGCCGATGTCAAACAGGGCGTCGCGGACTTCGTCCAGTTTGAAGGGTTTGATGATGGCTTCAATTTTCTTCATGCGTTATTCGGGCCCGGACGTGCCTTTGTCAGTCAAGTGGAAATCGGGGTAGCATTCGGCGCCCACCTCCGGCAGGTCCAACCCGCTCAACTCATCCTCGCGCCGGGTGCGCAACGGAGCGATGTAGTTGGAGGCTTTGAACCAAATCCAGCCCGTCAGCCCAAGGAAAATCAAACAACTCAACGCGCCGATGATCTGCGCCAGCAATTGGCCCCAGTCGTTGGAAGGGCCGCCAAAAAGCCTCGCCAGCGCCCCGGCCACGCCCGCCTTTTCCTGCACGCCGTTCCAACCGGCCCCGAAACTGCCGTCGGCCAGCAGGCCCAGACTGAGCGCGCCCCACACGCCGCCCACGCCATGCACGGCCAGCGCGCCCATCGGGTCGTCCACTTTCATGGTCCCCTCAAAAAAGAGGATGGCGTACACCACCAGCAAGCCGGCCACGGCGCCGGTGATGACCGCGCCGGCGGGATTGACAAAGGCGCAGGAGGCGGAGATGGCCACGCATCCGGCCAGCAGGCCGTTGCACACCAGGGAGGGGTCGGGCTTGCGGAATTTCACCGTCACCAGCGCGCAGGCCGCGGCGGCGCCGGCCGCCGAGGCCAATAACGTATTGACAGCGATGATCGGCGCGCGCGCCCCGTCCGTCAGCAGGGAGGGGCCGGCGTTGAGGCCGGACCACCCGGCGGCCAGCATCAGGGTGCCGGCAACGACATAGGCCAGATTATGACCGGCAATGGGACGCGGGCGGCCGTCGCGGGCGTATTTGCCCAGGCGCGGCCCCAGGGCGGTGGCGCCCATCAACCCCAGCATGGCGCCGGCCGCGTGGAGGACGGTGGAACCGGCGAAATCCACATAGCCGTGGCCCAAGCCGAGGTTTTGCCCCAGTTGCGCCAGCCAGCCGCCGCCCCAAACCCAGTGGCCGAAGACGCCCAGCGGCAGCGCGGCCGCGAACAGGCCGTAAAGGACAACGCTGCCAAATCTCCAACGTTCGGCCATGACGCCGGCGGGGATGACCGCGGCAAAGGAGATCGCCGCCGCCAGCCAGAAAAACAAGGCGCAAGCCCGCGGATCCGAACCGCTGGAAGCAAGAAAGAAACCGCGCGCGCCCGCCAGCCCGAAGGGATGGCCAAAAAGAGAGATGGACCATTGGCTGACCGGCGTGGCGGGCCAGCCCGTCGCCCCGCCGGAGAGTAACGCGAAACCGCAGACCCAAAAGCCGAGCACGCTGAGCGCGAAGAGGAGCAGGTTTATGGAGATGACCTGGGCGGCGTTCTTGGCGCGGCACAATCCCGCCACCACCAAAGCAAATCCGGCTTGCATCAGAATAACGAGCACTCCCGCCAATACCACCAATGTGAGATTCATGGACACGGTCTTTCCTTCCTGTTAACAAAAAAACTCTACTTGCCCTTGTGCTTGAAGTAGAGAAACAGCAATACAAAAACAATCACCTGCGCCAAGGCAAAGAGCAGGATCAAGGGCAGCGCGCGGAACCGGCTCTTCCATAACTGCGGCGTCTGCAAATGGCGAAAACGGCCCGCCAGTTCGACTTTTTCGTAGTCATCCAATTCCGCCTTCATCTCCGCCGCCGTCTGGAAACGGTTGGCCGGGTCGCGCTCCAGCGCATGGAGAATGATTTCCTCCACGGCGGGCGTGAGCTTGGGGTTGATCTTGCGCGGAGCCACGGGGTCGCCGGTGAGGCGGGCGTTCATCACGGCGTAGGGGCTTTCTCCCTCGTAGGGAGTCTGGCCGGCGCACATTTCGTAAAGAATGGCGCCCAAGGCATAGAGGTCGGTGCGTTCATCGCCGCGTTTGCCCCTGACCTGCTCCGGGGCCATGTAATCAGGCGTGCCCATGCTCGGGGAAAAACCGACAAAAGTGAGCCGGCGCGCCTTGAGCGATTTGGCGATGCCGAAATCCATGATGCGAATACTGCCGTTGGTGCAGATCATGATGTTCTGCGGCTTGAGATCGCGATGGACGATCTTGTGAAAGTGCATGACGTCCAAGGCTTCACAGACCCGGCTGGCGATCTTGACCGCGTCCGGCTCCGGCAAGGGATGGACGCCGCGCAGGAGCGCCGCCAGGGTTTGCCCCTGCAGGTATTCCATCACGATGTAAGGCCGGCTTTTTTCCTCCGGGGGAATGGCGAAAATCTTAAGAATGTACGGGTGGCTGATGCTCTGGCCGATTTCCTCCTCGCGTTGAAAACGGGAAAAGGAGGCCGGATCGCTCTCGAATTGCATCAACGGCGCTTTGATGGCCACCGTCAGGCCCGTTTTAAGGTCGTTGGCTTTGAAGATGCTGCCCATGCCGCTTCGGTTGATCAGATCGGTGATCTCGAAACGGCTGTCAAGCACCTGGCCCGGTTGGATTTCGTGGCTCACAATTTTTGGATTGTCTTTAACGTAATAAGGCGCGCCGCGATAAAAATGGCGGTGCTCGATTTCGTTGACGCCAATAATCTGCACAGAGACATTGTCTTCCGTGTGCCGTTTTTCGGCCTGGGCAACCAGTTGCTGGACGGCCTCTGGCGGCGCCAGATGCCCTCCAATTTCGCAGATTTCGTCGTCCAACACCACCGAATAAAGGCCGTCGGTGCATTGCACCACCACGTCGCCCTTTTCCAATGTTTGACGGAAAACGTCGTAGCCGCAAATCAAATCCTGCCCGACGCTGCGCGTAATCATGGAGCGCATCGGGCTGGCCATGGCGTCGCGTTCCTTGACCAGGCCCAATTTGACCTGCAAGGCGACATAGCTGTGATCGGAAGTCAGGCGCCGGAGGACGCCGTTGCGAATCAAATACACGCGCGAATCGCCCACGTGGCCGACGGTGACTTCATCATTTCGGAAAATGGAGATCGTCAAGGTCGTCGCCATGCGCCCTTCCTTCTGATCGCGCATGGAGGCGTCATAGACCAGTTTGTTGGCCTGGTTGAAAACATCGCGCAGCAAATCGGCCGATTCCGTCTCGGCCATGGTTCCCTTGAAGACGTTGAGCGCGGTTTGCACCGCGAGCTGGCTGGCGACTTCGCCCCGTCCGATGCCGCCCACCCCGTCGGCAATGACCGCCGCAATGCCCACCGAGCGCACCAATGCGGGAGTCTCGGGCTGCCAAAACCCGATGCTGTCCTCATTTTTTTGGCGAACCGGCCCGGTGACGGACGATTGGGCGTAGGTCAAATCCATGTGGCATCCTGATGGGTATTATTGGGCTGGTCAAGACGGCAAGCCGGTTGCCTTTTCGGAGGCAACCGGCTGGTTGGTCGTTGTGGATAATCAAGTTAAGCAGGCTTGGCGGTCAGAACCATCTCCCTGCCTTTGGCCTTGCTGTTCATGGCAAAGTAAACGCCTCCGATAATGATCCATAACACGGATACCCCCAGCGCAATGTAAGGTTCCTTCACACTCATGCCCGCGACACTAAACGGGCCAATCAAGTAGAACAACATGCAACCCAAATTGGCCAGAAGTCCGAACACCGGAACAACCATGTGCTTGAACCCATGGAAACTATGGTGCTCACGGAAGGCCACGATACAAACGATGCAGGTGGTCATATAGAGCAGAAACGTGCCGAAGTTGCTGATCAGCGTGATGATGAGCATGGAGTTGGGCAAATAAGTGTAGGCGTGCGGCGAGAAAATGCCGAAGCTGTACCAGAGATTGTGCTTGTCCAAGGCCGCCAAGTCCGTGCTTTGACCGCCCAGATAGATCACGGTCGTGAGGATGCCGAAGACGATGGAGATAGCTACCAGGAACCAGACCGCGCGATGCGGTGAAAGTGTCCTGCCGTGCAACAAGCCGAACTGAGTGGGCACTTCCTCGTCGCGGCCCATGGCATAAGTCACGCGGGCGCCCGTGTTCATGCAGGAGAGAGTGGTGCCGATCAAGGCGAGAAACACCGTAAAGGCCTCAATCAGCATGAAGGCCTTGCCGGCCGAATAACTGCCAAACGCCCAAGTGCCGACCAGCACCATCATGTCGCCCAAGGGCGCGCCGGAGGCGCCGGCGTTGGACAAGGTGTAGCCGCTATTCAAGAAATAATTGGCCGCGAAATACTCGAACAGGTAACAAACCGCGCCTTGAATCGCCAATGACAGCAAGACAGCGCGTCCGATGTCCTTCTTTGGATTCTTGGCCTCCTCACCCATAGCCGTGACCGACTCGAATCCCACCAGCAGGAGAATCGCCACGCAGGCCTGGACCAGCACGGAGCCGAACCCGTGCGGCGCAACAACGGACGCGGCATTTGAGTGGTAATTAAACGTTTTTGGGTCCTGCGCGGTCCCGGCTCCGGTGACTGCGTCCGCAGGCTTATAGCTCAGAATGAAGGGGTCGGGGGTTTCGAGGCCACTTTTCACAATGACATTGCCCTTCTCGTCCGCTTTCCAGGCCGGGTAGGGATCGCCCACGCCGAGCTTCATGGCGTTGAGACTGGCCAGTTCCACGGCGTTGGTGTTCTTTTTGGCATCCAAGTCCTCCGCCACAACCTGTTTATCGGTCGTGTTCCAGACGGGTTGCTTCTTGTCATCCACTTTGAGAGAGCCGTCGGCCCAAGTGGCCTGCACCGGTTTGTTGCTGGCATCCAGGACGTTGACTTGAGCCACATTGTAATCCACCGGTGTTCCGTTGGAGAGGTGCAAGCCCGCCGCGCCGTCAGGATGCTTGGCGCGATAAGCGATGGCCATGGCGGCGAAGACCACGAGCGCGGAAATCTGGATGATGTTGATCGCCATATTGACCGCCGTTGTGCCGTTGACACCGCGGTAGGCGATGTAGCCAACCCCGAGGGCGAAGACGACGCAGAAGAGCCACATGAACAAGGGACTGTTGTAAGTTGTGCTGAAGGTGTCCGGCATCAACTGGCCGGCCAGCCAGCCCGCCAGAATAGCCGTCACACCGACCATCAAACCGGTATAAATCCAGTAATACAAGTGGCTGTTCCAGCCGGTGAAAAACTTGATCATGCGCGCCCACTTGAAGGCGGTCGTTTTGCCCAAAAAGGCCTGCTCCGCGTAAAGGTAGGAGGATCCCGCGCCGGGATAGAGTTTGGACAACTCCGCGTAGCTCATGGCGGTGGCGAAGCACAAGACCAAGGCGAAGACGATTCCAATCCACATGGCGCAGCCGGCCATGGGCGCGCCGTAAAGGGATTGCTCCTGATAGGTCAGCCACAAGAACGCCCCCGGCGCGATGAGAGCCATGGCGTTGATGGTCAGGCCGGTCAGGCCCAAAGTTGGTTTCATCTCTGTTTTTGGCGGTGGTGATTGTGATGACATAGTTTTTATTCTTTTATTACGTTTTTGTTCATTTTCAGGTTGCCTGCGCGCATTTTGACGCCTTTTAGCAGATGAAGTGCCATCCCGGTTTTCCCCAAGGTCTTGCGGCCTTTCCAAGGCGGCGGAAATGGCCAGTTATCCCTCGTAGATGGGGCGTTAAGAAAATATTAAGATGACTTTCCCGAAGGTGGGACAGGCAACCCCATGAGAGTCGCTTTTTGACCACTCTGATTAAAACGGGGAAGCCAGAAATCGCCAGAATCCGCCCGATTAGCCCAATTGAAGATTAGCCCTTTTCCGGTTCCACCCACTTGCCGTGTTCCCGAATCAAGTCCACCAGGCGATCCACCGCCTCGGCTTCCGGGATGTTGAATTTCACCGGATTCCTGCCCACGTAGAGATTGATCTTGTTGGGCGCGCCGCCGACGTACCCAAAATCAGCGTCGGCCATCTCCCCGGGGCCGTTGACGATGCAGCCCATGATGGCAATTTTAACCCCTTTTAAATGGCGCGTCCGCTCCTTGATGCGGGCCGTGACGGTTTGCAGGTTGAACAGCGTCCGTCCGCACGACGGGCAGGCCACGTAATCGGTCTTGAAACTCCGGCAGCCGGACGCTTGCAATATATTGTAAGCCAGACGCAAACTTTGCCCGCCGCCGGTTTCGCCCCGCACTAAAATCGCGTCGCCCATGCCATCGGCCAGGAGCGAGCCGATCACCACCGCCGCCCGCAACAAGGCAATCCTGGGTTCCAGCGGGGCAGGCTCGAATTGAAGGCAGTCCTTGAGCAGGATGGGGTTGTTGCGGCCCAACCGCCGCAATTTTGCCGCCAGCATCCGAAACGCGGCGATGGCCGGGACTCCCACACCGTCCTTGACCGTGACAAGTTGCGTTTCGCATGGGACCTCAAAATCCCGGGTCGGATCAATCTCGCAAACATTGAGGTCTTCATAGACCGCCTCCGGCTTGACGTCGGCCTTGGGCCGGATTTTCGGGGCGACCTTCTCCCAGGTGGCGCGGGTGACGACCACGCGCACGGTCTGCTTGCCGCCGCATTGGAACTGGTCGTTCAAGGCCATCTCCGGCGTCGGGCGGCGTTCGAACACAAAGGGGTCAAAAGGCCAGGAAACGTCCGCCGCGCCCGGAAAATCAGCCGCCGTCAGCGCCGGAATCTGCGCCAGCAAATCGGCGCAGACGGCGATCTCGCGCGGGGAATCCTCCGTCAGCGAGACGCGAATGGTGTCGCCCAGGCCGTCGCACAAGAGCGAGCCGATGCCGATGGCGCTCTTGATGCGGCCATCCTCGCCCTCGCCGGCCTCCGTCACGCCCAGGTGGATGGGATAATTCCAGTCCGGCCCCAATTCCTCCAGGCGCGCCACCAGCAGGCGGTAGCATTCGATCATCACCTTGGGATTGCTGGATTTCATGGAGAACTTGAAATTGTGGTAATCGCGCGCGCGGGCGATGCGGGCGAATTCCAGCGCGCTCTCCACCATGCCCCGCGGCGTGTCGCCGTAACGGTTCATGATGCGGTCGCTCAACGAGCCATGATTGGCGCCGATGCGCAGCGCGCGGCCCAATTGCTTGCACAGCAACACCAGCGGCGTGAATTGCTCCTCCAGGCGCGCCAGTTCGGAGTGGTATTGGTCGTCGGAGTATTCGCGCACGGCGAATTTCTTCTTGTCAATGTAATTGCCGGGGTTGACCCGCACCATCTCGACCCATCTGGCCGCTTCCAGCGCGGCCTCCGGCTTGAAATGAATGTCGGCCACGATGGGCGTCAGGCAGCCGCGCGCGCGCAATTCGGCCACAATGTTCTTCAGGTTGGCCGCGTCCTTGACCGTCGGCGCGGTGATGCGGGTGATCTGGCACCCGGCGGCGGCCAGCTCCAGCGATTGCCGGACGCACTCGGCCGTGTCCATCGTGTCGCAGGTGATCATGGATTGCTTGACAACCGGGTGGCCGCCGCCGATGACGACGCCGCCGCGGGCCGGATCGCCGACCACCACTTCACGGGTCTTGCGGCGATGATAGAGAACGGGAGAGTTGCAATAACGCATGGCTTAATGCGCCGGCTGCTCGACGGGCGCCGGGCGGGCGGGTTCCTGGGGCTGTTCGATCTGGGTCTTGCGTTTGAACAGGCTGTGGATCAACGGGATTCGCTTGATGTCAAAGAAAGTCACATAGAGCATGAAAGAAATCAACAGCACGGCAAAAATGGTGGTGGTGTATTCCAAGACCCGCACTTCCAACGGACGCCGGCGGATCTTCTCCAGAATGGCCATGGCGATGTGGCCGCCGTCCAGCACGGGAATCGGGAGCAAGTTCAAAATGGCGAGATTGATGTTGAGCATGACCAGGAAACTCAGCGCCCGGCGGTAATCCGACTTGACCTGCAAAGCCAGCATGCTGGCGATGCCGACCGGCCCTGACAGGTCGCTGGCCTTGACGCCGCTTTCACGCGAATGCGCCAGCGCGGTAATCGTGCCGGAGATCTGCTCGCACACTTCCCGCACCTGCTCCCACGGCGTGGGATGCTCGATGTCGAAAACGTCCTTGCCCGGCGCAAACCTGACGCCCAGGACGTACATCTTCTGCGCGGCATCCATCGCGGGCGTCACCAGCAGCGTCAGCGGCTGGTTGGCTCGTTTGATCACCAGGGGCGTCTTCTTTCCGCCGAAACCCTGCACCAAATTGGTAAACTCATCGTGGCTGCTGATCGGCGTGCCCGCAAAGGCCACGATCTCATCATCCGGCTGCAAGTGCGCGGCGGCGGCGGCCGATCCCTCCGCGACCTCTCCGATGACCAGATGATCCTTGGGGTCCAGGTTGAGCGTTTTAAGATCCATCGCATTGTTGGCCTCGGCCGTCAGCGCATAAATTTTGGATGCGCCGTGCATGTTGGTCGCCCCGCCCTGCACGATGGTCACTTCAAACACATTGGTCAGCGCCAGAATCGTCGTCTTGAATATGTCATCCCATGATTTGACCGCCTTGCCGTTGACGGCCACGATGCGGTCGTCTTCATGGATGCCCATTATCCCCTCGGGCGACTTGGGGTCCACGTAGCCGATGATCGGCGGATTGACCGGCACGGGCAGGCCGACGAAATAAATCAACAGAGCAATGGCGATGGCGAAGACGAAGTTCATGCTCGGCCCGGCGGCGGCGACGAGAATTTTCGACAAGGCCGGCGCGGGCGGGACCGGGGCCGCGTCCTTGCTGCCGCCCTCCAGCGCCTCGGACGTGATCATTTGCGGCAATTTGACGAAACCGCCGGCGGGAATCCAGCGCAAGGAGTATAAGATGCCGTGGCGGGTCCAAGAAACGATTTTGGGGCCAAAACCGATGGCGAACTCTTCGACCTTGAGGCCGCGCCAGAGAGCGACCCAAAAGTGGCCGAATTCATGCACAAAGATAGCCGCCCCAAACAGGAAGACAACCCCTGCGGCGATGTACAAATCGTTCAAAATGTGACTCATTCAAAAACCCGCCCACTGGGCGAACACCCGCAATCTAACGTCACACGGGCCATAAGGCAACCCTTGATCCTCCTTGGCGGCGGGTTCCGGGAGAATTTCACTTTTTCGGATTCCCCTCTTAATCTTACTCCTAATCTTAATCTTAATCTCGTCCCCCCGCCAGCGTGCGGATTAGGAGCAAGATTAAGATGAGGGGAGACAACCCAAAAAGTGAAAGGCGCCAGGCGGTTCCGAATAAGTCCTTTTGCCCCCCCGGAATTCGGAACCGCCGGCCTCACGGGTGGGCGGGCGCGCCGAATTTCTTCAATTCGCGGTGTTCGATGGATTGGAGGCTCTGTTTGAAACGATGCAGCGCCTGGCTGTTGACCGTCACCAGCACCGTCATGATAAAGAGCAGCACCAGCACGACAATCACCGCCGAACCGGAGCACCGCGCGGAATGGGACGATGGCATTTTCATTTTGTTTGCGCCCCCGGCGGCACGGCTTCAAAGGTGAAGAAAGGACGGCAACGTTCCGGCGCGCCGCGGGTGAGCAGTTCGACCTGCCAACGCCAGGCCGTCACTTCCCGGCGCGCGTCTTTCTCCATGCGGGAGGATTTGACGCGGGGCAAAAACCGGGCCAGCGGCGCGCCGGCATTGGCCCGGCGCCAGACCGCGTCGCCGTCAAACACATAATCCACCGTGGCGTTGGAGAGCGCCAGCCGCAGCGAACCCGCCGACGGCGTGATGGCCAGGGCCGCGCGAATGTCGTCGCGCCAGCGCTCGCCCGCCTGCAAGGCGCGGACCACGTCGTCCACGTTATTGTTCAGGCGCTTGGAATTTTCGGCGCAACGATAATAGGCCGCGTAAGCCAGGTTGAGAATGACGACGAGCAGGGCCATGTACACGAGGCATTCGATCAGCAACATGCCTGGTTCGCGCCCGGGGTTGCGCCGGCGGATTATTTTATGGCACATCGGTTTCACGAGTCACGATGCCTCCTTGATTCTTGAGCGCGGGCAGCCATTGCAGGCGCAGATGGCGGTCCTGCCGCGTCAGCACGAACCGCCCCGGCGGCAGATTGGTGGCGGACGGATTGTTGACAGTGTAAGGTTGCGCGCCTTCCGGGAAGGCGCGCCATTCGCCGGCCCGCAGGATTTCCATTTCCCCATCCACCACCTCCATGGCGATGGCCCGATGGGAGTAGATGCCAAACTCCCTTCTTTCGCCAATGAAGGACAAACTGAGCGGGATCATCACCAGCACCAGGATGCCCATGGCCACGAGCATTTCGACCAGGGCCACCCCTTGTTTTTTTGAGTTCGCTTTCATTCCATGAAAGAAATCAAGACGGAGAAAATGCCCAGGGCAATCAGCCCGACGACCAGGCCGTTGCACAGCACCAAGCCGGTGGTGATGAGTTGGGAGGCGGTTTGTTCCTGTTGGAAAGCCTTCGCGTCCAGGGCCTCGATCCAGCCGGAGAGCGCCGGCAGGAAACCGCCCTGCTGCGCGGCGGCGTTGGACAGGCGCCAACTGAATTCGCCGGCCTTGTCAAACCGCCGCAAGGCCGTCTGAAGCGTCTGCCCGGCTTTGAGGTCGTCCAACGCGCGCCGTGCGTGCCGCACGAAAACATAATTGGCGGTCGCTTCGGCGGCCAGGGTGATGGCGGCGGGTTCCGGCGTCTCGGCGTCCAGCAACAGGGAAAGCGTGGCGCAAAAATCCCGTTGCAGACGGCGGCGCCGCCAGGGCAACGCGCAAAGAATCCGGTCGCGCCACGGCGCCAGCGGGCGACCGAGGAAACTCCACAGCGGCGTTTTCCAGAAAGGACGGCGCGGGGATTTCCGGCCGTCCACCCGCACCCATCCGTAAGCGCGCGGCCCGCTGACATAGAAGCCAACCCACCACCAAAGGCAGAAGGCCAGCAGCAATTGCGCCACTGCCACCCAATAACCGCACCGCATGACCAGCATGGTAACGGCCGGAGCCGTCTCGTGATAGACGTCAAGGAGTTCATTGAACTGATAGACGTAAAAGAGTTCCTTGAACTTGGGAAATATGACAATGTTCATGATCAAAATGAGGATGGGCATGGTCGGCAGAATGATCAGGTTGGCGATGACCAAATAGTTGAATCCGTTGCGGGTTTGCGATTCGGCGTCTTTGAGCGTGCCGCGGCAAACGGGCAGGACTTTCCGCACGTCACCCATTTCCTCGCCCACGCGAATCAGTGCGGCCACCTGGGGAGGCAGGAGCTTTGGCACTTCGTCCAGGGCCTGGCTCAAAGGGACGCCCTCCCGCAACCGCGCGGCCAACTCCTGGAAGAGCTTGCCCAGCGAGCGGTCATTCGTTTGGGCCGCCTGGGCCAGGGCGGCTTCCGGCCGCTGGCCTTGGCGAAATCCGGCTTCCATGAGGTCCAGAAATATCCGCGCCCGCTCTTGGATGCGCAGAGGCCCGCTGAAGCAGTGCTGGACGACATAAGCGGCCAGCGCCACCGGCACGAAGAAAAACAGCAGCCACAGAAAGGCGCCGCCCGCCAATTCCCCCGCGGCACCGAAGCCAAAAAACGCCGGCACGGAAGAATTCACGCCGCACATTTGGGCAAACATGCTCATGACCCAAGCTCCCTGAGCAAGAACAGGCCCCCGCCAAAGAGAAAATGAGCCATGGAAGAAAGTTGCACCAGGATGATCAAGCCCAAAGCCAGGATGCTCACGGGCAGCACCGTTTGGAGGAAAACCTCGCTGCGATACATGGCCCGTTGGTAATACATTTGGGCGGCTTGCGTCAGGCCCAGTTCAAAGTCTTCGCCCTGCCCGGCCACCAGCCAGAAAAAGAGCGGCGGCACCACCTTGGAGTTCGCGCCCAGGTCGGCAAATTTCGGCGCGCCTTCGGCCAGCCGGCTCTCCCAACGGGCCAATTCCTCCCCCATTTTGTTCCCGTTTTCCATTTGCCGCAACAGGGCCAGCGCACTCTTCAAATCGCAGCCGGTTTTGAGCATCAACGCCAGGGCGGAGGAGAAGCGGGACAAATGCGCCTCTTTGAAGCCGGGCAGGACCCAGCGCGCATTGTTGCGCCAGCGCGGCACGGCCAGCACCGCCAGGACGGCGACGAGCGCCAAACCAAGCAGGATCAACGGCATCAGCATGCCCGCCAGGAAGGTCATCGGGCTGGGTGGTGGTGGACCGCCGAAGGGCGAATACCCCAGCGCCGCGCCCAGATTGGCCGAGAGTGGGCCGGCCACGGACACCAAGAGCAACGAAAGCCCGAAACAGACCACCAGCACGATCAACGGATAGATCAGCAAGGTTTTGAGCCGTGTCCACAGCACGTGGGCATTTTGATAATAATCGGCCAGCAGCGTCAGGATGGCCGGCAGGTTGTTGCTTTTGACGCCGACCCGCACCATCTGCTTGTAAAAATCCGGCAATTTGCGGCTGGTCAGGGCCGCGTCCAGCGGCTTGCCCCGGCTCAAATCCGCCTCCAGCGCCTCCAATTCCGCGCGGAACGGGCCGCGCCGCATAGTCGCGCACAATTGCCGCAGAGCAGGTTCCAGCGGGATGCCCGATTTCAACATGCCCGCCAACTGCTGGTTCAGAAACGCAAATTCGTCGTATTTCACCATTCAGTTGGACAGAGCCAGCCCGGCATCGTCACGCGCCAATTTGCCCATCACGGAGAAATGGCAGGTGTGGGATTGATTCAGCTTAAATCGGGCAGTTGGATTTTATGAAAAAAACGGGAACCGCAGATGGACACGGATGAACGCAGATTTCCATGAAAAACATCTTCACCTGTTGGGTGGCCGCTGGTATTTTCGCAAGTCCTTCTTATCTGCGTCTATCCGCGTTCATCTGCGGTTCTAACTGCTTTTTTCAGGTTCATAATCAGCGGGGGCACCATAGCGTTGTCCATTGGGGTTCGTTCATGGGCTTTCCTCCAAGGGTGAAGTTTGGGAACAACGCTCTTGCGGCTGCCCATCACCAAATTCGCCTGCCGCCGCATCTCCACGGCTCATGACGTGATATGCTGACCCCTTCGACTTCGACCCTTCGGTGGAACAAGTTTCGCTTATTCGATTTTCAAATGCCTTGAGACATTCCGCGCTCCATGAAGAACCCTTAGTATCTCCAAGGGGTCGCTGGTTGGGTCATAGACAATTAAGTAGGTGCCGCGAACCGGGAAGAACCGCACCGGCTTTTGGGTCAAATCGCGCCGGAAATGACCAAGGTCTGGTTTTTCGGCTACTCGTTGGCAAGCATCAAAGAGTTCAGCTTCCAAGCGGTCGGCAGCCTCGAGATTATCCGGTGCGATGTAGCTCCAAATCGTGAAAAGATCGCCCTCCGCTTTCGGGGTAAGGCGGTAAGCCTTCATGAGCCGTGCGCCTGCTTCCAAGATTCCTTGCGGGCGGCCAGAGACAGGCGAACCTCTTCAGGAGTGCTGAGTTGGCCGGCCTTTGCTTCCTCCCATCCTTCGTCAATCTTGTGGCTCGCATCGGCCCTCCAGGCATCGTGATCTTGCAACAAATGCAACGCTTCGCACACCACTTGGTCCGCCGACTGAAACTCGCCGGCAGCCACTTTGCGGCGCACAAAGTCTTCAAGCGTCATAGGCAGGCTCACATTCATGGCGCAAGTTTGCCTGAGACAGCCTTGATTGTCAAAAAATTCCGGCTCTGAAAGAAAAGGGGGGGGCCTACCACGGGGCGGGCGAAATGGGGGCCGACGTGGCAGCACCGCCCTACCGACAAAATGGAGCAGGCTTTCGCCGCGCTCAGAAATACCCAGGTTAGAGCTCAATAGGGTGCCGCAGGGTCACGCTGACATCGAACGTAAACGTGTTGGTGTCAAAGTCCTGTCGGAAGTTGCGCAGCATCGCGGGATTCGTAAAGCTGGGGCTGGTTGCCAAATAGCGCAGCACGCACTCGGCCAGTCCGGAGTTCGCGCTCGGGGAACGATAGACTCCGCGGCATAGAAGGTTGATGGAAGAGATTGCGTCATAACCGAGGGCCGGCCCTGAACGAGCGAGCGGTCCCCTCGACGCGTAAGGGATCTCCGGCTCGAACGCTTCCACCCATACCCCAACAGCCATGTCTTTTCCGCCGTTTTCAGGCGTCACCAATCTGTGCTCTTCCGCCGCCTCGGCTTTCATAAGCGCCGCGCGCAAATCCGTCATGATTGGAATCCACTGAAACCGGGCTTCCTCCAGTGTCTTCATCTGGTCAGCCTGCGCGCGTAAATTGCTCCTCTCGGCCATCACCGTCTGCAGCTTCTGGTCCCGGGAGATTCATTGCTGCAACTGGATTTGCAACTCGTCATTCTTGCGCCGCCAGGTGTCCCCAATCCGCGCTTCCGCCCTGTAAATGACCAGGACGACCAGTGCCAAGCAGAACACCGAGGCGGCCATGAACATGAACCGGTCAGTTCTCGGAAGGTGACATTCCAACATTTTGTTCACTAAGTTCGTATCCTCCAAGCACCGTAAGTTTAGCCACGGTTTCTCCTTTCGCTCCGCACGCGGTAGAGCCGCTCGGTGAAGCCTCCCTCTTCCACGAAGTTTTTTTCCAGTGTGGCTATCTGCCGGTCGAGCAGGCTGCACGCCACCGCCAGCAGCGCCAGGGCGCCATTGGCCGAGATTTCAGGGTAGGTGGACCCCGTGGACTTGGTGGACTCTGGGGACTTCCATCCACTCCGTCCATCGTCTCCGGCATGCACCTCCCGCGCCCAAGCTGCCACGTCATCTGCCGTGGCCGGCCGCGTCTCTATGAGTGCCGCCCGGCGCGCGTCCTCCCGCGGCCATTGCGCCAGCCGACGCTGCCGCAAAAAATCTTCATAGTCCAGGAATTGCGCTTTGTTTTCCCTGGAAAATCCGGTTTAATCAGTTTCAGCATGAAACAACGTCAGGCCACCATCCGGCGCGCCACGGCGGAGACGAAGATCGCCGCGACGCTCAATCTCGACGGCGCGGGCAAAGCGTCGGTGCATACCGGCGTGCCGTTTTTCGACCACATGCTCACGCTTTTCGCCAAACACGCGGTCATGGATTTGACGCTGCGCTGCCGGGGCGATCTGGAGGTGGACGCCCACCATACGGTGGAGGATTGCGGGCTGGTGCTGGGCCAGGCCCTTTTGCAGGCGCTGGGGGATAAAAAGGGGATTCGGCGCTATGGAACCGGTTTTGACCCCCGGAATCCATTTACCGGCGAGGCCTACGTGCCGATGGATGATTGCCTGGCGCGGTGCGTGGTGGATTTCAGCGGACGCCCGTATCTGGTTTGGCGCGGCTTGCAGAAGGCCGCCTACAAGAAGCTCACGGCGGAGGAAAAGGGGCAGGACGCCTCGTCGGCCTTCCGGTTTGGCCTGGCGCGGGAGTTTTTCCAGGCCTTCGCCAACGAAGCGCGCTGCAATCTTCACTTGGAACTGCTCTACGGGGAGGAGCCGCACCACATCGCCGAGGCGCTTTTCAAGGCTTTTGCGCGCGCGGTAGATGTTGCCTGTCAACGGGATAGGCGGATTTTGGGGCGTCTGCCAAGCACCAAGGGGCGGTTGTGAGATTGGCTGAATACTTTCCACGTCGCCCCGTCCAATGCTATGGCAATGGAACATGACAAGTCCGCGCTGGCGGAGGCGGACCTGGTGCGGCAGGCGCAGAAGGGCGATATGGCGTCCTTCGAGGAATTGGTGGCGCGGTATCGGGATAGGATATATGCGCGCGCCTACAGCATGATGCGCCATGAAGAAGAGGCGCTTGATCTTTCCCAGGAGGCCTGGGTGAAGGGCTGGCAAAGGCTGGCGCAATTCCAGGGCGATTCCAGTTTCGTGACTTGGATGACGCGGATCGTCATCAATTTGTGCCTGGATCAGTTGCGCAAACAGAAACGCCAGCGGGCGGAATCCATTGAAGCGATGGAAGAGGAAGGCGGGGTTGAACGGCAGATGCCGGTGGTCAACCCCAATCCCACCGCCGGGTTGGAACGGACGGAATTGCGGGAGCGGATTGACCGGGCGCTGGCGCAGTTGTCGCTGCAGCACCGGACCGTTCTGGTCTTGCATGAATTTGAGGATTTGGAGTATAGGGAAATTGCCAAACGGATGAAATGCTCCATCGGGACGGTGATGTCCCGGTTGTTTTATGCGCGGCGCCGAATGAGCTCGTTGCTGGCAGGTTTGAAAAGAGAGAATTCAGAATGAAACATGATTTGAAATTGAAAGTTCAGGCCTGGGTGGACGGGGAATTGCCGGATCGGGAAGCCCGGCGGATCGGCGAGTGGATCGCCCGCGACGCCGAAGCGTCCGCTTTGGCGGCGGAGTTGGGCTGCCTCCGGCAGGCCATGTTGCGAAATGAAACGGCTGCCGTGCTGGAGGAAAGCCGGGAGTTCTATTGGAGCAAGATCGAACGCCAGATTCAGCGCGAGGCTGGCTCGCGCCGCGCCGAGGGGCTGCCTTGGTATGCGCGCTGGCGTGGATATCTGGCGCCGATGGCTGGCGCGGCGGCGCTGGCCTGTGTGCTGTTGACGGCCGTCTGGCAGGACGCCTCGCCAGCCTTTGACGAAATCTCCTCCACCAGCGAAGGGATGGAAGCGGTGACCTTTCACGACCAGTCCGCCCAAATGACCGTCGTCTGGCTGCAAGACGCCATCGCGCCCCCGGAAAACAAGCCAGCCCCAATCAACCTCCAATACGAGGGTGAGCCTGGCAGTGTGATTGACGTGGAATGAAAGTGCCGGCAGATGCCATTCCCATGCGTAGCGCGCCTCGATTTCTCCTAGCCTTGATCCTGCTGGCCGCCGCCGCCGCCAGCGCGGCCGACCTCAAACTCGACGCGCGGCTGGTTTGGGGCGCCAACGACGAACAGGGCGGACCCAACTGCAAGCCGGTGGACGCGGCCCTGGCCATCAAGTTGAACGGGGCCTTTAAGTGGAGGCATTATTTCGAGATCACCAACCAAACCGCCAGCATTCCGCTCAACCAGACCCGCGACCTGAGAATGAGCGATCACTGTACCCTTCGCGTCAAGAACCTGGGCGGTTCCCGCGTGGAAATCAACTGCATCGGCGAAGGCAAGGAAGTGCATAAGGGAGCTTACACCTTGACGCCGCCCAAATGGCTGGTGCTGGGCGGCAGCAGTAAGGACAACACCGCCTGGTTCATCGGCCTGCGTGCCAACGAGGCCGAGACCAACAAAGTCATCGGCAAGAATTAACCGGCTAATCGCCGCCGGGAAAGATCGTCTCGGTGGCGTTGAGCGTCACGGGGCCGATCAAGCCGGATTCGACCAGGGCATCGTTCTTTTTCCACAGCCGCCAACTGGTGAAGGTCAAGCGGCCTGTCGGGCTGGGCTGGCCGTTGGTCAACCAAGCCGGCCATTCCTTGAGGGTGCCGTTGCCTTTGCGCTCACTGTCCTCCGGCAATTGCTCGTCGCCAATGAGGCGGTTGATCCAAAGGTTGACGACCTTGACCTCCAGTTCGTTGTCGCCGGGCCGCAGGACGCTGGTGACATCCACGCGATAGGGCGCTTTCCAGAGGATGCCCAGGTCCTGGCCGTTGAGCTTGGCTTCCGCCATGACCGCCACTTTGCCGAAATCCAGATACAACCGGCGATTCCCCCCGATCAGGCTGGCGGGAACCTCAACCGTCTTGGAGTAAACGGCGGTGCCGGAGAAGTACTTCACGCCCGCGTCGGGATAGTCGCTCCATGAAACCAGCCGGTCGAACTTGACGTGATCCGGCGCTCCCCAGTTTGGAGGAAAGCGCACGTCCCATGCGCCGGTAATCTCGTGAGGCTGGGGCACGCCCGCCACCTCAAACCGCCGGATGCGGCCGCCCGCCGACGTGAGTTCGTATTTGCCGGGCCGCGAGACTTCGGCCTCCAGGCGTCCGTTTTGATCCCGCGTCAGTTCCACCTGATCGGGCGCGCCATCGCGGCTCACGGCGGTAATCCGGTCCCCCTCCACCGGCTGGCCGTCGCGGAAGACAACAAACACCGAGCCATTCGGATCGAAATGAACCGGCAGGCGGACGCAGCCGTCTTTCTCGTCATAAGCCGCGACTCGTTCGATGCGTCCGGTATCGGGCCGCCACAATTCCGGCCGGCGACCATGAACGCGGAAGCAACACGTGGCGTCCTCCGCTTGCGGTTCTTTGTTGGCGACAAAATAGATGTCCGCGCCGACGGCGACGCGATGGATGAAGCGAAGGCATTGCGAGGAGTCCGCCGTCTGAAAGCTGAAGTCCGGCGCGACCCCCATCGAGGCCAGCAGGCTGCAAAGGGAATGGATGTCAGGAATGCAGTCGGCGCTTTCGGCCATCGCGTTGGGATTACCCCAGGGCGGCATGCCCAAGGCCCCCAGTTTCATCGCCGGCGCCCAGCCTTGGGAGACGGTCGCGTCGGTTTTCCATCGGCCGCCCGCGCTCTCGGCGGCTTGCCATTGTCGGTCGGTGTGGATTTGCTGGGAATGGCCGTCCGCGTATTTGATCGTCAGCGCGCCAATGAGGCCGGCGGGATTAGGTTCCGTTCCGCCATTGACGGCGGCCACCGCAAGCAGGTTCGTGCCTGGCTCAAGCAGATGGCTCAGGTCCATGGAAAAGACCCGGCTCCAATCGTCGCCGCTGCCGGCCTTGCGGCCATTGACCCAGCACTGGAAGGAATTGTCGGCGGTCATCGCCAGCCGGGCCGACGTGACGGCGCTTCCGGCCTCGACGATCAGGAGGCGGCGGAAATAACGGGCGCCTGGCGGCGCGGTTTTCGCGGGATCGCCCTCCCCGTGCCAAATCCATGATGCCAAATTGAGTTGACTGGCGGGTTGCGCCGCGGATTCCGGGCTTGCACAGAACTCGCCGCCCCAGATGATGTTGCCTTTGCCGAAGGGATGGGCGGTGGGTTCCGCCGGAGGTTCGCCCGTTCCCCACAATTCGCCGACCAGCTCTTTGACTTCCTGGTCGCACTTGGGATAATCGCTCAGGCTGGGCGATTTGAACGGGGGCGCGCCCACGATGGTCGCGCCGGCGGCGGCCAGTTTTTTGATCTTGCCCAGCAACCGGGGAGTCATCGTGCCGGCCTTGGGCAAAACCAGCATCCGGTAGCTCATGCCGTCGGGCAGCACAAGCCTTCCGTCTTTGACCGACATGCGCGTGAGAACGACTTCCGGCGTGCAGCCGTCAAAGCCGTAGCCGGGCCGGTCGTAGCCGGATTTGACCGGGGAGTGAAAAGCCTGCGGGGACTCCTCCGGTTCGAGGAAACAGAGGTCAGCCGCGAAAAGCCCCTGGCGGAGCATGAACTGGCAGCGGGCCAGATATTCGTGCCAGGCCCGAGACTGTTCCCACCAGGTTTGAGTGCGCTCGTAATGCAGCCCCCACGGCCCCATGGACATGCCGGGAGGGCGGTCGGGATTGGTCCAGGGTTGCAGCGCGTAACGGTGGAAGACGAAGCGGTTGATCCCCTCGCAAAAGGCCCAGTCGCCCAGTTCCTTGATCGAGCCGGGGTAACCCTGCCATTTTTCGCCGTCGTTGGCGGTGAAGGATTCCGCGCCCAGGATGGGCTTGCCGTAAACATGGGCCGCCGAAGCCATCTCCGTGCAACTGTTGACGGACCCGTATCTGGGCCAGGACCAGAATTCGCCCATCGGCTCGTCCGCGCGCCCGGCGTAGGCCATGTCCTCGGCAGGCTCGCCAAAGTAAGCTTCAATGGAAAGCCGCAGGCCGTGACGGTTGGCCAATTTGCGGAATTCACCGGCGTAATTCTCCAACAGCAGGTCATCCACCGTTTTGCGAATGTCCCAAAGGAAACGCTCTGAAACTTCCAAATTGTCCACCACCTGCCCGGTCATGGCCGGCAGGAAAGGAAGCGGGTCGTAACCGCGCAACCGCTTGAAGTCCTGGCGAAAGCGCGGGGTCCAGTTCTGGGAGCCGGTTTCCCAACTGTCAATGTGAGTGGAAACCAGCGTTTTGCCGCGGCCGGCCAGCGGCTTGGAGTCCTCAATGACCTTGGCCATCAGGCCGTCAAACGCCGCCTTGGAGGCCTTCTTGCTCAACTTGTCGCTCTCCAGGCCGAGGCCGCCGGGCGGGGCGGGGTGGTTCTCCACGCCGGTGGTCGTATGGCCGAGGCGCAAGAGCGTCCACCGGCCCGGCGGCACGTCCCACGCCAGACGCCCGTCTTCCTCCAAGCGTGAAGTCAAGTTGACGATGCGGCCGCGCGGAACCGCCGCCTCCGATGGCAGGGCCGCAAAGACGGCGCGAGGCGCAATCTCCCCCGATCCCTGGGCCGATTTGTCGTGGATGCCGGGTATCACGTAATGCGTCGCGGGAACGGGGAAGGCCAGCAGCGCGATGTCGCGATAGAAATTCATTTTGGCTTGGGGCCGGGGAAGAACCCCGGTGAAACATTGCGGGCCGGAGACATTGGTCTCGCTCCAGACAACGTGCTGCATGGAAAGTTCCGGCGTGATCCACGGCCCGCCGCTGCCGCACCAGCCGGCGTCGTTGTTCATGTTGACTTCCATTCCCAGGCGGTGCGCCTCGGAGCAGATGTGCTTGAAGAGGTCGCGCCACAGCGGGCCTCCGAACCGGGCCGGCCCCTCCGGCGCGCCTTGGTCTGTCTCCATGTAGAGCACCCCGCCTATGCCAACGCGCTTCATGGCCTCCAAATCGGCGGTGATGCCGTTGCTCGAAATGTTGCCGTCGAGAGGAAACCAATAAACCCACGGACGGGCGGAAGGGGGCGGATTGGCGAATCCCCCGGCCATGTCCTGGGCGACATCCATGCCGCCGGCCGTCAGCGCGCAAGCCGCCACGGCGGATGCCGCCAGAACGGCTTGGGCAGCATGTTTCATGGTGTTCCTTTTTGCGTTGCCGCGCGCCACCCGCGAGTAAGAAAGCATTTTTGCCATGGGAGCATTCTCACGCGACCATTCCGCCTGTCAAGCCACTGTTCTTGGCGCAAGAGGAGCAACTTACGGCCAACGGGCTGCACGACCCGCCTGTCTTGCGTGGCGCAGGTTTCCAAGCCTGCACCACGCTCCACGCGGCCTGGCGGGCGGACGGCCGCCCGGTTAGGGCCGCGGCAATTGGATGGCTCCGGCTTCTCCGCCGGTTGGGAACAGGAAATAGCCGCCGCCATTGGTCGTATTCTGCAAGATGGCGCCGAAGCCATTCGTTGTCTTGCCTGCTTTGCTGCCGAAGGTCACTTTCAACAGGCCGGTCTTGGGATTGACTGAGCCGCTCAGGTATCCCGTGGCGGACTCTTTCAAGGTGAAGGTCTTGCTGTATTCCACCCCGACGTCGAAGAGGCTGCTGGAGTTAATAGTGGTGTCGGAAACGACCAGGTTGGTCAGGGAATTTGTCAGCCGGGCAAGGGCCGCCGGCGAGTTGGTCCACGGCGAAAGCCCAATTTGAGCGGCCGGAAGGACATTGGTAAAGCCAGTCTTGTAGATGCCGCTGGTGGTCTTGGGGTGAATCCAAGTCAGGCCAACATCGGTGGTGTTGGTCAGTTCCAGGTTTATCCAACCCAGCAGCAGGCCCTTGTTGGCGTAGAGTGAGTCGTAGAAGGGCACGTAGCCGTCTTCGGACACGGGCACCGTCTGGCTAAAGGTTGTGCCGTCCGCCAAGGCGCCGCTTATAGTGGCCACGTTGAGAGCCTTGGCGCTGCCCGCGGTATTGGTGATCAAGGCGTAACCGTAGCCGCCGGGGGAGTTGACGGGCGGATCGTTGGTTCCGGGAGGAATCAGCATGGTGTGCTGGGCCGCGGGCAGGGTGTTGGCGGCGCGATCAGCCAGCAATATGGACGTGAAGGCTGCTCCGCTGTTGCTTCCCGAAACCGTGCCGTAAATGTAGGGCGGATTGGTGGAGGCATCCATGGTCATGTCAAGCAGGACGGCTCCCCCGGCAAGGGCAACCTTGTTGGTGGCGCTGCCATAGGTGTTCGTGCCGTCGTTATACGTGGAAAACGAGCCGCTGACGGATTTGCTGGCGCCGTTGATGGCCAACTTGCCGCTGTAAGCGCCGTTGGTGCCGACGACCAATCCCCCGAGCAAGCCGGCGGTCGCCTCGTGAACCTGCACGACGCCATTGGAATCAACCTGCGCGAAGAGGCCGTTGTAGGTGCCGGCGGCCGCGAGATAGATGTTGGTTTCGAAGCTGGCGGTAAGGTTGAGGCTGGTTTCCATGTTAAACTTGACAGTTGCCACGTTGGTCGAGAGGGAACTGTTGGTCGTGGTCACCGTCCAACCGCCGAAGACCGAATGGGCGCCCGGCGCGGCGGTAATCTCGTATTCTTCGCCGATGTTCAGCAGCGAATTGGTGGTCAGGTTCTTTTCGGTGGTGATCAACGACTTGACTGTGAAGCTGCCGATGCCGGTGCCTTGGGTCAGGAGGTTGAGGGGCGCGCCCGTCACGGAAAAGAACTTGCGCGTGACCACGGACGAGTGGTTGGAGGCCAGGTCAACGGCCTGCACGGCAATGATGTTCGTGCCGGGAAGAATATTCGTGACAGACCAGTTGACGCCGCTGGTGACGTTGCTCAGAACGGCCTGGCCGCTGGTGACGTTGGTGGTGTGGTTGATGTTGGTCAGCGTGTAAAAGACGTTCCAGACCGGCACCTTCGTATCCATGGCCTTGCCTGTGACGAGGTTGGGGGTCCGGCCGCCGACGGCCGGTGAAGTGATGGAGACGGTAATGGACGGATGAGCCACGTTGGCCTCTTCGACGGTCAACTCCGCGACGCTGCTGGTGACCGCTCCATAGAGGTTGGTCACGACCACCAGGTAGGATCCCGCGTTGGTGACAGAAACGGCGGCGTTGGTGTCGCCGGAAATGGCGTTCGTGCCGTTGAAAAACCATTGGTAATTCAACGGCAGCGTCCCGGCCGCCCCCACGGTGAAGGTCGCCGCCTCGCCGCTGGCGGCAAGCTGGTTCAGCGGCTCATTGGTAATGGACGGAGGCAGCATGATGACGAGCGAGGCGACCGCGCTGGTGGCCGTGCCAAGCGCGTTGGAGACGATGACCGAATAAGAGCCGGCTTCGCCGGCCGAGATATCCGTCAACGTCAGCACATTGCTTCGCGCGCCGGAGACGTCGCCGGCGTTGAACAATTGGCTGGTGTTGTGGAACCAGTAAAAGGATATGGGCGCCGTGCCGGCGACCGACACCGAGAAGGAAACCGTCGTGCCGGCCACGTTGGTCCTGCTGGCAGGTTGCGATGCTATACTGGGCGGGGTGCTGACGCTCAGGACATAAACGGTGCCGCTCCCGTAGCTGCCGTCGTCGGTCGTGGTTCCGTAATAGTTGCCATCGGCCCCCAAAACCAGGGGTGAAGGCATCGGAACACCGTTATAAGAATTGTAGGCATAAGAATAGAAGTTATTGCCATAACCTCCAGAAGCCTTGCCGAACCAAGTGATATTCGTTGGCGTCGGATTCGTATTGAGCAGGAACAAGGCGCCTGAATTATTCTCGCCGCCGGCGGAAGCGACGCCGTAGAAAGCGCCGTTGGCCGAGGGCACAAGCGACCCCAAGGGGGAATAACCATCAACAGAGTTTTGATTAAAGGTGAGGAGGTTCGTAAAGACGCCGGAGGGCGAAATCCGAAAGGCCGTCCCGTCATAGTTGCTCCCGCCGGACTGGGTGGTGCCGTAGAAATTGCCATCCGAGCCCACCACCAGGGCATTGGGAGTGGAGCCATCAAGTTGGTACGTGTTTGTTTGGTAATAAGTGTAGTTCGTGTAAACGTAGTATCCAAGAGCAGGGTCATAGACGTACTTATAGCCTGTGTAGGGGCCGCCTATGTTGGTCAATAGCTCCGAGCCAAACGTGTATAAGTTGCTGAACAGCCCGGATGGCGCTATCTTGAAAATAGTGCCGTCGCCGTTCGTCCCGCCGTAGAGAGTCGTTCCATAAAAACTTCCATCCACGCCTTGCACCAACGGCGCGACCGGATCATTGCCATCGGCCTGGTTGGTGAATGAGTAGATCCCTGTGAAAGCGCCATTGGTGGCAATGGCAAAAACGGTCCCCCAACCATTGCTGCCACCGCGGCCGGTGGTGCCGTAAAACCTGCCGTCCATGCCTTGCGCCAGCGGGGCGAGGGGTTCGCTGGCATATTGGTCAGCCGCCGTTCCAAAGTTGTAGAGGGTGGTCAGATGGCCGGAGGGCGTGATTTTGAAGATGGTGCCGTAGGAATTGGTCGTGATGCCGGCGATGTTCGTGCCGTTGTAATTGGTTTGATAGGCGATGCCGCCGGACTGGGTGGTGCCGTAGAAATTGCCATCCGTGCCCACCACCAGGGCATTGGGAGTGGAGCCATCAAGTTGGTACGTGTTTGTTTGGTAATAAGTGTAGTTCGTGTAAACGTAGTATCCAAGAGCAGGGTCATAGACGTACTTATAGCC
>Ga0224555_1001027_pt1 | contig 41224 bp, 25 predicted proteins | sample 714S23034metaG_FD_180687 | JGI IMG/M metagenome (GOLD analysis project Ga0224555, IMG submission 180687) | Peat soil microbial communities from Stordalen Mire, Sweden - 717 S2 30-34 | ecosystem: Environmental > Terrestrial > Soil > Wetlands > Peat | place: Sweden: Norrbotten County, Stordalen... | reverse complement strand
GCCCCGGGTCTGGATTGCCGCAAATCAAGATCAACGAAGACCTCCTCTTGGTCTCCACCACCGTTTGCGGCAGCGTTGCCGTGAGCCAGCGGGTCATTGACCGTCTGATCGCGCGTGACAGCAACCGTGTACTGACCAGGTCTGCTGAAGCGGGGGAGGATGATCTTCACCCTGACCAATGCTGCCGGTAACGACACAGATTGCAACGGACTGGGTTCGGTTGAGTTGGATGGAAGCCCCCGAAGCGTCCCGGCATTCGATAAGTCTATGGTCTCCGGTATCGCAGCCATATTGTCGACTGGGTGCAGCGCATTCGTTCCGCGCCACGACACCGCGACGAATGCGGCGACAATTAGGAGACAACAACCAACTGCGACGGTGACCACCAGTCTTCGCCGACGCGACTGATGTTGGGGCCGCAGTTGGAGCAGCCTTCTCATGCAGACAGGACAATTGGCTGCATGATTCACTCTCGGGTCCGACAAGGCGATCTGCTTGGATTGTGTGGCAATGCCTTCCAGGAACTCTACGTCAGGACAGGGGCCGACAGGCGCAGTTCTCCCTTCAAGGACACGTTCCTGATGTTGCCTTGTGACCCAAGCATCAAGGCGATCTTCCGCACGTGAGAACCAACGCAATCTCATATCCATTGAAACAATTCTCCAGGCTGGGAGAGATCATGGAGCAACGACTCCACCTCCCGAAAATAGGCTCGCCTCACGGCGGTGTGGTCCATTTCGAGATCCTCCGCGATTGTCCGCCACGAATACCCCATAGCGCGCCAGTTTACAATCGACTGGGCAACAGGTGACAGCCGCTCCAACAACTCTCTCCCATAGACCCTCTGCTCTGCCTCTGGTTGACCAATATACAACTTTTCCATATCGATCAACGACTCATGTGGAATCTCCAACCGCTGCTTTGCGAATTGCTGCCGCGCACGGCGTTTGATCACGCTCTTGATGCGCGCCGCCAACTTCATCTCCGGGCATTCCGGATGGCGGAGGACGTAGCCCGACGCATTTTCTAAAGCTTGATCCATGAGGTCATAAGCGGCGGCGTGATCGTAGAGATATGTCCAGGCGCAGCGGATCGCATAAGGCCAAGCTGCCTTCGCAGCGGCCTCCAGTTTTTCATTTGAAACTGGGCTTCCAGTCGAATGTGCCCAGCTCCATGTTGGCTCTTTCCAGTTGCTGCCTTGTGGCTGCATATGAGAGCGTCCGTCACACTGGGGGATAACCACCACACATCTTGAGATGTTTGGACCGCGGCCAGATTGTTTCGGTAGCAATAAAAGTTCACCGGCCTGCCCCAAACACCCAACGAAAGTGCCTTTAGTAGTTACAGGGAAAGATGCGACAGAACGCCCCGCAGCAATCAAGACATCGCTTCGCAGTTGAGCCACGGTGAAGCATGATCCAGATTCTGCCACAACAGGAGGCGCATTTCAAGTAGGAATCGATGAAGTTCGCCGCGTTATGTTCGCGAACACGAGACGATAGATGTCCGTTGGAGATAGAGACTTGCCAAGCTAACTGCGACCTGCAGTGGCGCGGCATAACTGTGTAAGTGTTGCCTGCAATCAACCTGACTCAAGGAGAAAGAAGATAAGGCGGAGCATGACTCCGCATCTCGCTGTTCGCTTCAGGATAGATCAATAGGGATAGGGGTTTCTCTGCATCTCCCCACTGCCGAGGTGTCCCCATGACTGCTGAACACAGACCGAGATCGTCTGATGTTTGGGGCCCAGATGCCACAGCTTTGGCAATCCAGGCCCGTGTGCTTTCAGGCCATAAACTCGATCAACTGGTTCGCCGCTTGCAACGGCAAACCGGCCGGTCGAGGGAGGCGTGCTGGCGTTTTGTACTCCAGGCTGGTTTGAATAGCCGGGACGAACACCGGCGCTGGACCGAAGAAGAAATCGAGTCCCTACGCGAGCAACTTGCCTCGCATTCAGTCGAGGAGGCCGCCAGCATCCTTGGCCGCAGCCCGAATGCCATCCGCTGCAAATTGCGCCGACATGACTTGAAAGTCAAAGAAATCCGCTGCGATTGCTTTTCGGTCGAAGCTTTGGCGCGGACTCTTCACGTGAGAAAGTCCGAAATCCACGCCTGGATCAAGGATGGTTGGCTGGAGGCAACTGCGAAACTCGCCGGCAAGCGGTTGACGCACATCATCACGCCAGAGGCATTCCGCGCCCTTTACACGCATCATCTCCGCGACCTCTTGGAGCAAAAGAGGGTACCGAACGTCGCGCTGTTCGAGGCGTTCTACAACTATTGCTTCGTACCGAAGCACACGATTGGTACGCAACTGCTGACCGTTCGCAGGGACAAGCGGGAGCGCGATGCATTCGCGGCGACGCAGGAGGGCGGCGAAGTCGATGACGAAGACGATGAGAACGACGATAACCGCTTCGATCTTAAAGTGGATTTTCCGTTTGCCGGCGATGAAGACGACATGGGGACTTGATGGGGTAGTTCCAAACTCGCATCAGTCAGCGGCGTTGGTCTCTTCTTCCGGGAAGAGAGGATGCTGAACTGCCCGGATTCGCTCGTACTTGAGGTTGGCGAGAATACTGGATCATTATGCGATGAGACCATGTTCTCAGGTCCAACGCGCTTCAATGCCGGAGCATGAACCATTATCTGCTCATCAGGTTGACTTGCTGATCGGCTGAAGAGAAGAAAATCCCTTCGGAAAACGCTGAAGCGGAATTCACCAAACTGAACAAGGAGTTCGATGATGCCGTCTGGCGGTCCAAGAGGGTACCGGCACCGAACCGGGTCGGATAGAATAGAAATGGAATCCATGGCAGGGTTCACAGGTCATAAGTCATTCATTTTCTTGCGTCTGGATGTTTTTTGATTCAGATGTCTTTCTCAGAATCCCCAAGGCAGGTCGCAAGTTCAACCAAGATGGCAACGACTCTCAATCCCGAGAAAGCTCTGATCTTCCGGATCATCCATCGTGACAATCTGCCATGGATTCTGGATCACGGACTGCACGCCAGCAATGGAGAGATCGCCGATCCTAATTATCGCAACATAGGAAATGTCGATCTCATCGGAAGGCGAAATCAGCGGAAAGTTCGGGTTGGTCCCGGAGGGTCGTTGAGCGACTACGTGCCGTTCTATTTCACGCCCTTCTCGATCATGATGTACAACATCCACACGGGATACAACGTGCGGCAGGTTCCGAATGAAGAGATTCTGATCGTTGTCTCCTCGCTGGCCAGGATAGCGGAGCTTCAAATTCCGTTCGTGTTTACGGATCAACACGCGTATCCGGCAATGGCAAACTACTACACCGATCTGGGCGATCTGAACAAAATCGATTGGACCTTATTGAATCAAAAGGATTTCCACCATGACCCAGACGACCCAGGGAAGAAAGAGCGGTATCAGGCGGAAGCGCTGATTTGGAAGCACGTTCCTATCTCAGCCCTTCTCGGAATCTGCAGTTGCAACGCGGATGTTGATGCGAACGTGAAAGCTGAACTCCAAAACCGGAAACTCGTCCTACAATCAATTGTGCAGAGGGGTTGGTACTTCTGATGATGAAATTCACCCAAGGCAACTTGCTCGAAGCCCCCGCCGAAGCGTTCGTGAATACCGTAAATACGGTCGGCGTGATGGGCAAGGGAATCGCTTTGATGTTCAAAGAGGCATTCCCTGCAAATTTCCGTGCCTACGAGGATGCCTGCAAGCAGAAGGAAGTCACGGTCGGAAAGATGTTTGTTACGGAGAACCACGCTCTTTCCGGGCCGCATTGGATTATCAACTTCCCTACCAAGAAACACTGGCGGAATCCCTCGAAACTGGAATGGATTATTGAGGGGCTTGGGGATCTTCGCAGGATTGTCGAGGAGCACCAGATTCGTTCCATCGCCGTGCCACCACTCGGGGCCGGCAACGGCGGTCTTGATTGGAGCGAGGTACGGCCTGAGGTGGAACGTATTTTGGGCGATCTCGAAGGCGTCGAGGTCCTCGTCTTTGAACCAGCAGTTAAGTACCAAAATGTCGCCAAGCGGACTGGTGTGGAACAACTGACTCCTGCCAGAGCGCTCATCGCAGAGATGATCCGGCGCTATTGGGTGCTCGGAATCGAGTGCACCTACCTTGAGGTACAGAAGCTCGGATGGTTTCTAGAGCGGACTATCCATTCGCTGGGAATCAACGATCCGCTTGACTTCCAGTTCAAAGCTGACAAATACGGTCCCTTTTCGGACCGACTGCGCCACTTGCTCAATGCCCTTGACGGAACTTACCTCCATTGCGACAAACGTCTCAGCGATGCTGGTCCATCAGACACGATTTGGTTCGACGAAGGGCGTCGCCAGCGCTTGGATCTGTATTTGCAACAAGAGACTTCTGAGCCTTTAAGAAATGTCCTGGAACTGACCGCCAGACGTATTGATGGCTTCGAATCGCCTCTGGGCATGGAACTGTTGGCAACGGTTGATTGGTTGATCGAAAAGGAGCATTGCGAAGCCACCGTTGCTGGGATACGCGAGGGGTTGCGACAGTGGTCGGCAGGACAAGTTGCTGTCGAGCGCAAGCTACGCCTGTTTAATGACCGATTTATCGGACTGGCAATCGACCAACTTGCGTTGCCTGTTGCCCATTCCTGATCCGGCATGAAACGACTGCGGGCTAACGGTGTCCTGCCCGTCTAATCCGGTACCAAAACCGGACCAAGCTGGACTTTCCCTCTTAGCAGTAGGCTCATTCCCGCAGCAACCAAGATAACGGCGGCCATTGCGATGATGAACCGTGCGTCGTATCCTCCGGCATGGTCGTAGAGGTAGCCCATAGTCAGAGGACCTGTCGCGCCGCCGATTGCATAGGCAGTCCAAGTTAACCCGTAGAGCAAGGCAAAGTGCCGTCGTCCGAAGTATTGTGCAAGCAAGTATGGAGCAACATCAGCTTCACTACCAAAGCCAATACCGAGAAGTGCCCCTCCTGCAAGCGCAGTTGTAGGCGTAGATGCGTATGCCAGCAAGGCGATACCCATGGCTGAAATCAGCAGGATCGCCGTCTGGATTCGTTGCGCGGAAAAGCGGTCAAGGAAGTGACCTACAACGAGCCGGCTGACAATACCGGCTCCACCGCGCGCCGAGAGAGCCAGCGCGGCAAAGGCCGGTGCTACCCCATGCCCGGCGAGAATTGCCGACATATTCGTGATCAATCCGTTTTCACTGAATGCGCCTAACAAGATAATCGCAGCGAGAATCCAAAAAGCTTTACTAGCCAGCGCCGCCTTAATTGCAGAACCGCCGCTGGATATCGGTGCCTGCATCAGCAATGGATACACTGGCCGGTTGCGTACCAGCCATGCCGTGAGCGGCAGGCCTAACAACGCGATGCCTCCCAACATCTGATAAGCACTGCGCCAACCGTGAGTGGAGATCATCCATTGGGTCAAGGGAGGAATCAATAGCGAACCCGTACCACTGCCCGTCAGGATGACAGCAAGCGCCAGCCCGCGCCGACGGTCGAACCACGTCAATACAGCGCGTGTATATGCAAACTGCGCCGTTCCGTTAGCTGCCAGCCCCAGAAGAAAGTAGGTTAGGAAGAGGCGGCCGATTGACGGTCCCAGTCCACTCAGCGAAGCCAGGGATGCGGCAAAGAGAAGAATCGCCGGCAGCAGGACGCGCCGAGGGGGAAAGCGGTCCAACAACAAGCCAATCAGCGGAGAGACCAGCGCGACCGTCATCGCCGCAACTGCGAAGGCGCCGCTCATCGCTTCGCGCTTCCATCCGAAAGCCTGGTGCAGTGGATCGAGAAACAAGCTGAAGGTATACGGAACAATAGCTGCAAAGCTGACCATCACGCCAGCAAATGCGGCTGCTGCAACGCGCCATCCAGCGTAGTGGATTGACTCCTCATCGAGTGCCTGACTGACAGTGGATTGCATCATGCTAGTTCCGGTTCCTCAGTCTGTGTCGGTGCAGGCACCGGCTGCAGACCAAGGCGCCGCGTCATCGTCTCCAGCAGCTTCGGACGTACGACGGGGCGCGTCCAGGGACATTCGGCGATGCAAATGCCGCAGGAGGCAGCCTCGGCAAAGAATGGAATGCACTTGTCAAAATTGACGTACCAGCGCTCAACCCCGCGTACCAGTTGTTTTTGTGGACTAATGGCACCGGGCGGGCATGCCTGCGTGCACACCTGACAGTTTGTGCAAAATTCGTCGGCACCAAAACGGTCGCGGCAGCCTGAAATCAGGGGCATGTCGGTGGTCACACCTGCCAGTCGAACGCCAGCGCCGAAATGGCGACTGATGAGCGATCCATGTTTGCCAAGTTCTCCTATACCGGCGGCGATTGCAGGAGGTATCAGCGCAACGGCGCTGGCCCCGGGCCCAGGGTACGGGTTAGCCGTATAACCCTGGGAGCGAATCCAGTTGGCCAACGCATAGGACGCACGCGTACCGCGCGCATACTGGTCGCCAATATCGCAAACACCCACACCGTTGGTCTCATCCGATGGCACTTCCTTCAGGCGTTCATAGTTGTGTGCCAGCGCAAGAATGATGATCCACGGCTCTTCAATGCTGTAGCCTTCGAAGACCCACAGAGGGTCCATGGCAGCTATGCCTGCGGCGTTGGCTTCGTGTTCCAACGCAAAGCTTCGCACGGCATCCGTCCATTCCCCCGCTAAACGAATCTTTCGTTCTTCCGCCACAGAAAGCAGCGTCGGGTACTCATACGCGCGCTGGAAGGCCTCCTGCGATCCGGGACAGCGCCGCGAGCTTTCGCGGGCCACGATTTGCAACTCTCCCCAGGGGTGCTTATCTGGCGGATGCCAGAAAAAGGGGGAAGGCCGCCGGACGGAACTTTCCCCCAGGCCGTTGATCGGGTTGCCTGAGACACGCAGCTTTGCAAGTGTCTCAGGCCGCGGGCGGTAACTTCCCCGTGCCGGGCGTCGCGGGTTGACGGCGCTGCTCATGAATACCTCCTGGAGGCTTATAACTCAAGCCGGAGCCACAAAAGGAATTGATTGGGACGGCATAGACTGATTCCACTTCAGGCCCTGCGCCATTTCAATGCGACACCGCTTACCGTGGACTCTGCGAAGACTGGATATAGCCGTGATGCGCCAAGTGCCGTCCCATTTTGGCATAGGCTTCGTCAGCTTCCGGTTGAATTGTTGCCAAGCCGTCGACATAGCGGTTGTACATACAGAATGCAGCGGCAATGAGGACAGTATCGTGAATCTCCAGGTCGGTAGCGCCTACAGCGCGCGCGGCAGCGACATCCTCCGCGGTCACATTTTTGCCGCCACGCTGCACCTGCGCCGCGATGACAAGAAGACTTTTCAGCTTGGCGGAGATGGGCGCTTCGTCGGGAGATGCTTTAACCTGCCTGACGATCTCGGAACTTCCCAGATGACAAGCTGCGGCTGCCCCATGACTGGCCTGACAGAAGTGGCAACCGTTCAAGAACGAAACGTATGTGGCAATCAACTCCCGTTCCCCGGGAGTGAGGCTGTTCGAATCGTGGAGTAATACATGAGCAAGTTCGCGAAGCGGTTGTGCGGTTTCCTTGCGGAAAGCCATGGCTGCACTGATGCCGGGCAGTTCAGGGGGAAGCTGAATATGCGGCAAGGTCATGCCTCCTTTGGTTGCGGTATGTAGTCGCGGCTAGTCAAAGCATAGCCGTCACGGGCGGTCTTTTTGGCGCGTTCGCGGTACAAGGCATCATCCTGCGGTTGCCAGGTAGCGAGTCCGTCGACATACCGATTAAACATGCAAAATGCCGCGGCAATCAGTACGGTATCGTGGATTTCAATATCGGTTGCTCCCTCGGAGCGGGCGGCGGCAACATCGTCTTCGGCCACATTCTTGCCACCACGCTGAACCTTGCCGGCAATCACCAGTAGTGCCTTGAGCTTGGAGGAAATATCAGCGTGCGCGAAATCAGCTTTGACGCGCGTGACCAGCTCCTCGTCGCCATTCAAATGGACCGCTGCAATCGCACCATGCACCGTCTGGCAGAAATAGCAGTCATTCAAATACGACACATATGTCGCGATCAACTCCCTTTCTCCTGCAGTGAGAGAGTTGGGCGCGTGCAGCAGTGCATCTGCGAGTTCATTCAACGGTTTGGCTGTTTCAGGGCGGAAAGACAAAGGGCCGCGGATCCCCTGCAATCCGATAGGAAATTCAATATGTGGCATGGCTAGCGTAGACCTCCTTTAGTTGCAAGCACGAGGGAAGCGTCAGCGATTAAAAAATCATTCGAGAAGAATGTCTGCAATAAAGACAACGAAACGATGCAATCCATGGACTCAATAGAAACGCGGCAGCAAAGCTTCGATCATATTGATGGCAGATCGAACTTCCTCCATCTATGCAGAAACGGTTGGCGCAAGTACATCACAACTCGGCATCACTTCCTTGAGCAGAATAGTATCGGCGAAAAACGAAAAGAGCTTCATTCGAAAGTTTGATCAATAGCACCACACATTGATGGACGACAGCCATCGACTCGCCCTGTAAGCTTCCTGCCTGACCGGTGGGTTCCAGGTCCGCCTCCCCAATCTGACAGGTCGTTATGAACTGTCGTACAACATCTATCCACCAAAAGGATGATACTAGACCCCAACTATCTGTTGATTCGTACATACCGTACAACGAAATAGCCTGAAGAGTTCCTACACCAGTAATGAGGCCATTCCATGAAACGCATTGTTCTGCTTCTTTGTCTTGCGTTGACTATAGCGGTTCTGCCAAATGCCGCGGGTCAAAGCGCAACCGCCTCTTTGAGAGGCGTGGTCACGGACGCAACCAAGGCTGTTGTGCCGGGCGCTGAAGTCGTGATCACGTCGATAGGCACAGCCCAGCAACACGTAGAGCGAACCGACAGCCGTGGTGAGTTCTCCTTTCAGGAGTTGTTCATCGGCGACTACCGGGTCGAGGTACGGTCTCCGGGCTTCGCAGCCTGGGTCAACTCGGGGATTCACCTCGACGTTGGAAACCAGTCACAGATTGCCGTACAGCTTGCTCCCGCGTCTGACCAGCAGACCGTCGAGGTAAGCGCTGAGGCCGCTGGACTGCAAACCAATGAGATCGCGCAAGGCGCGGTAGTGAGCGAAACCGAGATTGCTAATCTACCGCTCAACGGACGCAGCTTCGCTCAACTCGGAATTCTTCAGCCTGGAGTACGTCCGACCTCCTCGGGGTTGATGGTGCAGAACAACTTCCGTCGGGTGGGCCAAAACTATGAAGTCAACGGCATGCGTCCGGAGTCCAATACCTTTCTCGTGGACGGCATGCGTAACATAAACCGCATGGACGGGGGGTACGCGTATCGACCGCCTGCCGACTCGATGGCTGAATTCCGCATTCTGACCACGACCGCGCCAGCTGAGTTCGGTGGAACCAGCGGGGGCATTACCACCATCGTTACCCGATCAGGCTCGAATCAGTTCCACGGAACGCTGTATGAGTTCCTGCGCAACGACGTGCTCGATGCGAACAACTACTTCGCGCCGCGCAAGGAAGAGCTCAAGCAGAACCAGTTTGGCGGCACGATCGGAGGCCCTCTGGTGCATAACCACGCCTACTTTTTCGCGTATTACGAAGGTCTCCGCGATAATCAGGACATGACGCATGGCGTGGTGGTGCCGACGGTGGCGGAACGCAGTGGCGACTTCTCGGCCGATGCGCCTATTCTTCTCAACTCCACGAGAGCGCCGTACACCAACAATCTGTCCAGCCTTATCAACCCAATCACCGCCAAGTACCTCACTTACTTTCCCGCCCCCAACACGGTGGAAAATCCTCACCTGGCCCAAACCACAAACCTGAGCCAGTACAACAGCGACCAGGGCGGCGCAAAAGCAGACTGGCTACTGCGGAACGTGGATTCTTTGAGCGCGCGCTACAGCTATTCGACGACGGACCTCCGCAGCCCGTATTCGGAACTCGGCGCCGATGTTCCAGGGTTTCCCGTTGGCTACTCCGCCAATACACACTTGGGCGGGCTCACTGAGACGCACACCTTTTCTCCGCATACGGTGCTGACTGCAAATGTCAGCTTCTTCCGGAACCACGTCATTCTGGATAAGCGCAACTCTGGCTTCTCGCCTCAGGCCTTCGGCTTTGGATACTCCTCCACATGGGCTTCGGCCACGGGCGCGCCGCTGATCATGACCCAAGGCTACTCCAACGTGGGCGACCCGATCATCAACCCGCGCGACAGCACACAAAACGACTACGCTTTCAGCGCCAACCTGGCACATACACAGGGCAAACATGTCACCAGTTTCGGCTCTCAGTTCCGCCGGACGCAGATCAACGGCTACCAGTCGAACTTCGCTTCGGGCACCTTTTCCTTTACCGTTCAGGGCTTCACCAATAACTCGATGGCCAACTTCCTGCTGGGCGATCCAGATATATTCACCCAGGCCGGGGGCGACTTCACGCGTGACCTGCGTGGCTGGGAGTTGGGCTCCTACGCACAGGATGAGTACCGCATCAGCTCAACGCTCACTTTGAACTATGGCGTGCGTTACGAGATCACGACGCCGTTCCGAGACATCCACAATCGCATGATGGAGTTTGCGCCGGGCCACCAATCCACCGTTTACCCTAACGCTCCAAACGGCCTTCTATTTCCCGGCGACTCCGGTGTACCCGACACCATTGCCCCCGTCTTCAAAAGTGACTGGGCGCCCCGTATCGGCTTCGCATGGAACCCGCTTGGCAACACCCGCACGATGATCCGTTCAGCCTATGGCATCTTCTACGACGAACTGCTGAACGGCGTGGGCATGCCCTTCCGCGCCACCAGCTCCGCGCTCCCACAGACGGTTGTCCGGACTCTTACCGGATACACAAAGATCAACTACGCCAACCCGCTCGGTACCGTAAGCAACCCATTTACCCCCGGTCAGGTTGCTCTTCCCGCGTCCACCTTCACCATCGATAGCCACCTGCTGCCGCCTTATGCGCAGGACTGGAATCTAACTATCGACCAGAGCTTGGGTAAGCAGAATCTGTCCGTCGGATACATTGGGTCGAAAGGAACTCGCTTGCCGCGGTTGGTCGAAGCCAATCCTGCGATCTATCAACCCGGTGCAACCTTTGCTAACTCCCCGCGGCGCCGGCTCTACTCCGGCTGCACGCTGACGACCGGCACCTGCACGTTGGGCACGGCCGGACTGGTGGAAGGAAATGCGAACTCTACCTTCCACTCGGCACAGGTCTCACTGACTCGGCGTGGCACGCCAGACCTGAACTACACGCTGGCATACACCTATTCCAAGGATCTGGACTACTCGTCAAGCCTTCACATGTCTGGTCCCGCTCCCTGGATGGTTCTTGGGGAGCTTGACATAGCCCAGAACAACCAGAATCTGAGCGCTGAACACGGACGCTCGCTCTTCGATTCGCGCCATCGTTTTGCCGGGAGCGTGACCTATGCCGCTCCGTTCGCGCGCAACTTCACAGGTTTGTCCCGTACGCTCCTGGATGGCTGGCAATTCAATGCCTTATTAGCCGCGAATTCCAGCACCCCGTTTACCGTCTACGACTCGGCGAACGTATCGTTGCAGGCACCGCATCCTGGGGTTTCCGGCATGTTCGGAGACCGGCCCAATGTCGCCGGTAACCCGAATAAGGGAGCACCGCACAAGGTGTCGCAATGGGTATCTCCTTCAGCATTTCAACGGCTCGATCCAGTTGCGAACGCCGGGCAGTTCGGCAACGAGGGGCGAAACATCGTCGATGGCCCTGCTTATGGGAGTCTGGACGCTTCACTCGACAAGAGTTTTGTGCTCGGTGAGAAGTCAAAAGTGCAGTTCCGGGCAGAGGCCTTCAATGTTACCAACCATGTCAACCTGATCCCGCCCGTTTTCGACATGAACTCGCCCGCCTTCGGGCAAATCACTGAGGCGCAGACCCCGCGTGTTCTGCAGTTCGCGCTGAAGTTTGTGCGATAAACCTGACTCCAAAGAAATACTAGAGCCTGCAACAAACGAGTGGGGTCCAGTACATTGGACCCCACATCTGCGCTGCGGCAACTGTGTTGATTCATGATTTACAGACATCGTTACCAATAGCTCAGGGAAGAATGGTCTAATCAGGACTATTTGGCAAACACCCCCGCCTTGCTATTGCCGTCATCCTTTTTATCGACATCTGCCGTCCATCTATTGGGGGGCGCATTGCGTGCAATTCTGCGCTACTGTGAGTGATAGACCGCATGGATTCTGCCAAGCGGGACTTTTTTTAGGTAGGTCATCATTGTATTTTTGGCAGAAAGAACTCTTTAGTTGCATACGGTACATCGCTGCTTTTACGGCGTCGGTTTTGTTGGTTGCTATAAGTTCTTTTCCTGTTGCGGCACAGGCAGGGAGTGCATCACTCGAGTTGGATCTTGGCATTATTGTCATGCCTACCCAAGACGGCGCTGAGGCTGTGCTGAAGCAACTGAATGCGGGCGCCGACTTCTCCGTCTTGGCAAAGGAAAAATCCACTGACGCGACGTCGGTGGATGGCGGTTACCTGGGCAAGATGGATCCGAAGGGCCTGCGCCTGGAATTGCGAGAGGCATTGAATGGCCGCACTGTCGGTCAACTCACCGATGTGGTGCATCTCCCCTCCGGCTTCGCGATTCTCAAAGTTCTGGAACACGCGCCTGCGTTGGAGGATCTGAATGCGAACCGGATTTCATCGCTGATGTCGAAGGGCGTGATCCCTTTAGGCGCGTCGGTCGGCGGCTATTCCGAAGCCTTGGCGGCGCTCCGGGACACCCCCAAGCCGGAAGGATGGCCCAGGGATATGCGCCAGGTTTGCCAAGTCCGCACCGAAGCGCCCCAAAAAGCGAAGTTGGCTATTCGGGATGCACTCGATTCGTGGAACGGAAAGCAGACGACTATGGAGCAACAGGTGTGGCTGATCCATGGCGAATCAGCACTTGCGCAACTCTATGCATTCAGCGGTGAGATGCCTGAGTCCATCGAGGCCTGGAAGGCAGCTCTCAAGCTTGCCGAGACGGCAGATCCCGGGTATTTGCCTAATCTGCTGGAAAGCATCGGCGCCACCTATCTGCATTGGTCGGAGATGGAGAATGGGATTTATAACGGCTCGCGCGATCTGGATATCTTTCCGCCTCTGGACCCTCATGCGAGCTTCGAAAAGAAAGACGAGTCGAAGCAGGCTATTAGTTATTTTCTGAAGTTCCTGGAGCAGAAGCCCGACAATCTGGAGGTGAGATGGCTGCTCAACCTGGCATACGCAACGCTGGGCGAATACCCCTCCGGCGTGCCGGCCGCCTATCTGATTCCCGAGAGCAATTTCAAGTCAAAGGAGAACATCGGGCGCTTTGTGGATCGTGCGTCCGCTGCGGGCCTGAATGCCTTTGGAGCAGCCGGGGGCATTGTTGTGGATGACTTCGAGAACAACGGGCTTTTGGATGTGGTCGTCACCAGCATGAATGTGTGCGAACCGCTGCATTACTTCCACAACAACGGAGACGGAACCTTCAGCGACCGCACCAAAGCAGCCGGATTACAGGATCAGATGGGCGGCCTGAACCTGGTGCAGGTGGACTACAACAACGACGGCTGCATGGATATTTTTATACCGCGCGGAGGGTGGGAGTATCCGCAGCGCAAGTCGCTGTTGCGCAACAACTGCGATGGAACCTTCACGGACGTGACCGATGCCAGTGGTCTTGGAGCGACGGTGACTGCGACCCAGGCCGCTGTGTGGGCGGACATCGACAACGACGGCTATCTGGACCTGTTCCTCGCCAATGAGAATGCTCCCGCGCAACTGTTTCATAACAAGGGAGACGGCACGTTTGAGGAGATTGGCCACGCTGCTGGAATCGACCAGACTGCCTTTTCAAAGGGCGTGACCGCGGCAGACTATGACCACGACGGATTTATGGACTTCTATGTCTCAAATCTTCAAGCGGCAAATTATCTCTATCACAACAACGGCGACCTTACCTTCACCGAGGTCGGAAGGCAGGCTGGCGTACAGGCTCCTATGTTCAGCTTTGCCACATGGTTTTTCGACTACGACAACGACGGCTGGCCCGACCTGTTTGTCGACAGCTATCTGACGGTGATGGATGAAACGGTGAGGACCTATGTGGGGATGCCGCACAATGGCGAGACGCTGAAGCTCTATCGCAATAAACACGACGGCACATTCGAGGATGTGACGGAGAAGGTGGGGCTGGACAAAGTTTATATGCCCATGGGCGGCAACTTTGGCGACTTGACCAACGATGGATTTCTGGATGTCTATCTCGGTTCGGGAAATCCAAATTTCACGGCTTTAGTTCCTTATGTGTTGTTCAAAAACAAGGAAGGCAAATCGTTTGTGGACATCACCCAGTCCTCAGGTACAGGGGAGTGGCACAAAGGACATGCGGTTGTTTTTGCCGACCTGACCCGCCAGGGCAACGAGGACATTCTGACCAGGGTCGGGGGAGCAATCCCTCCAGACGAGCACAACGTCCGAGTCTTCGAGAATCCTGGGAACAAAAACGACTGGCTCAATGTGCGACTGGTGGGTGTCAAGACCAATCGCTCCGGCGTGGGGGCGGAGATTCATGTTACGGTGCAGGACGGAAACGCCGCGCCGCGGTCCATCTACCGGACGGTTGGGCAGACCAGTTCCTTCGGAGGCAATCCGATGGAGCAGCATATCGGGCTGGGCCCCAACGCGCACGACATCACGCTGGACATCTGGTGGCCGGCTACGCGCTCGCGACAGCACTTTGCAGGGATCGTAAAGAACCAATATATCGAGATCAAGGAATTTGCCACCACCTACACCAAGCTCGAACGGCACCCATTCAAGCTGGGTAACGACCAGGCGGTCACGGCAACCGCGGCGGCAAAGAAGGCCAACTGAAACTGCGAACGAGATTGCACTCAAGGAGAGAGAAATGATGATGGGACGAGCATTTCTGGCATTGGCTCTACTGGTTCCTGCGGCGTTGGCTACCGCAGCCGGAGATCCACACACGATGCAGGGAATCCTTTTGAAGGCAGACCCGGCCAGTAGAACCATTGAAGTCTCGTGCGATGCCATCCCAAACTACATGGATGCAATGGTAATGACTTTTCGGGTGCGCGATGCTGGGGCTCTCAAGAACCTCCAGCCCGGTGGCACAGTGCGCTTCACAATGGTGGAAGATGGAGATAAGGAATTCGCGGATCAACTGCAGCCCATCAAAGTGCAGAACTATGAGTCCGAACCCACGGAGGCGAGCCGACTCACGTACCTGCACCGCGCACTGGACCACACGGCAGCGCAGAAGCTGATCCCCATCGGCGGGCTGGTTCCGAATTTCACATTGACCGACCAGTCAAACCGGTCGACGCAGTTGGATGACTTCAAAGGGATGGTTGTGGTGCTTTCATTTGCCTACTCCCGCTGCCCAAATCCGAACTACTGCTTTCGACTTTCAAATAATTTGGCTCAAGTCAACCGCCGTTATCATTCGCTCACAGGGCACAGCCTGATTCTTCTGACCATTGTGATCGAGCCCGACCATGACCAGGGTCAGGCGCTGGCGCACTACGCGGAAACCTGGAAGGCCGATTGGTCGGCATGGCGCTTTTTGACCGGCCCGCTGGCCGATATTCACGCCATCGCCGAGAGGTTCGGTATGGACTTCTGGAACAATGAAGGATACTTGACACATTCGTTCCACACCGTGGTGATTGATCGCGACGGGCGTCTCGCAGCGAATCTGGAAGGCAATCATTTCACGTCCGATCAGTTGGGCGATCTGGTGGGAACAGTGCTTGACCGGCCAGCGAGCAATGGGGGCGGATTTTGAAAACTGAGCAGTTTTGAATGAAACAACTCCGCAATCGGCAATCCGAGCCAGCCAATTGAGACGTTGGTGCGGCACTGGTGGCGTGATCGTATCTCTATAGGTCGTTCAGTCGGCAATTGCGCTGCGTGGAAATATCGAGCGGGACAAGGCCCCGCTGAATTGCCGACGTGGCCGCCTGAGTGCGGCCCGTCACGCCCAACTTGTCCAGCAGCCTGTTGATGTGCGTTTTGACCGTGGGTTCTGATATTTTAAGCTCGGTCGCAATGTCTTTGTTGTTCTTGCCGTGCACAATCTGCTCCAGCACGTCAAACTCCCGCGGCGTCAGCTCCTCGGTGCCCAAGCGCTCGGCAAGCTTCACGGCAATCGCAGGGGGAATGTACGATTTTCCCGAATGGACGGAGCGGATCGTTTTGATCAACTCTTCGGAGGTCATACCCTTGAGCAGATAAGCGCGCGCACCTGCCTGCAGGGCACGATAGATGTCCTCATCGCCATCGTAGGTGGTCAGCACGACGAAACGCGCGCTTGGTGTCTCCATACGGATGCGCTCGATGACCTCGACGCCGCTCATACGAGGTAGCCGAAGATCGATCAGCGTGATGTGCGGCTGGTGCTTGCGAAATTGAGCAATGGCCTCCACGCCATCCGCGGCCTCGCCGACGACCTCAAGACCATCGACTACATTGAGCAGGGCCACCAGCCCTTGTCGCACCACGTGGTGGTCTTCCACAACCAGGACGCGGATCGAAAGGTTGTGCGGCGATACTGCGGTTAAATCGCTCATGGGCGGCCCGTCTATATTCGAATGAGTATGAGTCACTCAACATTATCTTGAAAACTGAAAGAGTTTGCGACGGCCAAAGGGTTGAGGCGCGACTCAATCTAAAGTTGTCAGTATAACTCCACACAAGGAATGATCTGCACCGTACATCCACAGTTGTAGACGTTTCTCAGTCTACGGGTTGTTGCGCCCGCGGTCTGCACTCTTGATGATTGTTCGCAGTCCGATGAACATACGAACGGTAAGTATTCTTGCACTCCTTGTCGCGCCTGCGGCGGTCTATGCGCAATGCGCGTTTATCAGCCCCTGGCAGGCGCATGTCTCGCAAACCCAGTCCAAACAGCCTGGATGGAGCCTTCTTCGTATCACCCAATATCCTTCTTTGATTCAGGTGGTGCGTATCGACATTGTGACACAGATCACCGCGACATACAAAACTACTTGCCGACCGATGGAGGTTGTTGCATGAGAGTCATGGCAAGAGTTATAGCGATCGCGGCTCCGTGTGCGTTGCTGCTGGTATGCGGTTTCACAACCGAATCGGCGCAAAGTCCCGCAGCGGATATCATCGTCACTGCTGCGCCGGTCTATGAGCCATTGGCGGCCTTACGCGGAGAAGAACGCTTTCCCAAGGGCGCGCAACTGCTGCTTGTGCATCAGGGCATGACGGAGCCGCTGGTGACGGGCTTCGTAGCTACTGCGGACGCCAACGTTTCCTTCGACGCCAAGACCGTGCTATTCGCAGGCAAGAGGAGTGAAGGCGACCCATGGCAGATATGGGAACTGACGCTGGCAGACCATTCGCTGCATAAGATTGTCGCGGATGCTAGCGACGCTATTCGTCCGCTCTATCTGCCCGGCGGCCGCTTGGTGTATGCGCACCGCACTGATAAGGGTTATCGACTTGAAGAAGCGCCATTGGATGGCTCCGCAGTCCAGGTGCTCAGCTATCTGCCCGCCAGCGCAATACCTGCATTTGTGCTGAAGGATGGCCGCATTCTCTTTGAAGCTGGCTTCCCCTTGGGATCCGGAGCGACGCCGGAACTGTTTCTGGTTTACTCGGACGGAAGCGGAGTTGAATCCTACCGCTGCGATCACGGCACGGCTCGCTGGGGAGGATCACAGTTGACCTCTGGCGATGTGGTGTTCACACATGGCGCAACAGTGGCGAAGTTCACGTCGCCTCTGGCAAAGGAAGAGAGCATAGTTACGCCACGCGCCGAGTATGCGGGTGCTATTGCCGAGACGACCTCTGGCGCATGGCTGATGAGTACGCGACCCAGTGCAGGAGCGCACTATGCATTGAAGCTCTGGAAGCCCAATACTTCGCTATCCAGAGCGGAGGCGCTCACAACATTGCTGGCTCAGAGCGGCGAGGATATTGTCGAGCCAGCTCTTGTTGCAACGCGTACAACACCCAAGCGTCACCCCTCCGGGCTGCATGATTGGAGTTACGCTAATCTGCTTGCATTGGATGCGCGACTGTCGCGCGAAGGCGATCTACGCGTTGCGCCTGCATTGGTGCGGCTGGAGACGCAAGACGCACAGGGCCGCACTGTCGTCACGGGAACAGCGCCAGTGGAGGCGGATGGTTCCTTCTTTGTGCAAACTCCGGCTGACAAACCCATTCGCTTTGCATTGCTTGATGCTAAGGGTGCAGTGCTACGGCAGGAACACGGATGGTTCTGGATTCGCCGCGGAGAACAGCGCTACTGCGCGGGTTGCCACACGGGACCGGAGCGCACATCGGAGAATCGCTTGCCGACTGTACTGCAGCACACCACAACGCCTGCCGATCTTACAGGCGTGAAAGAACTGCGCGAAGCGCAACACGGAACGCCAGGAGGCAACTGAGATGAGATTCCGCTTTCTTCTTCTAATCGGTGCAGCCTCGATGGCCGCCGCGCAAACTGCTCCGATTGTTCAACCCAGTCATGGCGCGCAAGCGCCGTCTCCCCTGCCGCAAGTGGTGCCTGTGATTCGCTTTGAAGATGCGAGCGATAAGGCTGGCATCAACTTCACGCACAGTTTCGGATCGCGTCAGATGGGTTCTCTGCTTGAAGATACCGGCGCAGGCTGCGTGTGGCTCGACTACAACAACTCCGGCCTGGAGTCGCTCTATGTTTTGAACGGACGTCCTTTGGACGATTCGATGCATCCGTTTCCGCTGAAGGTGAAGCCGGCAACCCCACCCCATAATCATCTGTATCGCAACAACGGCGACGGAACCTTTACCGACGTGACGGAGAGCGCCGGGCTCGATCCCGATATGTATGGAATGGCCGTGACAGCGGCGGATTTTGACAACGACGGCTTTGTCGATCTGCTGGTGACCGGATACGGCAAAACGATTCTCTATCACAACGACGGTAATGGACATTTTACAGATGTGACGAAGAAGGCCGGTATCAAAGTGGACGGATGGGCGATCAGTTCAACGTGGCTGGATTACGACAAGGACGGTTGCGTCGATCTGTTCGTGGGACGTTACGTCAAGTTCGATCCAACCTATCGCGCCTTCTATGCGCCGACCAATTATCCGGGACCACTGGATTACGAAGGCGACACCAACAGGCTCTACCACAACAACTGCGACGGAACTTTCACCGATGTTACGGATAAATCGGGCATCGGCGCCTATGTGGGCCGAACGATGGGAGTCACGGCCGCGGACTTCGATAATGATGGGTGGGATGACATTTATGTCTCCAATGATCGCACTGAGAATTTCCTCTTTCACAACAAGCATGATGGAACCTTTGAAGAGGTCGGCAGCGAAACGAGTACGGCCTACGGTCAGAATGGCGAATCGACCTCGTCAATGGGGCCTGTATTTGCCGATCTTGAGGGCAGAGGATGGCTGGATCTGTGGGTGACCGACGGGCGCTACAACCGGCTGTTGCACAACACGGGAAAGATGAGTTTTGAAGATCTCGGCGCAGAGAATGGTGTTTCCCAGGCGAACGCGCAATACGCGAGCTGGGGTACGGGCATATACGACTTCGACAACGACGGACAACTCGACATTCTCATTTTTCACGGCGCGCTGGTTCATTTGATTCCACAGGAGCACACGTTGTTCCGAGGGCTTGGGAACGGGAAATTCGCGGACGTTTCGCGCGAGGCCGGCCCGGTGCTGAGCGTGCGCACCACGGCGCGGGGCGCGTGTTTTGCCGACTATGAAAACAACGGGAAAGTAGATGCATACGTCGTGAATCTGGGATCGAAAGGAACTCTGCTGCGCAATGTTTCGACGAATACAGGCCACTGGCTTGCTATCAAGCTGAAGGGGTCCAGCACAGGAAAAACCGGAACGGGGAGCAATCGCGACGGCATTGGTGCGCGTGTTGAAGTCTTTGCGGCAGGCAAGCGGCAAACGGCGGAACGCGTGGCAGGCTCGGGCTATCTGTCGCAGAACGATGAGCGTTTGCACTTCGGCCTGGGTACTGCAAAGACAGTAGACAAGCTCATCGTTCATTGGCCAAGCGGACGCGACCAGACGCTCGAAAACCTGACCGTGGATCGTGTGCTGACTGTGGAGGAGCCTAAATGAACCGGCAAGCGCAAATTGGAATTCGTTTCAGAGTAAGTGCTGGATTTGCTGCCGTGGGTGTGGCTTTGCTTTCTGCCGCGCTGCCCGGCTGCGCGCCTGTGCGCGCAGCCGGGCAGCCAGAGACGCAGCCTGACACGAGCGAGAGAGAGGATTACGCTTCGCCGCTTGAGGTTTTGCTTTCGCCGGACGGCGCGCGGCTCTATGTGCTCTGCCAGCAAAGCAACGAAGTGCGCGTGCTGAATGCGGCCAGCTTCGCGGTGATCAAAAGCGTAGCAGTGGGCCGTCTGCCGCGTGGATTCTCGCTGTCTCCCAAGGGCGACAGGTTGTTTGTGACGAACGCGTGGGACGACACGCTTTCGGTGATCGATACCAGGGCGCTAGTCGTCATTCATACCTGGCCGGTGGGCGCGGAGCCGTCGAGCGTGGTTGAGAATCTGTCGGGCAAGCGGCTTTTTGTTGCGAACCGTATCAGCAGCGACATCGCCGTACTTGATGCGCAGAACGGCGTGGAAGAGAAGCGCCTGCTGGCTGGGCGCGGCACCAGCTATTTTGCACTCTCGCCCGACGGCAGCCGCATTTATGTGACGCATATTTATCCGAAGATCATCCCGCGTCAGACAGGGTTAGAGAATCGGCTCCCGCCTGAGTCGGAGATCACTGTAATCGATGCAGAGCGCGCGGTGGTGGTGGATCGCGTGCAACTGCACGGGATTGCCGGTGTCTTTCATGGGTCGATCTCTGCCGATGGCCGCCTCGGTGTTGCGGCCGAATACCATCCAAGAAATCTGATTCCGCTGGCGCACATGGAGCATGGCGGAGCGTTCACCTATTCGCTTGAATTGTTTGGCGCGGATGTAGGCAAGACACCTGTCGAAGTTCCACTGGATGAATTGGAGCGCTACGCTTCGCAGCCTTTCGGCGTGGCCATTGCGCCGGACAAGTCGCGCATTTATGTGAGCTGCGGCGGTTCGGAGATTGTGACAGTGGTCGATGTGCCGCGCCTGCTTCGCTTCATTCACACGCATAACGGTCCCTTCGCGCAGGATCTCTCTGCCAGCGCCAATTATGTTGTGACACGCATTCCCGTAGGACTGAATCCGCGCGGCCTTGCGCTCTCGCGCGACGGACGCAGGCTGTTTGTAGCCAACCGTCTGGATGACACAGTAAGCGTAATCGACACCCGCACCAATCGCGTGGCCTCTACCATCCTGCTGCCCGGATCAACAACAATCACGACTCCACATGAAAACAAAGTCGATATCGCGAGCAGCATGGTCGACGGAAAGATCACCTGCTCAAAATGCCACCTCGATGGCCGTACGCAGAGTCAATATGCACCGACCGCTGGAGATTTGGAGACCCTGATTGCCAAGCACAAAAGGTTGTCAGTTCCCGATCTCACGTCAAGTGGGTCGAAAACCATCTCGCCACTGCGCCGCGGCGAACAGATCTTCTATACCTCGCGCTACTCATTCCAGGGCCAAATCGGTTGTGCCAACTGCCACATTGATTCCACCTTTGACGGCATCCAGTGGAACCTGGAACCGGATGGGTTTGGCCGCAACACCGTGGACAACAAATTACTTGAGGATGTCACGGACACGGAGCCATACAAGTGGACCGGAACCAATCCAAACATTCCCACGGAGTGCGGACCGAGGACCGAAAAATATTTTTGGCGTTCAGAGAACTACGACAATCAAATGCTTGCCGATTTGGCCGTCTACGTTCGGAGTATCCCTCCGCGCCCCAACCGCTGGCGGCTGGCAAATGGCGAGCTGACGCCGGCGCAGGAACGAGGGAAAGTGTTCTTCGAGCGCGCGGTAGACAAGTTCAAGAAGCCGATCCCTGAAGGCAATCGATGCTCCTATTGTCACAGCGGTCCCAAAGGCTCAAACCAGAAAATCTTCGACGTGGGGACGCGTAAACCCAACGACAATACAGGACTCCTGAAGGCACCAGTGCTGACCAATATCGCGCTCACAGCACCTTACCTGCACGATGGCTCAGCGCGGTCGCTCGAAGAGATATGGACGATTTACAACTCGGACGACAAGCACGGTAGAACCAACGATCTGACCAAGGATGAACTCAACGATTTGATCGAGTATCTCAGGACTCGATAAGAGGGATGTGATGAAAAAGCTCTGTATGATTGCAATGCTTCTGGCAGCCAGCGCGATCGCTATTGTCCCACGGGCGCTTGCCGCGTCTCCGCAGATGCCGCGCTATCGCTTTGAAAACTTCACCACCGCCAATGGACTGCCCAACAATCACGTCTTCGCGGTGCTAGTCGATGGAGATCGCGTCTGGGCGGGCACGGATAATGGATTGGCTGTTTACGAAAACCATGCCTGGAAGGTATACACAACCGCGGATGGACTGGCGCAACGCGCCGTCATCTCTCTTGCTCTGGACAAGCGCACCGGCGATGTGTGGGCCGGAACAATGGGCGGTCTAAGCCGTATTTCAGGCGGACACATCGATAGCTTTACACAGATGAACTCTGGGCTGAGCAACGATGTGGTTTACAACATCTCAGTCGAAGGCGAGAACGTCTGGATAGCTACAGCCGCCGGCGGTTGCCGACTGAACCTGCACACCAATCAGTGGTCGCTCTACAACGAGCGCAACACACCCATGGGCGAGATTTGGACGTATGCGGTCTCGGCCACGCCTACCAAGGTCTATTACGGAATATGGGGCAGCGGCGTTCTCGAACTCGATCAAAAGACTGGGAAGTGGGACAGATACGACGATCCCGACGGAGAGACAGAGATGGTGCTCTACAAGGATCAGGGACTGATCCATGAGATCGTCACATCCGTCAGCTATATCGAGAAGGACAACGTTCTCTGGGCGGCTACATACTTTGGCGATAGCCGTTACGACGGCCGTTACTGGCACAACTTTCTCGTTAAAGACAGTGGTCTTCCCTCCAACTTTACGAATCAGGTCAAAGGCCTGGACGCCAATCGCGCCTGGTTCTGCACCGACAAGGGACTGGCTTATTACGACGGCGTGAACTGGGCCGTCTATCGCCCTTCGCTCACAGACGGCAAGCCAGAGATGACGGTACGCGATGCAAAGGGCGTGGTAACGTCCGTTCCTGTGACCACGGCGCCAGTTCACAACTATATGCTTGGCATCGATTTTCAAGGGGGCGATATTTGGGTTGCGACCGCCGACGGATTGAGCCATGGCATTCGTCAACCGTAAGAATTCAAGATCGGCGCGAAGGCATGGGCATAGACGTGAAATGCCACGGTGATGTTTCCGACGGATAAACACGCTGAAGACAGCAAGGAGTTATTGTGATGCGCAAGGGATGGTTGTTGGTTATACTCGGTATCTTCGCGACTGGTCTAGCAGCTCATTGCCTGGGGCAGGATGCGGCCAAGGCTATAGACACGAGCACAAAAAAGAGAGTATGTGAGTGTGGCGCGCATCCTCCAGGACCTCCGCGCGACCGCGAAGTTACTCCCTATGCGGGAGAGCCAGCGGATATGCGCCCCTATGCCAAGTTCCGCGCGCCCTACGACACCAACTACACGCGGCCTAACATCTATATGGGCGCAGCAAGGAAAATCCCCGACCCACAGGATCTGACTGAGGTGCGCATTGGCTTCTTCGGGCCAATCGAGAACAACTCGGAATCGGTTCTTGGACAGCGTATGTTGCATGGCGCGCAACTGGCGATAGAAGAGGCCAATGCGGGCGGCGGCTATGGGGGCAAGCCCTTCAAGCTGATGCTGCACAATGACTATAACAACTGGCAGGCGAAGGCGGTCTATGGCGATGTCCGGCCCACTGACGCGGCGATCTGGGGCTCAGCATCGGATGAAGCGGTGAAGATGGCCTACGACGAAGAGGTCTGGGCGATCTTCGGCTCCATCAGCTCCGAATCCACGCACATTGCGCTGCGCGTAGCCCTGCGCGCTGAGCTTCCGGTCGTCAGTTCGGCCAACAGCGATCCCACCGTTCCCGAGACCACCATTCCGTGGTACCTCGGGACGATGCAGGATGACAGGCAACAGTATCTAACGCTGGCTCGCCACATCTATACCGAGCTTGGCTTGAAGCGTGTAGCGGTTCTCAGGGCAAGCAGTCGATACGGCCGTTATGGCCTTCCCAAATTCCTAGATGCATCACGCCGTCTGGGCCATCCGGTGGTGATGGAGCAGATTTTTCAACCAGGTGACAAGGATTACACCAAACAACTGAAGGTGATCCGCAGTTCGCGCCCGGATGCCGTTTTTCTGGTGGGAGACGAGTTGGAGGCGGCCGCAATTCTAAAGCAGATGCGAGCGGCAGGGATGAAGCAGCGAGTGTTCGGCGCGTTTCGCACCCTAGGCGACACGCTACTGAAAGAGGCCGGCGATGCCGCGGAAGGCTTTGAAGCCGTCTATCCCTACGATCCCACCCGCAACGACCAGCGCTGGCTGGACTTCAACATGCGATTTGAGGACCGCTTCCACGAGAAGCCGGAGCAGTTTGCCTCAATGGCCTATGACACGATGAATTTGCTGCTGGATTCGATTTGCAAGGCGGGGCTGAACCGGGCGCGGATACACGACGCGCTGGCCAATGTCGAAGAATATGATGGCGTGACTGGGCAAATGCTCTTCGATCCCAACCTGAAGAATACGGCCCCTTTGTACCTGGGCACGGTGCATGACGGGAAGATCACTTATCGCGTTGCCGTGATGGAAAAGACGCCACCCGCGGAGCAGGCGCCTGCTTCACCACAGAATCCTCCTTCCGCGCAATCGGCACCCGCAGCCATGCAGGCACCTTATGCGCGTGTGGGCGAAGATGGCGTCGACTATGCAGGGCCGCATCAAAAGAATCTTCCGGCAGGACCAGTGAGCATCGTGATCTTCGGGCCAAAAGCCGCTGCGGTAGTTGCAACACCGGAGTTGCAGGCCGAGATCGCGTCGAGCGCAATCAAGGGGCGCGAGCTAAAGCTGATGCCGGTAGAGAGCGATCAGAATTGGGGAGCCGCGTCCACTGCGCTGGCTAAGGCTCTTATGGACGATCATGCTTTGGCGATTCTCGCGCTGGATCGCAATTCCAGTCATCTGGCCGAGCAAATGGCACTGAAGAGTTTTGTGCCGGTAGTGGCTCTCGCAGACGACAAGACGCTGACTTCGACAAACATCCCTTGGATATTCCGGCTTCAGCCCGATACGACCCCGGCTACTGCACTGCGGATGCTTGTGGCAGCAGAATGCCGCAGTGGCGCCAATCCAGAACGGCTCAGAAATGTGCTGGCTTCGGATGAAGGCATCTCCGGCGTAGCGTTCCTGCCCACGGGTGAACCGCGTAAACAGTAACGCCGCCCCTTCTCAAAAGGTTGCAGTTTGAGCAGTACGATACATGGTTTATGCGAGTGAATCAGAGCGGAGAATGGGCAGGGTGAGAACAAATATTCTAAAAAGGAACGGCGGAGGCATCTTCAATGAATAGTGCTCTGCCTGATGATCAACTATCATTCCGCGCCTACTTCATCCGCATACATGGCCCTGAGATCGACCCCACAGTGAGAATGCTGTTAGTTGAGACATCGGTTGCACAGCCTATTTATGAGGGTTTCGGATCGTTGTCGCAATGCGAGCGATGGATCGTTCAACTCACCGGATGGATCATCCCCAAAGATGTGTTGTCTGTTCTTCGTAAACGCATCGAGCAGAAGCGAATGGCTACTATAAAAGGAGTGCAGGTGTCTCGGCGCGAAATCGAATCGATCGGATTGCAGCGACTGGATCGGTAGTTAGGAGAGGCAACTCCGGATTCAGTAAAGAATTGCTGATCTTCCTTTTCACAAAACACAATCACTCAGAATGCTGTTCCCGCAGAGCCGGGAAAGGGAAAAACTGCGCCCTTTCTGCTAATCAATCACCGAAGAATATCCACTCCGTGTTTTAATAGCATACCTGCCTTTGCCAACACGTCCTACCTTAGCGCCATCATTCCATAGATGGATGTCAGGCATCAGCATTGTGATTGATACTGGGAATCCTCCCTAATGCCCAAGACGTAAGCCCCATGATCGTCGATGATGATGTGCAATCACTCATAGTCTTTTTGCATGCGCTTGAAGCCTATCGCTTCAGGTTGCGCGAAATCACTACCATCCGTACTCCCGTGCTCATGACTGTCGGCTGTGCCGGCGCATAGTGCGCGGAAGAGTGCAGTACGACAATTTGGAGGCTTCATGAAGTTTCGAATCTCATTTTCTATAGCAGTTGTCAGCGTGATGCTTGGCCTAGCCATTCATCCTGCAAGTGCACAACTGACAGAGTCCACACTCAAAGGATCGGTCGTTGATCCCACGGGTTCCGTGGTTCAACATGCGAGCGTTCTGGCTACTGACGAGTCAACCGGAATCAGCCGTGCGGCGACGAGTGGCAGCGATGGCTCCTTCACCATAACGAACCTCGCGCCGGGTACATATTCCGTCCAAGTCAAAACACAAGGCTATAAGACCTTCGAGCAAACCCACCTGCAACTGAATGTCGGGACCACTACGCAGGTCAATGCGCGTCTGGAGGTCGGACAAGTACAGGAAACTGTCGAGGTGATGGCTGATCAATCGCAGGTTGCCGTGTCGAAGGACGGACGTCTTTCAGACACATTGCATGAAGCGCAGATCACTCAACTGCCGCTTCCCGTCCGCGACGTATTTTTCCTGCCAAGTCTGAATGCAGGCGCAACCAATATCCCAGGACAAAATATGTCCTACAAGCTGACCAATTCACCTACAGTTACCGTCAATGGCAACCGCTTTCGTGGAAATAACTATGTCCTCGATGGCTCAATGAATACCCATACGCTCAACGCAGGGGAGCCAGGCATCGTTCCTAGCATCGAATCCATTGAGGAGGTTCAGGTTCAAACGGGTAATTTCTCCAGCGAATACGGTCGAGGCAACGGATCAGTAGTCAATATGCGCACTCGATCTGGAACGAACGAGTTTCATGGGAAGGCGTGGGAATATCTCAAGAATACCGACCTCAATGCGAGAAATTACTTTGCAACCCAGCGAACGCCTCAGGTATTCAATCAGTTCGGAGCCCGTGTAGGCGGACCTATCAACAAGAAAAAGACCTTCTTTTTTGGATCGTACGAAGGCACTCGAAATGCGCTGGCGCAGGCTTTGTCGTTTCAGGTGGAGACGCCGGAGTTCGCAAACTATGTGGAGACGACTGCGCCACAGGGCATTGCGGCTGGGTTGTTGAAGAATTTCCCCGCAGCGAAGCCAGCACCAGGGGGCGGGACGAAGTATTTGAACGAAACGGACATTACAACCCCGCAAGGCACAGTGATTCCGGGAACAGGAACCGCATACGAGATGCTTCATGATTATCTGCGCTACGATCAGTATCTGGCGCGTATTGATCATACGTTTCATGGCGGGAACGACACCTTGACAGGTCGATGGATCAACGAATTTGACAGAAGTCTGGGAGCAACCAACTCTTTGAATTCGAATCTTGGCGTATCCATGCGCGGATTTCTTGATCCCTATAACGGAGCATTCGGGAATTTGAATTTGGGAGAGATTCATGTCTTTCATGGCAATGTGAATGACGCTCGTCTCTCCTTTCAGGACGACATCATCAGCTATGCTCGACCCGACGCTCAGTATCCAGCCATCAGCATTACGGGGATCAGCGCGCAGTTCGGCGACCCAGCGAGTCTGGGAAGCCGTATACGTACCTACGAATACCGGGATTCGCTCAGCTCTGTTGTCGGCCGGCATTTGCTGCGCTACGGCGGCGAGTTCAGAAACATATTTATTGCGCTTAGTGTAGGCGGGCCAAAGGCAGGCAGTTTCAGCTTCAACAGCCTGCTCGCTTTTGCCGCTGACAGTCCCTATTATCAAAGCCTCGTGGTAGATCCATCTTCCGGATATCCGACTGCGGTTCAACACGATTATTCATCCCATGAAGCTGGGTTATTCTTTCAAGACGATTGGAAGGCCACTTCGCGCCTGACGATCAATGCAGGAATGCGGTGGGACTATTTTGGCGGGCCAAGCGAGCGTTATGGAAAACTTTCTTCCATTACCTTTGGCCAAGGAACGACCTTTAATGAGCGGCTTGCCAATGCCTCGGTTGGAAAGGTCTCAAACCTGTTTGATGCACAGAAGACCAACTTCTCACCGCGTCTCGGTCTTGCCTATGACCCATTCGGCAATGGCAAAAGTTCGATACGCGCAGGATTCAGTCTCTCCTATCAGCCTTTTCACGGATTGACACTACTAAGCGGCACGGGGAACCCACCGTTTGCCGTCACCGCTATTTTGCAGCCGAATGCCGGATACGGCACAAGCATCCTTTATGGAATTCCAGTGCCCTATAACTCTCAGTTCAAAACAACATTGAACGCGCAGGGTGGAATCGTCAGCCCACCAGGAACTCCGGCGCTTCGTATTTCTCCTTGGCTAATCGATCCAAAGCTCAAGACGCAGTACAGCGAAAGCTGGTTCTTAAACCTCCAGCATGAGTTTGCAAAGGGATGGATTGCTGAGGTCGGATACATTGGAACGACTGGAGTCAATCTAGAGCGGCGCGATGACATCAACAGGTTCAATGGCGATCTGCTCATAAATAATGGGGTGCAGAAGCGAATCAACCAGCAATGGGCGGGCATCACTTATGCAACGAACGGAGTCTCCTCCAGCTACAACGCCATGACAGCCGAAGTTCGCCATCAGGCGGGCCGGACGTTGATGGTGCAAGCTAACTACCGTTGGTCCAAATGGCTCGACGATGAATCTGACACCGCCTCTTCCTTCTGGGCCGACAATTCGCAGGGATCGCGCGGAGCGCAAGATGCGAGTTGCCTGAAATGCGAACGGAGCCGTTCGGAATTCGATATTCCCAAGCGGTTTACTGCATCCGCTGCATGGAGCCCAGAATACTTTAAAGGTCACAGTCTACTTGACAGGGTAGCTAGCAACTGGCAATTATCGACGATTGTTGCGGTGCAATCCGGGCGTCCATTCAGCGTCTACTGCTCGGCATCGTTTCAGGCAGGATGCGATTGGAAAGCAGATGGCGGGGGCAATATTGGAAACGGATATTATGACCGTCCGATGGCCCCAGCAAGGGGCGCTATCAAGTCGAAGTTCAGCCAGAAGGAATACGTGAATGGGCTCTTCGATCCCAATGTTTTCCCAATCCCTGTTCTCGGCACAAACGGAACATTGAAGCGCGATGCATTCCGCGGCTCGCGTCAGATCAACACCAATCTCTCTCTCGCTCGCGGTTTCAAGATCATGGAATCCAAGGAGTTCCACGTGCAATGGCAGGCATTCAACGTTCTCAACACCACCAATCTTTATATGCCCAACGGCGATATGGCGCTGGCATTGAAACCGAACAAGACCTTCTCCACAACATCGATCTTCGGGAAATCCACTCAAGCATTTGATCCGAGGATCATGCAGGTCAGTGCCACATTCTCATTTTGAGTTGCAACCAAGCCGCGGCCTGAGAGGGGTACTTCTCAGGCCGTAATCCTCAAATTCCGCTGTCGCCAGAAAGGATGCGGCACGAGTATGATTTGGAGGTCCGCATCTTGACAACGCGAAATCGGCGTATATCGCAGATCGTATTCTTCCTACTGTTTGTCTGGTTGCTGGCGCGCACGAAGATGAATACCTCATCAGGCGCGGATTCGCGGCCATTGCATCACGTCAACTACTTCTTCAAGCTGGACCCGCTGGTGGCACTCGTCAATACCCTGGCAGGCCATACGCTTTCCCTTGCGATCATTTGGACGTTCGTCATCCTGATCCCAACCTTCTTTCTGGGGCGCTTTTTCTGCGGCTGGATCTGCCCTTTGGGTAGCATGAATCAGTTTGTGGACGGCATCCGGTCCAAATCCATGCGGCGCAAGACGAGGATTGCAGCCAATCGCTATAAGGATTGGCAGGCGACAAAGTATTTTCTGTTGATTGTGGGACTGTTGGCCGCACTCTGCCGCATCAACATGGTGGGGTGGATCGACCCTTTCAGCTTGCTGGTACGATCAATGGGAGTGTCGATTCTTCCTGCTGCTGCCAGCAAGAAGTACTATATCGTCTACCAGCCGCACTATTGGCCGAGCCTGCTGATGGGCGTGATCTTTCTGGCACTGTTGCTGATGAATCTACGCGTGACACGCTTCTGGTGCCGTGCGTTGTGTCCGCTGGGCGCGCTTCTTGGCGTGACCGCGCGGTGGTCGATTCTTGGGTTGCACAAGAATGAGGCCACCTGTAACAAGTGCAGCCGCTGCCTGATTAGTTGCCAGGGCGGAGATGATCCGATCGGCGGCGTGCCATGGCACAAGGCAGAGTGCCACCTTTGCCTGAACTGCGTCGAGGCCTGTCCGCACAGAAGCCTTGAGTTCCGCTTCTCTCGCAAACCCCAAACGCAGCCTGAGGTTGTGGGGACGAATCTGAGCCGACGCAAGGCATTGGGCGCGGTTGTGACTGGTTTGGCCGTCGTGCCTTTATTGCGCGTACAATCCGCTTTGGGCAAGAATCGCAGTGAACGACTGATCAGGCCGCCGGGCGCGCTGAATGAGAGTGACTTTCTCTCGCGGTGCATCCGCTGTGGCGAGTGCGTAAGGGTGTGCCCCAACAATGCCCTGCAAGCTGCGTTCACCGAGGCCGATCTGACAGGTCTTTGGAGCCCCGTTATCACGCCGAAGATCGGCTACTGCGAGCCGAATTGCGTGCTATGTTCCGAGGTCTGTCCCACAGGAGCAATCCAGACGCTGACGCCCAAGCAAAAGGGTTGGGCCGTGGAGGATGGTGTAACTACCAAGCCGCTGCTCATCGGCACGGCAGTTTATGACCAGAGACATTGCCTGCCGTGGGCCAAATCCACCGATTGCGTCCTCTGTCTGGAGTGGTGCCCAGTAGCGCCCAAGGCGATCTATCTCAAGGACGCCACAGTGACGGACACGGAAGGTAAACCTCGGATGCTGAAGCAGCCGTATGTTGACCTCAATCTCTGCGTGGGCTGCGGGGCGTGCGAGTTTGCTTGTCCGCTCCAGGAGCAACCTGGGGTGTATGTGACCAGCGCCGGAGAGAGCCGGTCACGCCTTCGTAGTTAAATGGACTCGTTCGGCCTGTCTGGTTTGCGAGAGTCTCCCCGGCGCAGCCAGCCGAAGACGCCCACAGAGGCCAGAACAGCAGCGGCAATCCCGCTGATAACGGCCGCGCGGTATTCAGATTCCCGCACACTGGCCAAAGCAGTTTGCACCAGCAAGACTTCCAGTTGAAGCCATAGCCCAGCGAGAACCCAAAACCACCATGCGTGTTTGCGCATGGTGATCGTGATAACATCGGCGCTGTTCGTCATGGTCATCCTCTCCCGCCCGACGGCGAGTCTTTCGTCCACCATTGTTCAGGCGCGTGTTGCTTGCCGTATCCCAAGGCGTTGTCCATGATGCGGAAAACGCCATCCGTGGGAGGCGCCATGGAGATTGTGGCCTTCACACCTTCGTGAATCCATGCCTGATCGCCCTTCGTGTACGGGCAACTGGCAAGACACACTCCGCATGCCGAACCCGACTTCTGCCAGTATTGAAAGCACTTGTAAGAGTCCTCGTACCAGGTTTTGTGTCCCGGATTATTCCACGGGCCTTTGGTTTTGAAACTCGGCTCGTCATCAAACGAGAGTGCGCGCGAAGGGCACGCCTCAGCGCACTTCTTGCACCCCTTGCAAAACTCAACCAACCCGAAATCGATCGATTTGTCGTACGCCATCGGCATATCGGTGAAGACCTTGCACAAGCGAACCGCAGGACCAAACTCAGGCGTGACCAATTTATTGAGGCGGCTGAGTTCCCCGAGCCCCGCATCGAGCGCGAAAGGTATGCTCTGCGCGGTATCGTTCACACAAGGTATCGCCTCGTAACCGAGGCCGCGGATAAACACAGCCAGCGATGACACCACAAAAGCAGAGTGGCTATAACCGAGCGCCGACGCTGCATCGCCAAGTGGCGTGGGCGTGCGAGCGAGCAGTTCGATATCCATCGGAATGGCGATAGCCACAACCCATTTCATCTTCCGGGGGATCACGAACTTCGCGTCCGTCACCTCCGGCACATCGACATCTGCAAAGACAATATCTTTATCTTGCGGAGGCTGATTGGTCTTCTGCTGCTCTTTCCCCTGCTCGCCTTTCTGATCTTTATCTGAATGATGATGAGCCAAAGAATCTCCACTCTTCCGATCTTCACCTTCATGAGGATGAACGGCCGAATGCGGGTCTTTCTGCTGTACATCTTTCGGCGGCTGCTCTTTGTGCGGACGGTCTCTATGCGGCACCTGGAGATTGACATACGCCTCATTCATCGGCGCGATGCCGACAAGCCGGGCACCGTAGAGTCGTGCCGCGGCCTTCACGGTGTTCGCCATTTCCTCCGGCGAAGCCGTATAACGCTGGGAGATTTGCTCCTTTGGCTCGTCCTCCGGGGGACGCGTCCATGACAACAGGCCTACGCCAGGTCTGGCGCTGCGCATCACAGTCCAGGCGCCTTCGCTCAACTGCTGATCGGGCAAGCTGAATCCGGGTTTCTTCTCATTGGTCCACGCGATCAGGCGCTTGGCCTTGGAGGCTTGCTCTGCCTCGAAGGAACCGGCTCCCTCGCGCTGCGTCTTCAATGGACGGTAGAGTGCAAACATATCGAAGCCAGAAAATCGCTTGAAATCGGCGTTCGTCTCACCCAGCGTGGGCTGGCGCACTACCTTGATCCATCGGGGCCGCTTCCGCAGGTTTCCTGAAGTACTGGCACCCGCACCAGTTCCCGTTACCAACGCCCAAATTGCCCCGAGAGCGCCGTTTGCAGCCACGAATCCACCAGCCTTCAAGAGGCTGCGTCGTCCAATGGGTTTACGCAGTTCTTTCACGTTAACAATCCTCAGCTGAAGTCTAATCTGCAAGGTGAGGACCGTCGTCCGCCGAAAGATTGACTCTTCGTTCCATCTGTGGTGGCAGCGGTCCTATTTCTGGTAGTGGCATTGACCAGTCCCTCTGGAACGGCAGCTCGCCTTCGATGCGAGATAACTGCTTGTGGTTATGCCATTGCACATGTCAGGACAATAATGAGCGCGGCCACCTCGACTGTAGCCGCGCTCTCCTTCATCAACGGCAAGCATTGTAGATGCGTTTGGTACATCTCCGGATCGAGTACGCCATTGTTCCCAATTCCGCGATGCCGTGCATCTCTCCCCTCGCGTCAGAATCTCAGACGCATGGCGAACTGGAATGCGCGTGGGCCGCCCGATCCGAAAACACCTCCCGCCGTGCTAACTGGCTTGCCGAAGCTCGATGACAGATTGGGATTGTTACTGTCGGGCGAGAGAGTGTTTGCGAATCCAGAATAGTTGAGATTGCTGGAGCCCAGAACGTTGGTGATGTTGAAGATGTTGAACGCCTCACCAAGCGCTTCCAAGTGAAGTCGATCTCCAAATGCAAAATCGCGACTGAGACGAAAGTCCAGCGAATTAAAGCTGTCGCTAAAGCGCGCGCTATCGCTTACCAGCGGAAGCAGAACTTTCTTATTGGCGCTAGCTTCATAAACACCTCCTGCCGCGTTCGTCGCTTGAATAAATGTGTTCAACTGCGCCGCGTTGTGAAATTCACGGCCACCAGCGTTTCTCTGCAGGGTAGGCACACGCTCACTGCCATCAGGCAGGAGAATATCCATGGGAACTCCTGACGCGATTGTCCAGGTTCCCGAAAAACCCAACTTGTAGGGCAGGTTGGCAACTCCAGAGAGAATCAGGCGATGGCGCTGATCGTTTGTCGGAGGTCCATACTCGCGGCGCAGGTTGGTCGGATCGATTGGCGAGTATTCGAATGGAATCTGATCGTCATTTGCATAGTTGAAGGCCTTCGCCAGCGTGTAGGCAGAGTAGAACTCGCCACGGGAACTGAATCGCCGCCTGACGGTGACCCACAATCCGTCGTACTTTGTGCCTACGGCGGATTCAAGATTGGTGACCTCATCGGGTCCTCCTGTAACGGGATTGTAGACCGACCCGACGGGAACACCAATGATAAAGCGAGTGCCTAAATTGTGTACGCCATCCACAGTGACAACCAGATTGCTCCCGATCTCTTTCTGGATGCCGAGGTTGAACTGCTGGACCATGGGATTGCGCATGCGGTTGTCGATAACATCGATGCCGGTCGAACCCGCGCCGGCAAAGATAAACCCGCTAAAGGGACTGGAAACAAGTTGCGGCGCACCTGGAACAAAACTGCCATTGGAGTTCAAGTAAACAGGATTGCCGCTGGGGTCGGTAACGGCGTTGCCCGCGGTCACATTGAGCGCCAGCGCGCGTCCGTCGAAGCCCTTCTCCAGAGACATGATCTCAAGCGTGATGCGGTCGTAGTAGATGCCGTATCCGCCATGCACGCTGGTTTTATCACTGGGAGCATAGTTGAATCCGACACGAGGCGCAAAATTGTCATAATCACGATGACGAGTCCCCTGATAGAAAGACTGCACGAGCGGATTGCGATTTCCATACCAGCTAAGATTATTGAGATTGCTGTCCAGTTCCCATCGCAATCCGAGATTTAACGTCAGTTGCTTGGTTGCCTTCCAATCGTCTTGCGCGAAGAGCGCCGAGTGGTAGCTGTCGTCGTCTGGCAATAGGAGTGGCTTGGTGGGTGTGGAACTGCGCAAAGCAACGGCAAACAGAAGGTCATTGTCATCAACTTTACCGTCTCCGTTCCTATCGAAATCCGGAAAGTCTTCGACGGCCTGAATGTTGCCTTGCTGAAATACTCCGAGATTGAAGTCGGCATCAACTCGCTGCAACTCCCATCCTGCACTGAAGGCATGACGAGATTTATTCCAGGATATGGTGTCGTCGAACTGAAGACGAAATTGCTTGGTATTCTGTGGATCACGATACGTTGCGCCATCATCGAGATCGGGATAGCTGATCTGTGGCGCTTGCGAAATGGGCGCGGTATTGTTGACAAAGTTGTTATCCGCAAAGCTCAGTCGGTTGACCAGGTTAGGCCTGAAGATATGAACCCAATCGGCCATGAGGCCTTGCAAATGATTGGTCGCATTCTGCCGATAATTCGCTGTTCCCAACGACCGGTCCAATTGGCTCTGGCTGAGATCGTCTTCAAGTTGAAGCGACTCGCGAAAGCCCACGCGATCCCGTTCCGTAGCTTGCCAATCAAGCCTCTCCGTGCTGAGAAAGTCGTGCAGCGGGGCCGTGGCAAAGGTTCTGCCAATCGTCTTCTTCGCCGTGTTGCGGACGCCCACCAGGTCAGCGCCCAATTGGCGCCGGTCTTCAACAGCGGCGAACCACCATGCCTTGTCATGCCTGATAGGACCTCCGACATCCCCGGTGTATTGCTGGCGATGAAATGCAGGCGTCGCGCCAATCGATGGGTCATAAGTCGCAGGCAAGCCTTGAAGAACCTTGTCGCGCTCATACACCCCTGCATCGCCATGGATCGAGTTGGAGCCTTGGCGGGTAACTACATTTGTGACAGACGACCCCGACCTACCCAGTGCCGCAGAGAAACGATTGGTCGCAATTTGGAACTCCTGCACAGCATCCTCGGGAATGTTGACGAGAGAGCCGCCGACCACATCGTCATTGTTGTCCGCACCATCAATCGATACGTTGCTCCCGCGCCCTACCTGGCCCGCCGACGAAATGACAACAGTGTTCACCTTCGTAGGATCGAAGTTGGGAGCTGGCGAGTTTCCAGGCACCAGCAAAGATAGCTCAAGGTAGTTTCTCCCGTTCAATGGCAGGTTGGAGATTTGGTGCTCACCGATTACGCCGCCATCGACGGAGTTCACTGTGTCCACCTCTGAAGTGGCTCCGGATGTTACTTCTATTTGTGTCCTGGCTCTCTCGACACTAAGCTTTGCCGAAAGTTGCAGTGACTGGCCCACAGCCAGGATCAACGACTGATGAAAGTCAGAAAATCCTGCTACGCCATGGACCGCCAGCACGTATTCACCGGCTGCCAGATTGGTAAAGGAAAATCCCCCATCCTTTTCTGTTGTAAATGCGCGCACGGTGCCTTGAGCTGTATTCGTCAAAGTTACTGTCGCCAAGCTGATCGAAAGCCCTGTTGGATCCACCACCGTGCCACCAAGCGACGCAGTCGCTAGTTGCTGAGAGTGCGCTTGAAGCTGCATGATGAGCAGCAGGATGACGCAAGTAGCGAGCGCCAACCGGCGCCTCCCGAAAGAGTTCAGAATGTGGTTAATCATCATTGTCCTCTGGATTGATATTGGCTAGCATCTGGAGTTCATGCGCCTGCGGTTGTGAACTGTGCGGAGTAACCTGTCTGCCGCGCAGAATGCAGGATTGCATAATAACTTCATCGAGCGAATGCTACGTGCCTGAGCGCCCGGTGTCGTCCTCCTTTCGAGGGAGAATCATCTCAACCATTCGAAGGCGCTATTTCTGCCTGGTCGGATTGTGTTCTGTTAATGATGGGTGTTCGCTATGTCCCACGCCTGATTCGCTTGACTGCCGACATTTTAGACTTCCCACCGCGATCGCTATCGTCGTTGGTGAGTCGATTGCGCTTGGAGAATTTCTACCCCGCAATTATGGTGAAATCGCTTGGCTCTCAAGTTTTGCTTGTGTGTGGGCGGGTATGGCGACGATAGCCATGTGCGAAGTACTACGCTATGACGAACCTGCAGTTCGCTTTCCTGAATCCGGAGGAGAGCATCTTTACCTGTGCCCGAATACGGGGACAGGGTGGTATTTCTCTACGGCTGGATGAGATCTCGATTTGCAGGACACAGCATGTTTGCTCACACTCGATTTGACACAATCTCAGCCATAGTCGAATAATTATTAGACTATGGCTGAGATTCAGAACGCCTACCAGCATTGCCGTGATGTGCTGCTCGAACGGCTCGGTGAAGCCGCTCCCGGCCGCATCCAGCTTCTCACCGGTCCCCGGCAGGTGGGTAAGACCACACTGCTTTTGGACCTTGCAGCGAAGTTCGGCGACCAAGCCATCTACGCCGCAGGCGATGATCCTGACGCGTCTCTGCCTGGTTTTTGGGAGCGGCGTTGGGCCGAGGCTGAAACGCGCGCCAAGCAGGGGACGGCAATTCTGTTGTTGGACGAGGTGCATCAGCTTTCCGATTGGGCGGGACGGCTCAAAGGGCACTGGGATCGCGCTCGCCGTCGCCGTCTCCCCATTCATGTAGTAGCTACCGGATCTTCTGCCCTTCGCGTCGCCCAGGCCTCGCGGGAGAGTCTGGCTGGTCGCTTCGAGCGTTTGACGCTGAGTCATTGGCCCGCCGCTTCGCTGGCTACTGCTTTTCATCTCTCTCCGCAAGAAGCAGCCATCAATCTCGTTCGCTTCGGCTCCTATCCTGGCGCCGTGGAATTTCAAAAATCTCCCGAACGATGGCGCGCTTATGTGCGCGATGCCATCATCGAGCCTGCCATCGGCCGCGACGTGCTTGCACAAGGCGCGGTACGGCGTCCCGCTCTGCTCCGTCAAGTCTTTGCTATTGCCGCAGGTTCTCCAGCGCAAATTGTGTCGCTGCAAAAGCTGCAGGGGCAACTTCAGGACAGCGGAGCCATCGAAACAGTCGCCCATTATCTGGCCTTGCTTGAAGACGCATATTTGATTGCGCCGCTGGAGAAATATTCGACGCAGGTTCTCAGACGCCGTGCATCTCCGCCGAAACTCGTAACGCTCAACAACGCTCTTTTGTCGGCGATGCACCCCGATGGCGCTCCTGACCAGGGTCGTGAGCCGGGACGCTTCGGCTTCTGGGTAGAAAACGCCTGCTTGGCATTTGCGATCAACCAGGGGCAGCAGGTAATGTACTGGCGCGAGGAACCGCTGGAGATCGATGCGGTCATGGATGGGAGTTGGGGGAAGTGGGCCGTGGAGGTCAAGACCGGGAGATTCGATGCCTTGGCGCTTCGCGGCGTGCTTGAGTTTTGCCGACGCAATCCGGCGTTTACGCCTCTGGTCATCTGCGCGCCCGGCGATGAAGAGATTGCCCGGCGCCACGGCGTTGCAAGCGTCAGTTGGGAGGACTTCCTGATCTCCGGCCCCCCGCAAGGTTGAAAGGAAGTTCCTGTTCCTGATTCCTTCATCGCTCCTTGACCGCCATGCAGGCGTACTGGCAAACAAGCATTTTCAACACCTGCATCGAGGTGAGGAACCTGCCATACCTGCCATCCAGAACTTCCGGGGCGGAATGGCAGGCATACAGACACAATTCAACTCTTGGCCTTCATCGGCTGATGTATAACTATTGCTAGAGCGCTTCAGAATCCTCCTCCTTCACCAAGAGGGGAAGTCCGGAGATTGGCGTTCTGGGAATTCCTGGAAAAGTTTGTACAGCGTTTGTACAGCAGATTTGGAAATCATTGCATTTCCTGCAAAGCTGGCATACCCAGAATCAGTAAGTTGAGTGTTTTCAACACTGATGTCGGGTTCAACTCCAACTGCCGCTACTTAGAATACGCGTTAATCCAAATCCTTGTTTCATGCCTCAAGATTGCCCTGCCCGGCCTGCAACAGAAGATTGGATTTTCAGATTGCTCACCATTTATCGAACGGCATTGAGCCAGTTTCAGTTTGTCTTAATGGAGGGGTTCACCCCAAACGACTGTGCCCATTTTTGTGCCCACGCTCCGTCAAAACTGGTCACAATTCAGGCTGTATGGATAGCAAGCCGCAGTTTTTTCGGATCTCGTAAACGTATCTTGTATAGTGGTTTATAGCAAACGATAGCAGCAGGAGGGCTGGCGAATTCGGTGGCTCTTAACCGACAGGTTGTAGGTTCGATTCCTACCGCGTCCACCATAACATCAATAAAATAAGCACTTTACAAACCGCCACAAAAGGCGGTTTTCTTTTTCTTACGCGAATGGCTGTTTTGATGGCTGTTCTGAAAAATATTTATATTTTTGCGAGAATCGCACTGGACCAGCCTCCAACCGGCACCCGACTCTCGCGAAGCCTTCGTGATCGCCCTTGTGCATCCAGCCGACCAAATCTGCGCGAGGGTCAGGGCCTCTACGATTCTGGCAGGGCTTGGCACTGAGCCGGGGTCGCGGTATTTCGCGCTATGGCGAGCATCCTGGTACGCGAGCTGTCACCTGGCGGACTTGGCGATGGCGTTTTGCCTGGGGGATGGATCGATAATCGTCCGGGGCTTCGCTGTCTGAACGGTTATGGGCTGTGCCTGTGGAGGCTCGGCAGTTTCAAGGTGGCAGAACACGTGTTTGATCGCGTTCTCTGGCTCACCCCACGGACAATCAAGCTGTACGCTTCAATATTGAAGCGGTTCAGGTCCGAAAGAAATGGACACCTGAATGATGCGACTGGCCAGCCGCAGATTTAACAGAGAGCGTCTCGACGAAACTGGTCTGTTCACCGTCCTCGATCGGCTGATTGCCGTCTCTTGAAGCGCGGGGCCTGCTTCGCGGGTACTTCGGCGGCTTCGCCGGGGGCGTCATCGACGCCAACCTGAGTTGGAGATCGGTCTTCGACGGGTTCCTCTGGAACTCGTTCTTCGCTTTCCACGGATTCACGCTCGGCCGGAAGGCTCTTTCCAGACGGCAGTTCTTCCGTCTCTGCATCGACAAGTTCCTCGACCTCTTCCGTCTTGCCAAGCAGTTCCTTGTCGATCTCCGCGAGGCGCTGCTCGTACTCTTTGAGCTTGGCTTCGTATGGGCTTTCATAGCCGAGCGCGGTGTGCAGGCGGGCCAGCGTTGCCTCGCTTCCCTGGATGGTGGCTTCCGTTTCGAGGATCTTCGACGGCAGGTCACCGCCGCGCCGCAGAACGGACGTGAGCAGGGATTGGGCTGAAGGCAAGCCCATGTGGGCTTCCGGGCGCGGCACATCGAACCACTCTCCCGCCAGGTTGTAGCGGACGGCCGTGATGTCCGTGATGGTGCCAAGTTCATCCTTGATAAGGGCGTCACTGACGGCGAGGGGAATGTCGAGGCCGTTGACGGTGAGCTGCGTTGTGCTGTCGAGGGTCACCGTTCGCAGGTATTCATTGGCGTCTTTGAGTTTGGAGAATTCGAGGCCGTTGAAGCGCACCTGGAGACTGAGGAGCTTGCCTTCGTCGTCTCGCCGTTCGTGTGACTTGAAAGTTTCGCTGGCCTTCTTGAGTTGGGGCAGCCTGTCTTGAAGGTGCGCGATCCGGTACTCGACGTTAAGCACTTGCTGGCGGTTGTTGTAATGGTCGAGCCGGTTGGAGCGTGCGAGCAGGGTCAGGTTCTTGATCTCGTACTCCAGCTTGATCTTTTCGAGCGCAAGAGGGTTGCCGGTAGCCTGGGCTTTGGCCAGAGCGAATAGCTGAGGACTCAACCGGGTCTCGCCAGCAATGTCTTCGATCTTTCGACCCATGCGACCGCCAGATTTGAACTGCGACAGAAAGGTCTGCTTGCGCTCCAAGAGTTGGGCGCGTTGAAGGTCGTGCGCCTTGGGGGACGCCACGTCGCGCGGTTCTGAAATCATCCGGTAGAATTCGACCTCGGAGAAGGTGTTGCCGGACCGCCGCATTCGACCGTGACGCTGCTCCAATTGGTCGGGCCGCTGGGGGAGGTCGAGGTCGATCAGCGCCTTGAGGCGAGTCTGAATGTTGACGCCGATGCCGCATTTTTCCGTGGTGCCGAGCAGGACGCGGACGCGGCCCGCGCGCATAGCCTGTTGAAGGCCGAAGAATTCCTTGCCCTTCTTGTAATCGTGAACGATGGCGACCTGTTCTCTGGGCACTCCGGCGGCGATGAGTTTCTTCTTCATGTCCTCGAAGAGATTGAAGTCACCGCGCTGGTAACGGTCGGCAAAGATAATGACAGTTCCGCGTTCGGCTTCCGTGCGGCGCAAGACATCGAGCGTGGTACGCACAGCGGTATTGGCTTTACTGTCGGGATCGTCTGGGCAGGTGGGATCATAAAGGCGCGCATCGAGCGAGATGGCGCAGGCGTCGGAGTCGAGTTTGAGCCAGTTGTCTTCTGTCGGATCAGGCCGCTCTGGATCGCTCATCGGAAGGCTCAGCAGTTCGCCGCGCTCGG
>Ga0224555_1001026_pt1 | contig 41237 bp, 42 predicted proteins | sample 714S23034metaG_FD_180687 | JGI IMG/M metagenome (GOLD analysis project Ga0224555, IMG submission 180687) | Peat soil microbial communities from Stordalen Mire, Sweden - 717 S2 30-34 | ecosystem: Environmental > Terrestrial > Soil > Wetlands > Peat | place: Sweden: Norrbotten County, Stordalen... | reverse complement strand
GTGGATTCGATCCCGTTCACTCGTTCATACCACATTCTCGCCGCCCCAGTGTCACATTCGGGTAACATTGCAAGCCACCGCTAACCAAATCTTGTCTGACAAAAAGCAACCGAAGTCCAGGAATAACACCCCGCCTCGTTGGCTTTTCTGAGGGGTGAATGACTCCGGCGACGCCGCTCAAAAATGGGGCGGCCCTTCGCCGCGCAGGGCAAACCATTGCCGGGGAAAAACCAGGGCACCCGCATCTTTTGTTCAAGGGGCGGTTCGCGCGATTCAAGCTCATTTAACGGGCGGTCATCCGCAACATCCATTGATCCGCTGCCTCGTGGGTTTTGAAGCGATGCGAGCCGCGCGGCGCTCAAACCGCGCTGGAATGACTAATGTCCAAGGACTAATGACGAAAGAATGACGAAGCCCGAATGACTAATGCGCGCCAGACGGTTATTTTTCGTCATTGAGTCATTTGAGCATTCTATCGTCATTCGTCATTTTCCCCTGTCCTCCGGGTTTTGCCCGTTGACTGCGCGGGCTAATGCTCAAAAGGTTGGACGCGCCCGTTCCATGCGGAGGGGCAAAGCTTGCCAGCGGCGCGCGGCGCGTTAAGCTCTCTGCTGTGAATCTTCTTTTTGTCGGCGACATTGTCGGCGAGCCGGGGCGGCACGGCCTGCGCATGCTGCTGCCAGGGCTGCGCCAGAAATTCCAGATCGACATGGTCATCGCCAACGGGGAAAACTCCGCCGGCGGCGCGGGCATTACAGTCAATACCGCCGCTGAAATCCTCGCCGCCGGCGTCAACATCATCACCACCGGGGACCACGTTTGGGACCAGAAGGAAGTCACCCTCGCGCTGCAAACCGAAGCGCGCCTGCTGCGGCCCTTCAATTATCCCGCCGGCGTTGTTGGCCAGGGCAGCACGGTTTGGTGGTCCGACGGCCAGCCGCCCGTGGCGGTGCTCAATCTCCAGGGCCGCACCTTCATGCCGCCGCTGGAGAACCCCTTTCTTTGCGCCCGCGCGGAAGTCGCCCGGCTGCGCCAGCTCGCCAAGATCATCTTCGTGGATATGCACGCCGAAGCCACTTCCGAAAAAATCGCCCTCGCCCGGATGCTCGACGGCCAGGTCAGCGCCGTCATCGGCACCCACACCCACGTCCAGACGGCGGACGAGCGGATTTTCCCGGGCGGGACAGCCTATTTGACAGACGCGGGATTCACCGGTCCGCGTGACAGCGTGCTGGGCCGGGAGATCGAGCCGGTCATCCGGCGCTTCTGCACCAACACCCCGCAGAAATTCGGCGTCGCCGGCGGGCCAATTCATTTGCAAGGGGCCGTGGTGCGCATCGACCCCGAATCGGGCCGCGCGCTGTCCATCGAACGCGTTTCCGAGCCGCTTTCCTGAGGCCGCCCGCCATGCCCAAGCCCATGTCATCTCAATGGGATTTCAGCGGCGAACTTTTCCCCCGCCAAGCCGGCCGCCGCGTCTTCTCCGTCTCTGAACTGACGTCCGACATCCGCCGTCTCCTGGAAAAACAACTCGGCCAGGTCTGGGTCGCCGGCGAAATCACCAACTGCCGCGCCCAGTCCTCCGGCCACGTTTATTTCACCCTCAAAGACGCCGGCGCCCAAATCAACTGCGTGCTGTTCCGCGGCGACCCGGTCGCGGACCGCGAGTCCTTGCGGGACGGACGGCAAGTGGTATTGAAAGGCGAGCTGACAGTCTATGAACCGCGCGGGCAATATCAATTGCGCGTGCTGGCGGTGGAATTGCAGGGCGTGGGCGCGCTTCAGGCCGCCTTTGAAAAGCTCAAGCTCAAGCTCGCCGCCGAGGGCCTTTTCGCGGCTGAACGCAAAAGGCCGCTGCCGCCCTTTCCGCGCCGCATTGGGCTGGCCACCTCCCCCTCCGGCGCGGCCATTCGCGACGTGCTCCACGTCGTGCAACGGCGCAACCCGTCCCTGGAAATCATCCTGGCTCCATGCGCCGTGCAAGGCGCGGGGGCGGCGGCGGAAATCGCCGCCGCCATCGTCCTGCTCAACCAATGGTCGATCCTTCCGGACTGCAAACTGGATGTCATTTTGCTCACCCGCGGCGGCGGCAGCCTCGAAGACTTGTGGGCCTTCAACGAAGAAGCCGTCGCCCGCGCCATTTTTCATTCGGCCGTTCCGGTCGTTTCCGCCGTGGGGCACGAAATAGACTTTACGATCAGCGATTTCGCGGCTGATTTCCGCGCCGCCACGCCGAGCGCGGCGGCAGAAATCCTCACCGAAGCCGTCTTTGCCGGCGGCAAATGGATTGGGCAGGCCCGAGGCCAGATGCGGGAGGCGTTGCGCCGGCGGCTGGCGTCCGAACTGCGCCACAGCCATCAACTGGGCCAGCGCCTCCTGGCCTCACACCCGCGCCGCCACATCAACCAGCGCCTTCAGCGGCTGGACGATTTGCAAACCCTCCTCTGCCGCTGCGCCCGGCGCGATCTGCAAAAGCTCCAATTGGCCGCCCGCCATCTTGGCCTGCGCCTGGGCCGCGTCCGGCCCAGCCAGGTGCTGGCCCGCCGCGGTGAAATGTTGGACCAGACGCGCCGCCGCTTGCGCGAGCAAGCCGCCCGGCAACTGCTGGCCGCCCGCCAGCGCGCCGCCGCCCTGGCCGCGCGCCTGCGCCTACTCGGCCCCGATCAGGTCCTGGCGCGCGGCTATTCGATCACCCTGGACGCCGCCAGCGGCGAAATCATCCGCAGCGCCCGGGCCACGCGCCCCGGCCAGCCCCTGCGAACCAAACTCAAAGCCGGCGAAGTGCGCAGCATCGTGACGGATTGACTCCCGGTTGCGCCAGCAATCCGATGGGCACGGAGGCGACAAGGTGAAAATGACTAATGTCTAAGCACCAATGACGTAAGAATGACGAAGCCCGAATGACTAAGGTACGCCGGACGGCCATTTCGTCATTGAGTCATTTGGGAATTCTTTCGTCATTCGGATTTCGTCATTGGTCATTTTCCCTGGTTTGGCCCGTTGACTGCTCCGGCTTATGTCCACAAATTGAGATGCGCGCTGGGGCGGCCCGCCGCGGGATCACGTCCCGGCTTCGGCGCCCGCGCGTAATTTCCGTTTGACATCATCCGGCAGGGCGAAATCCGCGCGGTCCGCCAGCCACGCCAGCGCGCCGGGCAGGCTGGCGAACGCCCCCTCCAACTGCGCGTCGTAAGCCCGGGCCAGGATGGCGGCAAATTCCCTGCCCGGCCGCAAACCGGCTTCGATCAAATGCCGCCCTTTCAAAATCGGCTCCGGCGGCAGGGTCCGCACGTTCAATTCCCGCGACCGCTCCAGCAGCGCTTTCACGCTTTCCGGTTGCGCGGCCGGGCGCGGCGGCCGGCCCATGCTGTCGGCCGTCATGATCAGGCAAAGCCCCTCGATATTCTCCGGCTCCAACCGCTTGGCCAGGCGCCGCACCGCCCGGTCGGTGAGGGCTCCGAGGTGGACCAAATGATGGCGCACCAGCGGAACGACCCGTTCCAGCATCCCTTCCGGCACGCCCAGCCGTTCCAGAAACGTTTTCGCAAGCGCCGCTCCCGCTTCGTCATGTCCCGGCGAGACGATGCGCTGGCGCCCCTCTTTCAAAGCCGTTTGCGTGGTGGCCGGTTTGCCAAAGTCATGCGCCAGGACCGCCACCATATAGACCCGGCGCGACTCCGCGTCCGCCGCCTGCCAGTCCGGCAGCCGCGCCAGCGCGTCGCAAGCGTGGCCGGTGTGCGTGAAGACGTCCCCTTCGGGGTGCCACTCAGGTTCCTGCGGGACGCCGATTAGCGCCTTGATTTCAGGCCAGTGATCGATCCATTCCGTATCGACTAAAAACCTCAGACCCGCCGAGGGCCGCCCGCCCTGCGAAGCCCACTTGAACCATTCCTCCCGCACCCGCTCGACCGCCAGTTCGGCGTAACTGCCCTTGATCTGCCGCGCCAGAGCGGCCGTTTCCGGCGCCGCCCGCAAGTCGAACCGCCCCGCGAACTGCATCCCCCGCAGCACCCGCAAGGGGTCTTCGACAAAGGCCGGCCCGGTATGGCGCAGCAGACCCTGGCGCAAATCCGCCGCGCCGCCGAAAAAATCGAGCACCTCGCCGGAGCGCGGATCGAACATGAGCGCGTTCATGGTGAAATCCCGGCGCGCCGCCGCCTCGCGCGGTGTGATCGCCGGATCGAACTCAATACGGAATCCCTTGTGGCCGGGCGCGACCTTGGAATCCTTGCGCGGCACGGTAAAGTCGAAATTCAGGCCGCTGCCTGTGGAGAGTTTGACGACGCCAAAAGAACGCCCGACCAGATCGGTCCTTCCCCAGGGGCCCAGCGCCAGGCGAAGCTGGTCATAATCCAGCCCAAAAACCTCGATGTCAAAATCCCGGCCCGGCGGGCGGCCCAGCAGCACGTCGCGCACGCATCCGCCGACCAGGTACGCCCGCCGCAATTCGGGCGTTTCCCTGATGATTCCGGCCAATTCTGGGGGCATGAACACCATAATTGACAACTATAGAACGACAAATTCATTATTCAACCGTTGAATCCACATTGCGCATTGTTTTCAGCGCCGGCTCGTGGCAGGGTGGATAAAGCATGGTGTTGGCGCGAATATCTGTCGATGGTTTCAGACTCCTGCCGCGGCGGCCGGAATTGGCCCGGCCGCTTGCCGCGTTGCTGACTTGGTTTTTCCAAGCCGCCCGGCTTTGTCTGGCCGCGGGCATCGCCATGAACGCGGCCCCGGCGCGCGCGGATGACGCGCCGCCCAAACCGGCTCGAATGGAGAACCGGTTCCTCTTCCTCATCGACACCTCCTCGGCCATGAGGAGCCGCACCAACGGCGTGGAGCAGGCCGTCGCGGGATTGCTCAAATCCGACCTGCAAGGGCAGTTGCGAAATGGAGATACGCTCGGAATATGGACCTACAACGACCGCCTTCACACGGAGTTTCCGATGCAGGTCTGGTCGGACAAGCACAAGGACTCCGTCGCGGAGAGCATCGAGCTCCACCTGAGCCAGCTTCGCTATGAGAAATCGGCGCGCCTGGAAAAGGTCTGGCCCGCCGTGCGGCAGGCCGCGGCCAAATCGGAGCGGCTAACCATATTTCTTATCTATGACGGTGAGGAAACGTTGCGCGGCACTCCCTTCGACCAGGACATCAACGACCTCCAGAACCAGTTCCGCCGCGAATTTCGCGCCGGTCATTTGCCCTTTGTCACGGTTCTCACGGCCCGCGATGGCAAATTTGCCGATTACACCGTCAATTATCCCGGCTCCGTCAATGTGCCGCGCACCGCTGATCCATTGCCGCCGCCGCAAACCAACCCGCCGCCCGTCGTGCTGGCCGCGCCGACCAATGCCGCGGTCCCGCCCGCGCCGCCGCGCAGGATTGAGATTGTCATCAAAGGCACGCCTCCAGTCGTTCCCCCTCCGGCTCCGGCGCCTGTTCCGCCCGCCGCCGCTTCGAACGCGGTGGTTGCCGTGGCGCCGGCCGCCGCCGCCACCACCAACGAAGTTGCCGCGGCCGCGCCTCCCATATCGCCCCCGGCGTCCTCATCGACGCAACCGCCTCCGTCGGCCGCCCCGGTCGGGCCGGCTGTGCGTGCAGACACGAATCTTGCGGACGCCGCTCCGGCGCCGGGCATCTCGCCGCCCGTGGTTTCGGCCCCCGTGTCTCCGCCCATGTCGGTGGTCGCGCCCGCCGTGGCTCCTGCGGTCGCGCCGGTTCCCCCTGTCAGCCAGACCAGCCGGCCCGCACCGGCGCCGGCTCCGATGCCGGTGACCATAGCGTCCGCCGGCCAGCGGGCGGCGTTGTTTGCCATCGCGGTTTCATTGGTGATCATCGCGGCGGCGGCGGTGTTTTTCCTGGTGCGGCGCTCCCGCGCCCAGCCGCAAGCCAGTTTGATCACCCAATCCATCGACCGCTCGCGGTGAGCGCCCATTTCCAATCGTGAACACTCAGTCGCCTGGCGCTTCCTCTCTCATCCGCCCGCTGGTGCGCCGTTTGCATCCCTACGTGCCCGGCGAACAGCCGAAAATCCGCCGTCTCATCAAGCTCAACACCAACGAAAACCCCTATCCGCCCTCCCCCAAAGTCCTGGCGGGGGTCCGGTCCGCCGTGGACGCCCGGCTGCGCCTCTACCCCAATCCGACGGCGGAGGCCCTGCGGGCGAAGCTGGCGGCCCTGCACAATTGCAGGCCGGAGAACATCATAGTCGGCAATGGTTCCGACGAGTTGCTGGCCCTGGCTACACGGGCGTTTGTCGAACCCGGCGGGACCGTCCAATACTTGACTCCCAGCTACTCGCTCTATCCGGTCCTGGCGGACATCCACGGCGCCCGCCGCCGGCCCGTTCCGCTGGCCGAAGACTTCGCGCTGCCTTCCCCGGCGGCGCTCAGGAAAAGGGGCGCGTGGGACTTCCGGGCGGCGCTGACGTTCGTCACGACGCCCAACGCGCCCAGCGGACGCGGTTACGCCACCCGGGAATTGCAATCGCTCTGCCGCCCGCAAAAGGGGGTTGTCGTCCTGGACGAGGCTTACGCGGATTTCGCGCGGGAAAACGCCTTGGCGCTCGCCCTGAAGTTTCCCAACGTCATCGTCGCGCGCACCTTTTCCAAAGGCTACTCCCTCTGTTTTCAGCGCGTCGGATATTTTGTCGGGCCGGCCGCCTTGATTGACGCGCTGCAAAAAATCCGGGACAGCTACAACGTCAACGGTCTTGGGCAGGCCGCGGCCCTGGCCACGCTGGGGGATTTGCCCTATTACAGGCGCAATTTCAAACGCGTCATTGCCACTCGCGAGCGGCTCTCCCGCCAACTGCGCGCCCTGGGCTTCGCGGTCCCGCCCAGCCAGGCCAATTTCATTTTTGTCCGCCCGCCCAAATTCCCCGCCCATGTCTGGCTCGAAGAACTGCGCCATCGTCGCGTTCTGGCGCGCTGGTTCGCGGACCCCGCCACGCGCGATTTTCTCCGCATCACCATCGGCACGGACGCCGAAGCCGCCGCGCTTTTGAGGGCCGTTCGCAACATCCTTTGCTAGAACGGGCCAAGAAGAAAGCTGCTGGCCAAATTCCTCCGGCTGTGTCATTTATTGGGAATGAACGCGTTCGATGAGGAGTTGAATTCCCGATTGGCGGAAATCCGCGGGCAGGGGCTTTACCGGCAATTGAGCCGCGTCGATTCGCCCCAGGGGCCGCGCGTGGAAATCGGCGGCCAATCGCTGCTGAACTTTTCCTCGAACGATTACCTCGGCCTGGCCAACGATCCCATCCTCAAGGAAGCCGCCGCCGCCGCCCTCCATAAATTCGGCGCAGGCTCGGGCGCTTCCCGCCTGATTTGCGGCTCGCTCGCCCCCCACCACGACCTGGAAGACGCGCTGGCCGCGTTCAAGGGCGCCGAGGCGGCCCTGTCCTTTTCCTCCGGCTACGCGACCGCCTTGGGGGCCATCTGCGCGCTGGTGGACAACAACGACGTCATCGTTGTCGATAAGCTGGTCCACGCCTCCATTGTCGATGCCGCGCGGCTCTCCGGCGCGAAGTTGCGCGTTTTTGGACACAATAATCTCAACGATCTGGCGAAGATACTTCAGTGGGCCGACCGCCGCCACGCCGCGCCGCCGCTGACCCCGGCTGGCCGCCGCCCCCGCACTCTCATCGTCACCGAGAGTATCTTCTCGATGGACGGCGACCAGGCGCCGTTGCGCGAATTGGCGGCGTTGAAGGAAAAAACCGGCGCGTGGCTGATGGTCGATGACGCCCACGCCTCCGGCCTCTATGGAAAATCCCGCCGCGGCTTGCCGGAGGAACTCGGCGTCGCGGACAAGATTGATGTCCACATGGGGACGCTGGGAAAGGCCTTTGGCGCCGCCGGCGGTTATATTTGCGGTTCGCGCACTCTCATCGACTTTTTGATCAATCGCGCGCGCTCCTTCATATTCTCGACAGCGCCCGTCCCGGCGGCGGCGGCGGCGGCGGCGGCCGGGGTGCGTTTTGTGCAAAGTGACGCCGGCGAACAAAGGCGCAATCGACTCTGGAGCAACGCCGCCCTGGTCTCGCGCCACCTCAATACCCAAGGCGGAGCGATCATTCCGATCATGATCGGCGGCGAAGAGAAAGCGGTGCAAATGGCCGCCGCGTTGCGCAAAGAGGGCGTTTTTATTCCCGCCATTCGCCACCCCACCGTCAGCCAGGGCCAGGCCCGCCTGCGCCTGACCGCGACGGCGGCCCACAGCCGGGCCGAGATGGAGCAATTGCTCTCCGCTTTGCGCGCCGTCAACCTCATCAGCAACTCCTGACCTTGCCCACCCTCGCGCAGTTGGACCGCAAATACGTCTGGCATCCCTTCACGCAAATGCGCGATTGGCTGCGAAGGGAACCCATTGTCATCGCCGCGGGCCGGGGCGCTGTTTTGATTGACACGAAGGGGAGGGAATACCTCGACGCCAATTCCTCGATCTGGACCAATCTCCACGGCCACCGCCAGCCGGCCATCGACGCCGCTCTCAAGCGGCAGCTTGGCAAAATCGCCCACTCCTCCGCCCTGGGCCTGGCCAGCGGGCCGGCCTCGCTGCTTGCCGCGCAATTGATCCGCCTGGCCAGCCCGTCGCCCCGGCAGAAACCGCGCCGCGTCTTCTTTTCCGATGACGGCTCGACGGCGATGGAAGCCGCCCTCAAGATGGCCTACGAATTTGCCCGCCGCTCCGGCCAAAGCCGCAAACCCCGGTTTCTTTCCCTCGCTTCCGCCTACCACGGCGACACCGTCGGCGCGGTGAGCCTGGGCCACATCGACCGGTTCCATCGCGCCTATCGCGGGTTGCTCTTCCAAACCGACAGCGTCATGGCGCCCTTCTGCTATCGCTGTCCCTTCAACCGCGCCCGGCCCGAACGGGCAGACGCCCGGCTGGGCCGCAAATGCCAATGGGAGTGCGCGGGGTTGCTGGAAAGGAAATTCTCGGCCCAAAAGAAAAAGGGCCGGCCGTACGCGGCGTTCGTCTTCGAGCCGCTCATCCAGGGCGCGGCCGGCATGGTACCGCAACCCGAAGGCTGGCTGCAACGCGCTGCGGACATGGCCCGCGGCCACGGCGCGCTCCTCGTGGCCGACGAGGTGATGACGGGTTTCTGCCGGACAGGCCCGATGTTTGCCTGTCAAAAAGAATCCGTCTCGCCCGACCTCATGGCCCTGGCCAAGGGCATGACCGGCGGCTACCTGCCCATGGCGGCGACCCTGGCGTCCGCCGCCGTCTTCGACGCCTTCCTGGGCGACTACGCCGAATGCAAGACGTTTTTCCACGGCCACAGCTACACCGCCAACCAACTCGGCTCCGCCGCCGCGCTGGCCAGCCTCCGCCTCCTGCAATCGTCCGCCTCCGTCCGCGCCCGCCGCGAATTGCAAAAAGTCCTGGGCGATTCCCTCCAATCCCTCTGGCGTCTGCCCGCCGTGGGAGACATCCGGCAGGTGGGGCTGATTGCGGGCGTGGAGTTGGTTCGGAACTGGCGGACGCGCCAGCCGTATCCCTGGCGCGAGAGGGTGGGCATCCGCGTGTGTGAAGCCCTGGCCCGCCGCGGCGTCCTCACCCGCCCCGCCGGCAACGTGATTGTCCTGATGCCGCCCTACTGCGCGACACCCGCCCAAACCCGCCGGATGGTGTCCGCGCTGGCCGAGAGCATTGAGGAAATCTGCGGTTCGGCGCAGTGACCCGGCTCACGGCGCCCGTTCACGCCTTGCTGCGTTTGGTTTGCAGATTCACGACCGGATGGCCGGAGTGCTTTTGGCGTTCCCGCGCTTCGGCGAAAAGGCGATGCACGTCGTGCCCCCTCGCGGCGGACAGTTCATCCTTGATGCGCCAGATTTCCTGGAGGACCAAGTCGCCGCCGCTTTGCACCGTTGGTTCTTTGACTGATTCCATCACGTCATTCTCCGAGAAGTTCTTCCGGCGTGTAAATCTGGCTTCCCTTTTTTGTGAATTCGCGGGACTTTTCTTCCATCCCTTTTTTCAACGCTTCCTCCTCGGCGATGCCTTGCTCCGCGGCGAATTGGCGCACGTCCTCGGTGATCTTCATGCTGCAAAAATGGGGGCCGCACATGGAGCAGAAATGCGCCGTCTTCGCGCCCTCCTGCGGCAGGGTCTCGTCGTGGAATTGGCGCGCTGTCTCCGGGTCCAGGGCGAGGTTGAATTGGTCCTCCCACCGGAATTCAAAGCGCGCCTTGCTCAAGGCGTTGTCGCGGTATTGCGCGCCGGGATGGCCCTTGGCCAGGTCGGCGGCGTGGGCGGCGATTTTGTAGGCGATGACGCCGTCCTTGACATCCTTTTTGTCGGGCAGGCCGAGGTGTTCCTTGGGGGTGACGTAGCAGAGCATGGCGCAGCCGTACCAGCCGATCATGGCGGCGCCAATGGCGCTGGTGATATGATCGTAGCCAGGCGCGATGTCGGTAGTCAAAGGCCCCAGTGTGTAAAATGGAGCTTCGTGGCACCATTCCAATTGGCGCGTCATGTTCTCGTGAATCATGTGCATCGGGACGTGGCCCGGCCCTTCGTTCATGACCTGCACGCCTCGCGCCCAGGCGCGCTTGGTGAGGTCTCCCTGCGCCTCCAGTTCGGCGAATTGCGCGGCGTCATTGGCGTCGGCGATCGAGCCGGGGCGCAGACCGTCGCCAATGGAAAAGCTCACGTCGTAAGCGGCCATGATGTCGCAAATATCGTCCCAATGCGTAAAGCAGAAATTTTCGAGGTGATGCGCCAGGCACCACTTGGCCAGGATGGAGCCGCCGCGGCTGACGATGCCGGTGGCGCGCCGGGCCGTCAGCGGGATGAAGCGCAGAAGGACGCCGGCGTGAATGGTGAAATAATCGACGCCTTGCTCGCATTGTTCCAGAAGGGTGTCGCGGTAGATTTCCCAGGTGAGGTCCTCGGCCTTGCCGCCCACTTTTTCCAGCGCCTGGTAAATGGGCACCGTTCCGATGGGCACTGGGGCGTTGCGCAGCAGCCACTGCCGCGTGGCGTGTATATTTTTGCCCGTGGACAAATCCATCACGGTGTCCGCGCCCCACTTGATGGCCCAGCGCATCTTTTCGACTTCCTCCTCGATGCCGGAGGCGACGGAGGAGTTGCCGATGTTGGCGTTGATCTTGACCAGAAAATTGCGGCCGATGATCATCGGCTCCAGTTCGGGATGATTGATGTTGCAGGGAATTATGGCGCGGCCCCGCGCGACCTCCGCCCGGACGAATTCCGGCGTGATTTCCGCGGGAATCGACGCCCCAAAGGCCTGGCCCGGATGCTGCCGCCCCAAGGCATCCCCGTTCCGGGACATTTCCCGCCCCATGTTTTCGCGAATGGCGATAAATTCCATCTCCGGCGTGATGATCCCCTGGCGCGCGTATTGCAACTGAGTGACGACCTTCCCGGCCTTGGCGCGCAAAACCCGCCGCTGCAATGGCCCGTCCTGATCCATGCGGTTGACTGGGCCGTCGCACACCTGGACATCGCCGCGGCGGAAAATCCAATCCTGGCGAAGCGTCGGCAAGCCATCGCGCGCGTTGCCCGCGAACGCCTCGTCGCCCCACGGCCCGCTGCAATCATACACCCGCACGGGCGCGTTGGTCTCGGCGCGGCCGTTGCGGCCCGCGGTCGGATGCAGGTCAATCTCGCGGAAGGGCACGCGGATGTCTGGATAAAGCAGGCCGGGTAAATAGACCCTTTTTGAATTGGGGAGCGCCTCGCTGCTGTGAGGCTCAAACGAATTTGGCGTCGCGATCATAATCAATTTATTGGCGGGGGGAAAAACGACTCGCAAAATCCGCGCCATCGCGTGGCCCGGCAACATCGGTTCCCTTCGCCAGCATTACCTGGATCAGGTTCAACGGGTCATTTGCCTTCGCAAAACTCTCAGCCTTGTGGCCATCCGCCAGGCTCCCCGCACCCCAAAACGCTACCCCTCCCCCAGCCCGGCGTCAAGCCAATGAACTTCACGAGCTATCGAGCGATGAGATTAGGCAACCAGTTCAGCGGACGGATGCTTCAACTGCTCGTCGAATGTAGCGAGCTTGAATCCGTGTTTGGCAGCCAGATTCGCCAAATCATGGAAAGTCTGCCAGGAGTTCCTGGATGGCGGGCTCGTTAATTGGCTGTCCCGGCACGACAATCGTAAAACTGTCCTCTTTAGCCAGACGGCATTTAAGTTTGGCTGGCTCCGCTGGCTTGACCACGGTGAGGGTGAAACTGCCGTCCGCGTTTTCCCCAACGGCATACACCTGTCCTGGCTTCGCTTGCGGAACCACGACGCGTTTCCGGTTATCTGCCTTGGTCGTTATCTCTGTGGGAATATCCCATGGACGAGGCTCGCTTTCAATCCCTAGCCGATAAATCAAATGCGCTCATTTCCCCATCCAACTCCCTATAATGGTCTCCCTGCGGAGACCAACCGCTTGAAGAATTTTGTCTCACGCTCAGGTTCGCGTGTCGGGTAAATCCCCTACACAAGATTGCTGTTTTTTCCGACTATTCGACGTGCGGGTTTCCCGGATAACGTGGCGCCCTTGACAGAACTCGCTTTAGAGTGTCTGGCGAGTCTGGCGGGTAAATCGACGGCGCGAGCACGCCGTCCATGCAGCAGACTGGATAAAATGATGAAAGATCGGTTCAACTGGGAAAGGCTGGGGGCGCGTCCCGCTTTTTTGGGGGCGGGGCGCGTTTCCAGGCCCGAGGGAACTAAGGTCCCCAAGGCGGACGCCACCATCAATCCTCCGCCCGGAACGGGTTTTGTGATTTCAGTTTTGTGGCAGCCCGAAACCTCCTGGCCGGCAAGCATCCAGAGCGGCTGCGAGGCGGGTTCGAAACGACGGCCGTTTGGAAGGTCGTCGAAAATACCCAACCTGACGGAAATCCCATGCGCACTATGAACGAAAATGAGACTTTGCTTTTGGAACCGGCGCCGCCAACGGAGACTCCACCGGCGGCCAGCCACCGGGAAAGCCGGGCCGGAATGCGATTTGACGGCTACGAGGTCGGCGGGTTTTATGACGAGATGTTTGCGCGCCAGGGCGAGCCGCGCGCCATTGCCCGCAGGCTCCTGGCGATCATCGAGTCCCTGCCGGACGGGGAGATGCTCAACCGCCAGAAGGCGGCCGAACAGGAGCTTCTCCAGATGGGCATCACGTTCAACGTCTATGGCGGGCAGGATGGCGTGGAGAAAATCTTCCCATTCGACATCGTGCCAAGGATCGTTGGGGCGGCCGAATGGAAGCGGATCGAGCGCGGGCTTAAGCAACGCATCCATGCGCTGAACCTATTCATTGATGACATTTACCATCAACAGAAAATTCTCAAGGATGGTGTCATCCCGCGGGAGATTATTTATTCAGCGAAATCCTACCGGCGGCAATGCGAGGGATGGAACCCGCCGCGCGGCATCTGGTGCCATATCACGGGCACGGACCTCGTGCGCCATGAGGATGGCCGGATTTACGTGCTGGAAGACAACCTTCGTTGTCCGTCAGGGGTGTCGTACGTCCTGGAGAATCGGCGGGTGATGAAAGGTCTGTTCCCGAAGATATTCTCGCACTCGCGTGTCCAACCCATCTCCAATTATCCGAGTTGTCTCAGGAACATGCTGGCGTATCTGGCGGGGGATGAGGTGCCTAATCCCCGCGTCGTGCTGCTCACGCCGGGGCTTCACAACGCCGCTTATTTCGAACATTCGTTTCTCGCCCAGCAGATGGGGATCGAGCTGGTGGAAGGGCATGACCTGACGGTCGAGGACGGCGTGGTGCGGATGCGCACGACGGATGGTTTCGAGCGGGTGGATGTGATCTACCGGCGCATTGACGACGATTTCCTGGACCCGAAATGTTTCCGCGAGGATTCGATGCTGGGCGTGCCCGGTTTGATGGAGGCCTGCAAGGCGGGCAACGTCGCCCTGGCCAACGCGCCCGGCAACGGGATCGCCGATGACAAGGTCGTCTATGCCTACGTGCCGCGAATGATTCAATACTACCTGGGCGAGGAAATCCTGCTGCCCAACGTGCCCACCCGCATTTGCGCGGAAAAGCCCGAACTTCAATACGTCCTGGAACACCTGGACCAACTGGTGGTCAAAGCAGCCAACGAATCCGGCGGATACGGCATGCTGGTCGGCCCGCATTCCACTCGTGAGCAGCGCGCCGACTTCGCCGAGAGAATCAAGGCCAATCCCAGGAATTACATTGCCCAGCCGACCCTGGCCCTCTCGCGGGTGCCGACCATCGTGGACGGCCATTTCGAGGGCCGGCACGTGGATTTGCGGCCTTATGTTTTATACGGCAAAGAAATCTTTGTCCTGCCCGGCGGACTGACTCGCGTGGCGCTCAAGAAGGGTTCGCTGGTGGTCAACTCCTCCCAGGGCGGCGGGAGCAAGGACACTTGGGTGCTGGCGGATTCGCCCGTCGCGGAGCTTTCGGCTCTTCAGTCAGAAACGCCCCGGACTCCCGCGACGGAGAGGGAGGGCCTATGTTGAGCCGTGTCGCCAATTCGATTTATTGGATGAGCCGTTACGTGGAGCGCGCGGAAAATGTCGCGCGGTTCATTGATGTGAATCTGCAACTCCTGCTGGACGCTCCGCCGGGCCAGGAACAGCAGTGGCAGCCGCTGCTCAACGCCACTGCCGACCAGGATGAATTTGCCCAACGCTACGGCCAGGCCACACAGGACAACGTCGTCCAATTCCTGGCCTTCGATCCGCGCAATCCCAATTCGATCCTCTCCTGTCTGCAGGCGGCGCGCGAGAATGCCCGCGGCGTGCGCGAAGTCATTTCCTCGGCCATGTGGCTGCAATTGAACAAATTCTTTCTCATGGTCAGGGAGGCCGCCGCCGCGCCGATGGACGTGGACTTGGCGGCCGAGTTTTTCCACGAAATCATTCTCTCCAGCCAACTCTTCACGGGCATCACCGATGCCACGATGACGCACGGGGCGGGGTGGCACTTTTCGCAAATTGGACGGATGATCGAGCGCGCCGACAAGGTTTCGCGGATACTGGATATGAAGTACTTCATTCTCCTCAAATCGCCTCAAGACGCGGGAACGTCCTTCGATCTCATCCAGTGGGGAGCAGTGCTGCGCTCGGTCTCGGCTTTCGAGATGTACTGCAAACGACACGGCCGCATCTCGCCGCGCGGAGTCGTCGAGTTTCTCGTTCTGGATCGCGAGTTTCCCCGCTCGATCCGGTTCTGTTTGCGCTCGGCTCGCGATTCGCTCTATGTGATCACGGGCACTCCTCCAAGCACGTTCCGCTACGCGCCCGAAAAGTTGCTCGGCCAGCTCTGCTCGGACCTGGAGTTTATCACCGTGGACGACATCCTCCGTTGCGGTTTCCATGAATACACCGACCAGTTCCAGACCAAATTGAACCTGGCCGCCCAGGCGATTTTCGACAAGTTTTTTGCGTTCCAGGCGCCGCCGTCGCCGATTTCGGCTCCGGCCGCAAATCTGCTGCCAATCGCATAAATCAGAGCGCGTTAGCTCAACCACAACAAATCAAGAAAAAGGAAAAAGATGAAATTATTGTCCCTCAAAAACACGTCAATTAAAACTCCATCCGTCCAACTGGCCCGGCTCTCCGCGCCGCATGGTTACCGCCTTGACGGTGACACGGTGCATCTTAACGCGAGGTTCGCGCTTTTGGACCCAGCCGCCCATGAGCGCTCCTGGGCGCTTCAACTTTGGGCCTGCCCTTCCGCGCCCTCGTCCGCCGCCGGCCTCGCCGGCCACATCGTCGCCGAAGCCGCGCTGCCCCCGATGGGGGAAATCGCCGACGAAATTGAACACTTCGACGTCAGCGCCATCGCCTGGCCGCCAGCGGGCGCCGGCGAGAACGCCATGGTCCTTGTGCTCGCATCCGGCCGCCCCGGCCAGTTCAACGACATTCACGACCTGGCCGTTTATCCGCGCCCGCAACTATTCGTTCAGCCCAGGATGAGCGGAACCATAGGCTACCGGCTGGAGGCCGGGCGCGTCCAAATCTCGGTCGGGCGGGTTGAGAACCCCCGCCCGGAGTCGAACCGGAGCGGCACTTTATCGCTGGAACTCTGGGCGGTGTCAGCGCCCTTCGCGGGCGGACGCTTCCAGGGACACCATCTGGCAGGGGTGGAAATCGGCTGTGTCAATGGCCAGTGCCAACTGGATTTACAGCCAATTGACCTTGCGTTCACCCCGCCGCCAGTGGGCAACTGGCAAATCGTCCTCATGCTCCGCGAATGGACCGCCAGCGCTTTCGTGACCCGCGATTTCACCGAATTCGCCGCGCCTTTCGTTTCCGCGCCAGTCGTGGACAAGGCGCCCGCGCCCGTGAACGGAAAACTTGCCGTTCCCGTGACGGAAAAGGCCGCGCCGCCGGTCATTGTCAAAGCGCCCGCGCCGGTGGTCGGGAATTCCATCGTTTCGGCGGTTGAAAAGCCTGCCGCGCCTGTCGTCGCAAGAACGCCAGAGCCTGCGGCTGCCAATGCAATCCCGCCCCTGGCTGTCAAAACAGCCGCGCCAGAAGCAGCCAAGGCGGTCGCGCCCATCGCGCTGGCCAAGTCGCCGGCGAATGCTTCCACCAAAGGTGTCTCCGTTAATACGGCGGACGTGGAAGAATTGGCCGCCGTGCAGGGCCTGAACAAGAAGCTGGCCGAGGGCATTGTCAAGAAGCGTCCCTTCGCGTCGCTCGACGACCTTCGCCGAGTCAAGGGCCTGGGCGCCAGAGTCCTGGCCATGGTACGTCCGCGCCTCCGGCTCTGACTCAATCAGCCGGAACGGGATGTGATTGCAATGGGGCGGCCGTTTGACTAGGTTCTTGGCGCCGGCTTGGCCCGGCCCAAGATGTTGATTGTACAAAAATTCGGCGGAACATCGGTCGCCAACCCGGACCGTATCAAGAACGTGGCCCGGCGCGTCGCGCGGTATCGCGCGGAGGGGAACCAAGTGGTGGTGGTCGTTTCCGCGATGAGCGGGGTGACCGACAACCTAATTAAAATGGCGCGCGAACTGGCCCCGCTGCCCAACGAGCGGGAGATGGACATGCTGCTGGCCACCGGCGAACAAACAACCATCGCGCTCACCGCCATCGCCTTGCACGGGATGGACGTCCCGGCCATTTCGCTGACCGGCGCTCAGGCCGGGATCGTGACCGACGGGGTGCATACGAAAGCGCGGATAGCGAACATCACCCCAAAAAAGGTCCACAGCCTGCTCCAGGAGGGAAAGGTGGTGATTGTAGCCGGATTTCAGGGACAAACCGATGAGGGCCAGATTACGACCCTGGGCCGGGGCGGATCGGATTTGACGGCCATCGCCCTGGCGGCGGCGTTGAAGGCGGACCTGTGCCAGATTTACACCGACGTCGATGGCGTCTATACCGCCGACCCGCGCCTGGCGCCGGGCGCGCGCAAATTGTCCGAGATTTCCTACGACGAAATGCTCGAACTGGCCGGGCTGGGCGCCAAAGTCATGCAGTCCCGCTCGGTGGAATTCGCCAAGAAATTCGGCGTCGTCTTCGAGGTCCGCTCCAGTCTCAACGACAACCCAGGAACCATTGTGAAAGAAGAAACACCCAACATGGAAAGCGTCGTCATCCGCGGCGTTTCACTTGACAAAAACCAGGCCAAGATCACCCTCGTCGCCGTGCCCGACCGTCCGGGCGTGGCCGCCCACGTTTTCAAAGCCATCGCCGACGCCAGCGTCAACGTCGATATGATCGTCCAAAACATCAGCCACAACGCCGACGCTCCCGCCACCGACCTGTCTTTCACAGTGGACAAGCCCGACTTGTTGAAGGCGACCCGGATCATCGACGGATTGAAGGGGAAAATAGGATTTCGCCAGGCAATTGCCGACGAGAATATCGGCAAGCTCTCCATCGTTGGCGTCGGCATGCGCAGTCATCCGGGCGTGGCGGCGAAGCTGTTTGAAACACTGGCCGCGGCGGGCATCAACATCCAGATGATCTCGACCAGCGAGATCAAAATCTCCGTGGTCGTTGACTTGACCAAAGGCGAGCAGGCCCTCCGGACCGTCCACGAAGCCTTCCTGGAGAAGCAGGGGTGAATGCCATCCAAGATGGAAAACTGATGCGTTCTTTGTCTCGATGCGCCCCTCTCACTCCTTCTCGTGGGCGGGGCGGTGTCCAAGTCTCTTGAGTATTTCCTCTGGGCTGCCCGGAAGTATTGTCTCTGTCTTCGGCTCTTCAGCCGATAAAAAACTGTGTGGCATTTCCGTTATGGGAACGGTTTGCGATGGTTCCAATTGCTCGCGAGCTCCGAAGACGCCAACGAGCAGGTCGTTGGCCGACGAGCGGACAATATCAAATCGATGCGCTGGCCATGGCTTCTCTGTTCCCGTCGTAGATTCAGGGTAATAGTCATAGTCGTCCGAGCGCAAGTAGAACGACGTGCCGTCACCGAGGTCGTAGATGAACGCCACTCCGGCGTCCTTGGTTTCCTCAATCACAATGACGCGGTTTGACTTGACGCTGCACACCGAAGCCTTTCCATTTTCCAGGGCCACTCGAATTCTCTGGATCAAATCTCTTGCAAATTGCTGACGGCCGAACGTCAGACCGAAAAAACTCCTGGCAGCGATGAACGCGGAGAAAAGGGCGAGAACCCCAAAAATGAAGGCAAGCGGCGCCATTCTCGCCCAAATAACCGACGAATCACCTCCCCGGTGTAATCCCTTAATAAAAAGAAAAACGCATAGGGCCAAAATGCCGATGGAAATTCCGAACCAACGGAGGTTAAATGAGGCAATGCCTGCCACAGCTGGCACAGGATCGAGAACATGCTCCTGCATGTAGTTCAGCCGCTGCCGTTCGTCTTCGTTTAGTGGACGTTGGGATTTTGTCAACATGGACGCAAGTGTCCGACGCAAGTGTCAGTTCTCACTTTTTAAACGCTTTGGACGCAAGTGTCAGTTCTCACTTTTTAAACGCTTTTGTTTTCTCTTGGCTCCGAGCAGGTTGGATAGGTGGGTCCAAGTGCCCATCTCGAGGTGATGGGCGATCCATTTCAGGCTCATGGTGGTGTCCTTTCTTATCCGGGCGGCCAGCCGCGCGTTCATTCGATTCCGCCGTTGCAATGCTGGCAGGAGCATTTTGCGATCATAACGCTACGATCCAACCGGATTTCACGCCCTTGCCGCAAGACAAAAGAACCGATTTTGTGCTGGACTTGTTTTCCCAGGTGTGAGACAGAATTCTTCGGGGACCGCCCTCATCCTAACCTTCTCCCCCAGGGAGAAGGAACAGCAGGCGCACGGTTCTGGTTTTGCGAATGAGCATCCGGCAAATCCAGTCGCGTGCTTTTGCGGTGCTACGGCGGATGATTCTCCCTCTCCTGGAGCAGAGGGCCGGGGTGAGGTCGAGCCCCAAAGAATTTTGTCTCACACCCTGTTTTCCCAAAATGGGAACACTGTCCTTGCATTGGGACGAATTCCGTGCGAGAATATGCGAGTAATATCGAGAAAACCGCTGAACGAGCTGGGAAAACGGCATCCCGATGCGAAAGTTGAACTGGATGCCTGGTTTCACGAGGCGGAGGGGGATCATTGGGCCAATCCGGCGCAAGTCAAAGAGAAATACGGCAGCGCCAGCATTTTGAAGGGGAGCCGGGTCGTGTTCAACATCTGTGGAAACAAATATCGGCTGGTGGTTAAAATAAACTATCCCTACGCGGTCGTGTATGTCCGGTTTGCCGGAACGCATCGGGAATATGATCGAGTGAATGCGGAGGAGATTTGATGAAAATAAAAGTGATTAAAACAGAGTCTGAATATGGGACAGCGCTGGCGCGAGTTGGAAAGCTTATGGACGCCAAGCCGGGCACTTCGCAGGGAGACGAGTTGGAGGTTCTTTCATTATTGATCCATGATTACGAGGGAAGGGTTTTCCCAATTGACAAGCCGGACCCGGTGGCGGCGATTCGTTTCCGCATGACGCAACAGGGCCTGACCAACAAGGATTTGGCGCCCTTTTTGGGCAGCCGAAGCCGTGTTTCCGAGGTTCTCTCAGGGCGCCGAAGCCTCAGCCTCAAAATGATCCGCGCTTTGGTTTCTGGTTTGCGCATCCCGGCTGATGTTCTGCTGGGTGAGATGAAACGCGCCTGACTCGTTTCCGAGGAAAAATTCCGGCGGATGCCAAAAGCCAATAGCGGGCCTCCAGCAAGGATCTGCGCAAAAACAATTTCGGATTTTTCTTGAAGAGAATGTCAGAAATATCCAGGGCAGAATATAAGACACTCCGCCCCCCCCATTGGGAGCGAAGCGGGCTATCCTCATCTTAGGCTTAGTCGCTCGCGCTCCACCAAACGATCATCTCATAGTTCATTGTAAGGTTTTCCCTCACAGGCAACGGCCAAATAAATATGGTTGCCAGGAACCTGAAGACACCTTAAAGTGGACTCAATGAAGGTTCGTGCCATGATGCGGCATCTCGCGCTGGGCGCGGTCATATCCCTGACCGGCGTCGGGTGCAGCGGCATTAACACGAGCCAGGGTTTCTCACCATTGATGTTTTTCCTGCCCGGTTGGGCAGACAACAAAGCAGCCCCCCAGCCAATCGCAAAGCCGGCGCTACCGGCGGTCCTGACAAATTCCCCGCCAACCCTTCCACCGGCGCCGATGGCGTCCCAGATGGAGTTGGCCCTATTAAATTGAAATAATTATGCGATTCCCACTCGCGCTGACGGCGAAGATCGCCGCGCACATCGTTAAACACAAGCTGTTGTTGCGGACACCCAAGTTCGCCTTGGTCCTCCAACTGGAGCCGCTGCACACCTGCAATCTCACTTGCACCGGCTGCGGGCGCATCCGCGAATACTCCACCAGCCTCAAGGACATGATGCCGCTGGAGGATTGCCTGGGCGCGGCCCGGGAGTGCGGCGCCCCGATGGTTTCCATCTGCGGGGGCGAGCCGCTGATTTATCCCAAGATCGAAGAGTTGACAGCCGGTTTGCTCAAACAGGGGCGGATTGTCTATGTCTGCACCAACGGGATGTTCATGCGCAAAAAGATGAAGGATTACCTGGCCGCCATCTACAAGGAGGGCCTGGAGCCTGTGCTGGCCAAGTTGCTGGGGGAAAAACTCATTTCAGAAAAAGACATTGAAACCATCCGCAAAGGAAAATCCGACAACCGCCCCGTCATCCGGCCCACCAAATGGATGTACTGGAATGTTCACATCGACGGCCTCGAATACACGCACGACCTCATCGTCGAGCGCGAGGGCGTCTTCAAGGAGGGGGTTGAAGCGATCCGAATGGCGAAAATGCTGGGCTATCAGGTGGCGACCAACATGACCGTCTATAAGGAGACGGATATCAAGGAGATCGAGCAGATGTTCGAGTACTTCTCCGCCCTGGAAGTGGACGGCCACACCATTTCCCCCGGCTACGAATATGACGCGGCCAAGAAGGACATGATCAAACGACTGGGCAAACAGCCCGAGGATTTCTTCCTGACACGGAAGATGACACGGGAGAAATTCGCGAAGATCGAGGAATGGGGGGATCGGTTCACCATATTCGGCACGACCGTCTATCAGGAATTCCTGGCTGGCAAACGTGACTTGACCTGCACCGCCTGGGCCATCCCAACCCGCAACGTCCGCGGCTGGAAAGCGCCCTGCTACTTGATGACCGACGGCCATTATGCCGGCTACCACGAAATGCTGGAAAAGGTGGATTGGGACAAATACGGCGTGGTGGACGGAGTGGCGCGGGACCCGCGATGCGAGAACTGCATGGTCCATTGCGGCTACGACCCCAGCGGCGCCCTCAGCAGCAGCATCCGGGATAATTGGAAGAACATGAAATACAATTTCAGCGCCAAGCCCAAACCCTATTACGCCGGCCGCGCCGTCAACGCCTTCAACGGCTTCTCCATCGGCAAAGGCCATCTGGCGGAAGCCAAGGCGGCCATCAACGCCAACGCCGGCGGCTGCGGAACGGGCAGTACCGCGCAACGGGACGAGCTGCTGGCCAAGATCGCCAAGAAAACGCTTTGAGAACTTTATTCCTCTCTCCACCGAGTTTCGATGGGTTTGACGGCGGCGCCGGCTCGCGCTATCAGGCCCGGCGCGAGGTCACCTCCTATTGGTACCCGACCTGGCTGGCCCAGCCGGCCGCCCTGGTGCCGGATAGCAAGTTGCTCGATTGCCCGCCCCACGACATCGGAGTCAAGCAATGTCTGGAAATCGCGCGCGGGTTCGAGCACGTCGTCATCAACACTTCCACCCCGTCGCTGAGGAACGATTGCAAAGTGGCCGAGGCGATCAAACAGCAAAACCCTGCCACGACCATCGGGTTTGTCGGCGCGCACGCCGCGGTGCTGCCCGCTGAAACGCTCAAGGCCTCGGCGTCCATTGACTGGGTTGGGCGCAAGGAATTTGATTTCACATGCAAAGAAGTCGCCGAAGGCCGGCCGCTCTCGAAGATCGACGGCCTTTCGTATCGCGGTTCCGACGGGAAGATCATCCACAACCGCGAGCGCGAAATGATCGCCAACATGGACGTTCTGCCGTGGGTGGTCGATACGTACAAGCGGGATTTGCAAATTGAGAAGTATTTCATCGGCTATTTGCTGCACCCTTACCTGAGTCTCTACACCGGGCGCGGCTGCCCGGCGCAATGCACCTTCTGCCTCTGGCCCCAAACCATCGGCGGCCACAAGTACCGCGTCCGCTCCCCGGATAACGTGGCCGGCGAAATGGCCTACGCGAAGAAGCTCTTCCCGCAAGTGCGCGAGTTCTTCTTTGACGACGACACGTTCACGGCCAATTTGCCTCGCGCGCGGGAGATCGCCAAAAAGCTGGCCCCACTGGGGCTGACGTGGTCGTGCAACAGCCGCGCGAACCTGGATTACGACACGATCAAATCGTTCAAGGATTCGGGGTTGCGGCTCTTTTTGGTCGGCTACGAAAGCGGGAATCAGGAAATCCTGGACCGGATCAAGAAGGGCATCCAGTTGGATGAGATGCGGCGATTCACCAAGGCCTGCCATGAGGCGGGCGTGGTCATTCACGGCACTTTCATTCTCGGTTTGCCGGTGGAGACGGCGGAAACGATCCAGCAAACCATCCAGTTCGCCATGGAACTGGACGTGTTCAGCATCCAGGTCTCGCTGGCCGCGCCGTATCCCGGCACGGAACTATTTGACATGGCCCGCCAAAACGGCTGGTTCGCCAAACGAGACAAGACGGACATCGTGCATGACGACGGATTCCAGCAAAGCGCGCTGGAGTATCCGAACCTTGGCAAGGAGGAGATTTTCGAGGCGGTGGACCGTTTTTACCGGGCGTATTATCTGCGGCCCAAGCCGATTCTGCGCATCATCAAGACGATGCTGGAGGACAAGGACGTGTTTGTGCGCCGCTGCCGCGAGGGCTACGAGTTTTTCAAGAGCCTCCGCCAGCGCAAAGTCGATCTGGCAGCCTCGCGGGCCGTCCCCTCCGGCCGCCCCGCCGCGGCGTAGCGCTGAAGTTGTGCCTATTGCGGGACTGCATACATTCATATCTACAGGCTGGGTGCGCCGGGGAAAGCGGCGCTGGCGCGCGCGCGCTCCAAGACGCTTCGCGCACGCAGGAAGCTTGGGGAAATCCGCCAGGTCTTGGAGCGCGCGCGCGTCAGCGCCGCTTTGTTCTTCAAACAGGCGCCAGGGCCTAACCAGAAGAATTTTGTCTCACACCCGATCCGTGCGGGCGCCGCTGATTTTGCGTTGATTTTGCGCGTTGACAGGGGGGCGGAGTCGTTGCAGTGTAAGGGTTCATTTAAGAGCGGCGGCTATGGAGGCCATCCGCTAAATCGGAGAGGAAGTGAGAATTTTTGACCGAAATTAGACTGAAAAAGGGCGAACCCGTCGATAAGGCGTTGCGGCGATTGAAGAAAAAGATCGACCGCGAAGGCACGTTGAAGGAAGTGCGCAATCACCGGCATTTCGAGAAGCCCAGCGAACGCAAGCGCCGCAAAATGAAAGCGGCCCGCTTTTCCGCCATGTTAAGCGCCCGTTACGCGGACCTGTAACGTGGTCGCGAGTTGTCACCGCCGAGTGTGGCCGAAAACCGGACTGCGCTCGGCATTTTTTTAAATGTATTCGCTTTCGACCTGCTGGAATTCCCACCGGCACACGGACGGACGCGCCATGCTGCGCGAAATCCGGTCGCTGGGTTTTGCCTGGGCGGAGTTGAGCCACGGCATCCGGATCAGTCTGCTGCCCGGCATCATTGAGGCCGTCGAGGCCGGCGAGATGAAGATTTCGTCGCTGCACAATTTCTGTCCGCTGCCGCTCGGTGTCAACCACGCGGCGCCGAATCTGTTTTTGTTCTCGTCGGAGGACCGGCGCGAGCGGGAGAATGCCTGGCGGCACAGCCTCAAGACAATCGAAACGGCGGCCCGGCTCCACGCGCAGGCGGTGGTGCTGCACCTGGGCCGCGTGGAGATGAAGGAATACACCGAGCGCCTGCTGGAAATGCTCCACCGCGGCCTGAAGGACAGCCCCAAATACGCCGCCTTGCGCGAGGAGGCGCTGGAAAAGCGGGAGAAGAAGAAAGAGCGCTACATGGAATTAACCTGCGAATTTCTCGGACGGCTGGCCGTCGTGGCCGGGCAGAACGGAGTCAAGCTCGGCATCGAGAACCGTCAGGCGCTGGAGGAAATCCCGCCGGATTCGGACCTGGAACTGCTGCTGTTGCAGTTCAACCGGCCGGAGATCGGTTACTGGCACGATTGCGGACACGCGCAGATCAAGGAGAACCTGGGGGTGCTCAATCATCGGCAGCACTTGGAATCGCTGGCGCCGCGCCTGCTGGGTTTGCACGTTCATGACGTGCAGTATCCGGGCCGGGATCATCGGGCGCCGGGCAGCGGGATCATTGATTTCGCCGCGTTGAAGCCGATGCTCAAGCCGGAGCATATCAAAGTCTTCGAATTGAGTCCCAGCCTTGCCCCGGAAGATGTGGCGGCCGGGGTGGTGTTTGTCAAAGAGTGCTGGGGTGAAGGATGAACGGCCTCAAGGCGTGCTGGAAAGTGGGCTGGCGGGTGGGAGTCTGCGCGCTGCTGTTGCTGTGGATATTCCACTCGATTTTCCTCAATGAAGGGCGGCTGGCGGCCCAAAGCGCCGGACTCGACTGGCAGACCCTGAGCCGGGCGCAACAATGGCATCTGGCGTGGACCAACGGGCCGCGCGACTTGTGGCACACGCTATGTTTGACACCCTTGTGGGCGCTGGTTTCCTCGACCCTGGTCGTCGGGCTGGCCTTGTTCGGGGGCGTGGTTCGGTGGCGCATTGTGCTGGAAGCGCAGGGGCTGCATCTGCCGCTGGGCCGGGCGACGCGCATATCGCTTGTGGCGCAGTTCTTCAATTCGTTCCTGCTCGGCTCGACCGGCGGGGACTTGATCAAGGCTTACGCGGCGGCGCAGGAAACCCACCACAAAAAAACGGAGGCGGTGACGACGGTTTTCGTGGACCGGCTGGTGGGGTTATGGGCGATGCTGCTGTTCGCCAGCCTGATGATGCCGCCGAATTATGACCTGCTGCGGGCCTCGCGCGACCTGGCGGCGCCGGCGCTGGTGATCCTGGCGATGCTGGCGGCCTTGAGCGTGGTGCTGGGCTTGGCGTTTTGGGGCGGGGTCTCGAAGCGCTTCCCCCGGGCGCGCCACCAACTGAGGCGGCTGCCCAAGGGCGAGTTGCTGGAGAGGGCGCTGGATTCCTGCCGGCAATTCGGAAGACAGCGGACTTTTCTCCTCAAGACGATTGCCATTTCCCTGGGCCTCAACGGGCTTTGGGTGATTCAGGTCATGGCGCTGGGGACCGGGCTGAATCTGCACATCCCGGTGATGGCCTTGTTCGTCATCGTGCCGATCATCTTCTGCATTTCCGCGCTGCCGATCACCCCCAACGGACTTGGCGTGCGGGAGAATTTGTTTGTGCTGATGCTGGCGGTGATAGCGGTGCCGCGCACGGCGGCGCTTTCCGTCTCGTTGCTCGCTTCGGCCGAGGGTCTGTTTTGGAGTTTGGTCGGCGGAGTGATCTACATGGGATTGCGCGACAACGAGCCTCTGGCTGAAATCACACACGGCCACACGGAGGAAGCGGACGGGAAGTGAAATTTTTCCTGAAAATGCACGCGGGATAATGAATCTGCCGGTGTGCTGATGCTACTTTTAGTCTGTAGCTGTATAATCATCGTTCCGGCATACAATTCTCCGCTATGGCAACTCAAAGTTCAGCGGGGATTGTGGCCGAAAACCTTCGCCGGTTACGCCTCGACCGAAACTGGTCGCAGGAAGCCTGTGCCGAGAAGTGCGGTCTCCACCGCACCTACATTGGCGCAGTCGAGCGCGGCGAGCGGAACATTACGCTTGCGACTCTGGATTCCATCGCACAAGCGCTTAGGATTTCCCCCGTTGACCTTCTCACCAAACACTAAACCATGCCAACCGATTATTCCCTCCTCGTTGGCTCAACTGGCGCCATCGCCAAGTCAAGAAAGACCATCTTCGACTCGCTCCAAGACGGCCCCTGCCATCTGCTGCCGAGCATTGAGCTTGAGGCGATTCTCAAGACAGGCCTGCTTGGGCTGAATCTCAATTACCCGTTGCGCACTCGGTCCAAAGTTCTGAAAACACGAATCTGCGAAATCCTCGGCTACCCGGTCCCCGCCAGCTTCAAAAGAACTCAGCCGCGTTTTCCGGCCCAAGACTTTGACACCTGCATCCAGAAATCAAACAACCTGCAAATCTGGAATCAGGAAATCGTTCCCACCCGCCGCTATGTGATTATCCGGTTGGACGAACACTCCCTCGTAACGGGTGTCCGTGTTGTCGCTGGTGAGACACTTGCGGAATTGGATACCACCGGCACTCTCACAAAAAAATATCAGGCGAAAAGTCGCGAGCCCGTCGCCGCCTCGCGGCTCCTCTCACAGTCGGACAGCTATATCGTCCTTCAAGCTGTTGCTCAACTCCGAAGCAAATCCCTCGCGCTCAAGGAGCGCACGGACCGTGCGCTCACCTTTGATTTCAGCAAGTTCCTGCCCATTGCAGACCTCTACATGAAGCTCCTCGCGCTTGCGGGCCAATGCCTCACAGACCCGGGCCTCGACCAGGAGCGCAACCGCGGTGCCGCGCTCCACCACGCCGTCTGTGACGCTCTTGACCTCTCCGACTCTTGCGACACCGGTGCTTGCCCAGACATCATCGAGCAGCTTCTGGAGATCAAACTTCAGACAGCCCCCACGATAGACTTGGGATTGATCGCCCCCGATGACACCACCCCGCTGGACTTCCTGCCAGAAGTTCGTCATTGCGACGTTCGTTACGCCGTTTTCTACGGTGTAATCGTCGGCACCCAAGTCAGGCTCGACTACGTTGTGTTGTCACGCGGAGCGGACTTTTTTTCCTTCTTCCAACGTTTCGAGGGCAAAGTTGTCAACGCGAAGCTGCAGATCCCACTACCGCGCACCTTTTTCACCTAGCCCGAAGGCCCGCCAAACGGCTTCATCCAGCTTCCGCTCCAGGCGAGACACCTCACCCGCATCCTGTTCAGCGGAGGCCCGCAGAAGCTCTGGCATCAGCCCAAGAATTTCCACCGCCCTGGCTCGCTTTGGAAGTGGGAACCGACTCACGTACTGACTCATAAACCTGCGCCGCCCGGCGTACAGCTTGTTGTGAAACACCGCGTCATAGAACTTCAAAGCGAATGAAGAATTGGCCACCGCGAGCATCAAGTGTAGCCAACTCTCATCCTTCCCGGGCCGCGGCCGGATCCAATAGCAATCACCGTTAATAACCCATCCCTTATCCACCAGGAAGAACCTGTTGTTTTCGCTTATGTCTGGAAAAGCAATTTTCTCGCACATCCAGTCCGAGGGCCGCTGGGGAACCCAGATTTCATACCACTTCCGTCCGGCCTCAATCACATAGTTCCGGCCCTTCAATCGCTCCTCATGCTTGAGCAAATAAGCTTTCGCCCCGGGGTAATCCGCCAGATCTACCGGCTCCCGGTTCTGGCTTTCCATTTTGTACGGGTACAGCACCCGCTTGCCTCTCCCAGCCCCGCGCTGCAGATGCCAGCGTTGAGCCAGATGGTGCGTAACGAGAGGGTGCAGGAGTTCCTCCTCAGGGCGCTCGCTCTCAGGCAGGCGCTCCCAGTCGTCCCGCACAAAGACTGCATCCGCCGTGCTCTTGATTCCCACACAAACTTTGCCCACATCCGAAAAAACCCCCTCTGAATTCCGCCTCATAGTCGCAAGCCACGAATCAATCCCTTCGTTAGACATCGCCCACGGAGTGTCACCTCCCGCTGCCGCATGCAATCTGCCAGTTTGCACGTTGAAACGCACTCCTCCAGTGCGCGCAACACCTGAAAATGAAAAGTCCAACACCTCCAAAACCGACCTCACATCCCTCGCTGGTTGGCCCTGTTCTCCCCGGTCCTCATAAACTCGGATGAATTCGCAATCCTGCTTCTTCTCTCCCGTCCTCCGCAGCCCCACCACAACGGCTGGAAGCACTGCCGCCGAAAACAACTTTGTGTCTCCAAGGTCCACCAGCCGAAGCAACTGAAAGTGATCAGCCAACCACGAGCGTACCGAAGCCCCAGACTGCACAGTGAGAAAGCGATTCGACGTCAGCAGACCCAAGACGCCCTCTTCCCGCAGCGCCAAGCTCATTCCCCTCACGAAGGCATGATACAAATCCACGCGCCCGGACAGCCCGAAACGCCCTGCCAACTTCTGCGCCGCCGCAGCGCCGAGCACCTGCGTTCTTACGTATGGGGGGTTGGAAATCACAAGGTCGAACCGCTCCACCCAGCACCCGCTCGGACGCGCCTGCTCTCCAAGGCCAAAATCCATCTGCAACCCGAATCCGCTCTCTGCTATTGCAGCAAGAAAATCCCCGCAATGAATCTCCACCGCCGCCACCCCATACCCCGCTAACAACATCCGGGCTCGCTCGACAGCCTCCATGTCAGTATCAAATCCCCTCAGGACTAGCTTGCGCCTCATGAGCGGCGGCACCGCATCCACAACAGCCGTCAGCAACTCGCCCTCTCCACAAGCCGGGTCGAGTACCTCCACGACGCCTTCGACAGCCGTTCCCATCCGCAAGCTCTTCACGGCCATACCTGCCAAGTAGGCTGCCAGTGACGGCGGCGTGTAGTGGATCCCATTTGCCTTCTTTTCCGCCTCCGTATGCCGCACGGCCTCGCCTTCCGCGACCTCTGGACGGGGCCACGATCTTCCATTCTCATCTGCTGGCGGCGTATTTAACATGCTGCTACTTTTAGTCATCAAACCCACTCCTGTCAACCTCAAACGCGCCTTTCAATTGTCGGAAAGAATGGACTTCGATGCGACCATGCTGAAGGCGATCTTGGTTCTGAAAGGCAACAGCGCCATCGCCGGCGGGGATCGGCTCAAATCCACCCGCCCGCTCAGGCCGTGACGCCTTGGGGGCCTTGGCCGCCGTTGATAAGGAACAAGACCGCCATGCGCACGGCCAGGCCGTTGGTCACTTGGTCGAGGATCACGGATCGGGCGGAGTCGGCGATTTCGCTGTCGATTTCCACGCCGCGGTTGATGGGTCCCGGGTGCATGATGAGGGCGTCAGGTTTGGTCCGGGCCAGGCGGGCCTTGGTCAGGCCGAAGAGGCTGGTGTATTCCCCGATGCTGGGAAACATCGTCTTGCGCTGGCGCTCGTGTTGGATGCGCAAGAGGTTGATGACATCCGCGTCGGCTATGGCTTCCTCCACGTTGTACGTGACGCGGCAGCCCATTTTCTCGAAGACGCGCGGGACCAGCGTGGCTGGGCCGCATAAGGTGACGCGGGCGCCCAGTTTGGTCAGCGCCCAGATGTTGGAACGCGCCACGCGGCTGTAGAGAATGTCGCCCAGAATGGTGACGTTGAGGCCCTGGATTTTTCCCCGCTTCTCCCGGATGGTGAAGGCGTCGAGCAGGGCCTGGGTGGGATGCTCGTGGGCGCCGTCGCCGGCGTTGATGACGCTGGAGCGCAGGAAGCGCGAGAGGAAATGGGGCGCGCCGCTGGCGCTGTGGCGCATGACGATGAAGTCGGCGTTAAGCGCTTCGAGATTGCGCGCGGTGTCTTTGAGCGTTTCCCCCTTTTTCAACGACGAGGCTTCGGCGGTGAAATTGACGACGTCGGCCGTCAGGCGCTGGGCGGCCAGTTCGAAGCTGATGCGTGTGCGGGTGGATGGCTCGACAAAGAGGTTGACCACTGTTTTGCCGCGCAGGGCCGGAACCTTTTTTATGGCCCGTTCGCCGACGGCCTTGAAGGCGCGGGCGGTGTCCAGCACGGTGACGATTTCGTCCGCGCCGAGCGACTGGATGTCCAAAAGGTGTTTTTTGTTCCAGGCCATGTTCAGAGGCGTTGCAAGGTTACTTCGTCCGGGGCGCCCTCCTCCTCCAAGCGGACTTCGACGCGTTCCTTGGAGGCGGTGGGAACGTTCTTGCCCACAAAGTCAGCCTTGATGGGCAGCTCCCGGTGGCCGCGATCCACCAGGACGGCAAGCTGGATGCGCCTGGCCCGGCCAAAGTCGTTCAATGCGTCCAGCGCCGCGCGGGCGGTCCGGCCGCTGAACAGGACGTCATCGACCAGGATGACCGTCTTGCCAGTGATGTCAAATGGGATGACGGTCGGATGCATGTTGGGGGCGGCCGTCTGGTTAAGATCGTCCCGGTGCATGCCGACGTCCAGGGAGGCGACGGGCACGGGATGGTTCCAGATGGATTGCAGGAATGCCGCCAGACGGCTGGCCAGGAAGACGCCGCCACGCTGGATGCCCACCAAGACGACCTCGGAACTGATTTCATTGCGTTCGGCAATCTCGTGGGCGATGCGGGTCAGGGCGCGCCGCATGGCCGCCGCGTTCAGAACCGGTATGGATTGGGGCATAAAAAAACTGAACCCGCCCCGGTAAACCGGGCCGCTTCGATGTTCAAAATTTCATCGTTCATCGCCTTTGCGACCTCACGGGATCGCGCTCGAAGGCAGGCCGCCAACGCGGCTTCAATGGCCGTTGGAAAGGACCGCGCCGTGGCGGCCTTTGCGCCATTTGCTCCGGTGCTTGATGATCCAATCCGTCAAAGCGTGTTCGAAGCCGATATCATGGCCGGCTTTCTCCGACTCGATCCATTTATGCCGCAGGATTTCCTCTCGCTCCGCCTGAAACTCGCGGTAAAGCGAGGATTTCTTAACCAAATCGTTACCTGGCGAATTCTCTACTATAGTAGCCATACTTGGTTTACTGGTTTTTCATTCCGCGCGGGTGACGTTACGGTTACGGCTTTTAAAAATCAACAAGAATCATGCGTCCAATCCGAGCGTCTTCCGCCCTGCCTCGCTGATCATGCTCTGGTGCCAGGGCGGGTCCCAAACCAACTCCACGTTCGCCTCTTCTATCTCCTCCAGCGCAAGGATGCGCTCCTGAACGCTCCCCGCTATCTGCCCGCCCAAATGGCACCCCGGCGATGTCAGCGTCATTTTCACATGCGCCTCACCCGCCTTGACAGCGACGCTGTAAACCAGACCCAAATCAACGATGTTCAGGGGAATCTCCGGGTCAAAACACTGCCGCAACTCCGCCCAAATCAATTCCTCCACATGGCGGTCGGTGTCGCCGCCTGGCGTCTTCCCTTCCTGCCCCTGGTTCGCGGGAGAATCCATAAGCTGCCTTTATACTACCACGTACTATTATAGCCTATCCCAAGGCGGTTCGCAAGGTCTTGGCGATTTCCATAAACGCTTGCGCGGGAGGCTTTTGTGAATCTGATACCACCACAGGCACTCCCGCGTCGCCTCCAAGCCGGATTTCAACGAAGATCGGAATCTCCCCCAGAAACGGAATCTTGCGCCTTTCAGCCTCCGCCCTGCCGCCGCCGTGCCCAAAAATCTCCACCCGCTCGCCGTTGGGCGTGATGTAATAGCTCATATTTTCAACGATGCCCAGGATCGGCACGTTGACCTTCTCGAACATCGCAATCCCTTTGCGCACAACGCCAAGCGACGCCTCCTGCGGTGTCGTGACAATGACGCCGCCGTCCAGCGGCACGGTTTGGCACAGTGAAATCTGGGCGTCGCCCGTGCCCGGCGGAAGGTCCACCAGCAGATAATCCAGCGCGCCCCATTCGACGTCCCCGATGAATTGCTGGATCGTCTTCATAATCATCGGCCCGCGCCAGATGACCGGCGCGTTGTCGTCGATCAAGAACCCCATGCTCATCAGTTTCACGCCGTGGCTGGAGGGGGGCACAAGCTTCTCCTCGGCGCTGACAGTCGGCTTTTCGCGCGTGCCCATCATCAGGGGGATGCTTGGACCGTAAATATCGCAATCGAGCAAGCCGACCGCCGCCCCCAATTGGCGCAAGGCGCAGGCCAGGTTCACCGAAACCGTGGATTTGCCCACGCCGCCCTTGCCGCTGGCGACCGCGACGATGCGGCGGACGCCGGGCACGCCGCTTTTCTGATTCAAAGTGGTTTGGGCCTGGGCCGGGGCCTGTGCTCCCGCGGGCGCCACGACCTCAACGTGCAATTGTTCCACTCCTTTGACGGCCCGCAGGACGGCTTCCGCCGCCTCTTTGATTTGCCGGGCGATGTCGGCGTTGCCGCCGTTCAACTGGAAGGAAACGCTCACGGCCCCGCCGTTGACAGCGATGTTTCTTACCAGGCCGAAGGAGACGACATCCCGCGAGTAGCCGGGATAATGCACCGACCTGAGCGCGTCGAGTATATTTTGTTGCGTGAGCATCAATCCAGGGCGGCGGCTGGGGAACCGGCGTCCGGGTGCCGGCCATTGAACCTCAGAAAGCGCGCCAGGTCAACGGAGACGTGTTCAATTCTTGTCATGCACCCGATGGCGGCTTTGCCTGCCGCCTTCGGCGCAATTCCGCCATCACAGTTTTCGGGATTTCGCGGCAACCGCACGCCTTGCTGTGGGCCAGATGCCAGTCCACGCGCTGTTCCAACGTCGGTTTCTTCGGCATGGGGTGCTTCTGATGCCATGCGCCGTTGAAATGTGTGCTCATAACGTGAGAACTGACAGAATCCCCATAAGATTCAATCACGAAATGGCCGCTCGAAGCCGCTTTAGTCATTTGCGCTTCGTCATTCTTTCGTCATTGGTGCTTAGACATTAGTCATTCTCAGCTTGTCGCCTCCGTGCCCGTCGGATTGCCGAATAATGAGAACCGCCCCACGCCCACTTGTGCTTTCCCCGCCGTCTGGCACATTCCCGGCATGGACCGCTCAGACGAGGAGCTGATTGCCGCCGTGAAGAATGGTGATGCGGCCAGTTTCGAGCCGCTGGTGCAAAAGTACCAGGGGCGCGTCTTCGCCACCGCCCGCCGCTACGCCCGGCGCGAAAGCGAAGTCGAAGACATCGCGCAGGAGGTGTTCATCAAGGCGTTCCAAAAAATCCACGGCTTCCGCGGCGACGCCCCTTTCGAGCATTGGCTCATGCGGCTGGCGGTGCGGACCTGCTTCGATTTTCTGCGCGCCCACCAGCGCAACCGCGAAACACCTTTCACCGAATTGACCGAGCCGGAAACCGATTGGCTCGACCGGTTTGTCGTCCAGCCCGACACCGCCAGCGAGGACGCGGAGGCGGCGCGGCTGTTGGTAGGCAAGGTCCTGGAACGGCTCTCGCCGTCAGCGCGGCTGGTGATTACGTTGCTGGAGATTGAGGAGCGGTCAGTCAAGGAAATCGCCGCGTTCACCGGCTGGCCCGTCACCCTCGTCAAAGTGCGCGCCTTTCGCGCCCGGGCGGAAATGCGGAAGATTCTGGGGCGAATGGCCAGGGACAAGTACCTGTAACCCAAAGGCGGACTCCATCGTCTGAATAGTTGTATGAATTTGAATGAGTTGCACGCAAAGCTGATTGCCGCAGCCCGAAACCATCCCCCCGGCAGCCAGACGCCCTACGCGTTTGAAAAGCGGATCATGAGCCGTCTCAAGGCGTCTCCCGCGCCCAATGTCTGGGCGCTCTGGGGCGCCCCTCTCTGGCGCGCGGCCCTCTCCTGCGTGGCCATCACCGTCTTATGCGGCCTCTGGACCTTCTCCGCCCACCGCGCCGCGGACGAGCCGGGAAGTTTCGCCCAGGATTTCGAAGCGGCGGTTTTCGCGCCGTTGAATGAACATCTTGAGGATGCCTGGTGAGCCCGTGGAAAGTCATACTGGCGACCATGGTGATTTTCGCGTGTGGCGTTCTTACCGGCGCCATGGTGGGTAGAACCGGCCTTCAGCCCGCCGCCGCCCCCGCCACGGCCGCCACAAACGCGCCCGCGCTCCCTTCAGTGGCTGTCAACCCCAAGAACCCCGCGCCGCCCGGCTGGCAATTGCAACGGCTGGAATTCTTCAAACGGATGGAGAAACAGTTGGACATGGCGCCAGACCAGCGGGACCAGATCGAAAAGATCATGAAAGAAAGCCAGGAACGGACCAAGCCCTTGTGGGAGCAGATCGCCCCGCAAATGGACGACGAACTCAAGCGGGTCCGCCAGGAAGTCAACAAAGTGCTCACCCCGGACCAGCGCAAGAAAATGAACGAACTGACGCGCCGCAACAACCGCAAGCCCGAAGCCGCCCCCGGCGCCCGTCCGCCCTCTCCGTCCGCCGCGGAAACCAACGCCCCTGAAGAGAAGAAGTAGCCCGAAGAAGGGCGCAAAAGGGAGAGCCGCAAGGCAGTTCTCACCACGAAGGCCGCGAAGCTCACGAAGAGAAAACGGCCCAGATGCGCTTCCGACGGTCGGCGCGATTCCTCAGATCATACACGGCCCCGGCATGCTGGATTCCGATTTAACTGCAAGCTGGGGATGGGGGAAGTTTCAAACGGGCGGCGGGTAGGTCATTGCCGTCTGCAACAGATGCCTTGCCAATTGGGGCGAGCAAGGCAATGACCTACCCGCCGCCCGTTTGGGATTGCCTCACTTCCCCCGGAATCGCGGCGACTGCGGCAGCAGACGAATGGTAAATCCGGCGCGTCAATTGACCGCCTCACTTCCCCCGGAATCGCGGCGACTGCGGCGAGTTCATGCTGTCCTACACCAAGACCGGCATGGCGCCCGCCTCACTTCCCCCGGAATCGCGGCGACTGCGGCGAGAGAATGGAACTGGATTGGAGGGGTGCGCTGGACCGCCTCACTTCCCCCGGAATCGCGGCGACTGCGGCTAGACCGTTTTTATCGGTCATATAGTTCCCCAAGTCCGCCTCACTTCCCCCGGAATCGCGGCGACTGCGGCGAAAAAAAAAGAAAGAAAAAATATGAAGACATACCCGCCTCACTTCCCCCGGAATCGCGGCGACTGCGGCCAGTATTAATCAAAAAACATAAAAAGAAAGAAAACCGCCTCACTTCCCCCGGAATCGCGGCGACTGCGGCAGGCAGTCGATTGCGCGCGGGTCGCCAGGGTGTTCCGCCTCACTTCCCCCGGAATCGCGGCGACTGCGGCGCCAGCCAACCGCGAAGGGATCGTTCTCGTTGTCCGCCTCACTTCCCCCGGAATCGCGGCGACTGCGGCCGGCGCGCCGTAACTCTATGCGAATCAGCAGGCTTGATGCTCATTTGCGAGCGCCCCGGTCTTTTCAGCCGCATGGCCTTCCATATCATGGATTCGTTGCCTTAATCACCTGGTAATCACCCTTAATCTCCGCATATTTCCACGTTGCGAGCGTCCGTGCAGGCGAGCGACAGCAATTGCGCGCTCGCGGTGCGCCGCCGCACTAAGGCGCAGTCGTCGCGATTTCAGAGAACAGTGGTCAGTTAATGGCGGAAACTGACTGGTCGGTGGCCAATGGCCGAGGCTAGCTCACACCTTCCGCGATGACTTTTCAAGCAAAAAAATCAAATTATTGTGACCCGCGAGCGCACTTCGTAAGGCAGGCCCATCGCCTCTATGACCAGCGTCGCGTCGCTTGCGCTCGGTCCCAGCGAGACAAATAGAACCTGGTCCTCATCATGGTTCACCAACCCCTCAAGTTCCGCCTTGAGTTTTGCCAGCCGCATGGCGTCCAGCGGACACTCAAATACCGAGTATTGCAGCCGCACGCCAAACCCTTCCAGCGTCCGCGCCACCCTCCTCAACCGTTTCGGATGGCTGATGTCGTAGCTGACCATGTAACGAATCCGGCTCATCGCGTGACAAATCCATGATAGGTCAATGCTTCACCGCGAACGAATCTCCACAACTGCCGCCCCTGAACTTCCAGCATCCGACGATATGCCATTTTATAACTAAACTCCGGGTGGCTGACTTCTGTGTCCAACCGGCGAAACCAGGCTTCCCAAAAGGGCCGCCGACCCCGCTCGTTGAGAAAAGTCCCGTTCGCGCCGCGAATGAAATCTTCCGGCCCAAGTTCCCCGCGATTGATAAGGCTGATCGCCACGCTGTCCGCCACCAGCGGTCGAAATTCCTCCATCAAATCCAGCGCCAGCGCCGGACGCCCATAGCGCGGCTGGTGCATGAATCCAAGAAACGGGTCCAGACCGACCGCGTGGCAAACGCCTGTCAACTCCTTTGCCAGCATCGAATAGCCCAGCGAGAGCAGCCCATTTCCGGCAGGCCCAGTTCCTTGGGGTCTTCGAGTCTGGAAGGCGAATCGACATTGCGGTGGACATGGCTTCCGGCGACCGTATCCGCGTTCTCCTGAAAAATATTCTCAACCCACTGGAAATAAAACAGCCGCGGACAATAGATGAAGTTGTGCAGGTTGCGCACACCCATTCTCGGTTGAGCTTCCAACGAACCGTCGGTACGCAATGTGGATTCGCTCATGGTTCAATCAGGCATCGGGTTTAATTTGTCGTGCCACGCCGCGAGCCGGGCGGTGTTGATGGCTTGGATGCGTTCCCATTGTTTTGCCTTAACCGTGCCCCAGAATGATTTGCTCTGAACCAACGGTGGAGTGGAGGTTTCCCCGGAGATTTCGGCGGAAGTCCATTCTTTCGTCAACCAACTGTATTCACGCTGATTTTTCTTCACCACTTGCTCCGCTAGTTCCTTGAGTCCGGCCAAGTCAGCAAAGAAATTCGGTTGCCGCGTGTCGTCGGGCTTCGCGTCGGATGCGCGCTTTATTGTAAGTGGTTTGCCTGCTTCGCCAAATTTGCGTTTCTCGCGCGTCAGCAATCTATTTTCAGTGGGTGTGCCTGATACTTCTTGTTTAGTTTTCTGCTTTTTTGCTTTGCCGGACTTGTCGCCACCTTCACGTTGCGAGCGCAAACGCGGATGGATTGCCCATAGCCTCGGATCAGCAATTGCTCGGAGCGCGAGATTGATCGCGGCATTGATGTCGGCTTGAACCACGGCTGGAGGAATGTCAGCCCCTTCAACTTTGTCCACGACTGGCACGAACACCGGCCCGCCCCTTGTCGGCACGAGTAGAGTGCGCTTGGGACATGGTTGCGGTCGTTTCTTTTCCTTCCAATTGTTCTCAAGTTCAGCTTGTGCTTTGGAGAGTTCCAGGTCGAGATCAAGCAAGCGTTGCGCTTCCGGTTTGGGATTGCCTTGCTCATCTTTTTTCCCAGCCAGCCATGCCCACTCGCGTTGTGTGAAACCAGATGTGACTTCCTCCGCTCGAAATCCCGGCACACCACTCCGTGAACAAAATCTTGACGAATCGGCGGGGGGCGTTTCCAGAACTGCCAGGCCGAAGACTTCGCAAAGCAGCTTGAGCTTGTCACGCATATGACCGATGCACCATTGCATGAGCCGCCAGTTTTCTCTCCTGCCTCGACCTTGCGAAGTGCGATAGGCTTTGAGGTCTTCAATCACGATAAAATCCACTGGGCCAATCCAGTTACCGGCCTTGTCGTGGATTTTCTCATAAGTGCCATGCTGGTCGCGCTGCTGACGCAGTGCTTTTTTGTCGGCTGGTGGGGACGCAAGACGCAAACCGAGTGCTTCTGCCAATATCATGTGCGCGGTCTGGTTGACACGTTGTTCTTTGAGATTGTCGAGCTTGTCCAACAAATCATGGCACGGATCGGGAACAGATTCGTCGCGGCGGATTGGTGGTTTGCCGCCGACCTCGCGGCGAAGCGTCTGGTTCAAAGACTGGAATCGTTTTCGCAATTCCTCAACCTGCTCAATTCGTTCCAAAGACAAACCACGCTGGCCGCGAAGCCAGACCGGGCGTTCCTTGGTACCTAACTTCGGCCCATTCTGCGTAAGATGATGCAACGTATTTTCCGCTTTCGAGGCCGGGTGTCTTTCCCAATGCCACGAACGACCGCGCAATGGCAGGACGCGGTTGGCGATACGAACAAGCAGCCCCGGTGCGAGTTCTAATCGCTTTTTTAGTTGTGATTCCAGTTCGGTTTGCAGGCGCGGGTCGTGCTTTTTTGCTTGGGCAATCTGTTCGGCTGAAATCAGGCGCGTGTCTTCGCATTCGGCGATTTCGTCACAAGCTGTTTGTTTTTGCTTGTCGTCACCTTTCAGAAACCAGCACCAGCGATGCAACCGGGCGATGCGTGATTGATAACGGCGCATGGCAACAAGCAACTTGCCGTTCTGCTCCGGGAAACTTAATAGCTCTCGCCAGCCTTCGGACAAAAGCGAACGCTCTTTGTCCTCCGGCGGAACTTCAAGCTGCCGCATCAACTCTGCGGTGTCGTCCGACTCCCAACCGCGCGCTGGTCGTCCACTTTCGCCCCATAGTTCTTCGCGGAAGTCAAATGGCTTTCCAGAGTCTTCCGGGTTTTCGTCATCCTTGCCGCTCTTTTCGCGCCAAACTTGCGCATCCTCACCTGGCAGGCGAAACAAGCCCGAACGCTCTAGTGCCGCTCTCCATTTCTTACCGCCTGCTTCGCCGATGAAACGTGAGGGCTGTTTGCCGAAATCACTGCCACCAAGAACCGACAAGCGAGCAAATGCACCAGCGTCGCGTTGGCCTAAATCAGTGGCGATGCAACGGAATGAATTTAATTGCTCGTGCCACGGCACAGGTGGTTTGGCGCGCTGCTTTTCATGCGGCCATCGGAGCGAGGAGTTGTAAAAATTTTCGCCATCGGGATAAAGATTGAACTGATTTTTCCAAACAGCTTCACGCGACACGCCTGCTTTGATCTTTTCGATATTCACCTCGATAGGAAAGGTAAGCTGGATGTCTGCTTCGTCGGTTGCCTGAAGCGTGATGCGGCAGTTTGCGAAGTTTACGCGGTCAGGAGATTTATCCAATCCAAGTGCTACCATCATTGGTTGCAACCAAGGCGCTTCGTAAAGATTTACATCGCCGCTCGAACGAAGTTGGTCACGGCAAATGCGCGGCGCGGCGTAGTAAATCCGAACGACAGTGGGCCCAAGCCCATGTTCCGTGCGCAAAATCACGCCAGCCGTGAAACTTAACTGCCCTGGGTCGTGGTGCGAGAGTAATCCTGCTTTGGGAGAACGGTTCTTTGTGCCCTTGGGTTGTGCTTCGCTCTTTTTTGGAAAAATGAAAAAGCGCGGCGAGTATTTCGGATGCGCTGGTGTAAATCTTATCGCGCGTTCTTTGTCGGCTAAATCAGATTGAAGCTCTTTGTATTGCAACCATGCGGTCAGCGGGTCTTCCGCGTGCCACGGTTGAGTTCCGTCGTCGCGCCAGATGGGGTGAAATTCAGGCTTGGCAAGTTCGCGGTAAAGCGGTGCGCTACCAAAGTCATCACGGTGATCCGTCTGTTCCGTGGCGAGAATCTCCAGAAGGCGTTTTTCTGTCCCATTACCAGATTCAACCGCGCTGCGCCAGTGGCGCTTGATTTCACTAAAGCCTCTCACCGTGCGCTCTCGGATTGTGTATTCTTTTGTGCCTACCACACTCGCATCGCCTTCAGCTTCCGCAATCCATTTTAGTTTGTCTTGGACGATAATCTTTAGCAGCCGGATACGCTCATCACCCTCAAACCCTCGAAGCGGTTCACTTTCTTCCTCGGCACTGGAAGCTTCGCGTCCCTTACCGTCCATTGCGGCGAGTTGCTGGCGGAAGCGGTCGGCGGCGGATTCGCGTTTTATCGTGTCTGCAAAGTAACGGCGCGGAGCTTTGATGGCTTCGATGAATGCCGCCAGATCAAACTCGAACCAGACGGCGCGCGTGTCGCGCTCATCATCGCCGTTGCCTGAAACAAGCGCAAGGTTTGTGAAGTAGTTAAAATGTGGTTGGTCTGCGACGCGTGACTCTGCCACTGCATCAGACACAAGCTCTTTATCTTTGCCTTCAGCCAATGACTTCGTTGCTATACGGAACGCAGCTAAAGTTTCCGGTGTAGGGAAAAATCTAAACACGGCGGCAAGTGGATAAAGACCGCTTGGTCTCCGTCCGAGCGAAGGAACTTTAAGAGTGTCAGTCTGGCTAGTGATGAATTTCTCAAACATAGAGGCCATCGCCTTGAGTTCTGACTTTTGGGACGCCTTCGTAAAATAATCACGAAGAATTTTTGCTGCGTCCGCACCCTTAACAAAGTCTTTGGGCGGCTGCGTTAAGAATAAATCTAGATCAAGAGTTGCCGCCTGCGCCAAAGCTTCTTTCTCTGAACATTGGTGAAACTGTCGAATTGTCCGCTGACGCTTGGCTTCTTGGGAAGACGATGCGGCCTTGCTGGTTGCACCACACTTGCCATGAGCACTTGCCAGCCACGGCAAGCGTTCGCCACAAATCACATTTAGGTCGCCTTTCACTGAAAGCAATTGCATTAAAGCCGCGGAGCGCTGCGCGAGTGTTGCGCGACTGGATTGTAGCACGCGGCTGGACGCTGCTTCAAAGTCGGATTTGTCTTGCTCCAGTTTGAGTATCAAAGCAAGCCGTGCTTGCGGGCCGGCAAACGTCTCTGCCTTTCGGTTCGCATTCGACCAAGTTTCTTTCACTTTCGCTGCCCACCCGCGCAAAGCGTGGGCTTGTTCTGAATCGCCGTCAACACCAGCAGCCATTGCCGCCAGTGCGAGCGTGTAATAATTCACCGCGTCCTGAAAAAGTTCATGGTGCTGCCAAAGGGCGGATTCTCCGGCGTCGAGTTTTTTCCACTTGGGTTTGCCGTGTTCGTCGTTGCCATCGGGGATTTCCACGGCGGTCACCTTGCCTTGATAGATGCGGTTCATGAGTTGTCCCGTAGGTTCATTTCATCGTATGGCCAATATTGGTCAACGACAATTATTCCTTTCCACCAGCGACAACTATTTCTTTCCGGTAGCCTGGGTAAATTCTTTCATGTTTTTGTCTTTGTCATGATTGCTCCCCGTTCGGTGGAACGGAGTCTTTGGCGC
>Ga0224555_1001023_pt1 | contig 41288 bp, 36 predicted proteins | sample 714S23034metaG_FD_180687 | JGI IMG/M metagenome (GOLD analysis project Ga0224555, IMG submission 180687) | Peat soil microbial communities from Stordalen Mire, Sweden - 717 S2 30-34 | ecosystem: Environmental > Terrestrial > Soil > Wetlands > Peat | place: Sweden: Norrbotten County, Stordalen... | reverse complement strand
ACCATGAGACAGCCCTGCAGTTCTACAACACTCTGCTGACCAAGATGAACGAATCGTCGATGGCAACCGCTCTTGAACACCGCCAGCAGGGCGAACAGTTCCGCGTGATGGATGCTCCCAACCTTCCGGATGAGCCTACTTTTCCGAATCATTTGATCTTTGCCGGCGGGGGCCTTGCAGCTGGTCTTTTTCTGGGTCTGGCGTTCGCAGCGTGGTTCGAGTACCGCGATACTTCCCTGCGTAATGAAGGCGATGTCTGGGCCTTTACCAAGCTCCCTACGCTGGCCGTCGTCTCTTACGTCAGCGAACTGGATCACCCACACGCACGCCGCAAGCGCGGAAAGCTCTTTTCTCGAACTACTGAACCCATTGAAAGCGCGTCGGGATAGCCATGTATAAATCCTTCTTCGGCCTTCGCGCCCTTCCTTTCGGAGCCAGTCCAGACCCGCGGTTTCTCTTCCTGAGACCGCAGATCAGGGAGGCCCTCGCCTGCCTGCAATACGGCATTGCGGCGCGCAAAGGCTTTGTGGTGATGACTGGAGAGGTGGGAACAGGAAAGACAACCCTGCTCAGGTCGGTCCTGGACACGTTCGCCAAGGGACGCATCGCGACAGCTTTCATCTCCAATCCGCGTCTCGAAGTGCTCGATTTTTTTGAGGTGGTGCTGACTGACTTTGGTATTCCTCCTCATACGCGGACGAAGTCGGCAATGCTCTTGCAGCTCAATAGCTGGCTCATCGAGCGCTTCCGCGCGCATCAGTTGTGCGCCATCGTGGTTGATGAAGCGCAAGACCTTTCCTGGGAACTTCTCGAGGAGATTCGCTTGCTGACTAATCTCGAGACCGCTTCAGAGAAACTAGTGCAGATAGTTCTATCCGGCCAACCTGAGTTTGAAGAGAAGCTTTACAACGCCAACCTTCGCCAGCTTCGCCAGCGTGTCTCTCTGTGGTGCAGAACCAAGCCGCTAAACGCCGAGGAGACGCGGGCTTACATGGAAGAAAGATTGCACATCGCAGGAGCCAGCCAGCCGGTGTTTATGCCCGAGGCGGCGGAACTTGTCTATCGCTACTCGAAGGGAATTCCCCGCATCATTAATCTGCTCTGCGAACACGCCTTGATCGACGCATATGCCGAACAGGTCAAGCCAATCCCGGCGCACATCGTCGAGTCGGTTGGCCTGGAACTCGATCTTGCAGAACATCCTTTCATGATCTCGTTCCCTGCCATGCAAGTGTTGATGAAGCGCACCCTGCATACCAACATGCTCAACAGCATAACGCCCGTCGCCGACGGCACGGAATCACTGAAGGAACGCGAAATATGAGCCGCATATACGATGCACTTCAAAGGGCTGACCTTGAGCGGCAAACCGCCCAGGGAAAGGACGCCGCAGAAAATGCCGAGCCGTACTTTGCGTCCGGCTCAGAGGATTTGCCGCCGATCGAGGCTGGCGTCAACCTTGAGAACACGGTTCTGCATTTATGGAAGCCATCCCTGGTCTCCCTTCCGACGCTTGGAGACCGCGGCGAAGGCATCGAGCAGTTTCGCGCGCTGCGTTCGCAAATCTACCAGTTTCGCGATCAGAATCCGCTCAAGACTATCCTTGTCAGCAGCGGTATGCCCGCGGAGGGCAAGACCTATGTTGTGGCGAATCTGGCGGTGAGCCTGGCGCGCAACAGGAATAACACTGTTCTGCTCATTGACGCTGATCTGCGCAGGCCCGCGCTTCATGCAATCCTGGGCGCGCCCAGCACGCCGGGGCTCACGGAGTATCTCGCGGGAGCCGCGGAGGTGAGCGACATCCTTCAGCGCAACGAGAATCCCCGCATTGTTGAAGCCGGCATCATGCACGCCATCCCCGATCTCGCGTTTATCCCCGCCGGCGCGGGCGGCGACAACGCCTCGGAACTCGTCGCCAATCATCGCATCGAAGAGCTGGTAGCCGCCCTTTCACCGCACTTTGACTGGATCCTGATCGATTCTCCGCCGGTGCTCGCGTTTGCGGACGCGATCGACCTGGCTCGCGCCGCCGATGCAGTGCTGCTTGTTGCCCGCGGAGCAACTACGCCTTTCGATGTCGCGCAGCGCGCGCAGGCCGCCTTCGCCAACTCGCGCATCCTGGGGTATGTGCTGAATGCGGTCAAGGATACTCTGCGCCGCACCTCGTATTACTACGACTATGGCAAGCAGGACGCGAGCATTGGATCGCCCACACGAAAGGATAAGCGGCGGCAAGGATGATCAGACTCTTCAATGTCTATTATCCGACTCGGACTTTGGTGTTGCTTATTTGCGAGGCGCTCCTCGTTTGCAGTTCATTTCTGCTGGCCACCACTTTCCTCATGGGTCCGGATGCCTACATTGTTCTAATTTATGAGGCCGGCTTGCTGAAGATCGCCGGCATAACTGTACTCACACTGCTTCTAACCTATTACTTCGACCTGTATGAGCCGCGGCGCATCTCCGAGGACTGGGAGATATATTTTCGTCTGTTACTGGTTCTCAGCGTGCTATCTTTTGTCCTCGCGGGGCTCGTCTATTGTTTCCCGGAGTTGGATGTCGGACCTTATGTTTTGTCCGTTGGAGTAGCCATTCTTGCGATTCTTCTCGTTCTCTGGCGCGGGGCCTATGAGTGGATTATTGGTCTCCCCATGTTTAGGGAACGGGTTTATGTTCTGGGCTGCGGTGAGCGGGCTCGCGCCGTGGTCGATCAACTACGGGGCAGCCGCGATGCCGGCATGGAAGTCGTAGGATGGAAAGGCGAAAGCGAAGGCCCTGGACGAGCCGATCGCTTCTCGGCCGACCTTCGCGCCTTCCGCGGCCCGCGGCCTGGCATTGATCGCGTTGTGGTTGCCATGGAAGACCGTCGCGAGTCGATGCCCGTTCGGGAGCTGCTTGACCTTCGCCTCTGCGGCGTTGTCATTGAGAATTCCAGTTCGCTTATGGAGCGGCTATCGGGCAAATTGCCGCTGGACGGGCTCAATCCAAGCGTTCTCATCTTCACTGAAGGCTTCCGCATGAGCACATCGCAGCAGCTCTTCCGGCGCCTGCTCTCTTTCGCAGTCTCCTTTCTTGCGTTGACCATCTGCCTGCCATTCTTGCCATTGATTATTCTTGCGGTGCGGCTCTCTTCGCCAGGACCCATCTTTTTCAGCCAGACGCGTGTCGGACAACGTGGGCGTTTGTTTACCGCTTACAAGTTCCGCACTATGCGGAAGGACTCTGAAGCGCAGGGAGCCGTGTGGGCGGCCAAAGACGACCCGCGCGTCACTAGGATTGGCAGGTATCTGCGCAATACCCGGCTCGACGAAATTCCGCAACTCTGGAACGTTCTTCGCGGAGATATGGCCTTTGTCGGCCCCCGTCCGGAGCGCCCGGAGTTCGTGCAATGGCTTAGTGAGGAGATTCCCTTTTACGACCTTCGCCACATGATTCGCCCAGGGATTACCGGCTGGGCGCAGGTACGCTACCGATACGGCGCAAGCCTGGAAGAGACCAAGCATAAACTCGAATACGATCTTTATTACGTCAAGCACCAGTCGATCGGTCTCGATCTGCTGATCATGTTCGAGACAATTAAAACCATCATTCTGCGAAGGGGCGCGCAGTGAGGATTGTTTTCTGGCTGTCGATGATCGGCATCCTCTACACCTACGTGGGATACCCCGTGCTGATGTGGATGCTTGCTCGATTGCGGCCACGGCCCTGGATTGTCAGCCCAATCTCTCCCTGCGTGAGTGTTGTGCTTGCGGTGCATAACGGCGCCGCGCTGCTCCCGCGCAAGATTGAGCATCTGCTTGGCCTTGACTACCCCGGCATCAAAGAGATCATCATCGTTTCAGACGGTTCGACCGACGGCACGGTGGAGTTGCTGGCTCGCCAGCACCATCCGCTTCTCACCATTGTCATTCTTGCGGAGCATAGCGGCAAGGCGGTTGCCATCAACGCCGGAGTGGCGAAAGCCACGGCTGAAGTGATTCTTTTCGTGGACATCCGGCCGGAGATTGCTCCGGGCGCGATTCAGCAACTGATCAATAACTTCGCCGACCCGAAGGTTGGTTGCGTAGCCGGTGAACTTATTCTGCGCACAGGAAGCCACGACGACGCTTCTGCGGCTGTCAGCGGGTTCTACTGGCGCTATGAAAAGTGGATCAGAACATGCGAGTCCATCTGCGGTTCTCCGGTAGGCGTTTATGGCGGCTTCTACGCGATTCGCCGCGAGCTCGCCGTGCAACAACCTGCTGGAATGATCCTTGATGATATGTTTCAGCCGCTTTCGATCATCCGCCAGGGTTATCGGTCTGTCCTTGACGCGCATGCTTATGTCTACGACATCTGGCCCAAGAGAATTGGAGAAGAGTTTCATCGCAAGGTGCGCACGCTGGCGGGGAACTTCCAGCTCTTCCATCTTGCGCCCTGGACGCTTTCTCCGCGGAATCCAGTTCTCTTTCAGCTTGCCTCGCACAAGGTCATGCGCCTCGTGGCGCCGTACCTTTTGGTTCTTCTGTTCATCTCCACATTGGCGCTCTCGTACGGATCACTTATCTTCGCCGCATTCGCTGCTCTTCAGATTTCCGGTTTGATTATTGCTATCGTCGGGCTGCGTTACAGGATACCGGTACTGCACCGCGTTGCGGCACCGGCCAGCGCGATGCTCGTACTTAAAGCGGCCGCGGTTGTCGGTCTCTACAAATTCATTTTCACGCGCGGTCCGCTTTGGAAGATATGGACTTCTCATGAGCATGAGAAGCCGACGCCAACTGCTGAATCGCCGGACCCCACGCTGCCGGAACCGTTCGCAACTACCTCGGGAAATGACCGGGTGTAGAATTCTTTTGAATGACTCAAATCGACGAGAGGAGTATTAGGCCATTATGAACCACTCGAAGGTGCTGTTCATCTCCATACTGGGAGTCGGAGCCATCGTGACTGGCTACGGTCTTCACAACCACATCGTCAATGTGAGGGCGGCGAAGCTGGACCATATCGCCGCGCCTGCGGCCTACTTTCCCACTGGCGCCATTTGGACACAAGACATAAGTCATGCGCCTCTCGATCCTCAGTCCTCGACAATGATCTCCTGGCTCGCGGATGCGGGCGGTTGGGGAACCGGAAAGATGCGCGTTGATTTCGGCCTCCGGGTATTGAAGGCGAACGCCTCCACTCCACGAGTTCCCTTTCGCAAAGGTCCAGAATTTGGCGCTGCGGATTCTGATGTAATCTCGACGATTCCCCTTCCTGCCGGTGGCGGCATAGAAGGGCAGACCGGCTATCAGTGCCTTTCTGAGGATAACGATTGCCATCTCATTGTGGTCGACCGTAGCCAGGGCAAACTCTATGAAGTCTACCGAGCCAACTACGCGGATGGTGCGGTTTCGGGAAACGGCCTCGCGGTGTGGGACCTCAACCGCGTTTATCCTCCTTCCGGGCGAGGAGATCAATGCTCCAGTACCGACGCCGCCGGCTTCCCTATTGCTCCACTGCTCTTCAACGCCGACGAGCTCGCTATCGGAAGAATCGACCACGCCATTCGTTTTATTCTTCCCAATCCGCGAATTCGAGCACACGTCTTTGTGCATCCAGCTACGCACGCCGGCGCTCCGCGCGGGCCCATTTCCGCTCCACCCATGGGAGCGCACTTCCGCCTGAAAGCCTCGTTTGACATGTCGCAATTGACGCCAGCGGCTCAGGTCGTTGCGCGAGCCATGCAGAAATACGGCATGTTTCTGTCAGACGGCGGCAATATTGCTCTCACCGCGCAGAATGACGCTGACACAAAAGCAAAGTACGCCGACATGGATTTTGGTCCTCGTGACCTGGCGGATCTAAAGGTGACAGATTTTGAAATTGTCGATCTTGGAGCTCCAATCCGATTGACCGATGATTGTGTGCGGAATCGATGATGCGGCAGGCGTCTTTTCCGCCTCAGTCTGCGCAACGGCGGCGTGAATGAAGGTTGCGGGTGCCGAAGATCGAAGCAATCCGTGTAAGGATTTATTTCCCGCCCCGGAAGATTGTCAAAGAGGATTTTGAATGAACGCTCCTGCTGACTGCCAGCCGCTGCTATCCATTGTTGTTCCGGCCTACAACGAAGAAGCCACGTTGCCTGAAATCGTCGCGCGCTTGCTTGCGGTTCCGAATGCCCGCGAAATAGTTATCGTGGACGATTGTTCCACCGATGGAACGCCTGCAATCGCCGACCGGCTGGCCGCGGTGCATCCGACGATCAAGGTAGTCCACCATTCCAGGAACCAGGGCAAGACCGAGGCGCTGAAGACAGGCTTTTCGCTAACGACGGGCCAAATCGTAATCGTTCAGGATGCTGATCTGGAATATGACCCTGCGGAAATCGGCGACGTTATTGCGCCTATCGTGGAAGGCTACGCGGATGTGGTTTATGGTTCGCGCTTTCTGGTGCGCAAGGCATCGCGCGTGCTGTACTTTTACCACTATCTCGGCAACAAAGCGCTGACCTTTCTTTCAAACCTGTGTACGAACATCAACATGACCGATGTGGAAACCTGTTATAAGGCGTTTCGCGGCGAGATTATCCGCAACATGACGATCATCAGCACCGGATTCGGCTTCGAAATTGAGGTCACCGCGAAAGTAGCGAAACTTGGCGTTGCTATCTACGAGGTGCCTATTTCCTATCACGGCCGGACTTACGAGGAGGGAAAGAAGATCGGGTTGAAGGATGGCATCGTGGCGCTCTGGTATATCTTGCGATTCAACTTCCTATGCAGCCTCGATGATTCCTTTCGCGCTCTCCCCGAGGCGGGAAGCGCACAGCGCGCCGCCAGACAGAAGAAACACTAGAGCTCTTTGTCGCGAATTCATCGTCTCATACAATATGTGAGATCGCCATCATAATACCTTTTGCCAACAGGAAAGCGCTCGTTTGAGACAGACTCATCGAGCTACAGTTGGCTTGCTCTCATGCTGCGAAAGTGCGGTCCGCGCTGTGTTGTGATAAAGGTTCATGTAAGCATCGACCATAGTTTGCAGGGTAAAGCGTGATTGGAACGCATCTCTCGCGTTGGTCGAGAATCGCTGCCGTTCAGCGTCGCCGGCCGCCAGCTGAAGAATCGCCGCAGACATCCCGGCCGGGTCTGATACTGGCACCGTGAATCCTGCCTGCGCCAGCCGTACAACTTCCGCCATTCCGCCCACGTCGGTCACGATTGCCGGGAGTCCCAGGGAGAAGGCTTGCAGCAGTGACATGGGCAATCCCTCGGACTTCGACGACATGATAAATGCGTCGGCCGCGGAAAAGAACGGCGCCACGTCGAGTTGCTGCCCCCAGAATGTGATTTGCGAAACGAAGCCCAACTCTGTGGCCAAACTCTCCATAGCCTTTCGCTCGCTGCCATCACCCACCATCCAAAGCCGCAAACCCGGCATGGACCGAAGTGCGACCCGAAAGGCGTTCAGCAGCAGCGCATGGTTCTTCACAGGCTCAAGCCTGCCGACGTAAACCAGCGTGAATCCTTCTTTCCGAGGCCACTTCTCTTTCACCACGCGCTCTACAGGCACTGCGCCGTTGTAAACGCGCACAATCTTTCTTGCTGCGACACTGTGAATGCTTTTCATGTTATTCACTGTTGCGTCGCAAATGCCGGCGACCCAGTCGCAACATGTCGCCGCAAAGGCATATTTCAACTCCACAATCAGCCTGCGTGGCGGGCCGACGAGACTATGCCGGGTTGACACAATGCTGGGCACGCCAGCAGCTCTGGCCGCCACGGCCGCATAAACTGTCGGCGTTGGGTTATGAAGGTGAACCACGTCGGGATGTGATTCTTTGAAGGTGCGGAAGAAGCTCCGCGTGGCGTCCGGCAAATGCTGACCCAAGTTAGCCTGTACAGCGAAACCATCTGCTCGCATCCGTTCGCCGAGCGGGCCAAGGGACGCTATTGCGTATACGCGCGGGTCGTGACCCTGTTCGCGCTGCAGGCGGCACATCTGCGAGACGAGCGTCTCAGCTCCGCCGATTTCCATGCTGTCAACTACGTGCGTAATTTTCATAGAAAGATAGAGAACTCCATGCGCAGAATTGAGCTGAGTCCCAAGCCTCTAAGCCAGGACCTGCGGGCCCTGCGAAGTATGCGGCGCCCTCATCTCAACGGTTCGGTGAGGGGCGGACTTCCCGCATTCGATTGATTGGCCCGAACAAAAGCCTGCTGCAGTCCTGATTGGAAGACTGAACGGAATAACGGTAACGCAGTCTCTGCGATATGACTAGAGTCCGCAAATAGCGACGCTCCGTCACGGAAGTAGTCACATCTGTTTTGCATGCACTGGATGCGGTCCGGCCGAATGAAGATTATGTCATCACGGGAGGCATAATGTGCAATTATGTCGCCTTGTTGAGCCATGAACGTGCTTTCAGGCAAAAACATCGGCTCTACGATCCTGTGGCCGAAGGCAAGGTCGCGAGCCATAACAGAGGCCGATTCCCACGTAGGGGGCGCAATCGGTCCAACTAGTACCACCGTTTTACCTCGCTGTTGCAAATTCTGAATCAGGCGATCGAGGCTCTCGGGGAAAAATTTTGCTTCACTCCCTTTGGGCGCTTGGCCCATTGGCGTGTACATATCACCAGGGTGCTCCCAGGTCATAGCAAGAATGGCAACCCGGATACGCGGGAGAGCTTCTATTGCCGACAGGTTCTTTGCGGCAGAATCCATGCACGCTCCTGATAAATTGTAGTCCGGCATGGGAAGACAACTGTTCAGCGGAACGAGAATTCCTGCTAGACCATTGGCATGTAAAATATCAGTTACAAGCGGTGCGTACATCTGTGCATGAGAGTTGCCAAGCAGAGCGACGGTGGCATCCTGCGGATTGCGGCTGGGCATTGACAAAGGACAAGCGTGCAAATTGCCAAAAGGGATATATTCAGTAAGGCCGCACCGATATTCTGATCCAATAGCCAAGGCGATCCGCTCTGCATTCGCATTGAACCGACCAGGGAATCCGTTATACACGAGGACAGCCACTGACGAAGCTGCTGTTATCAAGAATGCGGAGGCGATCCAAGCCAGCACTGTGCCAATCGGCATCGAGCGGTCGCGAAACGGACGCTCAACATAACGCCAGGACAATGTTGCCAGCGCAAACGTGAGCGCGACCGCGATCGCGGCTTCAACAGTCGAAAAAGAATTTCGTACGAGATAATAGTGAGCGAAAACGAAGATCGGCCAATGCCAGAGATACAAGGAATAGGAGATGAGGCCGACCCATACCAGCGCGGTCCTGGAGAACAAAAAGGTAAGCCAGCTACCGCTGGTATTACCCAGGTAAATTGCCATGACTGTGCCGAGTACAACCCACAGCGCGGCTGGAACAATTCCTCCCAGTGAAATTTGCGTCAAGCACAGACTGGAGAACAGAAGTATTAATGCCGAAAGCGCGAAAGCATTTCTTACCCATGGATTGGCAGTTCTTGCAGGCGGGGACAATGCAAGGAGCGCGCCTGCTCCGATTTCCCATGCACGCGTTGGAAGTAAATAAAATGCAGCGCCAGCTACGTTCATTCTTATTGCCAGAATATTGGCTATAAGGGAAAGCAGGACTAACGCTGAGGTCAGTGGTAACAGTGCAGTGCGGCGCCATCTGATACATAGAACCACCAAGAGCGGAAAAATAATATAGAACTGCTCTTCGACCCCTAAAGACCAAACGTGCAGTAGTGGTTTACTCTCCGCGAGTTGTGAGAAGTAATCAGCATCTCTCCAGAAATAGATATTCGCTACAAACGAGAGGCTGGCGAAGACACTCTTTGCAAAGCCAATTAGATCAATGGGTAGCAGCACCATCAAGGCGCAGGCGGAGACAACAATAAGAAGAACGACTAGCGCAGGAAGTATCCGCCTGACGCGGCGTTCATAAAATCGAGCGACCGAGAATTGCTTATTAAGTGCCTCACGCCAGATGACATTAGTAATTAGATAGCCAGACAGAACAAAGAAGATATCCACTCCCAGATAACCACCGGGGAGGATGTTCGGCGATAGATGGTATGCGATCACAGACAGAACTGCCACAGCACGGAGGCCATCTAGGTCCGAGCGGTATCCTGTTTGATGGCTGTCAGCAGATCCCCGTCTGTCTTGCATTTAACCTCCAGCATAAACCAGGCAGCCATACCTACAGGACGCCCGGCGCTGAATGCGCAAGAAGCTCTGCAGAATATTACATGCGGAATTTCCATTTTCGGGCCATGGCTACGAACCAGTGTAACCGCATTTGCTCTTAACTGGTCCGCTTTTTGCATCCGGTTCCATCTCAAAGAATCAGCCAGAACGGAAAGGGAATCTCCTGGGACACAAACGCCAGGTGCGATACTTATCTGCCCACTGTCCTCAGGATTCGTTGCGGCAAGCTGCTCGACCGCATGAATCAGTGCATCAGGTTCACGATCCGAAGCATAAGGTATATGAACAGGAACGCCGAAATCATCACTACAACAGCATATGGCAGCACGCGCGCGAGCGCCAGGCGTGGAGCGACCATCCCTCGCCGCAGAGCCATCTCGAAGACCACCTCAGTCATGCCGCCCAAAAGGAAGAACGTCATGACAAAGGCGCGCGACAAAAACCACCCCGCGACCAGAAAGCCAGTGAGCGACAAAATCATCAAACGCGCCAGGCGGTTAACCTCCGCCTTGTCGATAGTCTCAATCTTCCACGTCGCGGCTGGAAAGAGCCCTTCCTCGGGTAGAATCGGCGCTGCTTCACTGACCTTCTCCGACGAAGCAATTTCCAAAAGGTCCCTCACCGTGGGAAACAGGAACAGGCACCAGAAGTAAAACCCAAAATAGCCAAGTTCTGCCAGGCAGACTGCAACCGAGTTGTGCGCGGTATGCCCGAGATAGTCCGGCAAATTTCCGAACCCTACGCCGAACACCGGATGAGTCTTCAATAACTCCAGGCTTTCACCCCAGAGACCCGTGCGGCCGGATCCAGATTCAACTGAAATCTCCCGTCCGCCCGTAAAGTTCAAGGCCATGGCGGCAAAGAACAGGCCGCCCCCCAGCAGCAGCGAAGGCAGTGTGCCAATGCGCCGCCGCGCGGCCACAACTGCCACCGCCATCAAGGCCAGCAGGCCGCCACGAGAGTGTGTCAGGAATAACCCGTACAACAGCACACACACCGGCAATATTACAAATACTATGTTTCTGAACATCTTCTTTCGCCGCCAAAAAAAGAACATCAGTGGAATTACGCAGACGATCAATTGGCCAAAGTCGTTGGGATCGCTGATCTCGCCCATTCCCTTAAGTCGATAGAACTCTTCTCCCTTATCGTTCGTCATTGGAAGAACATAAGGGTGCGCCATGTTCCATTGAGCCATTTCAGCGCTTCCTAGCTCCGCCGACTGGGATATACCGCCAGACTGACCGATATGAGCCAGATCGATGGCCCCGTGCGCAATCACAAACAAACAGACAAACAGCAGCATGAGAATCAGAATCTGCAATCTCATTCTTGAATTGAAGTGCAGACACACAAGATAGTACGCATAGGCGCTCGGAATGAAAGCAAGAAACGCCTGAACACCTCCCCCTGGCCAATGCTCCCCGATAAGTACAGACAAGAGGACAGCAATCGCCAACCCGACCAAAGCCAGTGACTGGGGCGTCTTCAGGAGGTATGACTTCATCAGCGCGGGCAGCGAGACAAGGAGGACCAGCACCGCGAGAATCACCTCAGTACGTATTTCGGTCGCGAGCACCCCAAAGACGGTGGTCGTTGCGAGGTACGCCACGGCGAAATAGAAAACGGATAAGACGAATCCCATTGTGTATGGCCTGAGCACGCATGGCTGGCTGAAGAAGAATAACCCAAACGGCGTCGGGGCCATTCGTTTGGATAGCTCAACGGGGAACGGAGCCTTAAACCATCCTGTGCATTTCTACGCCTTATTGTAACAAAGAGCTAGCACATACGTGAGCTGATTGAGTAAGATCCTGATACCATGTGATGTGTGCATTTCCCCGCACCCTGGATCGTCCGGGCGCTCAATGTCAACTGACAGGTGACAGTGAGTCTCTGGCGTCCAGGCTGCCGAACCCTATACCTTTGGGAGAGGTACAACTCGAGGAAACCGGAGCCGAAAAGGGAGATTTTGGACCCCATCGGCGGCCGTGGTATCCGTGAACGCAAGGAAACAACAATCCTTGGGTTGACGGCAGGTAAATATCACAAGTTGAAAGATAGCGCGAGGTAATTTTCCACAATGGATGAACCACAGATTTACACTCGTCTGGTCGAAGTATTCCATGATGTGTTCGATGACGATTCGATTGAAGTCACACCCCAGCTGACAGCCAAGGACGTAGATGGCTGGGATAGTCTCGCTCATATCCGGCTGATTCTTACGGTCGAGAAGGCGTTCAAGATCAAGTTCTCTACCTCGGAGATCGGCAAACTGGAGAATGTGGGAGAACTTGTGAAGCTGATCAAAGCGCGGGCCTAGAGTGAAGCATCCAGGCATACAGCCTCTTTCATTGCGTGAAGAAACTGGGACGGTAATTTACCAATGAACGCATTTTATTCGGAACTGCAATGGCTGCCGCGAGCGCCTGAGGAGCTTCCCCAGAGGCTGAAGGCTTTGGGAAATTCGACCGGCCCACTGGGGCGCGAACTGCAGGCGCTGGCGTCGTACAGCCATGACCTGAACCAGTTGACAAAGCTGGCCAAGGCCATCGGAAGGGCGCGCGCGGACGGCAAGTCTCTGGATCCGCTCGTTCCGTTCCGGCTGGCGGTGCTCAGTAACTCGACGATCGATATGATCGTGCCGGCACTGGTTGCCACGGCCGCCCGTCATGGTGTTGCGCTTGAAGTCATTCAGCCCTCGTACGACCAGGTGGCTCAGGAAGCCCTGACTCCTGACTCAAAGGTCAACAGTTCAAAGCCTGACGCAGTGCTTCTGGCGCTCGATTATCGCGCCTTACCTTTGAAACTCACACTGGGAGAGAGAGAGGCGTCCTTAGCCACGGTACAAGGAGTTCTAGGCTATTTACAGGCGCTTCGCAACGGCATCAAGGCCAATTCCAATGCTGTTTGCATCTTCCAGAACTTCGCTCCGCCTGTGGAACCACTATTTGGCAGCCTTGACCGCGCGCTGCCGGGAACACTGAGAAATCTGATCGGCGGCATTAACCGCGAGTTGGCCGAATTTGTCCTCGGCTCGGGCGACGTTCTGCTGGACGTGGCCGGGCTTGCGGAAACGGTGGGCCTTGCCGACTGGCACAACACGCAGTTGTGGAATATGGCGAAGTTTTCCTTCTCCGACGAACTCATTCCACTGTACGCAGACCACGTTGGCCGGACGATAGCAGCCATCCGCGGCAAGAGCAAAAAGGTGCTGATTCTGGACCTCGACAACACGGTCTGGGGCGGAGTGATTGGGGATGATGGCCTGGAAGGCATCCAGATTGCCCAGGGCGACGCGCGGGGCGAGGCGCACCTGGCAGTGCAGCGCCTTGCGCTCGACCTGCGTCAACGCGGGATCGTGCTGGCTGTGTCTTCAAAGAATACCGACGAAGTGGCGCGTGAGCCGTTTCTAAAGCACCCCGAGATGCTGCTGAAGTTGGAGCACATCGCTGTTTTTCAGGCTAACTGGAACGATAAGGCCACCAACATTCAGGCCATTGCAGAGGAGTTGTCGCTGGGCCTGGACGCAATGGTGCTTCTGGACGACAATCCGGTGGAGCGGGGACTGGTCCGTAAACTGCTTCCCCAAGTGGCTGTGCCGGAGTTGCCGGAGGAGCCGGCCTGGTACGCGCGAACGCTCGCAGCCGCCGGCTACTTTGAAGCCATCGCCTTCGCCAGCGAGGATCTGAAGCGCGCGGATTTCTATCAGGACAATGCCAAACGCGTCAGCCTGCAAAAGCAAGTCGGCGGCGTGGACGCTTACCTGGCATCGCTGGATATGACCATCACCTTCCAGCCTTTTGACGCGACCGGAAGAGCGCGGATCGTTCAGCTCATCAACAAATCCAACCAATATAATCTGACCACGCGCAGATACACCGATCCGGAAGTGACTGAGGCGGAGAATGACCTTGAAGTCTTCACGCTGCAAGTGCGCCTAGCGGATATCTTCGGCGATAACGGCATGATTAGCGTAGTCATCTGCCGGCCGGGCGAAGCCGGCGTATGGAACATCGACACTTGGCTGATGAGTTGCCGCGTGCTGGGACGTAAGGTGGAGCACATGGTGCTGCGCGAGATACTTAAGCATGCACAAGCGAAAGGAATCCGCAAGCTGGCTGGAACCTATCGTCCTACCGACCGCAACAAGTTGGTCATCGATCACTATGCCAGGCTCGGGTTCACAAAGGTGCGGGAGGATGACTCCGGGCTGACGCGCTGGGAGCTTAATGTCGAGGGCGCGGACCCGGAGAGTGCGCCTATGAAGGTCGTCTCGCAGGGATTTGCCGAGGCAAAGGAGAAGTCGATCGCGTGAGCCAATCGAACGTCCCCGCTACAGAGAACATGCAGGAAGCGAAGTTGCCGCGGCGGGACTGGATCATACTTCCGCTGCTGAGTCTGCTCACCATTGCTGTTCTCCTTCTTGCTGCCGAAGGGGCCGCGCGCTACTTCTTCGTTTCAGTGCGTGACGATAGCTGCGAGATTGACGATTCGACGATTTCCTTCCGCTTTCGCCCCAATTGCACCAGTCATTCCAAGTCCGCTGAGGGTCCGTGGATGGAGAGTCAATTCAACGATTGCGGATACCGCACCAGGGAATCCTGCGGCCCAAAACCTCCCAACACCACAAGGATTTCGCTGCTCGGAGCTTCTTCAGCCGAAGGATATCTTGTCGCATACGACGAAACCTTCGCCGCTCGCGCAGCTAAGCAGTTGACGATTGAACTGGGAAGACAGGTCGAAATTCAGAATCTGGGCAGGGAGCAGTGCTTCCCGATTTGCATCTTCCACCGCGTCGATGAGGCCCTCGCGCTGAAGTCGGATCTGCTGCTGATTGCGGTAGCTCCACTCGAATTTGACCGTATGGATCCTTCCGATGTCAAAGACCGCTATAAACCCATGCTGTCGGGCCTCGATCAAGCGCAATTGCGGAAAGGGATCGACCCCAACAAAAAGGCACTTACTCCAGTGGAGGACTTTGTCCGGCACAGCCGCGCAGGGCTTGCGGCTCTGCACTTTCTCTTTCAGAACCCTGCGACGTTTGAGCGCATGTATATGCTCAGCGGCGAACATGCTAACTATCTTCGAACCCCTTTTTCGCCTGCCTGGGAAAAGCGCATGGAGGCCTTCGATCTCCTGCTCGGTGAGATGGCGCAGAAAGCGCGCGATGCAAATGTGCCCATTGTTTTGGTTGAAGATCCGAGTTTCGCACAAGTTTCTCTGGTGTCGATGAGTAACGTCCCTCCCGGTTTGGATCCATATGCCTTCAATGAGAGGTTGAGGGAAATTGCAGAGCGCCATGGAATTCAATTCATTGACGGCTTGGACGCCTTCAGGTATGGACCCGCAGCCAATCAACTCTTCTATGTCGTCGATGGCCATATGAACGGAAAAGGTTGCGCTATGCTCGGCAACGCAATAGCCGAACAACTGATGAAAGAGCATAGGATCGCGCTGTTGGGACAGAATGAAGCGCAGCGGCGGCCAGCTCCTGAGCGCGGAAGATAATCATGGACTCAGCCTCAATCCAGTTTGTACTCTTCGGTCTGACGGCGGCGTTGGTGTCCAACTTCAGCCGCTCGCGCGTCTGGCGCTCGATTGTGCTTCTCTTGACCAGCCTTCTGTTTCTTGGTCTCCTGGCGCATAATCCCATAGTCTTTTTGCCCCTGGCCGGGTTTCTGCTTCTGGCCTATTTCGGGCTTTTCCTGCTCGAACGCGGCTGGTCCAGGTCCATGGTATGGGGCATTTTGACCGTACTCTTCGTCTACGTATGGCTGAAGAAGTACACCTTTCTTCCGCAAGGCATCTTCTTGCACTTCCCTTATTTCACCCTGGGGCTTTCCTACATCTTTTTCCGCGTTCTCCATTTGTTGATTGAAACGGGGGATGGAGACGAAAAGCGGCACATCGGGCCGTTCGCTTATCTGCTCTACACCCTGAACTTCACAACCCTCATTTCCGGCCCCATTCAGCGATACGACGAATTCGCCCGCGACCAGTTTACCCCCGAACCAATTTCCCTTGGATCACGCGTGATTGGCCTGCAAATAGAGCGCATCATTCGCGGCTTTTTCAAGGTCAACGTGCTGGCAATGCTCTTCGATATGGCGCGAGTCGGCGCACTGGAGCAGATGTCCCAGCCCTTGCCGCTATCGCTCAAGCTATTTGCCGCCTTCAAGTTAGCCGTAGTGTATCCATTTTTCCTGTACGCGAATTTTTCCGGCTATATCGACATAGTGATTGCCGTGGCGCGGCTGATGCGCGTGCGTTTGCCGGAGAACTTTGACCGCCCCTTCACGGCTTCTTCGGTCCTGGAATTCTGGAACCAATGGCACATGACGCTCTCCAACTGGTTCAAGACATACGTCTACAATCCGCTTCTTGTCGCGCTGATGCGGCGCATCTCATCATTGGCGCTAGAGCCGCTTCTGGCTGTTTTCTGCTTCTTCGTGACGTTCTTCCTGGTCGGCATATGGCACGGACGCACCTCGGAGTTCGTTATTTTTGGCCTGCTGACGGGTGGCGGAATCTCGATCAACAAACTCTGGCAGCTTGGCTTGGCGCGCGCTATGGATCGCAAAGGTTACAAGGCGCTGGCGAAATCCTTCGTATATGTTGCTTTTGGCCGTGGGCTGAATTTTATCTGGTTTGCATTCACCCTCTTTTGGTTCTGGGCCAACTGGAAGCAGATCGACCAGGTCTTCGCTGCCTTGAGCGTGATCGAGTGGTTTGGCGTGTGGCTGGCGGCTTGGCTGTTCGCCACAGTGGTTTTCACGCTATGGGAATGGCTGCGCACGGCACTCTTGTCTATCAAGACCGCGGAGGGACCGGTGCTTACCAGTCGCTATGCGCTTGTGGTTTACGCCAGCGCGCTTGGTTTTGCTGCTCTGGTCGTGACTGTCTTGCTAAACCAGCCTGCCCCCGATATCGTCTATAAGGCATTCTAGGCATCGCTATTGGCTAACTGCGCGACAGAATGAATGCGGCCCGGAATAAGTTTGGATACGGCACAGGGCACTCCTTCCGGGCTCGATGCAAATTTCCACTTATGCCTGCACCAGCTCAACCAGTAAGCCTACGTCAGTCATAAGCCACGCAATCTCTCTCATCTCAAAAGCTACCGCCGGCACGGGGCCACTGACGAGCAAGGAGTCTTGTCCGGTAAGATGGTCGATGGCCGCGCGGATGTCCGGAACCTGGTAGCAGACATGGTAGGTTCCTCCACCTGCTTTGAGGGTGCGATCAATGGGAGAATTGGGGCCGAAGGGGGCAACCAGCTCCATAACTGTGTCTCCTTCGCCACGGCTGAGAAAGCAGACCGATACATTCTGAACAGGATCGTCGAAAGGGCCCGAGACCACTTTATAGTCGAAAAGGTTCTTGAAAATAGGAATTGCCGCGGACAAATCGCGAACTGCAACCCCCACATGGTGAAAGGTAAACTTATCCATCGGCGATCTTTCCTTTCCTTCGTCAATATGACCAAGAAGCTACGCGAATGTCAATTTGGAATAAAGCAACCATTCGATACAAAATAAGTTGGAGAGCAAATCACCCAGGGTAAAGCTGTAGACCTACCGAAGCATCCCGGTGAATGTCCTGCTCGCCATGCTCATGGCCGTTGGTGCTGCCATCTTGTCGAAAAGCCTGTCCTCAGGTTGCGTCGCCTCATTTCCATATAGAAGCCAGGAATAGGGGCCGTTCTGCTTTGATCTCCCTCTACCTCCAGAATGCCAAGCAAAGAAAAGGCGAATTGAGAAGGCGTCGCAGCGGTAGGGCCTGCACGGGTGCATTTAGGCCCCTTGCGGTGATGGAGGCTTCTCCTAAAACCTGCTTTCGACCGTATGCGACATTCTGGTTGCTATCCAAGTAAGAGCGATAGTACCCTAAGCAATATGGGCGATCCTCTTCAAATGGAGTCTTTAAAGAAATACCTTGACTTGGCGAGCCCGGAATTTGAAGGCGGGCTGACCGCGGCAACAAGAGGAGCACGGGATTTCACTCAGGTTATTCAATTATGCACAATCCGCAAGCGCGCCCTCCAGAAAGGCCTGTTGGCAGTACCTTCCAACATGCGGCGTGTGGCGATGGTTGGGGGAGCAAATCTGCGTCCCTTGGTAAATTTTATAGAACATTTTTCCGCTGTTCTGGGAGAGGTTTGTTGCGAATTTTGGATCGGGGAATACGACAACTACAACTCCGAGATTTTGGATGCGGAAAGTTCCCTTTATAAGTTCAAACCGGACACGGTTCTTTTGCTGCCCTCTGAGCGGCGTTGCTCTTACAACGGCCCCCTTGACAGTTCCCGAGTCGAACAGGAAGACATCGGACGCCGCGCGGCTAGCGAAGTTCTCAATCTGTGCAGTACCATCCATGCTCGGAGCGAAGCGGAGGTAATCGTTGGAAACTTTCGCTTATCGCCGTACTTTGATCCTGGACCGATGCGAAATACAAGTCTGATCTCGGAGTACGCCTTTCGCAAGTTCGTCAATATGGAGATCGGAGCACGGCTGCCTGCCTATGCCCATCTTTGCGACATTGAATTCTTGAGCAATCGCCGGGGTAACCTTTCCGGGGTAGACGATAGGACCTGGTTCGAGAGCAAGCAGCCGTTTGCCGCGGACCTTTTGGTTGATGTAGCGCGTGAATATGCATTTATGCTCACGCACCTTGCCTGCGCTGCCAAGAAGGTTCTAATCCTGGACCTCGATAATACACTTTGGGGCGGTGTCATTGGCGACGATGGCTTGGAAGGCATCGAACTGGGTACGACTTCACCTCGAGGCGAGGCCTTTCGCGACTTTCAGTTGTATCTGCTGGAACTAAGCAAACGCGGCGTCCTGCTCGCCGTATGCAGCAAAAACGACTACGATAAGGCTGTTGAGCCCTTTGAAAAGCATCCGGAGATGGTGCTTCGGTTGAAGGATATCGTTTGTTTCAAGGCTAACTGGGAGCCGAAGTCCGACAACATACGACGGATCGCGCGAGAACTGAATCTTGGTCTCGATAGCATGGTGTTTCTAGATGATAATCGAGCAGAAATTGAAATAGTTAATCAGTTCGTTCCGGAAGTGACAACGATTTGGGCGGGAGACGATCCATCGGAGTTCGCGGCCAAGCTGAAAGACTCCCGATTCTTTGAATTGCGCAACGTCACCGGGGAAGATGTACTTCGCGTGCAGCAATATAAGCAGGAATCGGAGCGCCAACAGCTTCTCGAAATCAGCACCGACATGGATGCCTATCTTGATTCACTTGAAATGGTGGGAATCATCAAGCCATTTGACAGACTGGATGCACCCCGTATCGCACAATTGATTGCAAAGAGCAACCAATTCAATCTCACCACTAGGCGCAGGACTGAGGCAGAGGTTCTTGGGATTCTGGACGACGAGCATTTTCCCGCATTTACGATGCGCCTCTCCGATCGGTTTGGTGATCACGGCCTGATTGCAGTCGTGGTTGGCAATGTGCGTGGGAAGGAATTCGTGATTGACACCTGGCTGATGAGCTGCCGGGTTCTGAAGCGGCAGGTGGAAGAGGAAGTTCTGAATGAAATTGCCCGTCTTGCGCAGCATAGCGGTTGCACGCGAGTCATTGGTCAATATATTCCGAGCGCAAAAAATGGCATGGTGCGGGAGTTGTACCCAAAGATGGGTTTTGTGCACGTTAAGGAAGAAGAAGATGCAATTCAGATTTATGCGCTGGATATTGCCCAATATGAAGCGATAGCGACCAAAATCAAAATGACGAAGGAGATATATGCAACAGCAGGAAGTCCTCGCTAAGTTGCAGGAGGTTTTTGATGGAGTCTTTTTGCAAAAGGTAGTAGTGAGCCCGGAATTGTCCGCGGACGATGTCGAGGAATGGGACTCTTTGGCGCATGTTCCTTTGATTCTTACGGTCGAGCAGACCTTTGGCATTCGCTTTCGCGTGGGAGAGGTGGAGGCGACCAAGAACGTAGGTGACCTTGCCGACCTGATTATCAAACGCCTTCCAAATGGGTGATATCGTATGCTTCCTGCCTTCAGATCAACTTCCTCGGCTGTCAGTTTTTGCGTGCTTCTGATCGTCCTGCTTGGCCTCCCCGTCGTAGCCAACTGGGTTGGGCATCCATCTCGCGAGCAGGCATACGCAGGCATGTCCACCGCAGCTGGACCGGTAGGGATGCATGTGCGCGAGATCTTCCGAGATCCTTCCGATACAGACGTACTATTCCTGGGCAGTTCGTTGGTAAGGGCGGGAGTCAACCTGCCGATGATAGAGGGCGCGATGTCAGCACATCTCGGGCGCCCCGCGCACATTGAGATGTTTGCACTGAACTGGCAAGGTTTGGATCTGCAATACTTTCTCCTCCGCGATTATCTGAGCTCGCATCATGTAGGATTGATCGTTTGGAACCTTCCAGTGCCAGGTTCGCGGAGTATTGAACCGCACATCGAGGCCTTCCGATGGGTGCGGTTTGGCGAGTATTCGGATGCTCGATACGGGCTGTCTTTGCCATATCGGCTGGCGCTATACAGCGACATGGTTCTCGGAGCGCCCAGGGAGATGCTATCCCATCTTCGTCCCAACCTGCTAAGCAAGAGCGAGCTGGATTTCCAGGTACGTTCGGAGGAAATGGGATACTACGGAACAAGCTTTGTACCCGAAGCCGTCGACTCAGCGGCGATTCCGGCACTTGAACAGTCCTATGAAGTCCCGCCGTATCATCTCGTTCACGCGGCAGGAAAGCCTCTGGACCAGTATGAGACCCACTTTGCAGAGAAGATTCTGGAACTGGGGAAGGAAAAGCATACCAAGATAGCTTTTCTGCACATCCCAATCGATTCCGAGCAGGGCCTGGATTACATGCCGGAGCGAAGCAGATGGGTCGATACGCTCCACACGGATGCTCCAATGATTGGCTCGGCATCGGAGGTGCTCTTTAAGGGTGTGAACAAGGAACGATTCCATAATTTTTACCGCGACCAGCACTTCAACATCAATGGGAGCACGCTCTATACTCAGAGCATCATCCCCGCCATTCTAAAAGCCTATGACACCCGGGGGACCTATGAGTAACACACAACAGAACAAGCCGGTTGAACCTCAAGGAAGAAGTGGTATTTTTCTTGCCGTTGTGGGCCTTGCGGTTGTCCTGTCCGTCATCTGCTGTGCGCTGATCCTCCTGGTGCCGACAGAGTCAATAAATGTCGATACTGTGTATCAGGGGTTTTAGTCCACATGATAGATATCGTCGATCGCTTTCCACTATATCCGCTAATCTTCTGTTTTGTACTCTATCCCGTCGCGGCGTGGGTACTGCTGAGGGTGTCTCCTCAGAAAATCAGAATGCAATGCTTCACTGTTTTGAACATTGCTGGTCTGGCGGTGATGTGTTGGTTGAGTGGCGCAAGTGGCGTTCGGGTCAGAGCCGCCTTGTCCTACAGCAGGGTGCCGCTGCTGTTCTTTTCAATCTATGTAGTGCTCGTACTGTTGAACTACGCCGTACTTCGACTTTGCCGGCGCGACGATACGGCTTGGCCGACAACAGCGTTTTTATTGCCCATCTTGTTTCTCGCGTACATCAAATATGTCCCGGACGTTCTGAATCCATTCACCGCGGTGCTGGCTCCGATAGGGTTGTCGCGATTCGCTGGTTTTTTTATCGGGATATCGTATTTGTCGTTCCGGCTTGTCCATCTGGTGCAGGAAGTACGCAACGACATCGTCGAAATGCCGACAGTCTGGGAGTATCTTTCCTTTGCTTTCTTTGTGCCTACGCTGTCGGTAGGCCCCATAAGCCCCTATAGCAAGTTTATCGGTTCGCTCAGGACTCCAGATCGTATAAATACCCCTTTCGGTAGATCGCTGTTGCGTATTGTCGTCGGTTTTACAAAGTACATCTTCCTCGGCTCTTTGATCGCGCAGTTCACTTATGCCGGTTTGCTTCGGGATGGTCATCCACATGCGATGATCGATCTCTTCATTGCAATTCCGGCCTACGGCGTTTATTTGTATTGCAATTTTTCAGGATTTTGCGATATGGTCATCGGGGTATCTGGATTATTGGGAATTGAAGTTGCCGAGAACTTCGACCGCCCGTTCATTGCGCGCAATTTTCAAGAGTTCTGGACACGCTGGCACATGACATTGTCGAAGTGGATTCGCGATCTGGTTTTTACCCCCCTATCGAAGTCGATGATGCGGCGATTCGGGCCGAAATCAGCGAATCACGTGATAGCGGCTTCGATTTTTATCTCGTTTCTCGTGGTGGGCGTCTGGCATGGGACGGGGCTGAATTTTCTGGTCTTTGGCGCCCTGCAAGGTGTCGGGCTCGTGACTGTTCACTACTATACGGTGTGGCTCAAGCAAAAGCTTGGAAGGGATAAATTCGCAGCTTACCGAAATAACCAGGGAATCAGAGTGGTTGCGACGATGATGACATTTGCCTACTTTTCCGCCACTTTATTCTTCTTTGCCAATACTTGGGAGCAGATGCTAGCCATTAAGGATGCCTTGCGGTAGTTTGAGCCCCTGGGGGACAGCGTTGGAAAGCTAACCAGGTTCCGCCGTCGGCGACCACATCAGGCGGGTGAAAGGCCCGGAAAGCAGCGTAGAAATTCTGGTTGAAGAAAGGGATCTCAGAATGAAGGTGCTACACGTAGTCGGCGCGCGGCCAAACTTCATGAAAGCGGCTCCTGTTTATCGTGCCCTGTCGGACCAGGGGCACAAGCAGATACTGGTGCATACAGGCCAGCATTATGACGCGCTCATGTCGGACGTATTCTTCAAGGCATTGGGAATTCCAAATCCCGATGAAAGCCTGAACGTTGGATCGGGATCGCACGCACAGCAAACTGCGGCCATCATGAGCCGATTTGAGCCGGTTGTACTAAAGCATAAGCCGGACATTGTGCTGGTCTATGGCGACGTAAATTCTACTGTAGCGGCGGCACTGGTATGTTCCAAACTTGACATTCGCGTGGGACATGTCGAGGCAGGCCTGCGCTCCTTTGATCGCACTATGCCCGAAGAGATCAACCGCCTCGTTACCGACCAGCTCGCGGACCTGCTCTTCACTCCATCCGCCGATGGCGATGAAAACCTTGCGCGCGAAGGCGTTGCCAAGGAAAAGGTGTTTCTCGTCGGCAATGTAATGATAGACACTCTGATTCAGTTCCTTCCCAGGGCGGACGAAATTTTTCCGCAACTTAAGGCAGAGCTATCCCTGGATTCATTTGGCCTAGTTACGCTACATCGTCCATCGAATGTCGATGACGAGTCGACGTTTTTGCCGATGTTGCAGGCGCTTGACAGTTTGAGCAGAGAATTACCCCTGATATTCCCGGTCCACCCGAGGACGAGACAGAAGTGGTCGGCACAGTTGGGACGGTGTAACCCAAATCTTCGCGCCATAGAGCCTTTGGGATACCTTGAGTTTCTGGCGCTTCAGAGGAATGCCAAAGTTGTCATAACCGACTCGGGCGGGATTCAGGAGGAAACCACATATCTGGGAACTCCATGCCTCACACTGCGCGAGAATACAGAACGCCCAATCACTGTGACTCTTGGCACAAATGTGCTGATTGGGCGCGATTGGAAATTACTCCGGGAAAAATTCAGCGAGGCGTTGAGCGGCGGCAGCAGGCAGAAGGGTCGTCCACCTCTGTGGGACGGTCATGCATCAGAGCGGATCGCCTCGATTCTTACTCGGCAGCCCTGATAGCATAGCGTCACTATGGGCGCTAGTAGGGGCTCACAGCGAGGATGCAGGAGTCTTTGACAGGCAAGAGAAACGTGTTCGATACTCAAATATAGTTAGCTGTTTTCAGCACGCCTTCCCAAAGTTATGGCAACATACAAAGGAAAAGTCGATTTCATGAAACTCCCTCGACACGCAGAAATCTGGCTTTTGCCTTATCTGATGGACCGCTTGAAAAAGAGCGCGCGGCCCGCAAAGCCGAAGCGCGCCTGGGTTGCCATTACCGACCACTATGAACCCTTGGGCATGGGCGCATCCGTTGAAACCGCGCTTAGCCGCGTCGCGCAGTGGCGACAGAAATGGCCGCGCATTGCTGACGCTGCCCCCAGGGATGCTACCGGCCAGCTCCCTCAATACACTTTCTTCTACCCACAGGAAGAGTACCGGCGCGACCTACTCGACGGCATAGCGGAAATGGTCCGCTTCGGGGTAGGCGATGTGGAAGTGCATCTACATCACGACAACGAACAGCGCGATTCCTTTATCCGGAAAGTCACTGAATACTGCCGGCGCCTGACATGCGACCACGGTCTGCTTCGTCAGCAAGACGGCCGAACAGTATTCGGCTTCATCCATGGCAACTGGGCGCTGGACAACTCGCGTCCAGATGGCAAGTGGTGCGGCCTGAACGGCGAGATTGCCTTACTGCGCGATCTTGGCTGCTATGCCGATTTCACCATGCCCTCTGCTCCTTCGGCGACCCAGGGGCGCGTGCTAAACCAGATTTACTGGTGTACAAACAACTCTGGCAATCTTCCCAAATCCTTTGATCGTGGGATCGAAGCCACCGTTGGCGGCGGCAGGCAAGGTGACCTGCTGATGATTACCGGGCCGTTCGGCCTGCGATTCGGCGGACGGCTTGTGCCGCGCCTGGAAACCGGGGAACTTGCCGGCTACGATCTGCCGACGCCCTCGCGAGTGAGCCAGTGGTTCGATTTGGCGCCGACCATCGGCGAAGACATCTTCGTGAAGCTCTACACCCACGGCGCCCAGGATAGAAATCTCGGGCCATTGCTTAACGGCGGCCTCGGCAACCTGTTCCACTGTGTCGCGGAAGAAGCTGGCCGAAGAGGCATCGAGATACATTGGGCAACGGCCTGGCAGATGTACCAGGCCGCCGATGCGCTGATTCATGACCGTAAACTCGCTACGCCCTCCTGCGCTGTTGGGACTTATCGAGCCTGATGTGGTCGCTCACCTGCTAATTCTGAGCTTGCGGTTCAGTAACCAGACAGTTACACACCTGACGCAACCGCGGGCGAGCCTAGCAAGCGCTCGCGCATCAGAGCCATGTCCTCAACGGTGAAGCGATCGCTCTCGATAGCGCGAACATTGGCGCGCAGGTGGTCCTCTTGCATCATTGAGAGTACCAGCGCGTGAATGCCCGTACTGTTCAAGACTGCTCCAAAGATAGCTTCAGTTATTGTCTGCCAGTCCGCGTCGCGCAGCTTTTCGCGGAGTTCGGCTGGTACAATCTCATCGGAAGAGATTGCCTCGAGAGTTGCCTGCACTCGCATGACACGCTGCTCCCCGCCGAATGGATGATTGGCAATCAGAAACAGCCCGCGCCGATTGTACTGCGTAATTCCGGCTATCACCGGATCGAATGGATTGGCGCCAAATTGCATCGCGGTTAGCGTCGTCGGTCCATTAGCCATGCCCTCGGCGATCACGTCCGCGTTGGCATACAGGCCAACACGCCGCACCTTGCCCGCTTGCACCAACGCGTCGAGCGCGTTCATCAGGTCCTGCTGTTGCAGTGCGTCTGCGGTAGCCTCATGCAGAAAAAGCACATCGACATAATCGGTCTGGAGCTGCCGCAAGCTGCACTCAAGCGACGCTCGCAACCCTTCCACCGTGAACTGCCCACGGGTGACTTCACGGTCGCCACTTGGGCCGAAGAGGTTGCGAGCTCCCGGCACTTTCCGGGCAGCGCGGACAACGGAGACCGCAGCACGCTTCAACGCGTTCTGCTTCTGCGGATTAATGCCAAACTTTGTAGCCACGATGGCCTGCGCGCGTTTGCCGCGAAGGAACTCGCCCAACAATGCTTCCGCGCCGCCAAATCCATAGTTCCGGGCCGTATCAAATAGCGTAATTCCCTGGTCCCAGGCAATGTTCATTGCGCGCAGCGAGGCGCTGTGGCCCACGCGCCCCAGCACTGATTCGCAACCGAACCCCAGCACCGATGTCCGTATCTCCCCGCATATGCACTGTCGCATAGGCTCAATTCTATCGCGCATTCACGTTATTCAACCACTTTCGCGGCCGTTGCAAAGGTTGTTCACACAACCCTGATGGGCATGAGATGCCACTCAAATTCAGGTAAAATCTTAGGAAGGGTCGCATTGTGCCTTCTGTACGCGGCCGAAGAGCTAGAAGGGAAATCACACCATGAGCCCCCTGAATGTTCTGCTGGTTGTTTACACATTTCCGCCTGCCGGAGGAGTTGGAGTTCTGCGTGCCGCAAGCCTGGCGCGCTATTTCCCTGCCGAGGAAATTCGCCTCGACGTGCTTACCACTCGCAATCCATCTTCCGTGGGTGTCGATCCCTCGCTTCTCCGCGATATCCCCGCCGAAGTTACAATACATCGCACAATCACCCTCGATCTTCCCTTCGGAATCAAGAAGCGGCTCAAGCGGCTGATCACTGGCTCAAAGCCACCCGACAACAAAGCCGACAGTACCACCAAGGCCGGCAAACCCAGCTTGCTCAAGAGGGCCTTACAGGACCTTCTGCTGCCCGACCCGCAGGTGACGTGGCTACCTGTGCTCACCCGCGCTGCGCGCCGCATCATCAGGAATCGTGCAATTGACCTCGTCATCATCACCGGACCGCCATTTTCCAGTTTCCTTCTGGCGGGAAGACTCCGTAAGGAATTTCCACGCCTTGCGATCGTGTTGGATTGCCGCGACGAATGGCTCACCTCCCAATTTGAATTTGGGAGCTTCCAATTCAGCCGCAGTGAGCGTGCCCGCAGTTTTGCGGTCCGCACAGAATCCAGCGCCATAACAAATGCAAGCGCTGTTGTTACAGTGAGTGAAGCTGCGCGCAGCGAGATTCGCGCCCGGTACCCGCAGGAACCCGCGGAAAAGTTCCATCTCATTCCCAACGGCTTCGATGCGACAAGGATCGTCCGCTCCGCGCCGTCCACAAATCCTCGCCCCGACGGCAAGATCATCGTCACCCACATCGGCACGCTCTACGCGGCAACCGACCCCACTGCGCTGATTGAAGCGCTGCAATCGCTTCCGCCCGAGGTAAAGTCCCGGTTTGTCCTTCGCTTTATTGGTCACATCGATGAGCCCCGTTACCGCGAGGCCCTCCTGCAACTGAGCGACATGGTCTCACTGAATGGGTACGTGCCGCAACGCGAAGCTCTGGCCCTGATGAGTGAAGCTGATTATGTACTCATGATCGCTCACGATCGGCTGAACATTCCCGCCAAGTTCTACGACTACATTGGCTCAGGCAAACCCATTCTCGGCTGCCTTCATCCTGGGGGCGATACGCGCCGCCTGCTCGAGGAGATGCGTACTGGATGGTGGGCGGGCAATCACGACGTCGAAGGCATCCGGCAGCTCTTCATCGACGCGGCGGCTCGCGGCGATTCGCTGTCCAGAGAGTTTCTACCCGATGTCGAGAAGATCGCGCAGTATGAACGCAAGGTTCTCGCGCAGCGTTACGCCGCTCTTCTACACTCCATCGCCGGCAGACAGCGCGAGGCCGAATCACAAGCGCCAGCTGTCCAGCATGTAGGAATGGAAAGCTAGTTATGCTCAAGATTGCTGTTGTCACTGCGCATTTTCCCAGTTCGGCGCAGCCTACGAATGGCCGGCCCGCATATCAGACGACGCGACTCTTATCCGGGAACTCTGATATACAAGTTTTTTATCCCCACTCCGTATACCCATCGTTTCTCAAGCCACGGAGCCGCACCTACGACGCTTTGGACGCGTCTTATAGTTTGCCGGATGTGAAGGTTGGCTACTATGACTACCCTGTGCTGCCCCTGGTCTCTCGGCCGTTCAACGGATGGATGGTCGCCCGCGCCCTGTTGCCTCACGTTCGCAGCTTTGCTCCCGATCTCATTTTCAGCTACTTTCTTTACCCTGACGGATTTGCCGCGCTCAAGATCGGCAAAGCGCTCGGTGTCCCCGTCGTCGCTATGGCCGTTGGGTCCGATGTCCATAACATTCGCGACCGGTTTTCAGCAATGCACACGCGCACCGTGCTGCGCGAAGCCGATTTTCTGGTCGCGATCAGCGACGATCTGCGCAAGAGGATGGTAGCCATGGGTGCCCCGCCGGAGAAGACGCGCACCATCCTCAGTGGCTGCGATGTTTCTGTCTTTCATCCAGCAGACCGTCTTGAGGCGAGGCGAAAGCTGCATATCGATCCCAACGCAGAGGCTGTGGTTTACATAGGGCGCATGGACGTGAAAAAAGGCCTGCGCGAATTGGTGGAAGCGGCAGTTTCGCTGCATTCTCTTCGCCCAGATCTGCATGTGTATATGGTCGGCGAAGGACCGGACAGGCCTCTGATCGAAGGCGCCATCCAAGCCAACAATGCGGCCAGCTACATTCACGCGCTGCCCGGTTGCGCTTTCAGCGATGTCGCTGTCTGGATGGCAGCGGCCCATCTGGTCACTCTCCCGAGTTACATGGAGGGCTACCCCAATGTGGTGGTTGAGGCGCTCGCCTGTGGCCGGCCGGTCGTCGCCACAAATGTAGGCGGCATTCCTGAGATACTGAGCGATGAGTACGGATGCCTCGTGCCCCCTCGCAATCCATCCAGACTGGCGCAGGCCTTTGCATCGGTCCTCGATAAAGCCTGGGACGCCAATGCCATCTCCGCGCACGGAAGCCGAAGCTGGGAAGCGGTAGTGGTTGAGTTGTTCGCGATCTTCGAATCGCTCCTATCCGCCCGTTCGGAAGCCAGAGTATGAGAACACTTCACAGAGCCGGCGTTTGGTTCAGTCGCTTGTTCGCGGCTATTGGACTCATCACCGTGCTGGTTATCGCCACACCTGTCGTCTCGTGGTGGGCGCGGGCCTACGCCGGTCCCATTGAGCGGCCAAGAGGCGACGTGCTTATCCTCCTCAGCGCGGCTGGCGACGACTTGGGCGGCATCTCCTACTCTTCTTATTGGCGCGCGCGTGAGGCGATTTTTGCATGGCAAACAGGAGGCTTCAAGAAGATTGTGATCAGCGGTGGCGGAGGTCCGGGGATTTTTAACTACCTGCTCGCCGAAGGCATTCCCCGTGAAGCCATCGTAGCCGAGTGGCTATCCACCAGCACCCGCGAAAACGGAATCGAAACTGCCCGCCTGATCCAGGGCATACCCGGCAAGAAGGTTCTGCTCACCAGTGACTTTCACATGTACCGGGCGATTCGCGTATTCCGCAAGCTTGGCGTTGAAGTCACACCAATGGCCGTCCCGGATGTGCTTCACTCCACCGAGCACTGGAACGGCCGCTTCTCCGCTTTTGAGACCATGGTGATTGAATCCGTCAAGATCGCCTACTATGCGGTGCGCGGCTGGATTTAGCGCAGGTCTGCGGCTCATGTTGAATTTCAAACACAGTGCAAGGCAGTCATTATTTGTTGATGCATGATGTGTCAGGCGTCCGCCAGGGAAAGGTAACAAGTTATAGAACGCATATGGGAGCTGCGAAATCCTGCATCACAGCCGCTTGATTTTCCATTCGCGGACGGCAATGGAACTGATCAGTCAGGCGATGCGATAAAGTCCACAGTTTCACAGTCCCATAGGAAATAGGGGGGAGGGGGCTTTACAGGGGGTACCTACCGGTCATATCCCTGACAAAATCTTCCCGTTTCCGCATCACCTTTTTGGCGCTCGGCGACAGTTTGACCTCTTTGCCCACTCTGACCTCTGATTGAGATTGTGCGCCGGTAGACGGTAATTCCCAGCAAACGGCGCGCGAATCCCGACGCAAACGGGAAAACGCTACTGCCCGCTGCCGGTTCCGAGCAGGACACTTATAAAACCGCCTAAACGACCCGCTCGACCAGCAGAACCTGTTCGTCGTTATCGACTTCTTGGAACTTGACCTCAATAATCTCGCGGCTGCTGGTGGGCACATGCTTGCCAATGTAAGTAGCCTCGATAGGCAGCTCTCGGTGGCCACGGTCGATGAGCACAGCCAGTTGCACGCGGCGCGGACGGCCGTGATCGAAGAGTGCATCGAGCGCGGCGCGGACGGTGCGGCCGGTGTAGAGCACATCGTCGCAAATGACCACATCGCGGCCCTCGATGTCGATGCCGATGGCTCCCGGCGTGACCACGGGCCGAATGTCCGCCGTGGATAAATCGTCGCGGTAGAACTGGATATCGAGCACGCCGGTGGAGATTGGACGCTTCTCGATGCCGGAGATCAGCTTGCCCAGCCGCTCGGCCAGCGGAACGCCGCGGCGCTTAATGCCGACCAGGGCGAGATCCTTGCTGCCATTACTCTTTTCAACAATCTCGTGGGCCAGGCGTACCAGCGTGCGCTCGACTTCCGAGGCGGACATCAGCCTGCCCTTGATGCGCAGGGAGGGTTTGCTTTCAGCTTCGCTCATAGATATTCTCGTGCCTGGCTGTCGCAGCCAGCCCCTCGCAGGATGATACGAGGGTTTGGTCTTGCGAGCAAGTTGTGGAGAAATAAAACGGAATCCGAGGGGCTTGGACGAGGCAGGAAATCAAGCGATTGCGGCGTGGCGAGAGCCAGTCTGCAAGCGCAAAATCGCTCTTAGACTTCCGGTTGCCTCGTTCGTCCCATCAACCGCGCACCCAGCGCGCCTCCCACTGTCGCAAAGACCACAAGAGCCAGAACCAGAAAAAGCATGACGCCGAAGGTCACGCCGCCGCGCCCGTCAGGGGAATTGAGCAGCGCTTTGTCGGCGAGAATCGTTTGCGCATCAACCCCCGCGGCCGCCCACTGTTGGCCGACTTTCTCGATCATCTGGCCCTGCCAGAAGTCATCGAACATTTTGCCCTGGTGGAAAAAGAAGCGCGCTGCAAACAGTAGTACACTCATGGTCGCCGCTGCTGCCCATGCTCCCAGCAAGCCAGTGACAAGGCCGATGCGTGCGCCGGCTCCGATCGTGATCCATGCCGGCCGCTGGCTGCGCAGGTAAATTGCAACCGCCCATGCCCCCGCCACAGCCATCCACACGAAGCCCAAGAGGCCCACCGCCGAAAGTCCAAAGGACAGCACACCGGCGGGAATCGCCAGCAGCAGAGCCGCGCGTAGCGCCGGCTTCCAATCGACGCTGCTTGCATCCCGCACTGCCTCGTCCCAGAGCACCGGTTGGGTCTGCCCGGCGGGCGCGTCTGCTCCGTACACCAGTTGTGGCAAGCCGCACGCGGGGCAGTAGCAGTTTTCGGCTTCGACGGCCTGGTGGCAGCGTTTGCAGGTGATTTCCATATATCTACGAGCCTACAGCATTTCGCCGCAACATGGGTGAAGCAATGAAGCCAGTCGCCGGAGAATGCTGCTTCAGGGCGCAACTCTCCCCGGCTCGTAAACGCAAAAATTTGAGGTTGGCGTCCCGCTGGGTACAGGCGCACTCGCTGGCCTGGAGCTACGATGTGCTGCGCTGCTGATGCTCTCTATGGCGCGCCTTGTGTGCGCGGCGCAGACTGAGAAATTGCGAAACCGAGGCAAAGGTTCGCTCGTCGCAGTTCAAGCAGCGCACCGGCAAGAGCATGAGGAGCAATTGGGACAGGTCCGACGACCGAAAACGAAAACACGAGGTGCGAAACTTCAAAAAGCCGCAAACGCAGCAATAGATGGTCATGCCAGCCTCCAGCTATCGCAAACCAAAGGGAAATACCGCAAGGAAAAACAGGAACGCACTCACATGGCGCTTGTTGTCTGCCGATTGGATGGAACAGCCCATCCTAGCAGGGATGCGCGTACCAGTCATTTTTGCAAAAGGAGTGCAGAACAGCGCAGATAAAAGGCCGGAATTTTACGGTCTGCTGGCCGCTACAGACGGAAGCTTTGCAGCTACGATGGCCTCGGCTGCGGCCACTACCTCTTCCAATGTCAAATTGGTTGAATCCAGCAAAACGGCGTCGGGCGCCGGCTTGAGCGGCGAATCGGCGCGGTTGCGGTCTCGCTCGTCGCGGGCGCGCAAGTCGCAGATCACCTCTTGTGGCTGAATGGCGGGCTTGGGTCCAAGTTGATCGTACCGGCGCAGGCCCCGTACTTCGGGAGCGGCGTCCAGGAAGATTTTGACCTCGGCCTGAGGAAAGACCACAGTGCCGATGTCGCGGCCCTCCATGACCACTCCACCCGTGGCGCCCATCTCCTGCTGCATGCGGACCATCCACGCGCGAATGGGAGGCCATACGCTGACCTGGGAGGCGGCGTCTGTGACCGTCTGATTGCGGATGAGGCCGGTCACGTCCTCGCCGTCGAGCAGCACGCGGTTACCGTCTTCGCCCGGTTCGAGGCGAATAGAAGTTTCCGCTGCCAGGCTTTCCAGGCCCGCGCTCTCATTCAAGGGAAGACCCGTGCGCAGCGCCTTGAAGGCAAAGGCGCGGTACATGGCTCCTGTCTCCAGGTTCAGCAAACCAAAATGTCGGGCCAGATGACGGGCGACGGTGCTCTTCCCAGCTCCGGCTGGGCCGTCAATAGCGACAATGAACTTGCGAACTGGATTGGGAGAGCTAAGCGAGCCGGCACTCATCCGCGCTTCTTCGTCCCTTGCTTGGGCCGTGCGGGAAAGCCAAACCTCTTGCTGCTTCCAGCGCGCGCGCCTGCGGCAATCGCAGGCTTCCGGTTATTGCCTGCGTGAGCTGGCCGAGCGGCGGCCCGGGAATCCTTCCGCGGCGCACTGCCGGTGCGGGTAGTTGCGCCGGACTTGCCGGCGGTCTTGGCGCCGTTGGAATAAACCTTGCTCTGGCTCCCGTTGCGCGGATTCCAGGCGGACGCGCCAGACTTGGCAGAATGTGCGCTGGAAGCCGCCGGGCGAGCAGCCGGCTTGCCGTTTCCGTTATTAGAACCGTTGCCTGCATGAGCGCCGTTGCGCTTGCCGTTGGAGGGTGCGGCCGCCTTGGGGCTCCAACGTGCGGCAGGAGCGGGCCGGGACTCAGCGCCGGTGCGCCTGGCCGGACGGCTGCTCGATGACGATTGCGACGGCTTGCGATCGCGAGTGTGCGCGGCAGGGCGACTGAAATGGGGCCGGGCAGTGGCGGCTTTCCCGCTTACAACCGGTTTGCGCGCGGCCGGGGTGCGGGGCGCGTGAGCTTCGACAGGCCTGCGCGGAGTTGTCGAGGCAGGCGCAACCGGCTTTGCCACGGCAGGCTCCGGCATCTCCTCATCATGGGAGCGCATAAAGTATGCGGAAGCCGGTATCGACGCGCTGGCGTAGATTGTGGGAGCGGTGGCGAACTCCGGCAGCGTGCCGGCAACATAGAAATGAGGCGCGTGTCCCAGCGAGATAGTATGCACCTGGCGCGTGGCTACCAGGCCGCGCAACACTTCTCGCACCTTGCTGCGGGCTGTGAGCGGGGCAAGGAACAGCTCGACCTCTTCCATGCTGGCGGCGATCACCGCTTGCAGGTAGATGGAGGCGAGTACAGAGATGGCAGTCACTTGAGAGGTGGAGGCGCCTTCGGCAATGGCTTTCTGGAAGCGCGTGCGGAGAAGTTGCCACTGGGCAGCCTGGCCGGGAGCGGAGACGACCGGAATAATGCGAAGCTGCTGCCAGAGTTCGGTAATGGCGCGCAGAACGGCGCCTTCGGTCACTTCCCTGCCCAGTGCGCGGGTGAGTTTGCCGATCGTGGTGTCGCCCGTTTCCAGCAGTTTGTAAGCCTGGACTGCGAGCTGAGATACCTGGCGCGAACCGGTCAATTGCGGGCTGCGACGCCAGTCACGATCGCCGCGCAAGGCATAGACGTAAGGCAGAACCCAGCTTGCCACAACGAAGTCGGGCGCTTCACCGGGCAGGCCCAGCAGGTTCAGCCGCACTGCGACGCCGTCTATCTCCAGGCGCACCAGCAACTCTTCGGCCAGGGCAATGTATTCGCGGGCGGGAGTGGCGTCGCGCTTGCCGGCTACAGCTTCAACAAACGACGGCGCAATCGAGGTAGAAAACTGCCGCTTGGGCAGGAAGAGACACAACCCGGTCTCCTCAATCCACGTCCGGGCATACTCCAGGGTGAGTGTCCCATGTCCGTCCAGGCGCATCCTTTCGGCGCGCGATGCTTCCAATTGTTCCGATGTCAAAGAAAAACCTCGCTTCCAGGCTGGCGTTGGCGCCGGGCGACCCCGTCCCCTAAGAGGAGGGCTGCCACCTTCCACCTGTTTCAAATTCGGTGGAAGGCCCGCTGGATCTCCTTCCAAGAATACAGCAAAGCTATTGGACGTCCATGGGGGCAAGAGGTTGGGTGGCTGGTTTTTGCCAGTTCCACTAGTAACCATTCTATCCGAACCGGGTCGAGCGGGGTATTGACCTTGATGGCCGCATGACAGGCGATAGAAGCGGCAATGCGCGTACGCAGAGCTGTAAGATCATGATTCTGCGTTGGTTCGTCTGAATCGGCGCTGGATTGCTCGATAATCTCGGCTAACATCCGTTCCAGAGCCGCTCCTTCCAGTCCAATCGGCGCCGCTTTCACAGCAAGTGTTTGAGGGCCAAAGGGTTCCACCTCAAAGCCGTTGCGTTCCAGCTCCTCAGCGATGCCGGCGAAGAGCACCATCTGGGATGCCTTTAGTTCCACCAGCATGGGCATTAGTAACCTTTGACGCATTACTTGTTCCACTTGGCGGTCCTTTAAAATTTTCTCAAAAAGTATTCTTTCGTGTGCCACATGCTGGTCAATAATCCACAAACCATCGTCACCGGTGGCCAGAATGAACGACTCGCGCAACTGCCCCAGCGGCCGGAGCGAGCCCAGGTGGTTGAGGTTGGCCGCAGCCTGCTCGGCCTCTATCAGGGCCGTTTCCGCTGCTGGATTTGTGCCGGATGCATCCTCAGGGTTTGGAGAACAGTCGCCGGCAGGGGGCAGACTGGCCGGTTGAAAGAGCGGAGCTGCAGCCTCGCCCCACGCCTTCCGGTCGCCCGTTTGGAAGCTCTGGGCGGTAAAGGGCAGCTTACCGGGAACGGGCGTGGGCAGGTGCGGCGTCAGCGTAAAGGCTTCGGCATCAGCCCCGGCTGTCTGGAACGCGGCCGGATCGGAGTCAGGCTGTGCAGGCAAATGCCTCGAATCCGGTGAGCCAGGTAAGGGCGACGCGGCCGGCGGCATCAGCGACGGGCTGGCCGCAGGCGCGGAGTCCAGCGCGGCCAGAAATCCGGCGGCGGGCCTGGCCTTGATGAGCGCGGTGCGCAAACTGTCGCGGACAAAGTCGTGAATCAGGCTCTGCTGGCGAAAACGGACCTCGGTCTTGGCGGGATGGACGTTCACGTCCACCTCTTCGGGTGGCATCTCCAGGAAGAGCAGCACCACCGGGAAGCTGGTGGGCGGAATCACGTTGCGATAAGCCTCGGTGATGGCGTGCATCAGCAGTCGGTCGCGTATAAGCCGTTTGTTGATAAATATATAAATCGAGTTACGATTAAGCTTCTGCAGTTCAGGCTTGGAGTAGAAGCCGCTTAACCCAAGAGTCCCTGGGACGCGTGCTGGCTCGTTGGGATCTTTTTTCCAAGGCGGGGGCTCGGGCAGTCCGACGCGGGCCAGAGGGGTCTCGGCGGCCACTGGCAGCAGTTGAGCCAGCGTCTCCTTGCCAAAAATCTGGTAGATGCGCTCGGCGGTGCGGGCGACTGGCGGCGCGGAGACGACCATGTGCGTGGCCGAGAGCAGCTCGAAGTGCTTTTCGGGGTGGGCCAGGGCGTAGTGAGTCACCAGCGCCGTTACGTGGGCCAGCTCGGTAGATTCGGCGCGGAGAAATTTGCGGCGGGCCGGGGTGTTGAAGAAGAGATCGGCGACGGTGAGCGTGGTGCCGCGCGGCAGAGCCGCGTCGTCCACGTGGAGGATTTTCCCCCCGGCAATCTCGACGCGCGTTCCGGCGCTCTCCTCGCCCGTTGCGGTTTCAAGCGTGACGCGAGCCACTGAGGCGATGGAGGGCAACGCCTCGCCGCGAAATCCCAGCGTAGCGATGGAGAGCAAGTCGTCGGCGGTGCGGAGTTTGGAGGTGGCGTGGCGCTCGAAGGCCAGCAGGGCGTCGTCGCGATTCATGCCGTTGCCGTCGTCGGTGAGGCGGATGAGCTTGCGTCCGCCAGCCTCAACCTCGACGCGGATGCGGCTGGCTCCGGCGTCCAGAGCGTTCTCCAGCAGCTCCTTGACGACCGAGGCAGGCCGGTCCACTACCTCGCCGGCGGCGATCTGATTGGCAACCTGGTCGGGGAGTATGCGGATGCGGCCCATACGGCTCTAAGAGTAACGCAGGGGGTGAGTGCAGGGTCCGTTGAAAACGTGGCACAAATGCCAAATGCCGCCCTGAGGCGGCATCTCGCAGCAAGAATCAGTGCAGCGCTAAATGCCCAAGCCGAACTCGCCGCTCTGGCGTTTGCCGGCCTCAGAGTAGAAGTCGTAGGGGGTGCGGTGGTTGAACTTGTATCGCTTGCAGAGTTCGCGGCCCACAAAGACGCCGAGCGCGGCCACGGCCATTCCCACCGAGAGCCAGCCAACCACCCGCAGGGCGCAGGATTCTTTTGTCTCTTTGGTTTCTTCTTCGGCGATCAGTGTTTCAGGTTCAGTGGACATGGGCTGGCCTTCTCCTACCAGAACATCATATCGCGGTATCGGTTGAATTGGATGTGATGGCCGTCAGCCATATTTCAGCCCTTTGGGGTACCCGGACCAGGGCCGGGCCTTGTTCACTCGACGGAATCGATGCGAGCAAGCCACGCGGCTTTCGTCTCCGCGGGAAGAAAGCTCGCGCGGAAAGAGTTGCGCGCGAGCTGGCGGAGTTCGTCGCGAGTAAAGCCCTGCTCTGTGTGGGCCAGCAGGAATTCGTTGGCAAGGTCGGAGCCGAAGAAAGCCGGATCATCGGAGTTGAGGGTGACGAGCAGTTCGAGATTGAATAGGCGGCGCAGCGGGTGGGCGGCAAACGAGGGGCAAACGCCCGTGCGGACATTTGACGTAGGGCACAACTCCAGTGACACTTCTCGTGCTCTTAACTCTTGGACGAGATTTTCGTCCTGAATGGCGGAAACAGCGTGGCCAATGCGCTCCGAGCCAATGGCGAGTGCTTCCCAGATGGCTTCGGGACCGGTGGTTTCGCCTGCGTGGTTGGTGAGCCGCAGTCCTGCTTGCGCGGCCTGCGCATAGAAGGCGCGAAAAGGCTCAGATCCGGTGCGCCGCTCGTCGCCGCCTAATCCAATTCCGATAATCGAGGGATGCGCGGGCTTGAGTTCGACAGCCTTCAGGAAAACGCGCTCGGCCTCCGGTACGGTGAAGTGGCGCACCGCGTCAAAGATCCAGTAGAGCGAGAGGCCAAGCTCGCGCTCGGCGCGTTCCCGTGCACGTTCCAGATCGGCGAATATCGGCTCGAAGGCCGCGGGATCATGGTTGCGCCAGAGGTAGATGACGCCCACTGAGATGTAGACCTCGGCGTGAACCACACCTTGCTCGGCCAGGTGCTCCATCATGCGCCAGGCAGCCAGCTCGTAATCCTCCGGGCAAATGAGCAGCCGTGTGACAGCCTTGAATGCTTCCATGAAGCCGGAGAAGTCTGTGAACTCGTAAAGCGTCTCGGCCTCGGCCAGCGTGAGTGGGCGGGCGTCGTGGCGGGCGCTCAGTTCCACTAACGTTGCGGGTAGAATCGTGCCCTCGAGGTGCAAATGCAGCTCGGCCTTGGGCAGGCGGCGGATGAAGTCTTCAATCTCCATTGTCAATAGAGTCTACTTCAGGCCAGCGAACTCCGAACGATGACGGCTGTAGAGAAAATAGATCAGCAGGCCGGTGACGAGCCAGGCGAAGAAGGCCATCCAGGTCATCACTTCCAAACCCATCATCAGAACGACACAGAAGATGATGCTCAGCACCGGGAAGAGCGGACCTAGCGGCACACGGAAGCTGCGATGACGCTCCGGCTCGCGAAAGCGCAGGATGAGCACCGCGATGGAGACCAGCACAAAAGCGAAGAGTGTGCCGATGTTCGAGAGATTCGACACGGTGCCGATATCCAGCAACCCTGCGGGAACACCCACCACGAAGCCAGCCACCCAGGTGGCTACGGCCGGGGTGCGGAATTTGGGATGGATGTGGCTGAAGACAGTGGGCAACAGGCCGTCGCGGGACATGGCGAACCAGACGCGCGCCTGGCCAAGCTGGAAGACCAGAATGGATGAGATCATGCCCAGCATGGCGCCGATGAGCACAAAGAGCCGCACCCAAATGAGGTTATGGCCGCCAGGAAGCAGGGAGAGCCGCTTGATGGCGTTCACCACTGGGGCAGCGTCGCCCATCACCGACTGCCAGGGAACAATGCCGCTGAGCACCAGGGCCACTCCGCCATAAAGCACAGTGCAGGCCACCAGCGTGGCCATGATGCCGAAGGGCAGATCGCGCTGTGGGTTCTTGCACTCCTCGGCCGCTGTGGAGACTGAGTCGAAGCCGATGTAGGTGAAGAAGATGATGGAGCCGCCGGTCAGCACGCCAGTCCAACCGTTAGGCATGAACGGATGCCAGTAGTGCGGCTTGATAAAGCTGGCGCCGGCACAGATGAAGACCAGGATGGCGGCAATCTTGATCAGAACCAGGACGTTGTTGGTGCGGGCCGACTCGCGGATGCCACGCACCAGGATGACGGTGAGAAGCATGACGACGAGGAAGGCTGGGATGTTGAAGCCGAAGTGCCAGCCGGACTTGTAGAGGTCGTTGCCCGCCAGATCCTGAAGGCCTGTGGGGAGATAGGCCGGGGAGATCCATTGCACCGGTGGATGCAGGCCGAACCAGTCAAGCAAATCGACGATGTGGGCCGACAGGCCCACGCTTACGCTCATATTGCTGAAGGCGTATTCGAGAATCAAATCCCAGCCGATGATCCAGGCCATGAGTTCGCCGAGCGTGGCGTAGGTGTAAGTGTAGGCGGAGCCGGCGATGGGAATCATGGATGCCAGTTCGGCGTAACAGAGCCCTGTGAAGACGCAGACAATGGCCACCAGCACCAGCGAAAGGGCGAGCGCCGGTCCCGCGCCGGGCCGTCCTGCCAGGGCCGTGTGGTGGATGAGGTAATGCAGCAGCGGGGTATCCCGGATATTCGGCACATCGAATTTCTGGCCGGCCATAGCGGTGCCGATGACCGTAAAGATGCCAGACCCGATGACCGCTCCGATGCCCAGCGCGGTCAGCGACCAGGGCCCGAGGGATTTTTTCAGGGAGTGCCCAGGCTCTTGCGAGTCCCGGATCAGCTTATCGATGGACTTGCGGGCAACTAGCTGTCTGAACAGGGCGGTTCTCCTCATCCCGCTGTTGGCGGGGACCTGAGAATGGCAGAGCCCCGCCGGCTAGTGGAGAGTTTTCCGGTTCAGGATGCCTTCGACGCAGTTTACAGGGTGAGGGTTTCCTGATGGAACTCCGCACTGTTCCGCTCGGATCCAGAGGCTGGCGGCAGAGGAGAAAAACTAATGGGACTGGAGGAGGGCAAACTGGGGTTCCGGGCCTGCCGCAACCTCGCTGGCCAGCCCGGAACACTGTTTCTGCATGAAGAGCGCTTACCGCTTCGAGACGCCGCGCGCAAGCTTCTTGACCTTCTTCTTCTTCGATCCGCGCGGTTCGGTCCGCTTCGCTTTGGGAGCGGCCTTCTTGCGGGCGGCACGCTTCAGCTTCTTCCGTTCCTGTGTATCTTCGATCTTGGTGGTGTCTGCCACTTGTAACCTCTTTCGGTGCAATCTATTCAGGGTTTCCCGCAAATCGTGCGGATGCAACCCCTAGAATAACAGGGTTTGTGTGCCTGCGAAAGCAGCGCTACGGGCGCGCGGCGTCCTCGGCGGGAGCAATACGAGCTACAGCGATCAGGTGGGCGCTCGCGCCCAGTACCGAGGGCTCCCGCTCGATTAAAGCGAGAAATTCCATCAGGTTCTTTCGCTCTGCCGGATCAGACCATGCCTCCTGCAGATGGGCCGCACTCCATACTGGACCTTCGACGGCAAGAACCTGTGCATCGCTGAAGCCGGCATCGCGAAGTTCGGCAGCCAGGTCCTCAGGACGGTGAAAGTATGCGGTGGTGAAGTACGCTGGGTTGTTGGTCGGATTGCGGTGCAGACCGGAGGCCAGATCCGCCGCGACGATCTTGCGAAACTCCGCATCGCGAAAGTAGCCCGACGAGAGTCCGTCGATCAACGAGGCAAAGCGGCTGATTGCGGCTGCAAAGAGAACGCCATGGGGTGCAAGGACGCGTCGAGCTTCCCGAAGCGCTTGCAGGCGATCAGCATACTCGGCCAAATGGTATAAAGGCCCGAGAAGAAGAACTGCGTCGGCGCAAGCGGAAGGGAAATCCAGAGAGCGAGCGTCGCCCCTGGTGATCGACGCCAGGGCGACACCCGATTTGGCTGAGTGATCTCGGGCTTGCTGCAGATGCAGCTCGACCGGATCGATCAGATGCACCCGGTAGCCCTGCCCGGCCAGCGGAGACGCATAGACTCTGGCCGCGCCGCCCACCGCATAGACTCTGGCCGCGCCGCCCACGTCGAGAATTACCGATGGCGCCGGTGGAAGATTCCGGACGAGAATGGCTTGCGTGCGTAGACGCTCCAGCTCGCCCAGCAAGCCGGATAGCCGCTCAGACTCCATGCCCTTCTGATAATACTTCTCCACTTCACGCGCTATCGGGCTCATCCGCTCCTCCAGTTTCAGTCGGGAAACTCGGGGGAAAATGCATTTCCAGCGTACAATAAGAATAGATTTGAATCATCAGATCCGGCCTTCGAATTGGAAAAGCCTCTTCAGGCTCTTGCCATCCTACTGTTCCTGACGAGTCCGCACCGCACGCAACTCTCACCTGTTGTTCGGAGTAACGTCATGCGTTCCGACAAGATACACCGCGCGCTTGCGCAGGGAATGAACCGCTTTGAAGTCTGCCAATTGGTCGCCAAAGGCGTCAAAGCTACCCACAAAACCGGCGCGCGCTTTGAGGATTCAATTAACGATGTGCTGCAATATTTAGGCACCCACGTCACTCTTAGGGAAAATCTACACCCCGCCGTTCCCCAAGTGAGCGTCAAGAGCCTCAAGCCGGCCGCATAGACTTGCTGTAGGGCCACGCTGAACAGGACGGGCTAAATTCCGCCAAACGCAAGAAAGGGACGGCATAGCGCCGTCCCTTTCTCTTTGATTCCGAACCGGTTGGAAGGGTGGTTACCCTTAGACAACCTGGACGTTCTCAGCCTGCCAGCCCTTGGGACCCTTGGTCACG
>Ga0224555_1001021_pt1 | contig 41385 bp, 41 predicted proteins | sample 714S23034metaG_FD_180687 | JGI IMG/M metagenome (GOLD analysis project Ga0224555, IMG submission 180687) | Peat soil microbial communities from Stordalen Mire, Sweden - 717 S2 30-34 | ecosystem: Environmental > Terrestrial > Soil > Wetlands > Peat | place: Sweden: Norrbotten County, Stordalen... | reverse complement strand
TCGTAAGGCAATGCCGGAAGCCAGCCGGAGCAAACAAATTCAGTGGCAACGGAGCCCAAACAATGGGAATCGCGGTTCGCAACGAAGGCACTAAGGTCAGTTCCAACATCAATGTCACCCCCATGGTGGACGTGATGCTGGTGCTGCTGATCATCTTCATGGTCATCACCCCCATGCTCCAGAACAAGGTGCAGATCGATATGGCCAAGGTGGATAACGCCACCTCCATGCCGGACGCCGACAAGGATGACGCCATTGTCGTGGCTGTCACTCGCGACGGAGGGGTGTTCCTGGGACAAAACAAGACATCTGTCAGTGAGCTTGGCAGTCAGGTCAGCGCGGCGCTGGCCGACAAGCCTGGCAAGACAATCTTCATTCGCGCCGATGCCCGCGCACAGTATCGCGCGGTGGAAGATGCCATTGATGCCGTGCGCACCGCCGGCGTGGATGATGTAGGCTTGCTCACGCAGAAGCGTGAGAGCGGCGTGGGCGGCGCTTAATTTTTTCTTGCGCGTCCCTTAACGATTTCGAGTAAACGAGGAGTTTTAAGCCATGTCAATGACAACTGGAGGCGGGGGCGGCTACTCGTCTGACATCAACATGACGCCGATGATCGACATTCTTCTGGTGCTTCTGATCATTTTTATGGTCATCGTGCCGGTTACGCCCAAGGGCCTTGATGCGCTGGTACCCCAGCCGCCCAAGACCCAGCAGAAGGAACCGCCAAGCAGCGACCGCACGATTGTGGTGCAGGTTCTGCATCAGGCGGGCAAGTTGCCGTCGTACAAGATCAACGAGACCGACGTTTACAACGGCGCCGGTGGCCCGGCGGCACAGAAAGAGCTGCTTGCCCGCCTGACCGAGATTTACGCCAATCGCGCCGAGCGCGTCATGTTCGTCAAGGGCGACGATGATATCGATTTTCACTATGTCGCAGAGGTCATCGATATTGGCCGCTCCGCCAACGTGGATCACATCGGTTTGATGACCCCCAAGATAATGGCGGGCCAGTAGCAGGCTGCTCCGCGGCCGCTTCCCTGAAGAGGGACGTGTGCGTAAACTGTCTGCGTCGACCTCGATGCTGGCTGGATTAGCGAATGCGGCGGCCAGGGGCGTGCAGAGTTCAGGCTGGTTAACTGTGGACGGCCGGGGAGGTTTGGGACCCCCGGCAAACTCCAGGGCTTCCAGCCCTGTCCGGAGGCGGTTCATCCGGGCGGAAAACAGGAGTACAATTTTGCCATCCTGGTTTCGGTTCCTCCCGCCCGCGGCCAGCAGCAATCGAGATTCCAGGCGTGTGACCGGTAGGCCCTGCCTGAAGGAGAAGGAACGAACATGAATGGACCCGCACGTATTACGGCGCTAGCGGTAGCCCTGGCCGGCATGGTGCTTTCCATGAGCGGGTGCAACCGCCTCGCCGCCCGTGACCAGTTGAACAAGGGAGTGGATGCGTATAAAGGCGCTCACTATGAAGAGGCGATCGAGCACTTCCAGAGAGCCACGCAGCTTGATCCGAGTCTGCCCATGGCGAAGAGCTATCTGGCCACCGCCCTGGCCCAGAACGTGGTGGCCGGTCTGGACACGCCGGATAACCTGAGCACTGCGCAGCAGGCCATTGACATCTTCAATGACGTGCTGGCCAAAGACCCGCACGATGTGAACAGCATGAAACAGATCGCGGGCATTGAGTTTCAGGTCAAGAAGCTGGACCTGGCCAAGACGTGGCAGAAGAAGGTGCTTCAGGAGGATCCAAAGGATCCCGAGGCGGCCTACACGGTTGGCGTGATCGATTGGATGTTAGCCCACCAGAACGCTCTGTCGGCACTGTCGCCGGCAGGCCTGAACGACGACGGCGAAGGAAATGCCAAGGCGCCCAAGAAGATCATGGAGCCGCTCAAGGATCAGAATGCTCCGTTGGTCGAGGAAGGCTTGCAATATCTTAACCAGGCGGTTGCGATTCGGCCCAACTACGACGACGCCATGGCTTACCTGAACTTGATCTACCGGCGCAAGGCCGATGTGGACTGGGGTAACGCGGCGGCCCAGAAGGAAGACCTCGCTCAGGCGGAAATGTGGCGCACCAAGGCTATGGGTACGCGCAAGGCCAACGAAGCGAAAAAGAACCAGGGCCCCGGCGGCATCACCATGGGTGACAACGGCGAATTGAAGTAAGCCGTATGCTCTTGCGAGCACGCGAAACGGCCTCCGCTATTGCGGAGGCCGTTTTCCGTCTGTCGGCCTAATCGCTCCCGGCGTGCACCCAGCCGGAGCACGCCGGGGGCGATTAGGCCTTCGGAGCTGGCATTCGCTCGAGCAGCCTGTCTCACCACTGGAGCACCACTGAAGCGCTTGCGACACGGTCTCCTTGCGAAGGCGCCAGAAGCGCCGTCCATACGGCAGAACCCCTGTCAGCAAGTGGACAGGGAATCGCCTTATAGCGCCTTGCATAGCGAGATTGCTGCCGACGGGCTGGCGTCTGAGAGAAGTTTTCCGATCCACGTTCCCCGTCAACATCCAGGGAAACTGCTCTGACCCGGACAGAACCAAAAGGCGCGCCCTTAAAGGGCGCGCCTTTGGAGGGCGGCGTGGTGATCAGAGGCCCGCAAAAGCAATCAGGCAGTGCGGCTATTGCGCGCCCTGCTTGAGAATTTGGTCGGCAAAGTAATTGTGTACCTTGGTCTCGTCGTGGAGCACCTCGAAATAAGCGTTCTGCAGCAGTTGTGCATGGCCTTCGCGGAGGCCGCGGCGGATCACCTGCTGCACGCGCGGGTCGTTCAGCTCGCGCTGGCCGGCCGGCTCACGTGATACCAGCTTGTAGATCGCATAGCCGATGATCCGGCGACCGGCGCCTGTCCCGTTATAGACGGGCAAAATCTCAGTGATGTCTCCCTGCTTGAGCTTGTTGACGGCGTTGTAGACGTCCGGTTCGCTGCGCAGTTGGCTTTCGGGTATAAAGCCCATGTCGCCGCCATTTCCCGCGGTGTTCGGATTCTCTGAGAAGTTCATGGCCATCTCGCCGAAATCCTGGCCGGCTTCGAGGCGAGTATGCAGCGCCTCGATTTTCTTTTTTGCGTCGGCGTCGCCGGAGGCCTTGTTGTTTTGCAGATTGCCGGTTTGCTGCCCCGTCCCGGTGGTGACCGCAATCTGCGCCAAATGGTACTGCGGCTCTATCAGGTTAAACTCCGCTTTGTGCGCCGCATAGTAGCTGGTGATCTCGGCGTCGGTAATGTTGATCTTCGACTCGATCTCCTTATTGAGCAGCTTGGTCTTGGTCAACGATCGACGCAGATCGCGCTTGAGGTCGTCCGCGGTCAGGTTGCGCGCCTGGAGTTGCTTGTCCCACTCCTCCTGCGTGTAGGGCGCCTTCATCTCGGTCAGCTTGGCGTTGACGTCCTCGTCGCTGGCAGTAAGGTTGAGCTTAGTGGCGCGCTGCCAGAGAATCTCGTCGTCAATCATCTTGCTGAGGATCTGGAGGCGGACAATGTCGGCCTGCTCGGGCGAGGGCTTCTGGGGATTGTCGCCCAGGTTGGCCTTGTAATACTTCTCCAGCTCCGAGCGCATAATATCCTTGCCGTTCACGGTCGCCATCACGTCCGGAGAAGGCGAGCGGTGACACCCGCCCACTGTTGCAACCAGGGTTACCCCGCAAAGAATGAGGACAGTCAAACGGAAAGACGTGCGGCAAAAAGCTTTGATTTGCAACCTGGTATCTCCTGGAGGATGCAAAGCTCCCCCGCAATCAAGAATAAACCCCAAGGCTTGTGCGGCGATACGCAATTTCACAGGCACATAAGCCAATTGCTGCTCCTGCCGCCTTCTGAGCGGCAGAAACAAAAATGCGAGAGTCGACCGGCTACCTGGCGGTCCCCGCGGGCTGGAGCGGCGCGGCCGGCGGCTGTTCTCCGGCGGCGCGCAGGGCGCGGTCAATCACTGTCCACACCTGGCTCTGAGGCAGGGCGCCGCCAATGCGTTCACCCTCTACAAAAATCGCGGGCGTTCCCTCCACTCCCAGCGCCTCGCCTTCCTTCATTGAGGCGCGCACCCTGGTTTCGTCCTGAGCAGCAAGGCAGGCGTCCAGCTTGACGGAGTCGAGTTTGCCCAGCTCAGCCTCCTGGCGGGCGATGCGGTTCAGCGCGTCAAAGCTCTTGGCAAGGCTTCCATTGTCGCCGTTAACCTCCTGCCCGTGGGAGTGAAGGTAATCCACATAATTCCAGTAGACCTCGCCGCTCTGCGCGGCCAGGCAATTGGCATTTACGGCGGCGTGCATAGCCCATGGGTGCATTTCCGGGGGCAAAGGGTAGTCCTTGTAGATAAAGCGCACCTGGTCCTTGTAGCGATCCAGTGTGGCTGGAAAGAGAGTGTGGTGCATCTGGGCGCAGTAGCCGCACTCAAGGTCGTCGAAACTGATGACCGTGACCTTGGCGGCGGGGTTGCCGCGGATAGGGCGCCCGGCCACGTCGATCGAAAAGAGCGGGTCGTTGGCCAGGTCGAATTTGTCCAGCCGGGCCAGTGTCTTGCCATCGGTCGAGATCAGAAAGTCAACCACCGTTTTTTTGGAGCCTTGCGAGAGCGTGACGGGCAGCGCGTCGTATCCGGAAAGCTGGCTTGGGGTGCGCGCACCAAGAACCACATCGACATCGGGCGGCACGTTGTATTGGGAGCGGACCATAACTTCAATGCGGCGGTTCATCGCCAGGTTCTGGGCGGCCTCCGCGGCGGGTTGGGCTTTGCAACCCACGGCCAGGCCAAGTGCAAGCAGGCCAGTCAAAAAGTGAATGCGTGACAAGGGCAGTTCCTCTCTGAAAAGGATACCGCAGCAGAGCGGGTGCAGGGTTGGCTGGAGCGGTTCTAATAGGCTGGCGGTAGGGTGGGGTCGCGGAAAGCTGTGTTGGAGCGGCGAATGTCGCCCAGAGAGCCGAAGTTGGCCAAGGTAAAGCTATAAAGGTATTGCGTTTCGTTACGGATCGTACCGAGATCGAAGCGCCGGTAACCCACGGTAAGGCCGCAGCAATTCCAGTTATAGACGGCCTGCGCGCTGGCGTATTGCAACTCGCCGTGGGTAAAGTCATAGCCGCCGTTGGCGGCTAGGTTAAATCCCTTGCCGCTCTGCTTGCCGACGGAAAAGAACGGTTGCACCTGCTGGCTCTTGATGGTAGTGGCGGCGGTGCCGTTCTCGTCGACGGCGTTGAGCATGGCGTGGCCTACGCCGACGGTAGTGCGGCCCCAACTGTAGCCCGCGTACATGTTGTCGGCGCCGAATAGTCCGGCCTTGGGGTCGTAGTCCAGGTCCCATTGGATGCGCAGGTTGTCGATGGCCTCAAAGCGCAGGCGCGAGGTCACAGGCGATAAGTTGCGCGGCCCGGTGAGGAACGCGGCCCCACTCAGGTCCAGCGTGGCGTCGAAGACATTGCGGCGGTCGGAAATCAGCGCCCCGCCGAAGCTGGAATCGATGTAGAACTTCTGCGCGACCTGCCAACTGGCCCACTCGCGGGGCTGCGTCTGCTGACAGTCTTTTGAAGCAGTCTTGTCGTCCGTCGAAGCACAGGACTGGCCGCCGGCGGGACGCAGATAAAAGCGCTGGGTGAGGGAGTAGCCAACTTCGTTGGTATTGGTGGCGATGTCCGTCGTGTCCATCAGCAGCACTCTTTGCGCCTGTGAGCCGATGCCGCCCACGTATCGGTAGGTGATCTCCGGTTCGATCACATGGCGCATCTCGCGGTTCCAGCGGATGAGCGCAAAGTCGCGTTCCATAGCCGGCGGCCGCAGATCCACCGAGGCTTCAAAATCGGTCCGGTTCAGCGCATCGTGGCTGATGGTTGGAACACCGCCGTTGGTGCCGAGCAGGTCAGGTGTCTGGCTGATGGTATATGCAGTCTCACGCAGCGCTCCTTCGGCCATCACGTTCCAGCCGCCAGCCGCCAGCGGCAGGGCGAGGTGAGGATAGAAATCGACGCGGCCGGCGTTGCGCGCATGGAAGCTGGCCCCGATGGTGGTGCTTCCGGGCGTGGTTGGCTCTCCGGGATCGGAGCGGGTCAGATAGCTGAGCGACGATCCCATCCCCCAATAAAGCGGCGAGGCGTTCAGCGGCCGGTCCAGCACATCGAAGCGCAGGCTCGGCAGGTGAAGAATCCTCGCCTGATTGGCGTTGATCGAGGCCGTATCGGTCACCGTGGTTCCCGAGGTGCCGGCGAAGGTCTGGAACCGGTCCAGCGAGACGGAGGGAACAAATCCGCGATGAGCATTGGTGAGCGACATGTCACTCTTTACCTCGGAACTGACCGCCTGCCAGTAGTCGTCGTTGAAGACCAGCCGGTAGACGTAGCTGGAGAGGTATTCGATGTTGCCCGCCAGGTGCGTTGAAGAACTGAGATCCTTGCGGCCCAGCGCGCTGATGTCCACTCCGCCTTCGTTGGTAAGCACCAGGCTCGCCGGGTCCGTCGCGCTGGGCAGCTCAACCCCGCGATCCAGCAGGGCATTCCAGCGCGCGGTCAGGTGGTCCAGTCCGGAACCTTTATAGCGGAAGTCGCCGTTGGGCGCCCAGCCGCGCTTGCTGTAGTACTCCGTGCCAACAGTCATATCCATGCTGCGATTGATTACCCAGTAGAATTGCTCGCCAAACGTGTAGCCCCTGATTGACGATCCCGTGCTGATGACAGGGATAAGAAATCCGCTCTCGCGGCCTGTCTCGTCCACCGGATGGCGAAGGTATGGCAGGTAAAAAATGGGCACGTTGAGAAATTTGAAGAGGGCATTGGCCGTCGAGGCCTTGCCGTCCTGCACCTTGATCGAGCGGGAGATGATCTGCCAGTCCGGCTTAGGCAAGCGGCAGTTGGTCATCGTGCCGTCAATGATCTGGTAGTTGCCCTCGCCGGTCTCCAGCACCACCCTCCCGGCAAAAAAGAATGGCGTGGTGGTGGAATAAACCGACGTGCGGCCTAGCGTGCGCACACCCTGCGAACCATGCACGCTGAAATAGCGCGCGGTGTGCATATTCAGCCGCATATCCCCATAATCGGCGTAGAGGAGCACATCATTGGGTCCGCCAGCCACTTGCAGGTGGCCGTCCGCGTCCAACTCCGTGGTGGATTGGTCATAGACAACCTTGTCGGCATGCAGAATGTAGTCGCGATAGTGGACCACCACCCCGCCGGTCAGGGTCCAGGTGTTTCCCACGCGAGTCTGTCTCTCGGCCTCCCATTCCACCGGCACGCCGCTTGGCGGTATTGGCTCCGGTTGGGCTATGGGCAGAATCTCCTGGCCGGGGTCGTCCGGGAGGGAGGGTGAAAGCTCAGCGCCCGCGCCGCTTTGGCCGGAGCCATTCGTTGCGGTCGTGCCCGCTCGATTAGCGTCCTGGGTCGCGGGGAGTGCCGCATTGGTCAACGCCTGTCCCCGAAGTATCAGGTGACAGACGGTCAGCATCGTGATAAATACTAAGGTGCGAGGGCGCATTCCGGGACCTAGGTCAGCATAGCAAAACAGGCTGCCCTGGTATCGGGCACGCGTCGCGCAGCTCTGGCATCAGGCAAGAAATTCGGATGGTTTCCACCGCGCTCGGATCCCGCGATCCGGACCATGCCTGTGTTTTTCTCCGCGCAACCTCCCTTCAATCTTGAAATCAACGTCCCCAAGCTCGCTTATAGCGGGTTTCCAGGACATGAACTGCCGGTCCGAACGCTGTAAATCGGCCGGCTGGCGACTCGGAAGGGATTACGAACGCTTTGAGTACATCTTTAAGACAGCCCAACTCCGCAATTCCCTGGAAACAGGAAGTGAGCCGGCGCATCGCCGCGTACCAGAGCCGCGACTTGTCCGCGCCGAAGCCAGCCGTGCCCACACAAAGGCGGCTGGCGGCCGGCAGCCGCTGTGCCCAGGTAGTCGCTCGCGTGGCCGCTCGCTATGCCCAGACCCCCAGCTACAGCCAGATGCGGGTAGCCGAGGCCCGGACAGGCCAGCCTAGCATTCTTGCCGCGTCGTCAGGCCTTCAAAACGCCTCTGCCGAACCGCGGCTGTGGGAGCCTGAACTTCCGCAGGCAGTAGCGCATGTTCAGCCTCCTGTGCGTCGCTGGGCACCCACCATCGTGCCGGCTCGTCCTGCCGTGCCTTCCTCGATCAAGGCCTGGGAAAGCGAATATTCTCGCCTCGATTGGGAGCCGGATTTTATATCGCGCCCCTCCGACCCGGCACCGGCCCACAAACCAAGGCCGGCGGACGGCTTTGCATCTCTGGCCGAAGATAATTGGGAGCAGCCGGAGGTGTCCGAAGAGCCATTGAGCGTTGATGCAATTGAGCCTGTCGAGCCGGATCAGCCCATCCACGCTAACCTCATCGAGTTTCCCCGCGAACTGGTAGCTACTCGCAAGAGGCGTCCCCAGCGGGCCGAAGGGCCGTTTGCGGCCCGGAGGCAGCTGAACATCTTTGAGGTGGACCCTGTAGCGCCCCCCATTCAACCGGCGGCGGCTGGCGTCACGCCCGCCTGGCCGAGCCCGGAGTGGTCGAGCATTGAGTTGGACGCCCTGCCCATGGATGAATCGGAGTTTGATGACGCGCCTGCTTCACGGATGGTTCTGCAACTGGCTCCCACTGGACGCAGGCTGACGGCGGCCCTGGTGGATGGCGCTCTTATCGGCGGCGCAATCGTAGGGGCGGCAATGGTGGCTGCGGCCAATATCGCCCATCCGCTCCCGGCAAGAATCGCGGAAATCAGCGTGGTCTCCGCGCTCCTTCTTGCCGGCGTGCTCTACCAGGCGCTCTTCCTCGCGCTGGCTGAGGCCACGCCGGGGATGAAGTGCGCCGGCCTCAGCCTATGCACCTTCGACGGCCAAAGCCCCACCTGCGCACAATCGCGACAGCGGCTGGGTGCGCTGCTCCTGTCGGTGCTCCCGCTGGGGCTGGGCGTTGCCTGGGCTCTCTTTGACGACGACCACCTGTGCTGGCACGACCGCCTGTCGAAGACTTACCTGCGGAAGGGCTAAGAACCGGAATGGTTGGCATCGAATCAATGTTCTGGATATTCCCAACCCAGGGAGCAAAAGAAAAAGGCGCGTTTCGCGCCCTTTTCACATTGAGAAACAATAAAGACAAACAGACTAACCGTGCAAAACCAGGCCGGCCGGCCTGTTCTTACGGAACAAGGCGAATGCCAAACCGAGAAGCCCTGTGCCGATGAGGAGGAGGCTGCTGGGCTCAGGAACGGCGCTGGGGACGGTAGCGTCGACCGTGAAGGAAGTGGTCCCTGTGGTTGTACTGGTGAGGCTGAAGGTGGCCGCCGTGTTGTCATAACCGGTTTCGGAGAGCTCGCCGGTACCAGAGAGATTCAAGAACGGAGTGCCAGCCAATGAGCCATTAAAATCGACCATTATGCTATCGATTGTGAATGTGGAAAGGCCGGACCCGACATTGAACAACACCACTCCATTGGCTGCACTGGCAGGGTCGAAGGTGAAGCTGGTCAATTGCGCCGTGTCACCCAGGAGACTGGTTAATGTCCCGGTGGCCTGATGGACTTCTCCGGTCCCAATGAACGTGATCCCTGTCGCGCTCCATGTGTCGGAACTGTTGAGAGCTTCCCCAATGGCGATTGAGCCCGAAATGGAATTGGCCAATGCCGCAGGGGTAATTGCAAGGGCCGCTGCCATTGCGAGTAGGGCGAATGCAAACTTCTTCATGCTACCTCCATGGATCGCCCTTGCGGGCAGTTGTACGCTTTCCTTCTTCGCATCATGCTTGGGGGAGGGAACGCAAGAAGCGGGAAAATTAGCGTGAGAAGAATTTCTCGTTTTTTCGTGCTTACCCCGCCGAGGAAATCGATTTGGCCTCTGCGGGGAGAGGACTTCAGCACCTTTGAACGAGATTATCTGCAGTCCTCTGCCCGGTCTGGTCAAAACCGCACAAGAGGATTTTTTTGCTTCAGTTTTCTCGGAATTGTGATGGTACCGCGATTTATATCAGCCTGCCGCTTTCATCTTCATGCTTGACCTGCCTAATCTATGGCGAAGACCAACCCCATACACCTTTCGATGTGCCTTCAATACCTTCAAGGGGATCCTGAGGGCGGGTATACAGCTATAGGAAGCCTCTGAATAGGTCGCGGCTTTGAAATGGCGATAGGCACAGCTTTGGAATGGTCAATTTTGAACAGTCGTGAGCTCCTGGCAGAAATACCGTCGTATAACGACAATGAATCAATCGTCATGAAGACTTCGAAATAAGAAAGAGCAGTCATGAAAACTGTAAATGTTGTTGCAATCAGTATCGTCATGGCAGCTCTTGCTGGCTGCGGGAGCGGTGGAGGCGGTGGTTCGACCTCAAATCCACCGCCTACCCCGACCGTGACCCTTACAGTCAGTCCGACAAGCATCACAAGCGGTTCGTCCGCGACCTTGTCATGGACAACGACGAACGCGACGTCTGTAAGTATCAACAACGGCGTTGGTGCCGTCACTCCGGTTGCATCCGGAAGCGTCACCATAACGCCGTCCGCAACGACGACCTACACGGCGACCGCAACCGGAAGCAACGGCTCAGCCACGGCCACGGCAACCGTAACGGTTACCGCAGCGGCCGTTACGGTCACCATCTCTCCTTCGTCCGTTTCTGTGCCGTCGGCAGGAACCGAGCAGTTCATCGCGACCGTCTTGAACACGACGAATACGGCTGTCACTTGGTCGGCATCCGCCGGCAGCATCTCCACCACGGGACTTCTCTCCCTTGCGGGGGTTGCTGAAGGAACTAATCTCACAGTCACCGCAACGAGCGTTGCGGACACAACCAAGTACGCAAGCGCAAGCGTCACCGTGACACAGCGGGTGATCACGATCTCGTTTGTCGCCCTGGATCCGAATGGCCTCCTGTCGCCGGATTTCATTCCTCCCGGTGGCGTAGGCGGAGCATCGGCATATCCCATACAAGTCGCAACTAGCGGGGCGCAGGTCGGCGACATCTTGACGATAGCGGATTTCTCCGGATCGGGAACAGCAACGATTGATGCTACAAACATCACGGCGGGCTACGTTGGCACCGGGGTTCTTTTCTGTCCTTCAGGCGGCATCGCATGCACAGCCAACGGCGGGCTCGTAACGGCCTATGATCCCCACTTCGTCAAAATACAGGTCGCGAGCGCCGACGGGACCATTCTATCCAACGTGTTGTGGAAACCGCTCACCACGGACCAACCCACTCTTGCCATCAGCAAGGATGGCACGACGGCCTACTTCGCTCCCGGTTTCCCTTTCCTCGTTCAAGAGTATTTACTTGCCGACGGAACAAATACCAGCGGAACAAGTAATGGAACCATATTGGGAAACGATGACTATGCCATTGCGGTCGACAATCAGACCGGCGATGTCCTTACGGAAGTGAGCGGGACCGAGATCCAGAACTCCGGATCCAATAACACGCTCTCGAGCACTAATACGCTTCTTGCAATTGCCGCATTGAACGGTTACGGGTATGTCACGGAGCCAAATGCGGGAATCATCGGACAGATCAATAATCTTTCGCAGATGGCAATCACCAGTACCGTTGCCGCCGGGAGCTTTCCGTGGGCAATCGATGCGGCGACCGTAAATAGCACGGACCTTGTCGCGGCTTACTCGGAACAGGACACCACGATCAGGATCTTCAACAATAGCCTGACCCCGATCTCTTCCTTGACGCTTACCGGCGTCGCGAAGGGAAGCGCTCAAGGCAACGCCGGCGGCTGGCCGCTCCGGTTCTTCCAGTCGGGAACGGTCGCCCTGCTCTCGAGTTATGACAAGCTCCTGGTCACGGCAACCCTCGATTCGACTCAGACCCTTCACCTTGCCCAGCAGGCGCCCCTCACGGGCAACCCCATCGGCATCGCGAAAGACGAGACGCATCAGAAAGTCGTCGTCTGGTACGCCGATACGGCAACCGGTATGACGACGATGCAGGCGTTCGATCTTGCGACGCTTACTGGAACGAACATCGCTTCCGCAAGCACACTGCCGCTCGGCTTTCTTGCTTCCGATGTGGTCGTCTCAAGCGACGGGACCAAGCTCTACGTCGGAGGCATCAATTTCACCAACGGCAATCCGGCGTTCTACATCCTCAACAATCAGTAACCTATCCTTCTGTTTCCAGCCGTTCCTCGGCAGAAATGCAGAAGCAACATCCTGAAGCGCGTTGTCATAACCGGTTTCGGTGATCAGGCCGGTAGGGGAGGCGGCAGCACTGTGGGCCCAGTGACAAGATTCCATCGCGGGAGCCCACAGATCTGGGAACGGCTGCCGCCGACTGTTAAAAATCTACGAGTGCGCAGTTCGCAGTGCAGGTTGCCCAGCGGGGTGATTCTTGCCGGTGTATTTTCCACCGGCCTGATCGTCGCTCTCCAGGCGGAACCGGCGAATCATCCCGTCCAGGTCGCCGGCCAGTTTGGCCAGGTTCTTGAGGGCTTCCACTGCTTCTTCTGCGCCTTGCGCATTCTCTACTGACAACTGTGAGATCTGCCCTACGGACTCTGAGATTTCGCCCGAGGCTGCGTTCTGTTGGGTCGCGGCGGTGGCGATCAGGTTAATCTGGTGCTCCACCTGTTGCGACGATTTGATAATGGCCTCCAGGCTCTTGCGAGCGTGGGCCGTTTCTTCCATGCCGGTTTCCACCGCTGCGCGGCTGTCCTGCATCACCTGAAGAGTCTCTCGCGTCTCCTCCTGGATGCTGCGGATGGTGCCGGCAATCTCTTCAGTGGCGCCCTTGGTGCGTTCGGCCAGGCGGCGAACCTCGCCGGCGACAACCGCGAATCCGCGCCCATGCTCTCCGGCCCTGGCTGCCTCAATGGCCGCGTTCAGGGCCAGCAGATTGGTCTGCTCGCTGATCTCCTGAATAACGCTCACCACCTTGCCGATCTCCTCGGAGCGGTGGGCCAGCGAGGTCATCTTCTCCGAGACGGTGCTGGTGGCCGCGGCAATCTTCTCCATGGTCACGGCCGCGGCCTGCATTACCGCACCGCCCTGATTGGCTGTTTCGGCTGAGACGCGGCTGGCGCTGGCCGCGTTTTCCGCGTTGTGGCTGATCTCGCCGATGGTCGCTGTCATCTCCTGCGTCGCCGCCGCAATCTGGTTGGTCTTGCTGGATTGGGCATTGGCGTTGCCCGCGCTCTGCACCGAGCGGGCGCTCATTTCGGTGGTAGCTGCTGACAGTGTCTCGGCGCCATGGGCCACAGACTGCAAGACGCCGCGCATCGAGGCCACGCTGGTATTCAAAGCGGTCGCAAGCCGGCCAAGCTCATCTCTGCCCGTCTCGTCCACGCTCACCGTCAAGTCCTTCTCCGCCACCCGCTCCAGCGCGGCTGTCGCCGCTTGCAGCGAGGGGGCAATCAGCCGCGTGAGACTGAAGCCGGTCAGCCCGCAAAGCAGCACAATCAGCAGCGTGGCTCCCGTGCTCACCCAAGTGGCGCGATTGCTGGCAATGGTCGCGCCCTGAGACGCATCCGTGCCTAACTTGGCGTGAATCTGAAAGCCGGTGTCCGCCGCCTTCAGAGCATTTTCCAGAGACGCATCCATGGCTTCTGACGCGAGAATATCCAGCGCATCTCCCGCGTTGCCGGCATTCAGCAGGCTGACGCCTCTGTCGCTGGCGTCCTGATATTGTTTGATGGCCGCCACAAACTTCTGATATTGAGGGACCTCTTCGGGAATGAGCAGAGGCTCCATCGCTTTCAAGGCGCTTTGGTAACCGGCCTGAGCCTTCTGGCGCTTGGCGTTGTGGTCTGCCGAACATGCCGGCGTCAGGCACAGCATCAACTCCAGATCCTCCCGCCGTTCGGCATTGACTTCATTGCGGATGTCGCCGATTTCAATCAGGGAGGGAAAATGGTTTCCGCTGACAACCTCGCTCTTGGTGGCAATTCCCCGGAAAGTGATGAATGTGTAAGCGCCCAGCACGATGCACAGACCGCACACAATGCCGAAGGCGTAAACGAACTTGCGGGAGACAGGGAGATTTTTCAGCCAGGACATGCCGGTAACCCTTTCAAATGCGACTCAGGGTTTTTATCGGCGCAAGCCGGCCGGACTTGAGTACTTTCGTTCAGAGGGAAGGTCGGAAGCCCGTTTGTCACGGGCCTTGGCGCATCTGGGTCTGGGCGCCGCATTGACTGCCTCGCGCTTGCGCCGTAGGCTCATATCATGGAATTCAAGGTTAGCGAACTGGAACGGGAGCCTATCGACTTCGACCTGGAACTGGCTCCGGGCGAGGTCGATTTCACCCAAGAGGCCGAGCAGCGCGGGCCGCTGGCTGCCTCGGGCCACGCCGAGGTGCTGCACGAGCACCGGGGCCCCAGGGACATCGTGGCCGACATCCGGCTCAAGGGCAGTTTTTCCGGCAACTTCCAGGTTCCCTGCGCACGTTGCGTCGAGCCGGTCGAGATTCCCCTGGCTGCCGATTTCGACCTGATCTTCCGCCCCGTCGCCGCGGATTCGGAAGCCACCGAACGCTCCATTACTGCGCCGGAGACCGAAATCGGTTATTATCAAGAAGACAGCCTTGCGCTTGAGGATGTGCTGCGTGAGCAGGTACTTTTGTCCCTGCCCGTCAGGACGCTGTGCAAGCCGGACTGCAAAGGACTTTGCCCGCGCTGCGGTGAAAACCGCAACAGCCAGGCCTGCAACTGCGATGAGGGTCCGAGCGACCCCCGCTGGCAAGCGCTGGCTGGCCTCCGTGGCCGGATCGAGTCCAAGGAAATCAGCCCCCAGCGAACATCTGGATAACATCTGGATAATTTGAGGGTGCCAAGGCACGTGCCGCAAGGCAATCAAGCCCCCGTATGGCCTGGAACTGGCCGGGAACGACGGGGACGGCTTGAAGCGGGCCCAGAAACGAAAGGATTTATTGCCATGCCTAATCCGAAAAGGCGCCACTCCACGCGCCGCACCGCACTTCGCCGCTCTCACGACTTTCTCACCGCCGTGGGCGTCTCCGAGTGCCCGGCCTGCCACGAAAAGAAGCTGCCCCATCGCGCCTGTCCCAAGTGCGGCGAGTACAAGGGCCGCGCCGTGATCGTTGTCAAGGAAGCAGAAAAGTAGCTTTCCGCGCCCATGCTCATCGATATTGCGCTTGACGCCGTAGGCACCGACAAAGCTCCCGAGGCGGAGATTCGCGGGGCCATCCTCGCCTGCAAGGCTCTGCCCGTGCGGGTCCACCTCGTTGGGCCTGAGGCGGAGCTGCACGACCTTCTCGACGAATACCTGGAAAACGAAGACCTGCCCATCGTCATCCACCATGCATCGGAACGCATCGGCATGGAGGAGAAGGCGGCGCACGCGGTCCGCACCAAGAAGGATAGCTCCATTCGCATGGGGCTCAAATTGGTGCGCGAGGGCAAGGCAGCCGGTTTTGTCACGGCCGGCAACACTGGCGCGGCCATGGCCACGGCCAAGATGGTGCTGGGCGCTCTGCCCGGCGTGGATCGTCCTGCGCTGGCGACCCCCATGCCCAGCTCCACTGGCAACCCATGCGTCCTGCTCGATGTCGGCGCCAACGTGGATTGCAAGGCGCACAACCTTGCGCAATTTGCCGTGATGGGCGAAATTTATGCCCGCAGCGTGCTCAAGATTGACTCGCCGCGCGTTGGCCTGCTCTCCATCGGCGAAGAAGAAAGCAAGGGCAACGACCTCACCCGCGAGGCTTTTCCTCTGCTCAAGGCTCTGCCCATCCGCTTCATCGGCAACGTTGAGGGCCGCGACATTTTCTCGGGCCAGGCGGACGTGATTGTCTGCGACGGATTTGTGGGCAACGTGGCGCTCAAGACCAGCGAGGGCGTAGGCCGCTTTGTGCGCGATGTGCTGCGCGAGTCGCTGAAACGCACCGTCACCGCCCAGGTAGGCGCGCTGCTCTCTCGCCGCGCCTTCAACGAATTCCGCCACCGCTTGGATTACAGAGAGTATGGCGGCGCGCCGCTGCTGGGGGTGCGCGGAGTCTGCATCATCGGTCACGGCTCCTCCAACGACCGCGCCATCTACAACGGCATTCGCGTGGCCTACGAGTCTGCCAAGGCGGGCACCATTCAGCGCATCGAAGCCGAGTTTGCCATTCGCCCCGAGCGTGCGAGCCATGCGGTCAGCCCCACGGCCAGTCAAAGCGCTCCCGCCGATCAGGCCGCCGGCCCTGACGCGACCATCCAGTAAAACCTCATGCCCGACGATTCCAGACCGTTTCCCGCATTAGACCCCACCGTGCTGGCCCAACTGGCATGTCCGGCCTGCCTCGGCGCACTGCGCCTGGAAGATGTACGGCTCGTGTGTTCTGCCTGTGGCCGCGCCTACCCGATTGTGGATGGGATTCCGGCGCTGATTGCCGGGAGAGCAGAGAATCCGCAGAGTTAGTTTTGGCGGCTATTCGTTGGAATCCGCTACCGCCGCTGATAAAAAGGCAGCACGATCAGCAGGGCAAACCCGATGGCCGCAGCAAGGGCCAGCGCAACTAATCCATAGAGCAGAATTAGGTTTGGGCCTTGGGCGGGCTTGTTCTCTGGAGGAGCTTCGGGCGGCTCGGCACCGGCAGTCGGGCGCTCGGCGTCACTCATCCCGCAGCGCCTCGACCGGGTCTAGTTGAGCGGCGCGTGTAGCCGGTACGGTGCCGAAGAAGACACCCACCGAAGTGGCCGCGGCCAGGGCTATGGCCACCGACCAGCCGGAGATGGGCAGATTATAGTTGGTGAAGACGCGGACCGACAGCGGCAAAGCCAGCCCTACAATAGTGCCGACGATGCCGCCGATCAGCGAAATGATAACCGCCTCGGCCAGGAACTGGTACTTGATCTCGCGGTAAGTGGCGCCCAGCGCCTTGCGAATGCCGATCTCGCGCGTGCGGGCGCGCACATTGGCCAGCATGATGTTCATGATGCCCACACCGCCCACCATCAGCGTGACAGCGGAAACCAGAAACAGCACCGCGGTCAGGATGTCGGCTACCTTGGCGGCCGTCGTCAAAACTTCCTTGAGGGTCTGCGTCGTATAAGCCGAGCCGGGCCGGTGGCGCGCCTGGACGATGCGCTTGATCTCGCTGGCGGCTTCGGTCACCTCGTCCATGCTGCGCATCGAAAAATAAATCTGCTTCACATTTTCGGTCCCGGTAAAGTAGCGGGCCACCGAATAGGGAATCAGAATCGTCTGATCCTGGATCTCCGACATGCCCATGTCGTCCACGCTTTGCCTGAAAACGCCGATCACCGTAAAGGGAATGCCGCTGATCTCAAAGCTCTGGCCAACGGCCGCATCCGAGCTGCCAAACCGGTCATGCGCAAACTTCTCGCTGATCACGGCGCACTTGAGGTGGGCTATATCGTCGGTATCGTCCAGAAAGCGGCCCTCGGGCGTGATCAGGTTGCGAATGTTCATATACTGCGGGCTTACGCCCAGCACCAGCGTATCCTTCACCACGCCCCTGCCATAGCTGATGGGGGTGTGCATTTCCATCACCGGCGAAGAGTACATCACGCTGGGCACCTGCGCCAGCACGGCTTTCTCGTCATCGCGCGTCAGGTAGTCGTTGAAGACAGTCCGCTCCTCGCCCATTGCCCCGCCGCCGCTGTATTCCAGCTCCACAGAGTTGGTCTCCAGCTTCTGCAGTTCCTGAAGGATGAATTGCTTGCCGGTCAGACCGATGGTCACCACCAGAATCACCGAAGCGGTGCCGATGACCATGCCCAGCGCGGTCAACGCGAAGCGGACCTTGCTGGAGCGGAAGCTGTCCACGGCCAGCTTGAGAATCTCGCTGAGCAACATGGTGCGGCGGGCGCTCAAGAGCGTCTCTTCAAAAGTGTGATGGCGGACTTGTTCGGTCGTGTTCATCGGTTCCTTTACAGCTTACAGCCAGCAGCCGGGTGCCCACCCTCGCCTGTCATCCTGAGCAAAGCGCACCGGGGCCCCCGGCGACAGGCAGGGCTCCCGGCAAGCGGTCTTTGCTTGCTGGGATGCTCAAGTCTTCGTCGCTGGGGTGGAGAGCGGAGTCGAAGGACCTGCATTTTGCCAGGGTAGGATGCACTGCAAGCTCCCTCAAAAAAACAACCCCGGCCAGAGCCGGGGTTGTTTGTGAACGAGATACGGAACGGCTTATGCCTTGGCCACAACGCGGCCCACTTCTTTCAGGCGGGCAGCCTTGCCGCGCAGGTCACGGAGGTAGAATAGCTTGGCGCGGCGCACCTTGTAGCTGCGAATCTTCTCGATCTTCTCGATGACTTTGGAGTTGAACGGGAAGATGCGCTCCACGCCCTGGCCAAAGCTCATCTTGCGCACGGTAAATGTGCCCTGGGGGCCTTTGTTGATGGCGATGACCAGGCCTTCAAAGGCCTGCAAGCGTTCCTTATCGCCTTCCTTGATCTTCACTTGGACGCGAATCTGGTCGCCGGGAACAAACTCCGGGAGGTCGGTACGCTTGAGCTTGTCGGCCAAGCGCTGCATTACGGGATGAATGGACATTGGGTTTTCCTGCTTTTGGACTCAGAACTTTCAGTTTACTACAAAAGAGAGGGTTTGCGCCTGCACGAAGCCCTATAGTCTCTCAAGGCAATGCATTTATGGCAGGTTACCTAAATTTACAGGCCAATCGGCCACGGAGGAATGCATTATAGTTTCCCGTATGGATGAGAAACGCGAACTGCTCCGCCACACGCTGGCTACCGTTGCCTACCGAGCCGCACGCGCCCTCGAAGGCGCACCCGATCACTTTGCAGGATTTGACGGCGCCGGCCGCCTCCCCGGACAGATTCTGGCCCACATGGGCGACCTTTTTGACTGGGCGCTGAGCGCGGCCATCGGGCAAGATCGCTGGCAAGCCACCCAGCCGCGCGCATGGGCCGAGGAACAGCGCCGCTTCTTTCAGTCGCTGCAAACCCTGGACGCTTTCCTCGCCTCCGATGCGCCGCTCCACGCCTCGGCCGAGCAGCTTTTCCAGGGCCCAGTGGCCGATGCGCTCACCCATGTGGGCCAGTTGGCCATGCTGCGCCGCCTCTCCGGCAGCCCCACCCGCGGCGAGAATTTTTTCGTAGCCGACATCAAGGCCGGCCAGGCCGGAGCCGATCAGCCCGCGCCCGTCCGGCCGTTCAAAGCCCGCTAACGGACGTGTCCACTTCTACCAAGAATGCGGGTACCCCACCCTCGCTGCGTTCTTATTTTTGCGGCTAGGGTGGGAAGTAAACCAACATCTTCACGAGCTTCTACTGGAACGCCAGCGGCTTCCATGCGCCATCCTGCTTCAACGCCAGTTGAAGCGGCCGGGGCGGACCCTTGGGCGGCACCGTCACTTCAATCCATAGCTCTTGGCTCTGCCTGAGCGGGGTCGGGTCAGCGGCGTGCTCGGCGATGTAAAAGTCCACCGGCTCGTCGATGTACAAGTCATTGCAGGACGATCCCGAGAGCGCAGTCACATTGACTCCCTTCGAGCGCAAATCAGCCTCCGGAATCCGTATGGCCAGCAGTTTGTTCTTTTCCACCTTGAGATTGGCGCGGAAGGTAATGGGAAAATGATCATCGTTGACGGTGTACCCGGTCGGCTTCGTCGTGCCGTCGGCGTTGCGCGGAAAGGTTGCGCGCAGCGCGGAGGGCAGCGTGCTCTGGCAGCCGTCAACGGTGAGCCGCAAGCTCAGGTAGCGGCCACGCATCACCATATTCGGGTCGTAGGCCGCCGCCCGCGTCCAGGCCCGAGGGCAGCTCGAGCGCTGATAGAAGTATTTGGCCGCTATCGACGAAACCAGAGCCAACTGAATTGCCAGCAATACGATGGAGGATTTTGCCAATTTCATTTCGCCTCCTGAGAATTCGTGGTGGAAATCTCCGATTTTCCCATCCCGGCGACGAGTCTTCGGCGCCACTTTTCAAGTGCCCATCCGCCGGCCAGAAAAAGAATGCCGAGGCCGATCAGCCCCAGCGAGCGGTCTAGTTTGTCCATGATGTCGCTGAAGTAGAACCAGCTCACGGCGATGGCAAAGCCCAGTATGCCAAGGTTGACCAGCGCCTGCGAGACCCGCCGCACGCCCCACCAGATGATGAAGACACAGAAGGCCGCGACCAGCGCGTGCGCAGCTAGATTAGGCTCGATAAAGGTGTATGGGTTCAAACCGCTGTCGTAGTGCTGTGTCTTGATTGTCAGGCACCACGGCAGGGCAACTGAAAAACCAATCGCCACCAGCACGGGAACCACGCTCTTCTTGAACTTGAAGACCGCAAACAGCAGCGGCAGCACGGCAAAGTCTACCCAACCCCATGTCCGAAGTCCGAGCGGCAAATAGGTCTGGCTGCCCCACGAGCGCCAGCCATCGAGAAGAACGACAACTCCCACGACAGAGGCAACCGTCCCAACAGCGAAGAGAATCCCCTGGGCAATTTTGCGTTTTGAGCCAATGAAAAACGTCAGGTAGAGAACCGCCCAGACGATAACAAACCGGCCAAGATAGACATCCTCGCCGATGTGACCCTCGGCGGCATACGAGAATTCCGAAAGAATCCACGCCGGAAAGAGCAGCAGAGCCAGCGTCTGCTGCGCCTCGTCGTGGAGCAGCGCCCAGCCGGCCAGCGCGGCCAGAGCCCACATCAGCACCGCTGCCGGCCAATGTTCTTCGATGTTGAAGATCTGCCCGACGAGCGCAATGGCCGCGCCTGTGGAGATGGTCCCCACAGCGTGCAGAGCCGTCGAAAGCCCGTGAAAACGCTCCCGCGCCCATCCTCCGCCAAGGTGGAAGACGCTCACCATCGCCAGCACCACAGCCAGCCGCGCGAAGGGGCCGATCTGGTCCCAGTGCGACGAGACAAACAGCGCCACACCGCAGGCCAGCAGAATCGCCCCAAGAATCAGCACAACGATCACCTGCCAGCGCAACCCCGTGGGTTTCTTTTGTGCATCTTCATGGGCGCGAATGCGGCCCGCCGTCTCCGCATCCAGGACGCCGGCCGTTTGCCAGCGATTTAGCAACGATTCAATGTCTGCCATAACTGTTGGCAAAAGTAGAACACACCCGAGCGGCCCGAGCGCGGAAAACTTTGCCTATATCATCAAGGAGTATGCGCTTCGAGATCGTCACCATCTTTCCCGGCTTCTTTGCCGGCATCTTCGAGAACGGGATTCTGCGCCGCGCGCTTGCCGAAGAGCTGCTGACGGTGGGAGTGCACGATCTGCGCGCATTTACTCACGACCGTCACCGCACCGTGGACGACCGCCCTTTTGGCGGCGGCGAGGGGATGGTGCTGAAGCCCGAGCCGCTCGCCGAAGCGCTGGCCTCGCTCGGCATCCCACCCAGACCCGAGCGGCAAACTGGAGACGATGCTTCCCCCCGCCCGCGCGTAATCCTGCTTTCGGCGCAAGGCCGGCCATTTACCCAGGCGTTGGCACGGGAACTGGCCACTGAAGAGCGCGTGGTGCTGGTTTGCGGCCGCTATGAGGGCGTGGACGAGCGCATCAACCAGCTCTACTGCGACATGGAGCTTTCCATCGGCGATTATGTGCTGAGCGGGGGCGAACTGGCCGCAGCGGTGGTGATAGACGCGACCATGCGCCTGCTGCCTGGCGTGCTGGGCAACGAGGCCTCAGGCGAATTTGAGAGCTTTGGCGTGGCCGACGCGGAGATTGCCGTCGCCGAAGATGGCGTCCCGCGCTCGCAGCACGGCGCCGGGGGCCTGCTGGACTATCCGCACTACACCCGCCCAGCCGATTTCAGCGGTCTACGCGTCCCTGAGACGCTACTCAATGGCGACCACGCGCAAATTCGCCGCTGGCGCCGCGAGCAGCAGTTGCGCAAGACCCTGGCCAATCGTCCGGATTTGTTAGAGGGCGCTACGCTCAGCAAGGATGACCGCAAGCTGCTGGACGCGATCCGATCGGAAGCAGAATCGCGGTGATCGGACGACAGTAGTGATAGAAATGGGCAAACTATGGAGGCCGCGGATGTTATCCTGCGAGGCAGAAAATTCTCTGCTTCGGAAAGACCGGGGTAATGTATGGATTTAGATTATGTTGTCCTGCCGGCCATCATTCTCGTGGTCGGCGTTCTTGTGATTTGGTTGAGTGTTCGCCGCATTCTCTCGCTTTCCACCAGGAGTTTCCGCACAGGTCGGAAGGTTGTCGAGCGCATTGTTCTGTCAGCCGTAGTTCTTCTCGCTGCATTCGTGGCAGGAAGCAGCGCCTATAACGCGGTAGTTCTTTACCACTTTCGCGCAACCAATCCGCCTCCTGGCGCCTTCTATTCCGTCAATGGCCACCGGATGCACATCAATTGCACAGGCGCCGGCTCGCCTACCATCGTTCTGGAATCGGGACTGGGAAATGACGCGCTCATCTGGGGAGGGGTCCAACCGGTACTTTCAAAGACAACTCGCGTCTGCTCCTATGATCGAGCCGGGTTCGGCTGGAGCGAAGCGCTGCCGGCCCCGCGCGACGCCGACCACATTGCCGGCGAGTTGCACGAGCTTCTGCTTCAGGTCAAGGTCACCGGCCCCATCGTTCTGATGGGCCATTCGATCGCCGGAATCTATATGCGCGATTATGCCTCGCGCTATCCGACGGATATTGCAGGAATCGTCTTTGTGGATGGCTCCACGCCTTTGCAGGACGAAAACCCCGCCATGAAGGCCGTCCCCAAGGGACCGCCGCAATGGGTTGGGATGCTGCTGTATAAGTCCGTACTCACAGCGGGCATTCCGCGCCTGATGGGGCAATGCTCCCGTCCCGTGCCGGGCTTTGACGCACGCACCGCAAAATTACTGAGCGAAGACTTGTGTCATGCGCAGATCAGCGCGGTGGTCGCCGAGATGGACAGCTTCAACCGCTCCGGCCAGGAGACGATTCATACCGGCCCCTACGGCGCGATTCCGATACTGATCTTTTCGCACGATCCCACGAAATCGTTGCCCAAACAGAATCCTCCTAAGTGGATGACGGATATGGAGAGCGCATGGGGTCAGATGCAGGAGAACCTCAAAAATCTTTCCACGCGCAGCCGCAGAATCATCGCCAAAGACAGCTCGCACTACATCCAGATTGATCGCGCGGACCTGATCGAGAAAGAGGTGCCGCTGTTCATCGAGCAGATCCGCGGCACGGCTCCGCAGCCTGCAAACTACGGTTCGACGATCACGAAATAGAGCGGAATTCAAGCGTCTGCGGAGATCTTGCTTTTCGGCTTATTCGCCCGCAGATCTCCCCGGCGCATTCAAATCCACCAGCCCCTCGGGCAGGGCCATTTCGACGCGCTTGGCTTTCAGATCGATGCCCCGCAAGTAGCTCTTGGCAAAGGGGATGAGTACCTCGCCTGCCGCGCCTCGCACCACCAGCAGCGCCACTGGCCCCGCCGTCCGATCCACGCTCTCGATCTCACCGACGGTTACTGGCTCGCGACCTGATTCATGTGCTTGGGCCACATCCACGAGCACGCAACCGATCAGGTCGCCGGTATAGACCTCGTCCTCGCCCAGAGCTGCCCGCTCGGCTTGCGGGACGGCGACAATAAGCCCTTTGAGCGTCTCGGCCGCCGAAATCGAGTCCACCCCAGCAAAGTGCAGCACGATGCCGCCCTTGTGCAGCCAATGAGCGACGAGTTCAACCTCGCGCGGCGCAAGAGCCGTCGCCGTGCGCACAGATGCGCCAGCCAGCAGCCACAGCCGCTTTCTGTCTGCAAATTTTTCAGGGAAATCGGTCAGAATCTGGGCGATGACTTCGCCTTTGCGGCCCTGCGGATGGCGAATCCGCGCCAGCCAGGCCCAGTCTTCAGCGTCTTTCGGCGCGGTCATCGCTGCCTCCCGAAGGGGGCCGGATGCCTCGGCAGCGGCCATCTCAGGCTTCGTCTTCTTCCAGAATGTCAAGCGTGTAGCGGTGATGCACCTTCATGCTGACAGCGCCCAGAATAGTGCGCATCGAGCGAGCGGTGCGGCCCTGCTTGCCGATCACCTTGCCCACGTCCGTCGGCGCCACGCGGAGCTTGAGGACCGTGTTTTCGTCGCGGCCAACGCTCTCCACTTCAACGGCTGACGGCTCATCCACCAGGGCCCGCGCAATTTCACGGACCAGCTCTTCCACTTCGACCATATCGTTTTGGGTCATGATCTTGCCCCTGACCGATGCGTTCAAGAATTGGCGATAACAAATTGGGGGCCCCAAACCTGAGACTCTTATCGGTGCGCGCATCTTAGCAGCACACACCCATCGCCGTCAGCAATTGTATGCGCGCCAGCTCAAAAAAGCCCGCGCGCCGTCAGGAGTGGAGCAAAAAAATCAGGCTGCTGCGGTTTCGGCGGCCGGCGCCGGGTACTTGGCCAGCAGCTTCGCGACCCTGGGCGACAACTGCGCGCCCACGCCGCGCCAATAGGTGACGCGCTCGAGCTTCAAGTCGACTGTGGCCGGGTTTGTCCGGGGGTTGTAGGTGCCGACGACCTCAATCGAACGGCCATTGCGGGCGCGGTCCTTCTCAATGACCACGATGCGGTAGTAGGGCTGCTTGCGGGCGCCAAAACGCGCCAAACGAATCATCACCACGGCGATACGGTTCCTTTCGGCTTCCAGTGCTTTGTTGCGGTTCTTGGGGGTCTTTCCGGGCCGGCACGGACGCGCCAGCCAACGAGGAGCCAGGCGAATTCACCCAGCCGCAAGACACAACACCTAAGTATCGCCGACAGAGGCCATTTGAGGCAAATTGCCTTCCTTCCGCCACCAACACCGTCCCTTGTTATGATGGGCGCAGTTGATTCCCCAGGGAGGTATTTCCCATGAATTCTCTCAACCCCTATGAAAAATATCTCGATGGCAGGCCGCTCGAAGCTATCTTGGCCTCGACCACTGAGCAGCTCAGTAAACCGATGAGAAAATTCGTGTTCTATGTCTGTGCGTTTGCCATGCTGGTGGCCGGCACTCTGAATGCACAAGATATTGCCTCAACCTGGCAGGGGACGTTCACATCGGGTGCAGAGCAGCATCGCGCTGTCCTTCAGAAAACCCAAAAAGATGGCTGCGTCTGGGAAGCGACGGCGTTTTATATCGAATTCTTCCCGGACACCATCCACATCGACTCCTTGGTTGTGAATGGTTCCACGGTGAAATTTACGATCAATGGAGGCAAGGGCGCATACGAGGGAAGGATCGTTGCGGATGGAGCTTCCATTCTAGGCACCTGGACGTATGAAGGGCACCCAGCGCTCCTTGAACTGCGGCATGCGACCAAAGAAACGGCGTGGCACGTTCCGTTTCAATATCAGTATCACTTCAAGGATGTAACCATTCTTCGCCCGTCGCCGGACGAGCCCAAAATCCCATTCTCGCCCAGGCTGGCCGTGGACTATATGGACCAAGGTGCGGTGGCGTGGACCGGCGAGCGCCAATGCGTGGCGTGTCACACCAACGGATCGTATATGGTGGTGCGTCCGCTTATGACGGCCCAACTAGGGCCGCCGAAAAAAGAGCTGCGCGATTTCTTCATTTCCACTCTCCAGGCGGAGTTAGCCACCGATCCCGAGGGCCTGCGCCCGGAACTGGATTCGACGCAAGCGGTCTACGTAGCGGCAGGGCTGGCGATTTGGGATGCTCACGTAACGCACCGCTTGTCGCCGGAGACGGCACAGGCGCTCAGCATCATGTTCAAGCTGCAGCGGGCTGACGGAGACTGGACCATCAGCGATGACAACAATCCGCCGTTTGAGTCGAATCGTTATCAGTTGGCTACGATAGCTGCCAGGGCCGTAGGCAACGCTCCGGGCTGGCTGGCCCAGCAGCGCGGCACGCCCGTTGAGGCCAAGATCAATCTGCTGGAAAACTACCTTCGTGCGGAACGCAAGCTGCAAGGCGATTACGATCGAACAGATTTGCTCTGGGCGGCAACAGAGCTTCCCGGCCTACTCGATGCTGCCAGAGAACAGCAACTGATCCAGATGATCTTCAGCCACCAAAGAGCGGATGACGGATGGTCGATCCGAACCTTTGCACTTCCTGAGGAGTGGGGAAAGGGGAATCGCGCCGAGAAGCTCAGAGCCGAACTTGAGTTTCCCGACCCTCCCAGCGACGGGCACATGACCGGCCTCGCGATCATCGCTCTGCGCAAGGCAGGGGTTCCGTCCAGCGACCCTCGCATCCAGCGTGGCATCTCCTGGCTGTTGACCAACCAGCGCGCTTCGGGAAGATGGTGGACGCGATCATTGAATCGGGATGGCTGGCAGTTCATCAGTTACAGCAGCACCGCGTACCCGCTGCTTGCCCTCTCCCTGTGTGATGCCTTGCCAACTCATCCGTAGGCTTTTTGGGCGGGTCCATCCTTCCACGTCTTCCTCCCTAACTTCCGGTTGGTCGCTGCCGTAGGCCCAGAAAAAGCCGCCGGGTCCGCGCCTGGCAAATGGAGCCCGGCGGAGATCCTCTGCCATCTGGCCGATTGCGAACTGGTCTTTGGCTTCCGCCTGCAACAGACGCTGGCCGAGGATGCTCCAACGATTCAGCCCTTCGACCAGGAAAAGTGGGCTGAAAACTATCCCGCCATTCGCGCCGACGAGGCTCTCGCGACTTTTTCAGCATTCCGCAGATGGAATCTGCTGCTTCTTGCCGCCGCACTTCCCGCCGCGGCTAACAGACCGGTCACCCACCCCGAGCGGGGACGAGTGACCTTCCAAACCATTGTCGGCACCATGGCCGGCCACGATCTCAACCACTTGGCCCAATTGCAGAAACTCGCGCCCTCCGCTGCTGGCTAGGGCGTTCGTGCGGAGAGTACAAAGTCATGTGCGCGCACAACGTCACACGTGTTCCCCCCTCGCCGAGCTTTGGTTCCGCGGCGAGGACGGCCTGACTCCATGCCCTATTTGCCGCCCTTGCCCTTCTTGCCGCCAGCCAGCTTGGCTGCCGCCTGCTGCGGCTGGTCCCCGCTATGGTGCCGCTTGTGGTGAGCTATGGCCTTCGCAATCGCTTCGGCGGAAAGCGTGCTTTGGCTGCCAAGATGCAGAACATCGTTTTCGATTGCAGTGTCGGGTTTGGTTGTTTCCATGGATCTCTCCTTTTTCAAGGGAAGAAGCTCCATCTGCAAGGCTGCCGTGCAAGGTCACAGACGAGTCCCTTCCGGCTTGGCGGAAAATCCTCAGCGGCGCAGGGATGGCGCTCTGAGGCAGGCAGGGCAGGTCCCAAGTATCCGCCTCGGCCACCCTGGAAAGAACAACCGCTGACCGGGGCCCCCAACGACAGGTCTTCGTCGTTGGGGTGGCAGCGGCAGTTCCTGCTATTCAGGATAGTCTCATTCGATACAGGCGAACAGTATGCCTTGTTTTGCTCACCAGCTACCGCTTGATTTTCTTCAGCAGCCACGCCATGTTCCGGCCCAATGTCTTCATGGTCTGAATGGCCTCAGCATCCTTCTCGACATCGCCGGGCTCGAGGCCGACGCCGATATTCCAGTACGACGAGCCGGGAACAATCATTTCGCTGATCAGAAAGAAATGGTTCAGGGCATCGAAGGCGTGAATCGCCCCGGCGCGGCGCACAGCTACGACAGCAGCGCCGACCTTGCGGCGGAAGATGCCGCCGTTGGCCTTGGAAACCAGACAGGCGCGGTCCATCAGTGCTTTGATTTCTGGCGAGATGTCGGCCACATAGGTCGGCGAGCCGAGCAGAATGCCGTCCGCCTGCTCCATCTTTTCAATCAGGGCATTGCCCATATCACCGGTTTGCGAGCATCTGCGATTCTTGTTCGCGGAACACTTCCGGCAGGCAAGGCAGCCGTGAATCTTCGCCCCGCTCAGTTCAATGAGTTCTGTTTCGATCTCTTCGTTTTCAAGTTCCTTCAAAACGTAGCGCAGCAGAATGGCTGTATTTCCGCCTTTGCGGGCGCTGCCGTTCAACGCAACAACTTTTGTATGAGTTCCGTTCATCGTCAACTTTCTCCTTATCCGGCCTCCACGCAAGCTGCCGGATGACCGAAATTCCTTACCCTCTATTCTGCTCCTTGCGTAAGGTCAGGGCTCTCCCTGGGCTGCGCCCAGTGCAGGGCTTCGCGGATTCAAGGCACAAAGAATTGTTGATTGCGAACGTGCAAGATTCTCACCTTGCCCCGTTGGAGCGACCGCCAGAAGGCGTTTCCTATTTTTTATGCACTTTAGGCCGAATCCCGTGAGCATCTGCCGGGGGTTTCCTTTTCCGCAGGGCACGATTGCAATCCACGGCAGCACGGATCAAATTGTTAAGGGCGCGCTCATTAATTTTGTCACCTTCGTGGAAATCAATCGCTCGCCATTTATTGCCTCTAAGGCCGGCGTTGAAGAGCTTGTCCGGATCTGGAAGGCTTGCGCCCTGAGAAAAGGTCAGTTTTACCTTATCCTTGTGAGCATTGCCCACACAGATGAGTCCATCGTGAGACCAGCACGGAGAGCCCATCCATTTCCATTCTTCGATTATCTCTGGGTCAGCATTAAGAATAATTCTGCGAAGCTTGGCAAGCATTTTGCCGCGCCAGTCCGCAAGGTCTGCGATCTGCTTGTCAATAAGCCCGGATGGGTTTGAGGCTGCCACGCTCGTATTATGCCTGAATCAGTATTTCTTTTGAAATTATTGAACGCCGCCGCGCAAGAATTTCACCAAGGTCCGTTCATAGGGTGTGGCAGGGGCGGCTACGCATTGCACCGGAAACCATTTCGCCTTCGCCGGGGTCCAATGAAGTAGCATTTCTTGTTGATTGGTTCAAGGAGGCTTTCATGCGCCGAATTCTTACCGTCTTTTTTCTTGCCGCCCTCACCCTGACCCTCGCCGCGCAGTCGCCGGCCGGGTCGCAGCCCAAATCAAAGTCGTCCGAGCCGAAGGCTAAGTTGGCCACGCCACAGGTGCCGCAGGTGGTCAAGAACCTGCCGGTCCGCAAGGTTGTGCTCTACAAAAACGGCGTGGGCTACTTCGAGCACACCGGCTCGGTTACCGGCAACCAGCGCGTGGCCATCGACTTCACCTCGTCCCAGTTGAACGATGTCCTGCAGTCGCTCACCGTACTCGATCAGGGCGGCGGCCGCATCAGTGGAGTCAACTACAACTCCACCACGCCGCTCTCCGAGCAACTCAAATCGCTCTCGCTGGGTATGACCGACGACCCCACCTCGACCGAGCTTTTCCAGGCGCTGCGCGGCCAGCGCGTCGAGGTCACAGGCGCGCCGGGCGGCACAATCACGGGCCGCTTGCTCTCCATTGAGTCGCGCACCGAAACAGTCCCCGGCAGCGACGCCGACAAGACAATCGACAGATTTTATCTCTCGCTGATTACCACCTCCGGCGCAGCGCGGGTCATCGAGCTTACTCTGACGCTGAGCGTGCGCCCGCTCGATACCAATCTCCAGGGCCAGCTCGACCGCTATCTTGAACTGCTCTCGACCACACACTCCACCGGCCTGCGCCACCTGACGCTCGACGCTCTCGGCCAGGGCCAGCGCGAGCTGCGCGTGAGTTACATCAGCGAGGTCCCTGTCTGGAAATCAACTTACCGCATCGTCTTCCCGCTTACGCCCAACGGAAACGCCATCCTCCAGGGCTGGGCTGTCGTCGATAACACCGTGGGCGCGGACTGGGATAATGTGCAGTTATCGCTCGTGGCCGGAGCGCCGCAGAGCTTCATCCAGCCGCTCTCGCAGCCCATCTACACAAAGCGGATTGAGATTCCCATCGCTACCGAAGCGCAGTTGACTCCGCAGACCCATGAGGCAGGCGAAGAGGCGTTGAAATCCATACAGGTGCAAGCGGAGATGATGAACAACCAGCTCACAGCGCCGACGCGCATCACGCAGATGGCAGCCAAAATGAGTGCGCCGCCAACGGCCACTTCTGGTGCGGCGGGAAAAGAAGTTGCAGGTTCGGCAGGCGGCATTGGTTTCGGTGAAGGCCGCGGCCAGGGCTCGTGGGGCAGCGTCGCCGTTATCCGCGCCTCCAGCGCCTACAAGGAAGGCGATGTCACCACCAACGCTTTCGACGACTTCTTTGAGTACGCCCTCACCCAGCCGGTCACGATTCATAAGAATGAATCAGCGATGGTGCCCATCCTGCAACAGGAACTCCCCGCCGAGCACGTGACGCTGTGGAGCGCGCAGAGCCCCACGCCGCTGCGCGCGGTCTGGCTTGAGAACACATCCAAACTGACGCTCGACTCTGGCAGCTTCTCGATTTTCGAGAGCGGCGAGTTTGCCGGCGAAGGCCTGCTTGACCCCATTCATCCTGGCGAAAAACGTCTGCTCTCTTACGCCGCCGACCAGGCCGTAAAGGTTAAAGAGAGCAGCCGCGACAACCAGTTCACCGTGCACCATGTTGCAATTCATCAGGGCGCAGTCTTTGAAACCCATCTGGACACCGCTTCGTCGACCTACACGGCAACCAACTCCGCCGATCTCGACCGCGTGGTTCTCATCGAGCATCGGCGAGGCAACAACGAATGGTCTCTGGACGGAGATTTGAAGGCTGCCGAGACCACTCCCAATCTGTACCGCTTCAAACTGCCGGTTCCAGCGCACTCCGCGGTCACGCTCCAGGTGCGTGAACACGGCCCGGACAAAATCTCCGTCGTTTTGAACCCTTACTATGACCAAACATCCTACCTGCTCAATTTGGTCAGCGCGCTCCCGATGCGATGGACAAGCTCAAGCCGGTCATCAATGCCGAGACGGCTCTTACTAGGCTGAACGCCAGCATCAGGGAATCGAAAGAGGCGGAAAAGTCCACCTCTGCCGACGAGGCCCGCGACCGCGAAAACCTCACCGCACTCAAAGGCAACGACGCCGGCAAACGCTTTGTGGATGAGCTGAACCACGCCGAAGACGCGTTGCAGGACGCGCGCAAGCAGTCCGCCGATCTGGAGCAGCAGAAAAACGTAGCCATCGACAAGCTCAACCAATTGATTGCCGCGCTGAGTTTCGATTGGGATGTATCGCCGGAGAAATAGCGTTAGTGGAGTTTGCGCGTGTTAGCAAATTTAAACACCGCTAACACGCGCGCAGCGCGGCTAACACCGCTAACTCCGCTATATTCCACGCTCAACCGTCTACGCCCGTCCGGTCATCGCGTACAGAATCGTCCGCGCGGTCGAGTCCTCGTCGGCATTCGAGCTGATCATCAGGTCGTAGAGGTGGGGATTGGTCCAGTGCTTGCCGAAGTACTGTTGCAGGTACTTGGCGCGCTCTTCATCCACGGTGCGCATGCGCTGTTCGATGTTGGCGCCCTTCTCCAGCCGGCTGCGCAGGCGCGCCACGCGCTCCTGGCAGGTTGCGTAGACAAAGACGTGGTATACGTCGCGCTTGTGTTGCAGCACGCACTGCGAGCCGCGGCCGACTATCACGCAATTCCCCTCGGTGTGCGCCTCTTCGATAATCTTCTGCGAGATTTTCACCATCTCCTGGGCATCGAAGACGGAGTTCTCACCCAGTTCCAGGCCAGCGGCCAAAGCGGCCGAACGCATGGCCTGCTGATTGATGCGCCGCAGCCAGGAGTCCACATGCTCATCGTAGTGGCGCACCACCTTTGAATCCACGTGGGCCGCATAGGCGATGGCGTCGATAATGTCACGGTCCAGCAACTTCCAGCCGAGCCACTCCGCGATGGTTTGCGCAATGCGCCCGCCACCGCTGCCGAACTCCCGGTTCACCGTCAATACTCGGTATTCCACTTTTTCCCCCCGCAATACCGGTAACAATCCACTTTATTCCTCTCCGCCCGTTCTTTCCAACCCACTCCGAGTTGCGCCGTTGCTCATCCTCGTCCGTGAGCGCCCTCCGTTTGAGTCGCCAAGTTGTTGTTTTAAGAGTAGGTTGAGAAAACCATTTGGGGTAATTGGACGTAGAACTCCTGTGTCGGGCCGAAAAATTGGTTACTTTGTTGGAAACTTTGGTGCCATGGGAGTTATACAAAATCTCGCGTAGAGTGTGTGTAGTCCGTTTGGGCAGGGATGCCACTTATGGAAACTTCAAAATCCGCGTTACGATCCTCGCCTGCTTCTTCCCGCAAAGCAGCTCAGCAGCAGGAAGTGCGCTGTGCGGTGCGTTTCCCGCTTAAGTTGCCTGTTGTATTGTCAATCGACAAGGAAGAGATTGCCGCTCTTACCCGGAATGTTTCCGCCAGCGGCGTCGCTTTTGAGATGAACAGCTCGGTTCAGTCAGGGCTGCTCATCCATTTTTCCTTACGTATGCCAGGTGCAGTTTTGGGTACCCCGCACGATGTGCTGGTTCATTGCCGGGGACGTGTGGTACGCTGCTCGAAGAACCAAAGTAACTATTTGGCTGCCGCCACCATCGACGAATATCAATTCGCCGAGCAGTGACAGCCGGAGCGGGCCGGGCAAAAACCACTTTCTGGCTTGGCAAGAAGCAATGATGGATCACTTGGATGACTCTCCCGAAGGCGAAGTTCACGGCGCTCCGGTCAAACCGGGCACCATCCGGGTAATTCTTGCCGATTCCCAGGCGATTTACCGCGTCGGTATTCGCAAGGTTTTCGCGCTCGAGGACGATCTTCGCGTCGTCGCCCAGGCCGATTCCATCGAGAATCTGCGCTCAGCCATCGAGCGCTATCCCACTGACATTGTGCTGCTTGAGGGCAGTCTGCTGGCCGGCACGGCCAACGTCATCCCCGAGTTGCTGCGCGTTGCCCCCGACGTGAAGCTGATTGTGCAGGCCGTTGCGGCCGACGAGAGCCAGACCGTCGAACTTTACCGGCGCGGCGTTCGCGGCATCGTCAGCCGCTCCATCTCCCCCGATCTGCTGGTTCGCTGCGTTCGCCGCATCGCCGCCGGAGAAACCTGGATCGACAATCAATCGGTCAGTTGGGTCATCGAGGCTTATCGCGCCCAGGCTTCTGCCCTGGTCAACCCCCGCACCCAGCCCAGGTTATCGCCTAAGGAGATGGCCATCATTACCTGCATCACCCAGGGCAAGCGCAATAAGGAGATCGCCTCCCAGTTGGGTACCACCGAGCAGGTGGTCAAAAATTATCTGCGAAAAATCTACGACAAGCTGGGAGTCAGCGACCGGCTTGAACTCGCTCTCTATTGCCTCCACAACAAGATTATTCATACCGATGCGGATGAGGAATCGGTGGCGCAGAAGCTGGTGAGCCAGTAACCGGATTTTTCGGCCTGCACTGTGCTGCCTTCTACTCCCGAGCCTGTACCGATCCTTGCGGTTCCTCCTTGCGCTTGCGGGCCAACTCCAGCAAGCGAATCAACTCCTCCAGCTCCGTTCGCTCCAGATGCCCCAGCAGCTCCCTTGGAAGCGAAAGAATCGTCGGGTCCATCTCCTTGAGCAGAGTCAGTCCCGTTTCGGAGATTTGCGTCCGGACCACGCGGCGATCCTGCGAGTCGCGCGTCTGGCGGATGAGCTTGAGCGCCTTCAGCCGCATGAGCAGGCGAGTAACGTCCGGCTCAGCGGTAATCATGCGGCTGCCGATAGCCGCGCAGGTTAGCCCGTCCGGCTGCGCCCCGCGCAGAATCCTCAGCACGTTATATTGCGTCGAAGTCACACCCCAATCGCGCGTCTTCACGTGAAAAGCGCGGTTCAGGCAGTCGGAGGTGCGCAGCAGGTTCAGCAGAGCCTCTTCCTCCAGGCTTGCAAAGGGGCGCTCCTGCGCAATTTCCAGCTTCAATCCTGCCACGGGCAACCTCCGATCCGCTTACTGCTTCACCACTTCCAGCTCGATGGTCAGCTTCACCGTGTCGCCCACCATGGCGGACGGAATTTTCGCGCCGATGCCAAAGTCGCCGCGGCTGATGGTTGTGGTGGCCGTGAAGCCGGAGTGCGGCTTTTTGTCCCTGCCCGGCACAGGCCCGGTGGGACCCTCCACCGTCAGTACCACGGGTTTAGTAATGCCGTGCAAAGTGAAGTTGCCGGTCACGGTCAGGCCGCTGCCGTTCTTCGCCACGCTGGAGCTGGCAAAGTTGGCCGTGGAGAATTTAGCCACATCAAAGAACTTATCCGATTTGAGATCGGTGTCGCGAGCCGCTACGCCAGTATCAATCGTGCTCACGTCGATGGTGGCTGTCACGGCGGATTTGGTAATGTCAGCCTCGTTCAAAACAATGGTCGCTGCCACGTTGCCAATGCGGCCATGCACGTGAGAGACGCTCATGTGCTCAATGTTGAAGTCAACCTCGCTGTGCATGGGATCGCTGGTCCATGTCGATATCTGGGTCGAAATCTGCCCAGAGGTTTGCGCCAGGGCCAGGGGAGTCGCCAGCGCCAGAATTCCCGTCAATACTGCCATCTGCTTCATCGTCAAATCCTTTCTTTGTTGGGCCCGGGGGCCGTCAGGGAAGTTGGGGAAGAGGCAAGCTCTCTCGCCGGATACGCGCCCCGGGCAAACGTCCATGCCTGCCGCGCGAAATCCTGTCTTGCACATAGGATGCGTCAGGAAAGATATTCGTTGCAACAAATAATTTTTGATCATCAACCCCGCACGCGGCTTAGGGCAACCCTGCGCCCGCCGTCTGCTATTCTCCCGTTAATGTCCGTTCTCGGTGACTTCCGCCGCCTCACCCGGCCCCAGCGCCACACCTTCCTGGCAGGCTTCCTCGGCTGGACGATGGATTCGCTCGATTACTTCATCCTCATCCTCTGCGCTCCGGCCATCGCCACCGAATTCCACACGCGCCCCTCGGCTGTGATGGGAGCGGTTTTTTTGACGCTGGCCTTCCGGCCGGTGGGCGCGGTACTCTTTGGCGTGCTGGCCGACCGCTATGGCCGCCGACCGGTGCTGATGGTAAACATTCTCAGCTTTTCTGTGATTGAACTGGCCTGCGGCTTCGCGCCCTCGCTCGGCGCGCTGCTGGCCTTGCGCGCTGTCTTTGGCCTGGCCATGGGCGGCGAATGGGGGGTTGGCGCGGCACTGGTCTTCGAGACGCTGCCCGCCGAGGGCCGCGGCGGATTCAGCGGCATCTTGCAGGAGGGCTACGCGCTCGGCTCCATTCTTGCTGCGGCCATTTACGCTCTCTTCTTCCATGCGATTGGCTGGCGGGGCCTGTTCATTCTGGGAGCAACTCCCGCCCTGCTCGTCTTTTATGTGCAGGCACGCGTGGCAGAGTCGCCGGTCTGGCTGGAAAGGAAACGCAAACGGCTGGCGCACGTCGCCTTGGCTGCCCCAGGTACCAGGGCGGCGGACTTGGCGGGCCTGAAGGCCTTCCTGCCCACATTCCTCTTCCTGGTATTGCTGATGACCGCCTTCATGAGCTTTTCGCACGGCACCCAGGACGTGTATCCCACCTTCCTCGCCACGCAGGCCAAGCTCACGCCTCAGATTGTGGGCCTCATCGGCGTGTTGTACGGTTTCGGTTCCATCGTAGGCGGCATTGTTTTTGGTGTGCTTTCTGAGAAATGGGGACGCAAGCGGGCCATCGTCACCGCCGCGCTGCTGGCCATTCCGGTAATTCCCCTCTACGCCTATGGCCACTCCGCGCTCACGCTGGGCATCGGCGCGGTGCTCATGCAGTTCATGGTGCAGGGAGCGTGGGGCGTGGTGCCGGCCTATCTCACCGAGTTGTCGCCGGCTCCCGTGCGGGCCACTGCGCCGGGCCTCGCCTACCAGTTGGGCGGCCTCATCACTTCATGGAACGGCAAGGCGCAGGCATTAGCGGCAGAGCGCACGGGCAACTATCCCGCCGTATTGGCAATTACCGTAATCGTCGTTGCGCTTTCGTTGGCCGGGTTAGCCCTGCTGGGACGCGAAGCAAAGGGCCAGCAGATGACAGAAACATGACGCTAAAATTCGCTGCTTACCGCTGATACAACCCAATCAACTCCCCGCGCGCCAGAACGTGTCCTTGCATGGCGGCTTCGACCTGTACGCGCGTCGCGCCCACCGGCAGATTCAACTTCGCGTCCAGTGCATATAGAGTGAAGACGTAGTGGTGCGGCGAACCTGGGGGAGGACAGGGTCCTCCATAATAGATCTCGCCAAAATCGTTGCGTCCCTGCCGCGAGCCGTCCGTTAACTGGCCCAGGCCTGGCAGTCCCTCCGGAAGCATCCGCGTCTCGGCAGGCAAATCGAAAATCACCCAATGCACAAAGGTTCCTCTGGGTGCGTCCGGGTCGGTGACGATCAGAGCAAAACTTGCAGTCCCGGCCGGGGACGCGCTCCAGGCCAGTTGCGGAGAAATTCCCGCTCCGCTACAAGTGAACTTAGCCGGAATCTGGCTTCCCTGGAAACTGGTGCTGGTCAGATTCATCGTGCCCCCCTTCACATTGGAAGCGTGACAGCCCGGCTGCGGCGCAACCAAAATCAGAATCCCTGCCGCGATGCCCCATGCCGCCCGCCGCAATTCGCCGCCAACATTTTCCCGACTATCGTTTTCCGAAACGCGCATTAGATGTCCCCTTGTAAACACTTTGCCGATGAAAGGGAATTCTAGAGCATTTACGCAGCTTCTGTAACGCGAGAAACATTCGATCAGACTTTCGCGCCACTGCGCCACGAATTCCGCACCGGTCTGACCCCTGATCCTTGCTTCATCACTTTGGCCGGATCAGTTCAATGCGGTCGCGCGTCCGCACCCAGATATTGCCGGCCATGCGGCCCACGGCGTCCAGGCCAGCAGGATCAACGCGAAAATCTTCCACCAGCTCCTCGCGCACGTGAAACCGCACCACCTCTCCCAGCACAATTACACCGCTCCCCGGCGCATGCCCGGTGTAAATGACCTGAACAAGTTTGCACTCCATCTGCGCGGGCGATTCGGCCACGCGCGCCGGGCGTACGGCTTCGCTAGGAACCGGCGTCAGCCCGGAGAGCGGAAACTCGCTCACCTCCGGTGGAACCTCGGCAGAGGCGGCGTTGGCGGCTGCGGAGATGGCGTCGCTGACCACGTTGATCACGAACTCGCCTGTCTCCTCCACGTTGCGCAGCGTGTCTTTGCGCTTGCCTGCATCGGCGGAATCGGCGGGCCGCAGCGAGGGGCAGAAGAGCACCGTGGGCGGCACAGAGCCTACGCCGCAGAAGAAGCTGAAAGGCGCCAGGTTTGCCACGCCCTCCAGGCTCATCGTCGAGACCAGCGCTATCGGCCGCGGCACAATAATGCCCGTCATCAGCTTGTAAACCTGTCGTTGTTGGCACTCGGCCGGGTTGAAGCTGAGCATCCCGGTTCCAGAAGAGCGTGTGGCGTCCATACTGATAGCCTAAAACATTGCGCAACCCGGCGGGGCGTTATGATTCTGGTGCAGACCCCGAAATTCGTCTACTGGTAACATTGCATGATGCACAATCAATGGTAGGAGAACTGTCTTGCCGCGCATTCACTTTCACCAGCAACTCGCCGAACTCAAGGATAAGCTCCTGGCCATGGCTGCCCTCTCGCAGCAAGCGGTCGAATCCGCGGTAGACGCATACCTGCAGCGCGACAAAGGCCTGTGCAAGTACGTCAAGCAGAATGAGAGAGCCATTGACACCGCGCAGCGCGATCTGGACGAGATGGCCTATGAACTGCTGGCCAAGGAGCAGCCCATGGCCATCGATCTGCGTTTCATCCTCGCCGTGATCAAGATCAACGGCGACCTGGAGCGGATCGGCGACCAGTCCATGGGCATTGCGCGCCGCACCAAGGAGATGCTCAAGCACGAGGAGATCGATATGCCCGTGGATTTTGCGGCCATGGGCGAATTTACCGGCCGTATGATCCGCTCGTCGCTGCAATCGCTGATGGAAGGCGATGTGCGGCTGGCCGAGGAGGTGCGCGAGATGGACGACGAGATCGACCGCATGAACCGCCGCGCCAACGCCGACCTCCTCCAACTCATCCAGGAGAAACCGGACTTTACCCAGCAGGCAGTAAGCGCCATCCTCGTCGCGAAGCACCTGGAACGCATCGCCGACCACGCTCGGAACATCGCCACCGACATCATCTTCTGGATTCGCGGCGCCGACGTGCGCCACCAGTTGAGCCTGTCAATGGATTGAGGAAGAGCAAGGAACACCCATTCCCCGCGTCCCACTCCCTTACTTGTCGGTTAGATCGGGCAGCCCGGCATTGGCAGCTGCCGGCAGTTTGTGCGTGTTCCACCACTGTTCCAGCAAGAGACTCCATTGGTCGCTGCGGCCAACCCACAGTTGCGTAGCGCGGTCGTAACGGGCCTGGTTGATCTCCAGCCAGTGAGGCCGGTTGTCGCGCAGCCACGCCTGCCGGTAGAGTCCGCCCAACAGCGCGTAGCCGTCGCGAATGTCTTCCAGAAGTCCGTTGTTCGAGCCGATGGTCTCCAACTTCGCCACGATCTCGTCCTCGTGGCTCTTGTTGACGGGCAGCGATAGCGCTTCGCCATAGAGCGCAGCGGCCTCGTCTGCTGCCTGAAACTTGAGACCCACAAAGTCGATGCGGCGCGCGCCCAACTCCATTGCGTCCAGCGCCTCAGGGTTTTCCAGAGTCCGATTATTCAGGCTTGCCGCGGCCCTGGCCTCGGCCACGAGCGTGATAGCGCGTTCGGCGCGCAGGCGCAACTGGCTTTCGACCGGCCGCAGTTTTGCCCCTATGCGCTGGCCCTCAGTTGAGAAGGGATCGATCCAGAAGTAGACGTCTTCGGCGTCGTGCAGGCCGGCCTGTTTGAATGCGGCATGGGCCGTCATCAGCTCGCGCTGCGCCTGGCTGATCTTGTCCGTCGGATCGCGATGAAACGCCAGCCCGTACGAATCGGTAAACGCGTCCTCTGAGCTTTCTCCCGCCTGCCAGCCCGCCGCCGCGCCAAAAAGTACGCCAAACCAGTTTTCGTCGAAGATCCCCTCGCCGTCATCATTCCAAACAGTGTTCATTACGCCCGTGCAGCCCAACGCCTGGCCGTCGCGCACAAAGGCGCGAATGTTTGCCAGGGCTTCGTTGTTGTTGGGATAAACGCGATTCCAGTTGGCCACGCCTGGCGCCACCCAGGTCTCCAGGCCCGCCCTGGTAAACGGCTCGATGATCGGCTTGTAGTCCGGCCGGGGGTTGTACTCCCAGGGCACAGCGATCATATCCTTGGGCAAGTTGCGCACCAGTTCTGGCGATTTGACCGCGATATCGCCCCAAAAGATTAACCGCCTGTGGTTGGGCTCCAACGTCGTATGAATCTGTTTGAGAAAGTCGATGTAGACCGCGCCCAGCCCCTGTTTCTCGACTTGCTCGCGCGTCTTGCCCAGGCCCAGCTCAAAGGTTTCGTCGGCGCCGACGTGCGCGTAAGGGCCGGGGAAAACCGCTGCCAGTTCGCTGAACCAGGTTGCGATAAGCGGCAGCGTGGCCAGGTCGCCAGGCGCCAGCACCGAGCCGTGTGCCGTCTCGCCCAGCCCTGAGAACTGCTCGAACTTCAGCACATGGTGCAGATGGCCAAAGGACTCCTGCTCGGGGATTACGGTGATGTGGTACTGCGTCGCGTAGGCCACTAGTTCGCGCGCCTCATCTGGCGTCATCGCGCCGCCGGGGAAGACCGCCACCGGCGACGCGGCGTAAGCGACGGTGTGCTCAAAGTAAGGCGAAAAAATGTTCACCTTGTAAGCTGCCAGCGTGCGAATCTCGCGCTTCAAAAACTCCATCGTAGGCATCGGGCCGCGCGACCAGTCGTCACTCAGCCCGCGATGCGCCATCGCCGGCCAGTCGCGCAGCGTAGGCGCCAGCAGCACCGCGTCCTGCCCGCTGCCGCGAATCAACTGCTTCACTGTCTGCGCGCCATAGAAAATGCCGGCCGAGGTCTCGGCGATTACGGCCAGACCGCCCTGTCTGTCTGGAACGATGATGTAACCCTCGTCGTGCATCGCTGGGTCGAATGTCAGATGGAGTTGCACCAGCAGCGCATGAGCCGGCGCGCTTTCCGCCCGCTCCAGCCGGATAAACGGAGCATCCTCGCGCACCGTTCTCTTGCCCAGGCTGGTCTCTATGAGGTCTTCAACCGCAAACTGATCCTCGGCATTCTTCTCCGAGGTGACGAAGAATCCGATGCCCCCGATAGGAATCGCCTGAACGGCCGTGCACTCCCGTGGCGCGGGCACGAGGTGCAGGTCCGCGCAGGCAGGCGCGCCCGCCGCCGCAGTTTGGCCCAACGCGCCGGCTCCGGCGCACAAAACAACCAGGACGATTGCTAAATGAAAACGCCGCATCAGTTTGACCTCGATCATTTGTAATTGCCTACTAGGCTAACATTCGCGCTCCCGCTGTAACGCGTGTCCGGGTCCGCCACAGGATCGTGAGCAATCCCTTTCAAACAACGTTTCCCAATCTCTGAAAATGCTCCAGGCGAGCGAATCAAGCTCAAATCCGTGCCATTATGCAGTACGACGGGCCGGAGTGTGACCCATGACACTGGCGCAAACACACAATGGGGCGACAATGAAATTGTTAGCTTGCCAGCCTCTGCTGCGCGGGCCAGGAGAAAATACCCATGAGCGATCTTGCGCAACTGGCTGAATCCGTTACCGTTGACCCTCTGGTTGGCCACCCCGCCGACTACCACGTCTTCCACAAGTTTCTCGAGCGCTGCAAGCAGTTGCCGGCCATCACCACCGCCGTGGTTTGGCCGCTCTCCGATGTGGCGCTGCGCGGGACCGTCGAAGCCGCGGTCGCGGGCCTCATCAAGCCCACGCTGATCGGCGACGAGGCCGCGATGAAGGCGCTGGCCGCCAAGATCGGCATCGATATCAGCCTCTATCCGATCCTTGACGCCGACACCGAGCGCAAAGCCGCCGAGTTGGGCGTGGCCATGTGCCGCAGCGGCAAAGCCCAGGCCATGATGAAGGGCAGCCTGCACACCGACGAGCTGATGAAGGTGGCCATGAAGGCTGACACCGGGCTGCGCACCAGCCGCCGCATTAGCCATGTTTTTGTCATGGACACGCCGGCCTATCCGCGCACCCTGCTGATTACCGATGCGGCTATCAACATCGAGCCGGAGCTCGAGGACAAGATCCACATCGTGCAGAACGCCATCGACCTTGCTCATGCGCTGGGCATACCCGAGCCCAAGGTGGCGCTGCTCTCGGCCGTTGAGACGGTCAACACCAAGATCAAGTCCACACTGGACGCGGCGGCCCTCTGCAAGATGGCAGATCGCGGCCAGATCACCGGCGGCATCCTCGATGGGCCGCTAGCCTTCGACACTGCGGTCAGCGTCAAGGCCGCCAAGATCAAGGGGCTGGTTTCGCCGGTCACGGGCCAGGCTGACATCCTGGTCGTCCCGGATCTGGAAAGCGGCAATATGCTGGCCAAGCAACTGGAATATCTGGGCGGAGCGCAGATGGCCGGCATCGTGCTCGGCGCGCGCGTCCCCACCATCCTCACCAGCCGCGCCGATTCTGCGGAAACCCGGCTCACCAGTTGCGCCGTGGCCGTGCTGCTGCACTATGCTGAACATCCGGTGGAAAAGGCCTGACTCTCAACCGAATCCGCAGGCTCGAATGGGCGTCATCTCCTCCGGGGACGGCGCCCGTTTCTTTTGGCTCCGCCGTCAACCCCGGAGAATCCTTGTCTTCGCG
>Ga0224555_1001020_pt1 | contig 41386 bp, 41 predicted proteins | sample 714S23034metaG_FD_180687 | JGI IMG/M metagenome (GOLD analysis project Ga0224555, IMG submission 180687) | Peat soil microbial communities from Stordalen Mire, Sweden - 717 S2 30-34 | ecosystem: Environmental > Terrestrial > Soil > Wetlands > Peat | place: Sweden: Norrbotten County, Stordalen... | reverse complement strand
AACAAGATGCTGCGGCCGGGCCGGTACGCGATGCTGCGGAGGGCCAGAGTTGTCAGGCCGCCGATGAACGCCGATGAACGCCGATTCAGCGCGGCGGATTGGAAGGCGAGAGCGGCGACAAGGAGGAGTGCTCCCGCGCCGAAGAAGGCTGCAGTCTGATCCAGGGCGCGCAGCAGGGCCGCGGCGAGCAGGATAATCGCCAGTAGCGCCGCGATGGTTCCGACGATCAGAGGACGCATCGCGGAGTGGCGCCTTTGTTCGCCCGCCAGCAAGCCGCGCGGCGTGACTGGCTCCAACTTGCGCAGAGTCCAGGCGATGGTGGCCAGACCGGTGACGATTCCGGCCAGCGCTCCGATGGCCAACGATGCGACGGATGGGTGGAGCGAGATCAGGCGGGTGCCGACTGCGCCGATCCACCAGGTGCGCAAGCCGAACACGACGATCTGGGCGTAGGCCAGCGCGCCTGCTAATCCGAGCAGCGATCCGGCGACGGCCAGCGCCGCGCCTTCGAGCAGGAACACGACGCGGATTTTTGAGATGGAGAAGCCTAGGGCGCGCAGGACTCCGATTTCGCGCAGGCGCTGTTCGATGCCGAGCTTGAAGAAAAGGCCGGTGAGCAGGAGGGCGGAGACCATCAGGAAGAAACTGAAGTAGACGAAGTACTCGCCGAAATCGGTCGCGCCTTGGGCGGCCGCTAGGCTGCGGGCTTTCACCGGCGTGACGGTGAGGCCCATTTGGGTGGGGTCGAGCGCGGCGCGGAGCGCATCGGCAAACGCGGGCGATGGCGGAGAGATGCGGATGGACGTCAGCTTGCCGAAGCGCGTACCCCAGAGTTGCTGGCCTCGCGAGAGGGCGATGAAGGCTTTCGGCGTGGTGCGGTATTGCTTCCAATACTGCTCGTCGGCGGGTCGGACGCGGCGCAGGTCGAGGGGGAACGGCGGGTCCCACCCGCGCAGGCTGGCGGATTCGGTGATGCCCGGATATTCCGGCGCATAGGTGTAATCGGAGACGGTGGGCACAATCTGCGCCAGGGGGAATTGCGCACTCTCGGTGTGCAGGCGGCCATCGGATTGCCAGACGTAGTAGTCGAGGGTGACGGCGTCGCCGAGCTTCGCGTTGAGGTCGTGCGCGGCCCATTGATTGAGGGTGATGCCGTCCGCGGTTCCAATCGCCGTCACCACGGAGTAGGGGATTTCGCGGCCGTTAGCGCGGATGCTGTTGGCGAGGTAGGTGAGCACCGGTTGCGTGCTGAGGCCGAGAGACTTGGCCGTGGCGACGGCGCGCTCGGCGAGGGCATCGGGGACGAGGGTGGTGTCGGTTTCAAGGGCGAGGGCGTTTGGCAAAGGGCGTATCTTAATTCCGAGGTCGTCGAGGGTTACCGAGCCGCGACCTTTAGGGAGCGGTCCACCCGACACCAAAATCGTATTGACCTTGCCGATCTCGCCCAGTTCCCGCTGCAGTCGTGCGAGCGGCACGTATGCGGCGCGGACGTCACCCTGTTGCGGATTGAGCGAGAACTCGCGCGGCGCGGCCGCCCCGAGGGTGAGCCGGATCGTCTTGCCGACGTCTTCTTTGCGGCCATGCAGCGATTCGAGCGGGATGGCGGAAGGCTTCTCCACGCGGACCAGCAGCGCATCGCCGGCCTTGGCGCCGAGTTCGTCCGCCAGCGCGGCGCTCAGCAGGACCTCGTGCCCGTCTGGCGCGGGGCCGAAACGCTGGTCCACTCCGTAGATCTGGACGGCGTATGCGCGACGCCCACTGGCTGGATGGGAGACCATGCCTTCGATTGAGATGATTGGGGTGGCGTCGCCGAAGGCCGCAGCCAGATTCTCGCGGAAGAAACCGTTGCGGGCGACCACGTAATCGGTGTTGCCGAGGCGCGCCAGCACCAAGTCGCGCAGGCTGGCGCGGACCGAATCGCCCACCAGCAGCGCGCCGCCCAAAACGCCCGCCGCGGTGGCGACGCCCAGCAGCACGGCCAGGTTTGTGCGCCAATACCACGCCAGGTTACGCGCTAACAGGGTAGAGGTTCGCATTTCGCAATTCGTAGCGCAAGGGGAAGCGGGCGGCCAGTTCCGCGCTGTGAGTCACTACAATAAGGATGGTTTCCTGGCGCCGGTGCAGTTCGAGCAGCAGGGAGGCCACCACGTCAGCGGATGCCTGATCGAGGTTGCCGGTGGGCTCGTCGCACAGCAGCAGCAGCGGCTTGCAGATGAGGGCGCGGGCCAGGGCTACGCGCTGCTTCTCGCCGCCGGAAAGCTCGGCGGGGCGGTGGTCGAGGCGGTCGCTCAGACCGACTTGCGCGAGCAGATCGCGGGCGCGCTGCTCGGTACCGAGCCGCGACCGTGAGGGAGCGGACACCAGCGTTGGCACCAGCACGTTTTCGAGCACGGAACATTGGGGCAGCAGGCAGTGATCCTGGAAGATGAAGCCGATGGACTGGTTGCGGAAGGCGGCCAGATCCTTCTCGGATAGCGCGTACGGATTGCGCCCGTCGAGCGTCACCGTGCCCGAAGTGGGCTGCTCCAGACCGCCGAGGATGTAGAGGAGCGTGCTCTTGCCCGCGCCGGAAGGACCCATGATGGCGGCCGCGTCGCCGCGCTCGAGGCGGAACGATACACCGGTGAGGATGGCGAGCGGTCCGCGCGGCGTCGGGTAGGCTTTGGCGATTTGGGAGACGTCCAGCATAGGCGGCGCACGTGGTGCGGGTGGCTCCGGGCGGAGCCATGGACCATTGTCGCATGCGGGTGTGGCCACGCCCGGGCCCCGCAGAGAACGGCCCATGGACTAAGCGCGGATTGAAGACGGTGTTTCCGGCACCAGGAACTCGAAGCTTACCGGGGGAGTGGCCGCCACCCATTTGACATCGGCTCGGTCCGAGGTCCTTTGGTGCGGCAGGTTCTCATCGGGTTCATCGGGCGCAAGCGCGTACATTAGCTGGAAAGGAGCAGACCTTTCGATTAAAGTCCGTATCCTATCCGGCATTAGAGAAATGACGCAGCTTCCAGAACAGAACGGTGTAAGCTCTGCGTCGCGTTCCACGAAGGCTGCAAAACCGCCCACGGGCACGGGTGAGTCTCCGGCCGGGTTGGCGATGGCTACGTCGTAAAAAGCCGGCTGTGGATTCGGGATGCCGATAGAAAAGCGGGCAGCCAACGCTTGCTTCTCATCCTGGCCGCCGACGCGGCTGTGTGCGCTCAGCCCGGTGGACGCAGTCGTGCTAAGAAACGGCGATAGAATGTCGAATGAGCTTTTATCGAAACTTAGCAAGGTTTCGCCCGCCGGCTTTGCGCAGACCTCCTTCCAGCCCGGCATTGTTAACGTTGGGGGATCATAGCAGTACCCAAGTGCGCCGATATCAAGCAATTCACAAGGCGTGACTTTGACGAGGCGAGGCTTCTCCCAGTGGTGGAAGCCATCGTAGAAGTAGTATTCCGACGAATCTGGCCAGTGTTCCTTGAACCCCGGTCTGCCCTTATAAAGACTGCGCCAGTATTCCCAATAGCGATCGATGTTCGCGTGGTGCGCATAGAACACTGGATCGATTGCTGCGACCGCTACTTGTCCCATATAGCCGCGAAGGCTGATGTGGACGCTGGAATGTGGTCCGAGAGTTGCGCATCCGGGCTTTGCGCCGGAGGCAGATACCGGACCTGGGGGCCCCGCAAACTCGTCGAAGCTCCCGCTCGTCAGCCACTCCTGCAAGCAGAAAGGCGTGATGGGGGCGACCGTCTCCCTGCGCGGGCTACACTTGCATGGCACAACGGGCAAAGGCATGCTGTCGTAGGGCCATGGAGTCTGAAAGCCGCATGGCGACTCCCAGTCCCAAACGGGGAGACGAAAATCCTTGTTGCCAGACACGCCTTGAATTATGCGCTCATGAAAGAAGAGAAAAGCCCTATGCCAGGGCAGAAAGTCCGACGTGTTATGGATATTCGTGGCAGCGCCTGGAAAGCTCCTCGCGTGGCTAGCCTTATGGTTACAGCAATAGTACTGGTGCAGCCAGGCCTGAAAGGCAAGGCTCCGCGGATCCCGCGGACACATCCGCGACATGCGCTGGTAGGCCTTCTGAAGTGTCGAGAACAACCGCGCTTTCTCCGGAATCGAGAGCTTCGACCAGAGCGGCCGCTTGGTCAGGCCGGCTGGCCGCTCGAAGCGGCCCGCCTTGCCTGCGTCAATGTGGCCTGGGTTGATTGGCGGTAGCTTGCAGTCTGCAAAATCGCAGTCTGGCTGCGCGCGCACACTCCTGCCGGCGAGCGCGCCTATCGCCGCTGCGAGGAATTGTCGGCGGTCCATGGGTCAACGTTGGTCAGGCGATTTCGGCTTCTTGCCAAGAAGTTTCAAGAAAACCTGAGCATCGCCCTCTGTGTAAGGGAATTGCCGGTGAAGGGCGCCGATTATCGCGACCTCTTCGTGGGTCACCGGGCAAGGGCCGCTGCCTCCGGAGTAGGCCGTTAGGCCGAGGACGCCCATGACGTCTGACGGCTTTAGCGACACGACGCCGTTCTGGAACAGACCGCTGATGTCTGGGACAGTACTGAGGACAAGTTGATAATGGGCTCCCGCATAGTTGCTGAAATTGGTCTGCAGGATAGTACCGCTCGTGCTCCCTTTCAAGAGCCGAGACAGCGTCGAATCGCTGACCATCAGAAGGTACAACGCAAGCAGTTGACCGTGCGAGTTCATCGTTTTTCCTTTCCAAACTAAGTGAATTGTGATAAAGCCGAACGAATGGCCTCCCCGCGGAGAAGGGCCGCCCCAGATAACCGGCAGCGGGGCGCTAGCGCGATAGCGTACGATATGAATCCAGGTCCGGTAACATCCACCTGATACCAATAAGCCGGCGAATGCTCCAAAAGGCCGGCGACCAACGGTCGCACAGTCTGCCAGTCGGCAACAGCCTCGGCGGCGCGTGCGACATACTCCGGCCACTCGCACTCAAATCGCGACGGCGGAGCCGATTTCATCAATTGCAGCGCCCGCTGATGTTCGCCTCTGGCCAGGGCCAGTTCCCCATTGAGCCGGAGGCTCCAGTGCGTGTAAGAAGGCCAGTCGGGCAGTCCTTGCACGACGCAGCGCTCAGCCAAACTGACGTTGCCGGCTTGCGCCGAAAGACAACCAGTCTGCATCCTATCCTCGTGGCCGAGCGGCATATCGAGCGCGTCCTTGCACATCTCAATCGCTTCTCGCCTGCGCTGCTGGCGCAGCAGGGTTTGAATCAGGAGGCGCTTTTTCGTGAACTGCTCGTGTGTCGCTAAACCTGCTTTCCGATCACATGCCAGCCCTTCGTCGAGAAGCCGCCCGGCCTCCGGCCACCTGCCTTGCTCCGCGCGCAGACACGCCTCCATGGCCCACGCCTTGCTTTGGTAAGGCGCCGAACCAGTCGTGCGCATCCTCTCCAGGCTGCTCCAGCAACCGGCGAGGTCGAGACGGCTGAACGCCAGCGCCGAGCGAAGCTGGTCCGTGCCGTCCAGTGGATGAATTCCTATCGCGGCTTGGCACTGCTGCTCCGCTTCGTTGAGACGACCAGCACGCATCAGCCGATAACCATACGATACGGCGAACGGGTAGGAGCGCGGATCCTTTGTAAGTGCCTGGCGAGATAGCTCCACCGCCCGATCGACTCGTCCTTGAGCTTCGACTGCCGCGGCTTTGTAGAAAAGCGGCAGGCCGTCTTCAGGGTAGTCTAGCGCAAAACGGGTGAAGACACGCTCCGCTTCTTCCATCTGGCCGGTATCGAGGGCGAAGAGTCCGCGAATGCGGAGCGACTCCCGGTCGGTGAGGTTCTTTTGGCGGATGAGATCGGCGGCATTGCTGTAGTATGGGAGGCCTTCGTCGCGACGGTCCATCCCGGTCAAAATATCAGCGAGACGAGCTGCGGCAAAAGCGAAGGAGGGGTCCAGGTCCAGCGCAGTTTTCAGATGCAGAATCGCGACCTCGCTCTTGGAAGCCTTCCACGCCTCATCGCCGAGCGTGTACTCCTGCAGCGCCTGCCAGGAAGAAGTGGTTAACTCCTCGGGATGGCGGCTGCGCGTTTCGACGTCGCCCGCCGATTCGCCGGCCGTGCGGCGCACCCACGAAGCGCTTTTGTAGACCGCTGAAGGCAGGTCGCTCATGCGCGGCGCGGAAAAGGCGTTGGGCCATTCCTCGCGCGCGTGCGCGGGCTCGTTGCCCATCAACTGCAGACGGAGTTCCAACACCTGCTCGTCGGCCACCCGGCTGAGGTTGCTGAAAACCACGAACTGCGCGCCCTCGCGCATGGCGATGTCTCTGGCTTGCGCGGGCGCCAGCTTGGGCGGCAAAGGTGCGGCCGCCCCGGCGATGCGCTGCCATGCCGCTTGCACGCGGTCTTTGGGAAGGATGCGGATGCGGGCGGATTGCTGGAGTTGGTCGGCCAGCAGCAGATCGATGGCGCCGGCCGCGGTGGGGCCGTCGAGGGAATCGATCGACTGTGTGGTGGGGGTCAGCATGACTAGCGGTTTCGCCGGAAGAGTGGGCGCCCACTCTATATAGCGCAAGAACGCGCCCAAACCGGCCACCCCGGCGGCAGCGGCTCCCGAGACGATCCAGGTCCGGCGCGAGACACGCCGCAGGAGAGGGGGCTTCGGAGGGGCGGGACGCGGGGCGGGAGGGGTAGGAGGGACGGAGGCGACGGAGTCGTCGAGCGCCCGGACCATGTCCGCGGCCGACGCGTAGCGGTTTGCCGGATCGGGCGCCAGAGCGCGGGCCAGCACCGCATCCCACGCCGCGGGCACAGCGGGCACGGTGCGGGAGAGCGGCTCGGGCGGCTCCGAAATGCGCCGCATCGCCAGGCGCACGACATTGTCCCCGGATGGCTGGCGGCTGCCAGACAACATCTCGTGAATAATCAATCCGAAGGAAAACACGTCGGTGGCGGGCGTCAAAGCGGCGCCCAGGAATTGCTCGGGGGCCATGTATTCCGGCGTTCCCGCGATTTGGCCGGGCAGCGTGTGGCCCGACGGCGTCAGCCCGTCAAAGACCTTGGCCAGCCCGAAATCGGTAAGGACTGCGCGCCGGCCGCCGTCCCTGCCGGGAACCAGCAGGATATTGGCGGGCTTCAGATCGCGATGAATAATGCCGGCGCGGTGGACCGCATCCAAACCGGCGGCGATCTGGCGGGCCAACGCCAGCGCCGCCTGAGGCTCCATGGGGCCCTTGGAGATGGCGCGGGCCAGCGTCTCGCCCTCCAGAAATTCCATGGTGAAGTACAAGACTTCATCCGTGCGCCGAGGCTCCACGAAGAGATCGAAGATATGGCAAACGTTCGGATGGGAGATCTTGCGCGCCAGGCGGATTTCGCCGCGGAAACGCGCGTCGATGTGTTCCTCTCCGCGAAAGCGGGAGCGCAGGACTTTCAACGCGACGATGTCGGCGAGCTCGGTGTCTTCGGCGCGGTAGACTTCGCCCATGCCGCCGCGGCCCACCAGTTCGATCAGGCGAAAGCGTCCGTTGTTGAGGAGTTCACCGGGCCGGAACTCTCCGGGCGGCGGCTGGTGAGGCGCGAACGCGGGAGCTTCCAGGAAATCTCCCAGGCGCTCGTGCTGTTCGAGCAGATGGAGCACGGTGTCTGTCAGCGTGGGATGGTCGGCACAGCGCTCCCGCACGAACGCGGTTCTGTCGGTTGGCGGCAAGTCCAGAGCCGCCGCGAAGACTTCGTCCGCAAGCTGAATGCGGTCAGGCGGCTGGGTTTCCATCGATGGCGATCCGCAGGCGGGTTCTGGCGACCTGCCAATCGCGGCGCGCAGTGCGCACCGAGATCCCCAGGCAGGCAGCCGATTCTTCCTCGCTGAATCCGGCAAAGTAGCGAAGTTCGACGAGTTGGGCTTTGCGGGGGGAATGATGGGCAAGGTCGCGGAGGGCGAAATCCACGGCCAGGATCTGGTCCGCTTCCGAATCCCGCGAGACCAAGGCATCGGAGAATTCGACCGGGACGGCATCGCCGCCGCGCTTCTCGCTGCGGCGGGCGCGGGCACGGTCCACCACGATGCGGCGCATGACGCGCGCGGCGAGGGCCAGCAGGTGGCTGCTGTTCACGATTTCCAGGTCTTGCGCTTGACGGAAGCGCAAGTACGCCTCATGGACCAGGGAGGTGGCGCCCGGGGCTTGGTCGCGGCGCTCGCCTTGCAGGCATTGCAACGCAAGGCTGTGCAGCTTTTTATAGAGGGCGTCAAACAGGGCGCTTTCCGCGCCTGGAGCGCCGCGCTGCCAGTCGGAAATCAAACGCGTGATCTCGCCAGCCGGTCCCATTACACCCCCCTTCCCAGGTTTTGGCTAATGTGAAGAATTATACCGTATGCCGGCGCATCGCGAACGAGACGGGTGAGATCACGTCGCGGATTTCCAGGTTGAGCCGAGCACTTGCCCAGGCTTTGGGCTACACTCGGGGGCGAGGTCCGCCGATAGAATCATCACAGGCCGGGTACACCGGGGACGCGTCGCTCCCGAAGCCTCGGGCGGTCCACCGAATCGGATGGCGACGGTCTGTTGAGATTGTGCGGCGGTTGACTATGGAACGGCGATTCCCTGTCGAGTATCTAGATATGCAAAGATCCAACTTGCCAAAGACCTAGCTGTGCTGTATGATATTGTGTGGTTCATGAAGAAGCATGAGCCACTGGCAAAACCTGGGCGGAAGCCAGCGAAGCACTCGAATCCCGATTTCGTTCAGATGACGGTCTACGTACCGAGGGAGTTGAGGAACAAGGTCAAGGCACGATTAGCCGAACAGGAGATGGAGTTCAGCGGTTTGGTGGAAGGGATGTTGAGCGACTGGCTGGCGAAGCAGATAAAATAGGCTGGTACGGTGAGCGGACAGCAGCAGTTTATCTTCGACAATTCAAAGGCGGTAGAGCCTTTTAGAAATGGTCTGCTGAAATGGATCGGCAACAAGCAAAGATTTGCACACGAGATCGTTTCGTTCTTTCCGGCGCACTTTGATATGTACATTGAACCTTTCGTCGGCAGTGGCGCGGTGTTGGCAACCCTCGTGCCAGACAAAGCCATTGCCTCCGATTCCTTCAAGCCCCTTGTCGAGATTTGGCAGACCCTGTCCGCCGACCCTGAGCTTTTGAAATTGTGGTATGCAGAGCGATGGCTTTTTATGCAGGACGGTGAGAAGGTATCTCAGTACGAGAAGATCAAGGCTGCTTACAATGCAAGGCCTAACGGAGCCGATCTTCTTTTCCTCTGCCGCTCCTGCTATGGCGGCGTGGTCAGATTCAGGCAAGCGGACGGCTATATGTCAACCCCGTGCGGCATTCACGATGCGATCCACCCAAAGAGCTTCGGACAGCGCGTTGATGAGTGGCACAAGCGCACCGCTGGCGTACGCTTTCTGCGTCTGGAGTACGGGGAGGCAATGGATAATGCGAGGAGCGGAGATCTAATCTACTGCGATCCACCGTATTCCAACTCTCAGGCGATCTTGTACGGGGCGCAAGCGTTCGATTTGAAGAATCTGTTTCAGGTAATCGACCGCTGCAGATCGAAAGGTGTCCGAGTCGCTTTAAGCATTGACGGCACTAAGAAATCCGGGAAGATGAAGGTTGAACTGCCGATCCCTCCCGGCCTATTCGAACGGGAAGTGTTCATCGATTGCGGACGGTCGATGCTCAAGCGCTTCCAGATGGACGGTCAAACCTTAGAGGAAGAACACGTGACCGACCGTCTCCTGCTTACCTACACAATTTGAGTATTCCTCTGCTTGACAAGGGCCATCCATTCTTTCGCCAAAACGGGAAGGCGCTCGACAACCTCCCGACCAAACAGAATCTCGTCGACGAATCGCATGTGCAGCATATCGACCATCCGGCACAGATAGGGTCGTCCCATTTCCCACCAAGTCTCATAGGCATCGACCATTAGGTAATGCTTCACGTCGATGTGCTCGTTCTCCCGAAGCTCCTCAAGTTCCATGCCATCAACGAGGGTTTCGTAAACACCGTCAGCGATCCTGCTCCCGAACGTGGTTGTATAGTAGTACTCCTTGATCTCCCACACGGCAACTGGATTGACGACTTTGGGAAATGCGCCGTCCACTCTGCGGGAAAGCGTGCGGATAGGGGCGCCGCCGAGTGTGATTGTCGTGAGCTCCATTGGGGAGTAGTTGCACTCAGCGCCGTTGGTGGCGTTCGCGATCAGCATGTTGACGATGCCGGTGAAATACGCCGGCTTGGCCTTGTCTCCCTTCTGCTTGTTCATTGGCAAGGGACAAGCGTGGACAGCCTTCCTTTGCAACTCTTCGAATAGCTTCCGTGCGTTGTTGGCATCCATCAACTGATGCTGAACAAACGTATTCAGAACCTCGGCTCGATATTCAAAATACCTGCCAAGTTCGGTACCAAGCGGCGTGGGGACCTCCTTTGCGGTCGCGATCCTGGTTGGGTTAAGCCCGAGTTCTTTCAGTCCGGTTCGAATCTCCGAAAGGGTTGGGATTTTAATCTGGCCCTTGCCACGAACGGTGTAACCGAGATGCTGGCTCAGCGTGCGGACATAGGCCCAGAACATCTTTGGCTGATTCTGGAACTGGTGATTTGCGACCATCCGGTTTGAACAATGAGTATACCAGCGTACGGATTGATGTGGACCTGCGCCCGTTTCGCTATGAAGAGGATGAGCCGCCGTTGATGCACAGGGGACCGGCGCCACGTCTAGACTTGGGTCCGTTGGGCGGCGATGGATCTGTAGACTTCGAGCGCGCGCGCGGCCATGCGGGTGGCGCTGTAATGCTCGCGGACGCCTGCCACGCCGCGCTTCCCCAGCCGCTCCAGGAGAGCGGGGTCCTTCCAGAGCAAGAAGATGCCCTGGGCCAGACTGGCCGTATCGTCCGGTTCGACCAGAACACCGCCGCCGGTCTTCTCCACGATCTCGGTAAGGCCGCCGCGGCGCGGCTCGACCACGGGGACGCCGTTGGCCATGGCCTCCAGCAGGAACAAGCCTTTCGGCTCGTCGTAAGCGGCGGGGACCGACAGCACGTCGAGGTTGCGCAGGAAGTCGATTTTGTGCGGGCGGTCGAGCGCGCCGCGATAGCGGAATTCGTGGTCGAGACCCGCCGTCTTGATGCGCCGCTCGATGCCGTGCAGATAGGCGCGGTGCTCCGGCGCCAGATATCCGGCGACTTCCAGGGCACTGCCGCCGAAATCGGTTTCGCGCCGCAGCTTCACGTATGCGTCGGCGAGCAGGTGCAGGCCCTTCTCGGGCGCGACGCGCGCGAAGTATCCCACGGTGAAGCAATTGGTGTGGAGTTTCAGGGATGCGCCGTATCCTTTCAGATTGACGCCCAGGGGCACCACGTGCATCTTGCGTTCGGGGATGCCGAGGTAGCGGCACATGTGGCCGGCATAATACTCGCTGATCGCGGCGAAGCCATCCACGTGTTGGATGTTGGCGCGGATCAGATCGAGCGATTGCGCGCGGTAGGGTTCCGGAAGCTGGCTGAGGAACAAGTCTTCGCCCTGGAGGGTGCAGCAGATGGGACGGCCGACGGCTTCGCGGATGGGCTGGGCGAGGCCGATCAGCAGCGAGTTCGGCAACGTCACGATGTCGGGCGGTGGCTCGCTGCGCAGCCAGGCCGCGAGTTTGTGGATCTCTTTGCTTTGCCGCCCGTCTTCGCCGCGCAGCATGGAAACGGTCATTTCCCCGAGCAAGCGCGGGTTCACCGGAATCGAGCGGCGCGCGGCGAGCTTCAGGGCCCACTCGGAATCCCAGAGGCGGTCGAGCAGCCACGGCGTGTTGCGGAAAAGGCCGGAGTGCTGTTCGAGATACACGCTGATGCCGCCGAAGAACACTTTGTGCGCGGCCACGTTGGTCTCGTCGGTGAGGGTTGGGGTGTAGATGGGAAGCAGGATGATGTCGTGTCCCTGGCTTTTCAACTCGGCGGCCAGGGCGTTGTCGCGGATGCAGCTTCCGCAGTACATTTGCGCGGCGCCGGCGGTGAGGGCCAGGATCTTCATCGCTTGTGGGGCAGGCTCTCAGCCTGCGCGGGACTCTCAGTCCCGCTGTCTTCGCGCTGAAACGCGCGGCGGGCGTACAAATGGTCGAACAGATTGCCTTCGTGGGGCTGATCCCAACTAATGCGTTGCGTGGGAATCGCGCCCAGGTTCAAGCGGCCCACGTCGGGAGAAGCGAGTAAGCGCGCGATCAGCTTACGGTCGTGGGTGATGGCGGTGACGACCAGGCTGGGACCGAGGGCGCGCGGGAGTGCGTCCTGGCTGACCGGCACTACGCTGGCAAATGGGAAGAGGAATTCGCGGTTGGCCAGCGGATGGGCGGGCGAATCGCACAACACAATGGTGGGCAGCAGGTACGCGCAGCCTTGAAAGGTGGCCAGACGGGGGCCGTCGCGATACGACGCGGTGACGTCGCGCGCGGATTCCCCATCGAGTTCGCCGTCAATGGTTTGCGAGATGCGCTCGGCCAGCGCTCGATTGGCGAAGGGCGCGATCTGCGCCTGTTCGTCGGCTTCATCGCGCGGCACGACGGCGGCCAGACGCGCGGCGAGCGCCTCGGCGATCTCAGCGGCGTGCGACGGCGGCGCCCATACGCCGGACGCATTGATGCAGGAGCGGCCGGAGTTTTCGAGGATGGAGGAGACCATTACGTCGAGGTACAGCTCCCATTCGGCCGCGCAATCTTCGCCGATCGCGATTTTGCTGTAACCCGGGCCGTGTACCTCGATGCGCGGGTCGCCCTGCCAGGGCCGCGTGGAAGACACGTCTCCGAACACCATGCCGCGGCCACAGCGGCGCAGGATCTCGGCCGCGCCCGCATGATCGGCCGGATAGTAGCCGAACGCTTCCGGCGGCGCGCCCGCGTGGATCAGCGCCTGAATGATGCGGTATGGCGTCCATGGCTCGGCTGCGCCGGGCTTCAGCACCAGCGGCGTTTTCAACGCGAAGGCCGGCGCCCACAACGAATGCACGCCAGGCGAGTTGCTGGGCAACACTACGCCGAGCGACTCGCCGCGCGGGAAGTAGCTCAAGCCTTCGGCGTGGCCCGTATCGAGCACGCGCAAATCCAGGTTGCGCGTAAGGCCGTTGACTACCGTTTCCATCTCGGCCAGCACGGTGCGGATCTTGTGCATGTTGCGGCGCACCATCACGTGCGGCAGGCCGGTGGTGGCGGACACCTGGCGGACGTAATCTTCGGGCGATTGGGTGGTGTCGCCGAGCGGGAGCGCGGAGGCGGCGAACAGATCCGCGGCGCGGGCACACATGGCGAACAGTTCCCGAGTAGTGAAGCCCGCCAGAAGCGCGCGCGGCATTTCTTGATCGAGCAGATCGCGGCGGATCAGCCCTACGTTTGCCTGGCTGATTTCGACGAAGGGATGGCCGGTGCGGTAGTGGGGTGTGCACACGGTATCGAGGCTGCGGTATGGCCGGCCGCGCCGCAACAGCGGGATGTGGACCACCGGCGGCATGGCTTGCTGCATCAGTAAACGCCCTCGACCACGGACTTCTGAAACCGGGAAAACGGCCGCACGTTGCGCACGCCGTCCCACGGGTACTCTGTATATGACGGTTCCCGCTCCGCCTCGTCTCGCTCTAAAAAGCGCGGCATGAAGAACTCGCGCGTCAGGGTGGTGAGGCGCACGCGGCCGGTCTCGCCGTAGCCGACCACGCGGGCCGGATTGTCGGGGTCGACCACTTCGATCATGGCGCGCGGCGCGGGCGGGTAATAAATGATGGCGTAATTGTCTTCGGCGAGGCGCGGTTTGTGGACCGCCAGCCCCATGAGCGTGTTGCCGTAGGTGGGCGCAAAGTAGACGCCGTCCAGCAATTCCTCGACGGCGAAGCGATGGAACTGGGGAGTCATCTCGGTGCCGCCGCAGAATACGCCGCGGATGCCCATTTTGGCGAGCGACACCTTTTCGCAGAGGGCTTCGAGCAGCTTGGGCGTGGTGAACATCGAGCGGATATTGTCGTGCGCGCGCAGCAGCGTGAGGCCTTGCTCGACGACGTGCTGTTTGTAAGCCTCCGCCTCTTCGATTTTTCCGCGCTTCAGCAGCTTGACGACCCAGCGCGGATCGAGATCGGTCATGAAGCAGATGCCGCCGCGGAATTGCGCCAGGTGCTCGACGGCCAGGCGCAGGCGGCGCGGGCCGCTGGGGCCGAGCATGAGCCAGTCGGCGCCGGGGGGAAAGGCGTCGTCCGGCAGAGTGGCGCTGAAGGCTTCGTAGTCGATGCGGAAGTCGTCGATCGAGATGCGCGACTTCGGCACGCCGGTGCTGCCGCCGGTCTCGAAGACGTAGACGGGCCGGCCGGCGTAGGCTTTGGGCACCCAGCGGCGAACGGGCCCGCCGCGCAGCCACTCGTCCTGGAAGAAGCCGAAGCGGTCCAGGTCGTCGTAGCCGCCGATTTCGGTCCGGGGATCCCAGTCGAGCTTGGCGGCGTAGTCCAGCCAGAACGGGCAGCCGGTTTCGGGATTGAAGTGCCACTGGACGATCTCGCGCGTCCAGGCGTCCAGCGTGGCGCGCGCGGCTTTGGTTTTGGCCGGGAGGCCGGTTTCGATCAGAGTACCCACGGTTTCTCTAGTTTAGTACGTGAGGCGGGTTCTGGGTGTAGCGCGGTATCGGAACGGCTATAGTGGCATCATGACGTTGTCCCGAGCGGAGACCAAGGCACTCTATGACAAAATCAGCAAGGTTTACGATCTTCTGTCGGAGCACACCGAAGGACCCGTGCGCGAGGCCGGTTTGCGAATGCTCGCGCCGGCGGCGGGCGAGACGGTTCTCGAAATCGGATTTGGGACCGGGCACGCGCTGGTCTGGCTGGCTCACGCCGTGGGACCTTCCGGGATGGTCCATGGGATCGATCTCTCCGATGGGATGATGGCCGTTGCGGAAACCCTGGCCGGGCACGCAGGGGTCGCGGATCGCGTGGAACTGCGGACGGGAGACGCGACTGACTTACCGTATCCGGCAGACAGCATGGACGCCGTGTTCATGAGCTTCACCCTGGAGTTGTTCGACACGGCGGAGATTCCCGCCGTGCTCGCGCAATGCTGGCGGGTGCTCAGGGCCGGCGGACGCATTGTGGTAGTCGCCATGTCCAAAGAGGGAGCGCACGGACTGGTTTACGAAGCTTATGAGTGGACGCATCGGCACTTTCCCAACTTTGTCGATTGCCGCCCGATTCTTGTAAGTCAAGTGCTGGCTGCGGCCGGCTTTCAAGTTACCGAGAAGCGGAACTTGCAGATCTGGGTGCCGATGGAGGTTGTGCGGGCCGAAAAGACGGCCTGAGAGCCTGCGCGCAGGTGATCCATAATCCTTCGGCCAAACACGCTGGCGACACGCTTCAGCTTACCGGGGCGAAGTGGCTTCCAGCTTTGTCAGGCGCTCTGCCAGGGAGCGGATTTGTTGTTGCTGATCTTCGATCTGCTCCTTCTGGGCGGCGATGGTGGCGTTCTGCTTTTGCAGCTCGTTGAGCAGCATGGAGTCCAGCACCTGGTACTTGACTGTCTCGATTTGCCCGTCGGCTGAGTGCGCCACCAGATCCGGGTACACCTCGGCCACTTCCTCGGCGATCAGCCCGTATTGGATGGGCTGCGAGCCGTCGCTGTATGGCTTCTTGTAGCGGAAGGTGACCGGGCGCAGGTGCAGCAAGCCGCTGCTGGCGTCCGCCATGTCCTGGATGTCTTCCTTGTAACGGCGGGAGGACGACATGACACCAAGGTTCCCGTTGGAATCGACCAGGACCGGCACGGCGCCGCTGCTCTGGGTGGTGGCGCCCCAGATGCCCGCGATGAAAGCGGCGGTTTGGGTGGGGTAGGTTCCGATGCGGATGGTGCCGGTGTCGGTGGCGTAGCCGTAGTTACCGATATCGATATTATTGCTCGAGCTGGCGACGTTTTGCCCGGCGAAATACCCGATGGCGATGTTATTGTCGCCGACGGCGACTAAGCTGCCGTTGGCGCTCAGCGCTGCATAGCCGATGGCGGTGTTATTGCTTCCGGACGCGTAGTTGAGCAGCGTATTCCCACCGACCGCCGTATTGTAGCTCCCGCTGATGTTCCACATCGCAATGTCCCCGATGGCGGTGTTGCCGCTCCCGTTATTCGATTTCAGCGCGAGGGAACCGACCGCCGTGTTTTGTATCCCCGTGGTGTTTCCGAAAAGCGCTAACACCCCGTTCGCCGTGTTGAAGGTTCCGGTTGTGTTGGAGTACAAAGCTTCGTAACCGCTGGCCGTGTTGAAATAGCCAGTTGTGTTGGCGGCCAGCGCCGCGTTACCGACGGCCGTGTTTTGGTAGCCAGTTGAATTGACTTGAAGCGCACCGTCGCCGACGGCCGTGTCGTTACCTCCGGTCGTAGCGGGCGGCAGCGCCCCCAGTCCCGCGCTGAAGTTACCCCCCGTAATTGGCGCCTGAATTACCGGAACGCCGCCGGTTGGCGACAGGATGCTCCCGGTCAGCGTGAGATTACCGTCCACCTGCGCGTTGCCATTGACCTCCAGTTTCGTCGCGGGCGTCTGCGTGCCGATCCCCACGCTCCCGTCCGGCTGAATCCTCATATACTCGGTGAATTGGTTCGCGCTGTACAGCCCTGTACCGCCCTTGCCGAAACGCAGAGCCTTTGCCGGATCCCAATAGAACGCCGGACCAAAAGTATCGGAAGCAAACAACGTCATGTAGTCAACAGTCTGCGCCACTCCGAGCTGCGCATAAAAAGAGGTGGCGGTGGGGCGCACATCCATCGATATCCCCGCTTGGGTCGTCCCCACCCCGATATTGCTGCCGTTCTGGTACATCACCGAATTGCCCACGTCACCGGATGTGTCGGTGAACTTGGAGATGTAATTGGTTGTTCCTCCGCTGGTGAACGCCGGCATTACGACTGCCGCCGTAGCCGACGTCGAATTCGGTGGTGGAGGGGCATGCGTTGGCTCGGATGGCTCCCCAGGCAGCACCGAAGCTGCCGAGCCGGCCAGTAGGTAGGCCGAGGCGGGCTTGCCGCCCAGGGTGTCGGCATCGCCGGCTTTCAGCGCATACGGCACGCTCACCAGCAGCACCCGAGGCAGGTCCACTTCGCCCGGCACATAGAACTTCACCTGCAGCCAGCGCGATTCGCCGGCAGTGAACAACTCCACCGGCACGCCTTCGTTGCTCGCCGATCCGAGCAGCACGGTGTAATTGCCATTGGCATCCAGTTCGACGTTGCGATCTTCGGTCCACAAAGGCGTGCCGCCTTCCTGTTGGCCATATATCGCGAAAGTGGCGCCTACCGGCCCGGCGGGCTGATTCGCGGGCGAGTGGAAGGATCCGGCGAAACGCACGAGTCTGGGAACGGCGGTGACGGCGGCGGCGCTCTGGGTCTGCTGCGCACTGGCGACACCAACGAGGCACAGGAAACAAGCAATGAGTAAGTGGGTCTTATAGAGTAGATGCATGTGACCTCCAGGTCGGGGTTAGTTTATCACATTACGGCGGTCGACCGGCTAATACTCCACGCCGACCAGAAACAGGCCTTTGGCGGGAGCGGTGGGGCCGGCTTTGGTCGGGCAGTTGGGGACGAGCAGCGCGCGCAGGCCGGATTCATCCAGGTTGCCGCGGCCGGCTTCCAGCAGCGATCCCACGATGTTGCGGACCATGTGCTTCAGAAAGCCGCTGCCGCGCACGCGGTAGATGACGCGGTCCGGCTGGGCTTCGAGATGCGAGCGGAAGATGGTGCGGACTTTGGTCTTGCCTTCGTCGTCGTCACGGCTGTCGGATGCGGCGAAGGCGGTGAAGTCGTGCTCGCCCTCCAGTATGGGCTGGCAGGCGGTCATGCGGTCGAGCGAGAGCGGATAGGGATGATGGTGGACGTAGCGCCATTCGCACGGCGGGCAGACTTCGGCGCGCACGATGCGGTATTCGTAGGTCTTGGCCAGGGCCTGGAAGCGGGGATGAAAATCGGGCGCGGCCTCCGTGGTGGAGAGCACGCGGATGGAGGGCGGCAGCAAGCGGTTCATGGCCTTGCGCAGGTTGGGCAGCGGGATGGGGTTTTCGAGGGTGAAGGCGGCCACCTGGGCGAGGGCGTGAACGCCGGCATCGGTGCGGCCGGAGCCGGCCACGTGCACGGGTGCGCCTTCGATTTCGCCGCCGACGGATTCGAGGGCGCCTTGAATGGTCGGCAGGCCGGGCTGCACTTGCCAGCCGTGGAAATCGGTGCCGTCGTAGGCGAGGTGGATTCGGATGCGGCGCATTATCTCGTGGGGCAGGCCCTCGGCCTGCGGCGGCCTCCCAGGCCGCCTCTTTGTCTGCGGCTATGCTGCACCGCGACCCATGGCAGTGCCGACCATGTTCTCCAGGCGATAGCCTGGTGTCGGGCTTTCATCTCATCCGGCAGGCGACGGGACGCCTCCGAAATGATTTCAAGGCATCGCGTTACGGCATAAACCGTCCGCGTGTCGTCCCGAAACGCCTCGTAATCGATGCCCGCGACAAATTGGGTAGCGAGGTCGATATTGAGCTCTATGTCGCGCAAGGCGGTCGCGGCGTCAGAAGGCATAGATGGCGTCGGTTGTAGCCGCCGGTTTCACGTGAGGCTTCAGCCCGTCGCGGTTCACCACGTCCACACGGCCGTCGAACAAGGCGGCGATCGAATCCTTCAAACCGGCATAATCAAAAACAGTGATGCGGGCGGCGGGATCGAATTCGATCATGATATCGGTGTCGCTTCCAGGCCGCTGATCGCCCCGGGCCCGAGAACCGAACAATGCGGCATGAGCTACGCCCAACTGGCGCAGCACGGCTTCGTTTTCCCGCAGCCGGGCTATGATCTCTTCACGGTCCATATTCCTACATTCAGCTTAACCCGCCCACATAATACGCGCTGGAGCGCCACGAACGCGATGCCAGCCCGTTTCCGCCGACCGCACGCCAGGGTCCGCCAACAGCCTCACGCCGGCCGCGATCCCGGTTTCACCGCCGGCAGGCCTTGCGCGCACAGCGGGCACTCGGCTGGATCGTAGGTTAGCACTTGCAAGGTGACCAGCGCCACGCGCGGCACGCCTACATCGGCATGGCCTCCACTGCGATCGACGATGGAGCCGGCGGCCAGCGGACGCGCTCCGGCGGCGCGCAGCGCATCCACCACGTCACGCGTGCTGCCTCCGGTGGTGACCACGTCTTCCACGACCAGGGCCGGCTCGCCTGGCGTTACCGTGAAGCCGCGGCGCAAGGTCATCTTCTTGTTCTCGTCGCGCTCGGTGAAGATGAATCGGGCGCCCAGCGCGCGCGCGACTTCGTGGCCGATGATCAGTCCGCCCAGCGCGGGCGACACTACCAATCCCACGGGTTCGGACACGAATTTGCGAAGCTCATCGGCGAGCAGGCCGCCCAGTTCGGCCGCGTGCCGCGGATATTGCAGCACCAGCGCGCATTGCAGGTACGCGGGGCTGTGCAGTCCGCTGGTGAGCCGGAAATGGCCGTTGAGATACGCGCCCGTGGTGCGGAACAGATCCAGGATTGATTCGGCTTGCGGTGCCACAAAGGCCTACTATACCATTGAGGAAAGCTGCAAGCCGCTTGAAAGGCGGCTGCGGGCAAGATTGCCCGCCCTCCGAATAATAAGGCTAAAGCATGCATCGATTTCGAGCCGTAATTTCTATTCTCTGCGTCCGGCTGTTGATTGTGCCGGCTTTTGCCCAGCAAACGCATTCGATCGTTGAGCCAGGCGGATCATTCGGTTGGATCACGGGGCGGTATCGGACCAAGCAAGTGCCGCCGATCAACGTGGCGAACTCCGGCCGGCTGGAATTGTTGCTGCGGGCCGGCAGGCTGTACCTCTCCATGCAGGATTCGATCGCGCTGGCGCTGGAGAATAACCTCGACATCGAGATCCAACGCTACGGCCCGGAGATTGCCGACGCCCAGGTTTTGCGCGCCAGGGCAGGCGGATTCGCGCAGGGCGTTTCGACGTCGGTGACGGCGGGACCGACCAGCGCGCAGTCCGGCGGTGTGGCGCAGAGCGGCGTGTCGGGGAATCCTTCGACGCAGGCCAGTGCAGCCAGCGCCACAGCGGTGGGCAACACCGTAATCACGCAATCCGGCCCGGCGATTCCCAGCTTCGATCCGGCCTTGGTGGGCAGCGCGAACTGGGCGCACCAGACGATTCCGGAAAGCAGCACGTTCATCGCCGGGGTCGATGAATTGATCCAGCGGCAGGACACCTCGGGCTTCACCTACCAGCAAGGCTTCCAGAGCGGAACTTCGGTGAGTCTGGGGCTGAACAACTCCACGTCTATCGGCAATAGCTCCACCACGCTGTTCAATCCGGTCACCAGCTCGTCGCTGGGGCTGACGGTGACGCAACATTTGCTGCAAGGTTTCAGCCTGGCGGTAAACCAACGGCAGATCCAGATCGCGAAGAACAACCGGGAGCTTTCGGATCTGACTTTCAAGCTGCAGGTGATCACCACGGTGGCGGCGGTGATGGATCTTTACTGGGACCTGGTGACGTTCAACGAGAACGTGCGGGTGGAGCAGCAGGCGGTGGCTACCAGCACCAAGCTGTTCGAAGACAACCAGAAGCAGGTGGAAGCGGGGATGATGGCGCCCATCGAAGTGGTGCGAGCGGAAGCGCAGTTGGCTACCGATCAGCAGAACCTGACGCTGGCGGAGACCCAACTGTTGCAGCAGGAGACCATTCTGAAGAACGCGTTGAGCCGCACCGGCGTGGCCAGCCCGGCGGTGGCCGAGGCGCGCATCGTGCCCACGGATCGCATCCGCGTGCCGGACGTGGAGCCGGTAACGCCGATGCAGGATCTGGTGGCGATGGCGCTATCGGCGCGCCCCGAGCTGGCGCAGAACCGCATCCAGGTGACCAATCAGGAGATCACGCTGCATGGTTCGAAGAACGGGCTGCTGCCCACGCTCGATCTGGTCGCCTCCATGACCAACAATGCGCTGGCGGGGCAGGTGAACACGGTGCAGTCGACGTTCCCTTTCAGTTTCGGGACGCCCAGTCCAGCTTTCATCGGCGGATACGGCGAGGTGCTGAAGCAGTTGTTCGCGCACAACTATCCGAACTACTCAGCGGGATTCAACCTTACGATTCCACTGCGCAACCGGGCGGCGCAGGCGCAGGCGATCAACGATGAGCTGACGCTGCGGCAGTTGCAACTCGGCTTGCAGCGGCTGGAAAACCAGGTGCGCGTGGACGTGCTGAACGCGACGATCGGGGTGCGCAATGCGCGCGCGCAATATCAGGCGGCCATGAAGGCGCGCATCCTGCAGGAGCGGACGCTGGACGCCGAACAGAAGAAGTATGCGGCGGGGGCTTCGGTGATTTACAACGTGATTCTGACCCAGCGGGACCTGGCGACTGCACGGCAGAGCGAGTTGGCGGCGGAAGCGTCGTATGCGAAATCGAAGGTGGAACTGGAGCGGGTGACGGGGCAAACGCTGAACAACAACGGTATTTCACTCGGGGAGGCGTTCCAGGGCGTGGTGTCGCGCCCGGCCAGCTCTCTGCCGGCCACGGATCAGCCGGGCCAATAGGGGGTGACGCCTTTTGTCCCACTGCTGTTCCAATATTGGACAAAGACGTGCCAGCGAGTGCCAGTTTTGCACGTGAGGCGTGGGCTACTTCGTTCGGTCTGTTGGAAATAATAGGGTTGTACTTTGGTGAGACGATTGCACGGGATGAGAGCGTGACACACAACGAGCAGGCCCAGCGAGAAGCGATTGATTCCCCGTTTGGTTCCTTCCAACCAGTCACCTCACCAAAACCCTCTGAATCCCTCTAAATCCTCACAATTGCCCTCGCTGGGCTTGTATGTCCCGTTCTTGTGCAAGTGCTACGATGGGCACTATGTCGCAAGGTCTGATCGAAGTCGAGTGCCCGTGCTGCCAGGCGATTCTGAAGATCGATCCGGAAACGCGGGCGGTGATCGCACACGCGATGCCGGAGAAGCCGCCCGCGATCGAAGATCTGGCGGCGGCGGTGGCCAAGCTGAAGGGCGAGGCAGGACGCCGCGACGAGGTTTTCCGCAAGCAGGTTGAAGCGGAGAAATCGCACGGCAAGGTGCTGGCAAAGAAATTCGACGAGCTGTTGAAGCAGGCTAAGGAAAATCCGGATTTGACGCCGCCGATGCGGGACATCGATCTGGATTAGACGGAAGGCCGGTTGACAATCGGCGCGTCTCACTGCATGGCGGCGAGCCAGTCGCGGGCTACTTCGGCGACGGGCCGGTGCTTGCCATCCACTTGGTGGTTCAAATCACGCATAGCCGCTGCGGTTAGCTTGCCGGCGAGTTGGTCCAGCGCCGCGCGCAGGCCCGGATGCGCGGCAAGACTTTCGGCGCGCACGATGACGGCTGCCTGATAGGGCGGGAAGTAGCGCCGGTCGTCGCGCAGCACCTTGACGTCCAGCACCGATAACATGCCGTCGGTGGCATTGGCGGCGGCCATGTCCACCTGCTTCTGCTCCAGCGCGCTGTAGAGCAGGCCGAGATCCATACTCTTGGGGGCGCCCGCGAGGGGCAGGTGGTACGCGGCGAGCAAGCCAGGCAACCCATCGGGACGCTGCAGGAATTCATAACCCACGCCGAGGATCCAGCCTTGTTTGCGGCTGGCGGCGTCGGTGATGGTCTCGATACCCAGGGCGCGCGCATCGGGACCGCGCACTACCATAGCAAAAGTGTTGTCGAACCCCAGCGGATCGAGCCACTCCAGGCGCCAACGCCGGCGATATTCGGCGCGCACGCGCGCCAGCACGGCTGCCGGGTCGGAGGAGGGCGCGAGCTTCAGCACCGCGGTCAGCGCCGTTCCTGTGTATTCGGGGTACAAGTCGATTTCACCGTTGCGCAATGCCTGTTGGGCCAGCAGCGTGCCGCCCAAGTCCAGCTTGCGGTCGACTTTCTCGCCCAGGCGGCGCTCCAGTTGCTGGGCGACGATCTCGCCCAGGACGATCTGCTCGGTGAAGTTCTTGGAGCCGACGGTCAGCGGGCGGGTGTGCGAACAGCCTATGGCCGACAGCAGCAGGGCACATATCGAAAAGCGCGTCATTTCTTGTGCTCGAAGCGTGCGGCTCCGTTCCGGTAGTCGATGGTCATCTTCATCTGCCGGAGGACTGGCATCCCGAGGATACCGGCGATGCCCACGCCCGCTACATCGCCGCCACTCTCCAGGCTGGTGGCCAGCAGATCGGAATTGTCCTGGCGGAAGCCCGCGAAGACCAGCGACACCTGGCTGGCCCGAGCAACCTTGTCGGCGCGTCCCTGGATGCCGCGCAGCACGGTTTGATAATCGCCGTGAACTTTGGTCGATTCCCTCGCAACGTCCGTGTCGATGAGGTTTGCGGTCGATCCCGAGTCAATCAGGAATAGTTGCAAGGGCCCCTGGTTGACTGAGGTATGCACGGTGAGGTGGTGTCCGAAGCGAAACAAGCGGAAGAAGCCCGCGGGAGGGGCATCGGCGTCTTCGGGCTCATCACCGGCGCGCGGCTCACCGGGATAAGTGTCCAGAGTTAGCCGCATGTCTTTGAAATCGATGCTTACCAGAAACTGTTGAAAGAGATCCGCGCCGATCAGCCCGTCGTAGTCGGCTGACTTCGCCGATCCAAATGCCTGCACTGGAAAATCCGCGAATTGGAGATCGCCGATGGCGACCTCCGCTGCCAGGTAGCCGAAGGCTTCCAGCGGCTTTTGGTTGCCGATCCCGCGGGCCTCCATGCTTTCGTCGCCGAGGATCTCCAGGCCGGCTTTCTCCGCGGCTTTGGGAGAGATCGAAATACCCGGGGCGCCGGTGTCCAGCATCAATTGCACGGTGTGGCCTTGGTTCAGTTGCACACGCAATCCGACTCCGTATGGCTGGCCCGGTCCGCGTGAGATGGGCACTAACTTGATCTGATAATTTTGATACGGAGTGGCAAGGCGCCGCAATTTCCGGTTACCCGCGGCTTTATTCCTCGCAATGTGGACTCGCAGCGCCCGCGCCTCGCGGCTGCCCGGGTCGTAGATAGCGAGTGCCCGCTGCAGGGCGGCGATGTGCTCGTCGCCCTGCAAGGTATTGGCCCAGGCCGCGATCAGACGCGGGTCGCCGGGGGAGATGCGGTAAGCCGCGGTCATGAGCGTGCGCGCGGATTTGAACTTCGAAATGGAGTTGTAAATCAATCCCAGACCACTTAAGCCGGGTGCGTCTCTGGCATTGATCTTAAGGGCCTTGCGAAAGCAGGCTTCCGCGGTGGTCAGGTCGCCGCGGCGATAGGCGGCCAGCCCGGCGGCAGCCTGAGCCTCCGCCATCTCAGGGGAATGCCGCAAGCCTTCCTCGGCGACGGAGTAAGCTTCGTGCGCGCGGTAGGCGCCGATCAGGGACCGCACCGCGCCGTAGTAGCCAGGCGCCCAGGCGGGGTCATCGCGAAGCAGTTTCGCATAGAGTTCGGCAGCCCGGTCGTACCGCGCGGCGAAGAGTTCCCGCTCCGCCTGTTGGATAGCGTCGGGCGTGACAGCCCCAGGTGCAATGGAGCCGGACAGCAGCAGGACGATGTAAACGGCTTTCATGCTCGAAGACCAGACAACTCGCCATTCTACCAGTTGAGTGGGTTGAGCACGGTGCGTTTAAGGAGTTCACCCCGAGGGATTTTAGCTCCGCATTGCGGCAAGCCGCAAAGGGAAGGCCGATTGACATTCGGCCTGCAGGTTGCCAACGTTGCCAACCTGCCCCACACGCCGGTGCTAGCGGCGCCAGTAGCCGCGCACGAGGCGGTATCGGTGGCCATACTGGACCCACCGATGAGGGACCCATACTGCGCGCGGACTCGGCGGACGCCGCCAGCTTCCTCCAACCCAGAACCAGTTTCCGCCGCGCCAATCCCAGAATCCGTCGACCCAAACAAAGCCCGGCCCCGGCGCATAGCCGACGACGCCATAGCGTGGCGGAGGCGGCGGCACCTGGACATAATAGCCTCCGGCGCAGGCGCCCAGCACCAGCAGCGCCAGAGTCACTAATAAGAGCAACGTAAGTTTTCGATTCATCGCTTGCATCCTCTGCTCATTCAAACGCAGATAGGGTGGAGCGGGTTGCGGTTGGGGAACGAAGTTGAATGGTATTTAATGTGACCATTGCACTGGGCGCGGCCAGGCCCGATAATAGCTGGATCGAAGGAGGCACTCATGACCAAGCGCGTTTTGCTCGCGGGGCTGCTGGACGGCATCGCCATGTATGTCTGGACGGCCATCGCCCATATGGTTCTGCCGTTGGGCGAAGCGGGGATCAAAGAGATTCCCAATGAACCGGCGGTGATCGGCGCGCTGCGATCGTCGCTCGGCGACAACTCGGGTCTGTACCTTTTCCCCGGCATGGGGCTTGGGCCGGATGCCACGTCGCAGCAGAAGCAGGCGGCCATGGCGCAGTATTCGCAGAAACTGGCGGTGAACCCGTCGGGCATCGTCATGTATAATCCGCCGGGTATGCAGGCCCTGGCGCCGCGGCAGTTCATCGCCGAATTTGTGAAGGAGTTGATCGAGGCGCTGCTGGCGGCGATGTTACTGGCCCAGACGCGCCTGGCAACGTTTGCCTCGCGCCTGGGTTTCATTGTTGCGCTGGGAGTGCTGGCGGCAATCGGAACCAATGTCTCCTATTGGAACTGGTACGGCTTCCCGCTGGCGTACACGGCGGCGTACATGACGACGGAGATCGTGGGATTCGTGTGCGCGGGGCTGGTGGCGGCCGCTTTGGTCAAGCCGGCGACGGCACGTTAGGCGCCGAGCTTCCACAGAATCTGCCGCAACATTCCCAGCACCACGGGCGCATCGTGCGCGCTGAGGTTCAGCCGCCGCACCAAGCGGCGCACTTTGGTCTTCGCCGACGCGGCCGTCAGCGGCTTGATGTAGCCGCTGCGCTCCAGCGCTTCGAGCAACATCACGGTGATCTGCTCGGTATCCGCAGCGCGCGCCGCCTTCACCGGCTTTTCCGGCCGCGCGGCCGCCGCCCGCGAGTTGCGCGCCAGTTCGTAAAGGCACACGGCCACCGCCTGGCCCAGGTTCATGGAACGATTCAAGTCCACCGTGGGGATGCGCATCAACCAATGGCAATGGCTCATGTCTTCGTTGGAGAGGCCGAACTTCTCCGATCCGAAGAGCAGCGCGATGGGACCGGCCGCCTGGCGCATGAGGCGCGCGCCCGATTCGAGGCGGCGCAAGGGATGCTGCGGCTCGCGATGGCCGAGCGAAGTCGTGCCAACCACCAGCGCGCAGTCCGCGACAGCGGCCGCGAGCGTGGTGAATTCTTCAGCGGAAGCCAATAACGGCGCGGCTCCCACGGCGGAGCGCGCTTCGCGAAACGCGACCTCGTAGGGATTGACTACGCGCAGCCGCGTGCAGCCGAAGTTGGCCATGGCGCGCGCGGCTGCGCCGATGTTCAACGGGTTTCGCGGAGCGACGAGCACCACGCGCAGATCCGCTCTCTGAAAAAAATTTGCGGTTGAGACGTCTCGATGCATTTTTCTCTTGACTTTTTTCTCGAACAACCTTATATATGAATCACATTGCGATTTTCGAATCGCAAAATTTGATGTTTAGGGAGAATCAATCGATGAAGAGCGCAACCAAGAAAGCCGCCCCGAAGAAGAAGGCGCCCGCGAAGAAAAAGAAGTAGCATGGGCGCCCACTTAAGGGCGTGATCCAAGTTTGAGTCAACAGGCCCCGATTCGTCGGGGCCTTTTTCATTTTGCGGCACGTGCTCCTCCCGCCTTCTGCAGCAGCGTCCGGAACGTCTCCCCCATCCCGAACAGCAGGCTCTTCAACTGCAATCGCCTCCGCAACTCCTCCTCGGGCGTGGACGCCGCCAGCGCCGCGGCGAACTGGTCCGGCTCTCCGGCGGCCAGCAGCGTTTGCGCCAGCGTTTCGAAGCGCACGGTCTGCAGGCCGAGATGCGCGCCGTGTTCTTCGAGCGCGGTGAACGAGACGTGCGCGGTGATGTCCTTCGCGCCGGGATCGCAAAGCACGTCCTCATCCGCGTGGTGCCGGCGGTAGCTCATCAGCGCGCCGCGCGGGAAACGCACGGACTCGGCGCGCGTGTAGCCGTAGTCGATGGTGAAGACGAAACCCGCCTCCATCGCATGCGCGATGCGCTCGAGCCAGGCGAGCGCATCCAGGTTCACCTCGAAGAGCGCGCCTTCGGCGGGTGGCGGGAAGTAGCGGCGCAGATAGTCGACCACCTCCTCGCGCGCGGGCGGAGCGGCCGCCCACACGAAACGGTCGTCCCATGCGACGCGCATCTCGCGATAGCCGCCGTCGCGGAAAGCGACCGCATCCACCGGCAGGGCATCGAAGAACTCGTTGGCAAACACGACGCCGCGAAAACGCTCGGGCATTTCTCCATGCGCCAGGTCCACCGGGACGTAGCGCCACTCGGAGAATGCGGCGGCCATCTCGCGCCTGCCGGCGCCCAACTCGACGACGGTGAAGTCCGGCGGCGCGCCCATCTCCTGGTAGAGCGCCCGTATCCGCGCGGCCATCAGGATGCCGAACACCGGCTGGATCTGTTCGGCGGTGTAGAAGTCGCCCTGCTTGCCGAAGGGGTCGTGCGCGCGCCGGTAATATCCGTGTACCGGATCGTAGAGTGCGGCTTCCATGAAGCGGCGGAACGAGATCGGACCGGCGCGGCGGATCTCGTCGCGCAAGATTTCGGTAAGCGGGCTCACGGCTCGACGACCCGGGTCTGTGGCGTGCGGATAAACATCTCGATGAGGTAATCGTGCAGACAGTCGTAGAGGTAGCGCTGCAAGGTCCAGGGGAATTGGGGATGCTCGATATCGCGGGGATGCAGCGGCGCATAGTAGGGGTGAAGGCCCAAGCCGCGATTCTTCAGCTCGATGACCAGCTCGATAGACCCGTTGCGCTCGCGTGCCGAAAAATCCATCAGCGCGTGTTCGTAGCGCCGCAGTTCGGCTTCGACCTTTTCCAGAGGACTCCGCAGTGGACTCACGCATTTATGCTAGCGTGAAAAAACACGGCATGTCTCTACCCGCCACCATCCGGGTCAAGCTCAGCTCGGAAGCCGCCGAGGGAATTTCCATCACACGCGTGGTAGTGCAGGACATGCCCTTGCGCGACCTGGTGGAGCACATGCTGGGCATTACGGGCAAAAACGAGGCGCGTGTGCGCGAGTTGCTGCTGCGCGGGACGCTGGTCAGCGGCGCTTCGCGATTCCGATGGACCGGGTGGGACGCCGAGTTGGACGGACTGCGGGAACTGCTGGCGACTTACCCCGGCGACGATCCCGCGCGGCCGTTTGGAGCCGAGCGGTGCGTGCGCGCGGTGCTGCGCGGCGGACGCCAGGCCATCCACATTCCGCGCGAGGCAGGCGCGCGCAAGCCCCCGCTACTGGGGAAATGGCTGCGGAAGGCGAGCTTCTGGGATGTGCTGATGGACCTGGCCGCGGCGGGCGAGGTTCAGTACCTCCACTATTCCTATAAGGACCGCGCCGATTGCTACCGCTTCGACATGCCGCTGGCCGCCGCGGAGAAACTGCGCGCAGCCAGCGAGGCGTTGAAGTACTCGAGCTTGCGGGAGCAGATCCAGTCGGCGGGGTTTGTGTGGGCGGAGTTGTACGTGGAGCGGTGAGGGGGCGGCCGGAATCATTACGGAAATCTGAGGATCTGTGGATGGAAGAAACCCGAAAGCAAGAGAAAAGCCGGGCTATGCGGATCTCAATTGATACAAAGGAGTGGGATGCCACGGCAAAGTACAAAGACTCTGATGATCCATGCGCGGATCGACCCCAAGCTGAAGAAATCGGCCGAGAGTATCTTCTCCGAGATCGGGATATCGACAACGGAAGCCATCCGGCTCTTCCTGAAACAAGTCGAGTTGCACAAGGGCCTGCCGTTTCCGGTCGCCATTCCGAATGAGCAGACGATCGCCGCCATGGCAGAGGAGAACAATCCAGCCACGTTAAAGCGCTATCGTTCGTTTCGTGAATTGCGCGATCGGATCTGATGGCGCTCGACAGAAAAGCAGTGAAAGGACCTGGACAAGCTGGAGGCGATCGTAAATGTTCTTCAGACGCGGGAGGATCTACCAGCCCGTTGCCGGGCGCACCGGCAGCACGGCGATTGGTCCGGGCATTGGGACTGTCACGTGGGCCCCGCTTCGATTAATTAAGTTGAGACGGCGTCCTTGCCAATTTCGTCGATGAACATCCTGGCCAGCTCCGAAATCGTGGGATTCTCGTGCGTCGCGTATGCGGCGACCCGTGGCAACGCCATTTGCAGAGCCCCGCGCAACTCTTCCACCCATCCGGGTCGAGGCAATCGCCTCTTTCCAACCGCGCTGGCGAATTGGCGCATGCGAACCCGGTCGGTGGTGATGGCAAAGCCCGCCAGCATTTCGAGGATTTCAACCGTGACCTTCTCGCTCGAAAAAGGAAGCATCTCCATGATGAAGGGGAATGCGGGAAGAGCGGCGGAAGCGATCTGCACATGCTGGTGGCAGAGCCCCGCCCTAAGATCGGCCGCGCCGGAAAGCGCGATGTTCTCATCCGGGGAATGCAGACGCTCGATCTGCTCGGGGACTTTGGTGGCCACGCCGTATATGGTGTGAAAGAGCGACCAGTCCACGGCATGCAAACGCACTTGCCAATCGGTCTCGGGTGGCATCTCTTGCAAGCATAGCCCAATGCGTGGGTCAGTTTGGAACGCAGACGGTGTCACCACGTCAAAGCTGATCCTTATAATTCTCCAACGCCGTGCGCACGAGCTGGCTGCGCGTGCGCACGCCCGTCTTGGAAAACAACTGCTGCAGGGTGGCCTTCACGGAGCTTTCCGAAACCTGCAATCGGTCGGCAATCTCCTTGTTCGCCAGCCCTTCGAACACATAGCGCAGCACCTGGCGCTCCCGCTCGGTGAGCTGCTTGCGTTGATACTCCGGGGCCGGCGCCGCGATTCCCGCCAGGACGGACCGCAGGTAGCCCGGTTCGAAGTAATCCTTGCCGCCGCTGACGTCGCGGATGCTTTGGGCCAGCGCGGCGGGGGAGCAATGTTTCCGCAAGATGCCGGCGATGCCCTGGCGGATCATCGCCGCGGCCTCCAGTTCGGAGACACCCGCGGTGACCACCAAGATCCTGCCGGTGAATCCCACGCTTTGCGCTTTGGCCAGGAAGTCCGTGCCCTTGCCGTCGCCCAAGTCGTAGTCGAGCAGGACCACGTCCACGGGCGTTTTTGCCACCAACCGCAACGCGTCGGCGGCCGACGCGCAGTGACCCGCGATTTCGAAATCGGGCTCGACCGCCAACAGCCGCGCCACGCTCTCGCGAAACAGCGTGTGATCGTCCACCACCAGGATACGGATGCGGCCAGGCGTTTCCGTGGTTTCAAGCCTCGGCATCAGGCCTCCATTAGCGGCGCCAGCACCACCGCAAAGCAACAGCCCGCGGGACGCGCCTCGTAACGCAGCTCACCGCGGAAGCTGCGCAAGATGGCGCGCGATACGTAGAGCCCCAGGCCCGTGCCGTCCGCGCCCGGCTGAAAAGGCCGGAACAACTGCTGCGGAGAAGGGACGCCGGCGCCGGTATCTTCGAACCGGATGACCACCGCGTCTTCCTCCGCGGTGGCCGCGATGGTCAGCTCCTTGCGCGGGCAGTTCTCGATGGCCCGCTGGCTGTTGCGCGCCAGATTCAGGAAGACCTGCAGCAGCCCATAGGAATCCGCCCACACCAAGGGCAGGCTCGCGGCGATCTGCCAGTGGACTGCGATCTGCGCCTCCCGGCAGGAAGGCTCGATCAATACGCGCAACTGATCCAGCACCTCCATCACGTCCACAGCGAGGGCTTGATCCTCCGGGGAAGCCTGCAACTCGAGCGAGGCGATCTTCTCCAGGCCTTGGGTCAACGTTTGCAGCGCCTCGAAATCCTGGTTTCCGGCCAGCCCTTCCACGCGCGCCAGATTCTTCCCCACCGCGGAAACCGCGCCGCACAGATTGCGGATCTCGTGCGACATGGCGCTCATAAGAATGCGCGTGTTCTTGAGCAGATGATTCAGGCTCAGGTCTTCGCGGTCGCGCAGATCTTCGGAAAGATCCACGATGATGGCCGCCAGCTTGGGGCCGGAGAGCGTCTTGTAGGTGGAAAACCAGATGGCTGCCAGGAAGACTTCGCCATCGCGCCGCTGTCCCTTGCACTGCATGGAGGTGCGGAAGGACTGCGACCGGTGGCCTTGCGCCACGGATTCGAGCGCGGGCAGATAGTTGCGGATCAGCTCGCCGGCGAGGGCGCGGCCGGGCGCCAGCAGTTGTACGGCGGCCTGGTTGGCCAGATCGATGGAACCGGAGGAATCCACCGTGACGATGGCGGCTGGGCTTGACTCGATCAGAATCCGGATCTGCTGTTCGGCGTCTTCACGGTGGCGGATCTGTTCGGTGAGCTGCTGCAAATGCTCCACTACCAGTTGCCGCTTGTGCACCAGTTCGGAGACGAACAGGCCGGTGCCGATGAAGGCGACGCTCATCATGGCCATGCGGGTGGCGGCGTCGGCCTGCGGAAAGGGACTGAACAACTCGCCCAGCACCGCGCAGCAGACGCCCAGCGCTGCGATCTGCCAGCGGGACAGAAAACCGCCCGCCAGCATGATGGGGAACAGGTACAGGAAGTGCAGCGAGAAATTAGGCTTGACAACCCAGTCCACCGAGGCGACGATGACCACCAGTGCCGCGGCGGCAGTGAGCGCGCGGGCGCGATTCTGCGGCGAGTAGAGCAGCGCGATGTCCGGCATGTTCACGCGGTTCCTGGGGGCATCCTTTATTATCGGCGTTTTCGGGCTTAAGCCGGGCGCCGTGGCACAATGAAGATTCGTGCACAAACGCCTGTCATTCGCGCTCGGCTGCTATGCGGTGCTGGCCCTGCTGGCCTGGCTCACGCTGGGCAGCGCTGGTTTTTACGTTGGCGGCAGGCTCGTCCAGATGCGCACGGCGGTCTGCATCTTTCTGGGCGGGCTGACGCTCAAGACCTTGATTGCCCACAAGGCCGGCTGGTAGGAGGGCGGGATTTATCCCGCGCGGGGCTTCAGCCCCGCACTTCTATGCGTTCAGGCGCGGACGGTCCCGCCGCACGGCTCCTGTATCCTGAACCGGTTCGGAGTCGCACTCGATGGCCAGCACGGTGACGGGATCGTCGGGCGCATGCTTCGGCAGGCCCTTGAAGCGAACGCGGAACTGCTCCTGCTCGAACTCCACCGGCGGGCCGCCAGCCAGCAGCCTGGCGGACAGCACTTTGGTCTTCACTCCGCCCAGAGCCAAGGTTTCGCCGGGCCAGAAATGCACGTGCATATATAGCGTGTTGCCCTTGCGCGTGAAGCCCGCAAACTCGGACGAACGCACGCGGCAAGGTTGCGCCTGGTAGATGGTCTGGCCGTTGTGCTCCATCCAGCGGCCCACCGCCGTCAGGATTCTCACCGAATCCTCGGGGATGGACCCGTCCCCGCGCGGGCCGATGTTGAGCAGGTAATTCCCTCCATCCCGCGCGCACAAAGCCAGGTTGCGCACGATCTGTTTGGGCGTCTTCCAGGCGTCGTCGGCGGCCTGATAGCCCCAGCTATCGTTCATGGTCATGCACGACTCCCAAGCGCGGCCGCCCTTGGCGGCGCTGATCTCCTGCTCGGGCGTGGAGAAGTCGCCGGGAAGCTGATTGCGGTTGTTGACAATGATGTCCGGCTGCAGATCGAACACCATTTTGTTCATCTTCTCGGATTCCCAACCGGCGGCGTCCAGCGGCCATGCCACGTCGTACCAGAGCACATCGATCTTGCCGTAATTCGTCAGCAGCTCGCGGATTTCGCCGTGCACGTAGTCGACGAACCGGCGGCGCGCAGCCTCGTCGTGCAGGCAGCGTGCGCCGTCGGGATGGTGCCAGTCCATCAGCGAGTGATAGAATCCCACGCGCAGCCCTTCGCCGCGCACGGCCTCGACGAATTCCTTCACCAGGTCGCGGCCGCAGGCCTGCTTGGGCGCGCAGTAATCGGTGTGCTGGGTGTTGAATAGGCAGAAGCCCTCATGGTGTTTGGTGGTCATCACCATGTATTTCTGGCCGGCCTGCCTGGCCAGCCGCGCCCAGGCACGCGCGGCGTTGGGTTGCGGCGTAAAGCGGTTGGCGAGGAGTTGGTATTCCGCAACGGGGATGCCTTCCTCCTCCATGGCCCATTCATGGCGGCCCAGGACGCTGTACAGTCCCCAGTGAATGAACATGCCGAACCTGGCGTCATGCCACCATTGCATGCGCCGCTCACGGTCCGCGTCGCCGCCCGGCGCGGCTGCGAGGGCCGCACCGGCGCCCATTAGTCCCAAACAATCCCGTCGCGATATGTGCATGATGTCCTCCCGGATTGGAAGAAACTATATTACCCCTGGGACAGACGGGTATGGGCGGGCACCTGGCGAATGCAAGCTCAGTAATGATAGCGCGCCTGTAAGAAGTCGATCCGCTCGTCGGTGACTCTGTAGACCAGCCGGTGCTCCTGAGTAATGCGCCTGGACCAGCAACCCGCGAGCAGGTATCGCAGCGGCTCCGGTTTGCCCAGACCTACGAATGGGTCGCGCAGTGTCGCTTCCACCAGATCGAGAACTCGAACCGCCGTGTTCCGCTCAGACTTGACCCAATAGCGAAGATCCTCGCGAAATTCCTGATGGAAGACTGCCTGGCGCTCAACTGGCCGGCTCAATTTGAATCTCCCGGCGCAGTTGATCCAAGGTCCCGGGCCTGTTTCTCCCAAGTTCTGCCCGCCGGAGTGCGGTCAGCAGGCGCCGGGCGTTCCTGGGGGAGCGGAGCAGATGGGCCGTCTCCAGCAGACCGGCCAGTTCGCTAGCTGGGACCAGAGCGACATCCTTCGCCCCCTTCCGGCGCACGATCACGATTTCCTGGTCATCGAATACTCGATCCAGGACGCCCGCGAGATTCTCACGAAGGCTGGTGTAGCTCGTCTCCATTGCCATAGGGTAGCTCCATGTTTATTGTACAGGATTCCTGTACGTGCCGCTTACCGGCGCATTGCGCCGCTACGGCCTGGGATCATTGCCATTCCGCCATGCGCATGGGATCAGAAACTCATCGTGCCCCTCTCTCCAGTTCCCGACGAGATGCACGTACGGAATTCCGCGCCAGGCGATCGAGCCAGCGTATTCCGTCTCGATTATCTGGAACTGGGCCGAGACGGCTTCGAGGAACGTAGCGAGCGCGTTGAAGATGCGGCGCACGCCTTCGATGTCGGGCGATCGGTCAGGGTTGCCGGCCTTATCTGGTGCCTGATCGGGAGAAGGCCAGGCCTCCGGAAAATAGACCTGGCCCGGCTGGTCAATTACAAGGAACCGAGGCACCGGGCTTTCGCCAATGTTTATGAAGTGCTCGTGTAAAGCTCGGCCCGGCTGCCGAATGGCGGTTTGTAGACATGCACTTATCGCGGATTGTAGCTCCTTTTGCGGTGCCCTCACACAATCGTAGCGCCGCCATCGACGATGATAGTCTGCCCGGTGATGTAATCCGAAGCGGGAGCGGCCAGAAATACCGCGACGCCCTTCAGTTCGCCCGGACGGCCCACGCGCGCCATCGGGATGCCGGCTTCGATATACGGCTGGGCGGCTTCCAACACCTTCTCGGTCATGCGCGAGGGGAAGAAGCCCGGCGCGATCGCGTTCACGCGGATGTTGTGGGGTGCCCACTGGGCGGCCAGTTCGCGCGTCAGGCCCAGCAGACCGGCTTTGGACGACGCGTATCCGGCATAGTGAATGCCCTGTGGCATGGAACTCTTCAAACCGGCAATCGAGGCAACATTGATAATGCGCCCGTATTTGCGCTTGATCATCTCGCGTCCGCAAGCTTGCGAGAAAAGGAACGCGCCGGTGAGATTCACGTCGAGCACCTGCTGCCACTTGTCGAAAGGCATGGTCTCGGCGGGAGCGCCCCAGGTTACGCCTGCGTTGTTGACCAGGATATCGATCTGGCCGTAAGTGGCGAGGGTTTGCTTCACCACGGCGTCGATTTCGGCGGGCTTGGAGACATCGCAGAGCGTGCCTTCGCAGCGGAATCCGCGCTGCTTCATGGCGTCCACCGTTGGGGTCAGCCACTGCTCGCGGCGCGCCAGCAGCATCAGGGATGCGCCCGCTTCGGCGAGCCCTTCGGCTATTTCCTCGCCGAGCCCGCGGGAGCTGCCGGTGATCAGGGCCACGTGGCCCGAGAGATCGAATAGTTGTTTGAGTGAGGTCATAACTTGTCGATAACCAAATGGGCGATGCGTTCGCGATGATAGGTCGCGTCGCCGAACATCAGCTCGGACGCCTTGGCCCGCTTGTAGTATAGATGAACGTTGTTCTCCCAGGTGAAGCCCATGCCACCCTGCACCTGTATGGCGCGGTTGCCCACTTCGCGATAGGCATCGCTCGCATAAGCCTTGGCAATGGAGACCGCCACGCCGGCTTCGGGCGCACGCTCCTGCAAAGCCCACGCCGCGTAGTATGCCGCCGAGCGCGAGCTTTCGGTGAGCAGCAGCATGTCGGCGCAGAGATGCTGCACCGCCTGGAACTGTCCGATGGGCTTGCCGAACTGCTTGCGCGCCTTGGCGTATTCCACCGCGATTTCCATGACGCGCTGCATGCCGCCCACCATCTCCGCCGTGAGCGCCACCGTGGCCACGGCCAGCGCGCGCTCCAGAGCGTCGCGGGCGGAATCGCCGATGGCCAGGAAGTCGTCTTCGGCGACCGCGACGTCTTCGAACGCCACCTGGTAGAGTTTGCGCGTCTCGTCCATGGCCGGGAGCGGGGAGATCTTCAGGCCCGGAGCGCCACGCGGCACGATGAACAGGCCCAGGTCCGGGCCGCGGCGGGCCGCGCAGACCAGGAAGTCCGCGGTGGCGGCATCCGGGACGAACATCTTGCGGCCATTCAGGGCGAAGCCCTCCAGCGTGGGTTGCGCGTCGAGTTGCACGGCGCCGGGATCCCAACGGGCATCGGCTTCCAGCAGGGCGAGGGTGGCGTGCGCCTCGCCCATCGAGATGCGCGAAAGATACTTTCGCTTCTGGGCGGGATTGCCGGCCGCATCGATGGCCACGCCGGCCAGCAGCACGGTGGAAAGATACGGCCCGGGCAGGAGGGCGCGGCCCATTTCTTCGAGCGCCACCGCCATCTCAACCAAGCCAAGGCCCAACCCGCCGTACTCTTCATCGAAAATGATACCGGTCCAGCCCTGGTGCGCCATGTTCTGCCACAACGCCGCGTCGTAGGCGGTGTCGGTTTCCATCAGCCGGCGCACTTCGGCGATGGGGCAGACGGCCGAGAAGAACTCGCGCGCCGAATTCTTCAATACCTGCTGGGTCTCGGTTAGTCCGAATTGCATGGCGATCTCCTCAGTAGCTCTTGGGTAATCCCAGGACGAAGTGGCCGACGATGTTGCGCTGGATCTCGGAGGTGCCGGCTTCGATGGTGTTGCCGCGCGCGCGCAGCCAGGTGAAGGCCCACTGGCCTTCGTCGAAGGCGAATTCGGAGCCGCGCGTCAATTGGCCGTATGGGCCGAGCAGTTCCATGGCGATTTGCTGGAAGCGCTGATTCAGTTCGCTCCAGAAGATCTTCTGGATGGAACCTTCCGGACCCGGCTTGCCGGTTTCCATCACACGGCTGATGGCGCGCAGTTGGTTGAGGCGCATGATTTCGATTTCGGCGTAGCACTGCGCCAGCTTCTGGCGGATGACCGGGTCTTCGGCGGCGGGGCGCCCGTTGCGGTCGAGGCGGTGCGCCAGCTCGACAAGGCGCGTGAACTGGCGCTTGAAGGTGATCTGGAGGCCGGCGCCCAACAGCGCGCGCTCGTGCGCCAATGTGCCGAGGGCCACGTTCCAACCGTCGTTGACACGGCCCACCACGTTGGCGACGGGCACGCGCACCTCTTCGAAGAACAGTTCGTTGAATTCCGTTTCGCCGGTCATCTGGCGCAGTGGACGCACTTCCACGCCGGGAGTGTGCATATCGACCAGCAACACGGTGAGGCCTTTGTGTTTTTCGGCGGCGGAGTCGGTGCGCACCACCAGTTCGCACCAGTCGGCGGCCCAGCCGTAGCTGGTCCAGACCTTTTGACCGGTTACCACGAAGCAATCGCCATCGAGGGTGGCTTCGGTGCGGAGGGCGGCGAGGTCGGAGCCGGCGTTGGGCTCGGAGAAGCCCTGGCACCAGATCTCCGCGCCACTGAGGATTTTGGCGAGATAGCGTTGCTTCTGGGCTTCGCTGCCGAAGGCGATCAGGGTGGGACCGACCAGTTCGAGGCCCAGGATGCCGGGCAAGGGAGGCGCTCCGATGCGGGCCATCTCTTCGGTGAAGATGGCCTTCTCCATGAGGGTGGCCCCGCGCCCGCCGTATTGCTTGGGCCAGGAGAGGCCGGCCCAGCCGCCCTCGTAGACCTGGCGCTGCCAGTCGCGGAGGAAGGCGAAGCGGGCTTCCATACTGGCTTCTCTGCTATCGGGGGCGGATTGGCGCGCTTCCCAATCGCGGGGCGCGTGGGCTTCGAGCCAGGCGCGGAGTTCGTCGCGGAATTGCCGCTCTTGCGGGGTAGGGTTGAGGTCCATAGTTAGCTTCGGGTGGCGAGCCATTGAGTATATAAGAATCCGACGCGCGTTGCTCGGTGGGGTTGGGCTCGCGGGGACACCATTGCATAGCGATGTCAGAGCTGCGCCAATAAGGAAAGAGTTGCCGTGCCTACACAAAATGTCAATTTGACCGACGAACTGGAGCGCATCGTGCCGCGGAAGGTTGAGCGTGGAGTTGTCCGCACTGCGCTACGGACGCTGGAGCGAGAAGAGCAGCAGGACGAGGCGAAGCTTGCCGCGCTGCGTGCTGCCATCGATGAGGGCGACTCCAGTGGCATTGCCGAGGGGAATGTCTTTGACCGCGTCCGGAAAACACTGAAACTGCCCACAATGCGCTGTTAGCCCCGTGTCCGCGCTTCGTTACTCTCGTCGAGCGGAAGCCGACCGCACATGGGTGCAGAGCAGACCACTCGTTACATCGATGACCTTGATGCGTGTTGCCAAATGCTCGCCGACAATCCCATGTTAGGGCGGACGTGCGATCCTATTCGCTCTGGCCTGCGTCGCATGGAGCGCGGCCAGCATGTGGGGTTTTACCGAGACAGCGCCGGAGGTATTCGGGTTTCCCGCATCCTGCACCACGCAGGCTGCCCGGCTTACAAGGGCGGATGGGTAACCGGCGGCGCACATTGACAATGGAATCCCGCTAAAATATCATCTTCGTTCCATGGGCGCCTCGCCGGTCGTCAATCCGAATCGCCGAATCCGCTGCCCGAGTTGTGGAAGCGAACGGCTGCAGTTGCGAACCGAGCGCGATCATATCGACCGTCTGTATCAAACGCCCTCCGATATGGTGCGGCGGCTTTTCGTAGCGGACATGCAGTTGTACCACTGCCGCGTTTGCCGGTTGCAGTTTTACGACATCGGCCAAGCCGTCCAGCCGGCAGTTCAGGAAACGGCGGAGGCGGCGCCCGAGGAGATCGCGATGGCCGAGCCCGCGGCCGCCGATGGCACTTTCATCGGTCCAACCGTAACGATCAGGGGCCGGCTGTCCAGTCGGGAGAACATCGTCCTGGAAGGAGAGATCGAGGGCGACATCGAGATCCCGGCACACCGGGTGACCATCGGGATGGCCGGCCGGATGCGCGGAGACATGCTGGCGGCCGAGGTGGTCGCCCTGGGCACGATCGACGGAAACGTAGACGCCAGGCAGAATTTCGCTCTCGGGGCAAGCGCCAGAATGATCGGGAACATTCGCACTCCGTCCCTCAAGATAGAAGAAGGCGCATTGTTCAAGGGCAGGATCGAACACGCGTGACGGCTACGCAAATCCCGCTTTCGCAACGCATCGACCGGCTGACCCGCTGGCTGCAACGCCAGAATGAACGGCCCCTCGTCGGCTTCACGCTGGGATCCTATTATCCTCTGCACCGCTATCGCAACGGCGTCCGGCGGATTCCGAACGGCGCTGTCGATCCCGAAGACATCCAGGTTGAGGACTACCTCGACGAAACCGACGAGCTCTTTGAGATCCACGCGGCGGCCGGCGGCGACCTGATTTGGTCCGCCGCTCCGTTCTGGGGTTTGCCCTGGGTGGAGGCTTCGCTCGGTTGCGGCGTGGTGGCGGACCATGCCGTCGGCTCCGCGCGCGCGACGCCCCCCTTGGGCTTCACTGAGAACCCAGTGGTACCGGAGTTCTCGGAGACGAATCCCTGGGTGTCTAAAATGCTGGAATTCGTCCCCGCGCTGGCGGAACGCAGCGGTGGACGCTACCCGGTAGGCGTCACGCTGATGCGCGGCGTATCGGATCTGCTGGCTGCCCTTTATGGCGGGCAGAACTTCGTGTTGCGGATGTGCGATGAACCGGAAGAGGTGCACGCCATCGTGGAAGGGCTCACGCGTTACTGGATCGCTTTCGGCCGCTGTCTGCTGGAGCGGTTGCCTCTCTACCACGGCGGGACGGGGTCGTTTCTCTTCAGCCTCTGGTGCCCGGGAAAAGCGATCTGGACTCAGGAGGACGCAGCCGCGCTGCTCTCGCCTTCCTTGTATGAGAAGTTCATTTATCCGGCGGACTGCGACATCGCGCGCGCGTTCGAGCGCACGGCGATGCACCTGCACCCGACACGCTTCATTCCGGTACGGCAGCTTATGGGCACGAAAACGGAAGTGATCGAATTGCACATCGATCACGACGGGCCGCGGGCGGAAGCGCTGGAAACGCACTACCGCGCCATCCTGGCCGGCAAGCCGCTGCTCATCTGGGGAGATGTGACCGATGCCGACCTGGAGTTTGTACTGACCCGGCTGCCGCACCAGGGGCTAGCGGTGAACATCATGGTTCCCTCGGTGGAGGCGGCGCACCAAACGTGGGATCGCGCGATGAGTCTCTCCCACTGCGCTACAATCCCGTTTACACCCTACGAGAGGTGAATGTATGGAAAACGGTTCGACTGAAATCTCCAGAAGGTCGTTTCTGACGAAATCCACGGCGGCGGGCGCTGCCGCCACGGCGTTTACGATTATCCGGCCGGAGTTGGTGCGCGGCGCGGGCAATGAGAAGTTGAAGGCCGGGCTGATCGGCTGCGGCGGACGCGGCACCGAGGCGGCGCAGCAGTTTTTGCACGGCAATGAGAACGTGGAACTGGTGGCGATGGGCGACATCTTCGAAGACCGCCTGGAGAAGTCGCTCGGCGAGATTCGCGATTCCAAGTATACGGGCGTGGCCGATAAAGTGAAGATCGATCCGGACCATCACTTCATCGGCTTCGACGCATATAAGAAGGTGCTGGCTTCGGACATCGACGTGGTGTTGCTGGCGACGCCTCCGGGCTACCGGCCGGAACACTTCGTGGCGGCGGTGGAGGCGAGGAAACACATCTTCGCGGAGAAGCCGTTCGGCACCGATCCGGTGGGCGTGCGCAAAGTGATGGCGGCGTCGAAGAAAGCCGAAGAACTCAAGCTGACGGTGATGTCGGGCGCGCAGCGCCGCCACCATGACGGCTACGTGGAGACGCGGAAGAAGGTGCGCGACGGCGCGATCGGGGATATTGTGGCGACTTATGGGTATTGGGTAGGCACGCCGGTGATCCAGCAGAAGGAGCGCGACCCGAAATGGTCCGACCTGGTATTTCAGCAGCGCGCCTGGTATTCCTTCGTGTGGCTGTGCGGCGACCAGGTGGTGGAGCAGCACCTGCACAACATCGACGCGATCAACTGGTTCATGGACGCGCACCCGGTGAAGGTGTTTGCCTCGGGCGGCGCGGCGTGGCGGCCCCGCACGGAGATTTACGGCAACATCTTCGATCATATCGACGCCGACTTCACCTATGCCAACGGCGTACACATGTCGAGCCACTGCCGCCAGTTCCGGAGGCCCGCCTACCAGGACGTGTCCGAGTTAATCATCGGTACGCGAGGCCGCACCAACTGCAAAGACATGGGCCCGAAGGGAGAAGATCCTTATGTGCAGGAACACATCGCGTTGGTGAAGAGTATTCGCGGCCAGGGTCCATATATAAACGATGGCATGGCGGTGGCGGAGAGCACCATGACTTGTATCATGGCGCGCGAATCGGCTTACTCCGGCCAGGAGATTACGTGGGAGCAGATGATGGCTTCTCCTCTGGACTTACAGCCGAAGGCGTTTGACTATGATATGAAATTGGATGTGCCGCCGCTCCCGGTGCCGGGCGAGTATAAGTTCGTTTAAGAATTCTGCATTAAATCGTGGGGCACCAGGAGCAGAAACCTAAGGTCGTGGGGGGCGGGCTTTAGCCCAATGCCACTTAGTTTTCATGCGGCAGTTTGGCATGACGGAAGTGGCCCCGAATGTAGCGGTTGAAGAAAGATCCCTTTGAGGCGGCAGAAAGCAGGTCGCAATACAGATCGGGCGCGACGC
>Ga0224555_1001019_pt1 | contig 41416 bp, 39 predicted proteins | sample 714S23034metaG_FD_180687 | JGI IMG/M metagenome (GOLD analysis project Ga0224555, IMG submission 180687) | Peat soil microbial communities from Stordalen Mire, Sweden - 717 S2 30-34 | ecosystem: Environmental > Terrestrial > Soil > Wetlands > Peat | place: Sweden: Norrbotten County, Stordalen... | reverse complement strand
TCGAGTAGCACGATCTCATCCGCGCCCTCGCGGGCATGACGCGCGGCTTGTGTAGCCGGGTCTCCAGCATCGATAATATCGACGAACTGTACACCCTTCACGACACGGCCGTCATGCACGTCGAGACAGGCGATGATGCGCTTGGTAATCATTTCTGTTTCCTCACCATGTTGCGGGCGACGAGGTCGTTGAGTTCGGTGTGCTGATCTGGTGTTAGTGCGCCTGTAGGGATGGAGATATATTGATTTTCGGAAATATAGAACGAGGCAATCTTATCGTCTTGGACAAAGGCAAAGACTCCAGACCAGAGTACTTTCGACTCGCAAACCCCAGGAACAGAGGAAACAATTCGTTCGTCGTTAATATCAATGGACCAGTTTCGATCTAATCGTCCAGGCGGGAACAGCTGCTTGTACGATTTGCGGATTCGGTATGCACGAAGAAGCGGGACAAGAAGCGCAATACACGCCAAGGCTGCATCAGGCACAATAAGGTCACCGACCAGATCCGATTGCCCATACGCATACGCAGCAACGGTTCCTAGGAGTGCGACGATAGCTATGGAAGGAAAGATTACATCGTAGATGAAGAAATGTATGCGCCTTCCAAGCTTCTGTCGCTTGTGAAGGCGTATGCCAGCTTTGTAATCGTCGAGTGTGAGTGTGTGGGTGAGCTTCATCTTTCAACCTCCAAGAAATTCTTGAGAATCTTCAGTCCGGTTGCGCCGGACTTCTCCGGATGAAACTGTACGCCCATCACGTTGCCGCGCTCGACCGCAGCCGCGAAAGGTTCGATGTAATAAGTGGTGGCCGCAGTGTCGGCGGTGACCGGAGCTTTGAAGGAGTGCGTGAAGTAAACGTATTCGCCCGGTTCGACGCTGGCAAGAAGGCGCGAGTTGGGGCGGATTTCCAGCGAATTCCAGCCGACATGCGGAACTTTTTCCGTACTCTCAGAAAATCGCGTACACTTTTCCGTGAAGTGAGCAAGCCCCGGCTGCTCCGGTGCTTCGCTTGATCCGGCGTAGAGCCACTGCATTCCCACACAGATTCCAAGAAAAGGGATGCCGCGCGCAATGGCCGCGCGAATCGCGGGCGTGAGGCCCGTCGCGTCGAGCCGCTCGGTGGCCGCAAAGTGGCCCACGCCGGGGAGCACGATGCGCTCGGCGGATTCAACGAGAGACACATCGCCATCTGTGACTACGGGTTCTGCACCTAGATGGCGCAGCGCCTTGAGCACAGAAGTCAGATTGCCCGCTTTGTAATCGATGACAGTAATCATTTCACCATTACCCAAAATGCGATATCGCTGAACCATAAATACGCAGTGATACACGACGCGGCAGCAATCGCCACTGCCCATTTTGGTCGCAGAATGATCGGGGAAAGAATAACTTCAGCAATGCTGATAACGAATCCAATCTCTGCGCAAATTACCATTATGGAGAAATGGTCCTCATAGAATTGCTTATGCATAAGGAGCCTGCCGATGTAGAGCGAACAATTGGTGATGAAAGCAATGATTGCCGCAAATCGAACTCTTTCTCGCCATGTGATGCTCATTAGAGGAGTCCCTTCGTGGAGGGCAGCATCTCTCCCAATTGTTTGTCTTTCGAGCAGGCTACGCGGAGCGCGCGTGCGAAGGCTTTGAAGATGGCCTCAATCTTGTGATGGTTGGAGCGGCCGTACATTGTTTTCAGGTGAACATTGGCGCGCGCGCCGCGGGCGAAGCCTTCGAAGAAATCCGTCACCAGCTCGGTTTGCAGATCGCCGACCAGGCGCGTGCGCACCTTAGTCTCGACTGCGAAGGCCGCGCGGCCACTGAGATCGATGGCGGCAATGGCCAGGGTTTCGTCCATGGGCATCAAAAAATATCCGGCGCGTAGAATGCCGCGCTTGTCGCCGAGGGCGCGGTCGAAGGCTTCGCCGAGAGCGATGCCGACATCTTCGACGGTGTGGTGCTGATCGACATCCAGATCGCCTTTGCAGGCGAGATCGAGATTGAATGCTCCGTGGCGCGTGAAGAGTTCCAGCATGTGATCGAAGAAGCGAATGCCGGTGGAGATTTTGTATTGGCCACTGCCTTCAATGGTGAGCTGGATGAAGATACGTGTCTCCGCGGTGTTGCGCTCAACGATGGAAGTGCGCGCTTTTGATTTGATTACGGATTTGGATTTTTTGCCGGTGGTCATTGCGCTTTCCCTCCAATTGTCAAGGCTGCGACAGTTTCATTGAGAGCTGAAATCGCCTGGCCCATCTGTTCGCGTGTTCCGATGGTGATGCGCACGCAGCCGTCGCAGCCGGGATCGCTGGATCGGTCGCGTACCAGCACGCCCGAATCCCGCATGAGGCGCACAAACTCAGCATGCCGCGGTCCAATGTCAACCAAAATAAAATTCGCGCGGCTGGGCCACCGGCGCACCTTGAGTTCATCGAGAGCAGCCTCAAACTCGGCGCGCGCGGCCAGCACTTCTCCAACGTACCAGTCAAGATAGCCGGTGTCTTCCAGGGCCGGCGGCAAGCATGCGAGCGCGAGCGAGTTCACGCTGTAAGGCGAAAGCACGCGGCGCACCCAGCGCATCAGCTCGACCGGCCCCGCCAGTAATCCAAGACGCAATCCGGCCAATCCGTAGGCCTTAGAAAACGTTCGCGCGACCACCAGGTTGGGCACAACGCCAACCAAATCCATCACCGTCTCGCCGTGAAAATGAAAATAGGCTTCATCCACCAGCAGCACAGCCTGCGGCGCGCGGCGCGCAAGTTCGATCAGCTGCGCGCGCGTGGCCACCGAGCCTGAGGGACTGTTGGGATTGGCGACGGCGATGACCTTCGTGTGTGGCGTGATGGCTGCGAGCAGGCGCTCGTGGGGAAATTCGAAGTCGTCGGCAGCCTGCACGGCGACTGCGCGCGCGTCGGTTGCCGAGGCGTACACCTCGTACATCGTGTAGGCCGGCACCGGCAGCAATACCTCGTCGCGCGCTTCCAGAAATGTTTCGAAGAGCACGTGAATCGCCTCGTCCACGCCGTTGGTGAGCGCCACCTGCTCAGCGGCGAGACCCAGTTGAGCTGCCACCCTAGCCTCCACCGGCTCGCGCTCGGGATAACGCGTGAGAGACCCGGCGGAGATTTGCGCCAGCACTTCACGCACCTTCGGCGAACAGGCGAGCGTGTTCTCGTTGAAGTCCAGCCGCAGCGCATCGCGACTGCCAAGCGGCGGGTGATACTCCTTCATCGCCTGGATGCGCGCGCGGGGAATTGGGACCACTGCTGTCTCAGTTTCAGCCACGAGACCTCCTCTTGAAGCGCGTGCGAATGGCCTCTGCGTGGCCGGTCAGGCCTTCGGCCTCAGCCAGCAAAACCGCAGGTGGGCCAAGTGAGCGGATTGCTTGTGCAGTGTACTCTTGCACGGTGATGAGCTTGACGAAGTCGTTCACGCTAAGCCCGCCGCGCACGCGTGCCGTGCCGCCGGTGGGCAGCGTGTGATTCGGTCCGGAGATGTAGTCGCCCATGGGCTGCGCCGACCATCGGCCTACGAAAACGGAGCCTGCATTTTGCACCCAATCGAGGTCGCTTGGGGCGTCCACGGTGAGGTGTTCGGGCGCCAGCCAATTGGTAATGTCGCAGGCTTCTTCATACGATCCGGCGATAATCGCAAATCCATTTCGATTAAGAGCCTCGCGCGCAACAGGATTCGTGCGGCTGCGCTGCTTGGCCTCGGCGATCACAGTTTTTGCCAAATCCTCGCGCGTGGTGATGAAGATGGCGAGAGCTTCAGGATCGTGTTCGGCCTGTGCCGCCAGGTCGGAAGCAATATCGGGTGCGGCGCCGCGCTCGCTCGTGACCACAATCTCAGTGGGGCCGGCCAGCATGTCGATGGCGCAATCAAAGGCCACCAGGCGCTTGGCCGCGGTCACGTAAAGATTGCCGGGCCCAACGATCTTGTCGACGCGCCAAAGGCTCGCGGTGCCGTATGCCAGCGCGGCTACGGCGTGCGCGCCGCCGAGGCGATAAAACTCCGTGATACCGAGCAGGTGGGCGGCGGCCAGGGTTGCATCCGCGGGTTTGGGCGAGACAACCACGATGCGATGAACGCCCGCAACCTGGGCTGGAATCACGGTCATCAGCAGCGTGGATGGCAGCGGATGACGGCCGCTCGGCACGTAGCATCCCACCGAGCCAAGCGGGCGCACGAGCTGGCCGGTGGTGAGGCCCGGATACGGCGAATCATTCCATGAGGCCGGGAGTTGGCGCTCGGCAAAAGCGCGAATCTGCGCGGCGGCGGTCGAGAGTGCATCGCGCAACGCGGGATCAAGATCCTTCCACGCCGCGGCCATCTCGTCTGACGTGACACGCAGGTTCGTTGCGTCGCTGAGGCCGTCAAATTGGCTCGCGTAGCGGAACAGCGCCCGGTCGCCGCGTTTGCGCACATCGGCCACGATGCGGCGCACCGCGGGCAGCACTCGATCGAGCGCCGCGCCGCCGCGCCGCTCCAGCACGGCAATTGTTTCCGCCGCGGGCCGCGCGCCTCGTCCTGTGGTTCGGATCAGCTTCATCGTCCCCTCGGGGGCTGAGGCCCCCACTCATTCTTGTCAGCGAAAATGTATGGGCTGAAGTCCGTACCCTTCGCGTCTACAGCACAACTTTGTTCAGTGGGTACTCCACGATGCCGGCGCCGCCCGCCGCCTTCAGCCGCGGAATCACATCACGCGCAACGCGTTCTTCGACGATGGTGTTCACGGCTACCCACTCGGAGTCGCGCAACTCGGAAACCGTTGGCGAGTTGAGCGCGGGCAGCACCGCCAGCACCACTTCAAGATCCGAGCGCTTGACGTTGAGCATGAGACCCACCTGCGATTGCGCATCGATGGCGCCGCGCAGCATCAGCGCGATCTGATCGATCTTCCGCCGCTTCCACTCATCGGCGAGCGCCGGCTTGGCGGCGATCAAATGCGTTTCACTCTCCATCACCGTGTCGATGATCTTCAAGTGGTTGGCCTTGAGTGAGCTGCCGGTCTCAGTCACTTCCACGATTGCATCGGCCAGCGTGGGGGGCTTTACCTCGGTCGCGCCCCAGCTGAACTCGACCTTGACGTTCACGTTCTTCGCTGCAAAGTAGCGCTTGGTCACTTCCAGCAGTTCGGTGGCAATGATCTTGCCCTCCAGGTCTTCGGCCTTCTCGTAACTGCTGGCCTCAGGCACGGCCAGTACCCAGCGCACCTTGCGGCGGCTCTGCTTGGCGTATGTGAGCGTGGTGACGCTGGGAACATCCAGGCCGCTCTCCACCACCCAGTCGATACCCGTGAGTCCCGCGTCGAGAACGCCGTGATCCACGTAGCGCGCCATCTCCTGGGCGCGGATCAGCATGCACTCGATCTCGCTGTCGTCGATCGATGGAAAGTAGGAGCGGCCGTCGGCGTATATGTTCCATCCTGCCCGCTTGAACAGCGCGATGGTCGCATCCTGCAGGCTGCCTTTGGGAATGCCGAGTCTGAGCTTGTTAGCCACGGGTCACCTCCGCGGTTGGAATGGGCCGCGTGAAGCAACTCACCGTGCCCTCGTGACACACCAGGCCGTCGCCCTCCACCTGAACGCGAAACAGCAGCGTGTCGTTGTCGCAGTCGGTTGCCGCGGACACCACCCGCAGCCGGTTGCCGCTGGTCTCGCCCTTCATCCAAAGCTTCTGTCGCGTGCGGCTCCAGAAGGTTACAAATCCGCTCTCCAGCGTCTTGGCGTAGCTGACGGGGTTGAGAAAACCCAGCATCAGCACCTCGCCCGTGCGCGCGTCCTGCACGATGCCGGGTACGAGGCCATCCATCTTTTCGAAATCGACCCATTCCATGGGTTTCCACCTTTGGTTTAGATTTGTGAAACGAAAAAGCCCGCCTGGCTGGTCGCCGGCGGGCTCTTGCTTTTTACTGATCTCTCTGGCCGTCTACATCAGGCCATGGCAGTCCGCCGGCATGGAAATTCCATGATGGTGGTGGTGGCCGTGTTGGCGGCTGCTTTGCATTGTTTTCAGCCTAAGGGCAAACCTGCCGCAGTGTCAAGCTCAAGCTGCTGTCAGAATCCCGTGCACGATCTCCGCGTTCTCCTTCACTTCGTCCTTATCCCGCGGAAAGACGCCCACATAAACGCCGTCGTGCGGCTTGATGCCGGCATACGCTTTGCGGAACGCATCGGCGACGCCATGATCGGGAATGCGCCCGGCAGCCAGGATCTTGAATGCGAAACAGGTTTTCGAGGTCTGCCGGATCACCTTGTACATCCGCTCCGGATCGCTCTGCATGTAGATTTCGCCGGGCATTTCCAGCAACTGCCCATTGAGTACCTGCTTCCACTCCTCCGGGGTTCGAGTGCGGTTATATACGCAGCCGGAGTAGAAGTCGACATCCCAGCCCTGCTCTTCCACCAGTTCAATCACTTCCGGCTTGTGCGTGCCCACGCCCACCAGCACGCCCAGGTCCCTGGCTCGCTTGCACCACTCCCGCTCGCTCTTCATAGTGCCGTTGCGAAAGGCCAAATCGACCTCCTCGCCGCGCCTTTGCAGCGCCAGCGGCTTCAGGTTCCTCACCAGCGCGGCCTCATCGTCCTGCGCCGTAACCTGGATGATCAGGTGCATCTTGCCACCCTCAGCCTGGAATCGCGCCAAGTCCGCGGGAGCGCGGCCCATGTTCACGTAGTTGAACGCGTTAATGCCGAATCGGTTGGCCCGGTGCAAAACCTCGCACACTTTGTCCTGCGTGTACCACTCTCGCATTGCGCCGCTGAAATTGTTGTTGTAGTGGGCAAATCCATAAAGAGGGTTGACGCCCAGCACCAGGCGGCTGATCTCCGCGTTGCCGAACTTCATGGTGGGAACCTGGACCTCTTTGCTGGGGCCTGGGAGAACGGCACTCTGCACCGGCATCGCTTCCATGGGCTTTACGCCGCCCAGAACTCCCATTGCCAGTGCGGCCCCAGTCTGCAAAAACTCCCGGCGGGTATTCGACATCAGGACACCTTCTTTCACTGGCTGCGACCCCGAAAATCAGCCACGCAACCCTCAAATCCCGGAGATTCTAGCACTCGCCGCGCACAGCCACTTGTGACGAAGGATACGGGATGAATTGATCTGAATCGCCTTGCCGATGGCTCCCGCGGGGCGGAGAATGGTGCGGTGCGAGCGAGAGCGCAATGGGCGGCATTGGCTTTGGCGCTGCTGGGCATTTGCCTGGTGGGAATGGCCCAGAATCAGGACCGGGACTCGAGCGGCGTGCCCGGAACATCTGCCAGCGCTCCGCCGCCTGAGTTGCGCGTCGACATCAACCACGCCGGCGTCGACGAGCTGATGAAAGTTCCGGGGATGACGCGGCCGTGGGCCGGGCGCATTGTGCGTTTCCGCCCTTACCGCACCAAGCAGGATCTGCTCGAGCACGGGGTAGTAACCAGCCAGGTCTACGACCGCATCAAGGATTACGTGATCGCCCACCGCGACCAGTAATAAGCAATTTGGCGTTATGCTTCCGCCGGAGCTCCATGCGTAGCGTCCCCGCGCTTCAGCAGCCGGCTCAAAATCACGTACAGCACCGGGATGAAGATCAGGTTCAGCACGGTTGACAGCAACATGCCGCCCACAATGGTCGTTCCCACGGAGCGGCGCCCGAGCGCGCCGGCGCCGGTGGCAAACACCAGCGGAAGAACGCCCAGAATGAAGGCAAACGAGGTCATCAGAATAGGCCGCAGCCGCAGCTCCGCGGCTTCAATGGCTGCTTCGACAATGGAGCGGTCCTTGCGCCGCAACTGCTCCGCAAATTCGACGATAAGAATCGAGTTCTTCGCCGAGAGGCCGATCAGCATCACCAGGCCGATCTGGCAGTAGACATCGTTGCTCAGCCCGCGTAGCGAGACCAGGCCCAGCGCGCCCAGCACGGCCATCGGCACCGCCAGCAGGATGATGAACGGCAGCGCAAAGCTCTCATACAGCGCGGAGAGCGTGAGGTAAATGACCAGAATGCCAAGTCCGAAAATGATGAGCGCTTTGCCGCTGGATTCGATCTCATCGAGCGTGAGTCCGGTCCATTGGTAGGTCATGCCGGGCATCATGGTTTTTTGGGCGAGGCTTTCCATGGCGGCGATTCCCTGACCGGAACTGTAGCCGGGCCCTGGAGAACCGTCGATCTCGACGGCGCGGAAAAGATTGTAGTGCGTTATCACGGGAGGGCCGGAACTCTGGGCCACGGTGATCAGATTATCGAGGGGAACCATCTCCCCGGCGTCGGTGCGGACGTAGTAATTGCGGAGGTCGCTGGCGGTCATGCGAAATTGCTGATCGGCCTGCGCATAGACGCGATAGGTGCGGTTGTTGTAGTCGAAGTCGTTCACATATTCAGATCCCATGAAGACGCCGAGGGCGGTAGTGATCTGCGAGAGCGGGACGCCCATGGCCTTGGCTTTTTCGCGATCGATGCTGACCAGTACCTGGGGATCGTTGGCGGAGAAGGTGGTGATCAGGCCACTCAGGTCCTTTTGCTGGCGGCTGGCCGCCACGATCTGGTGTGCAACGCGGTCCAGGTCGCTGAGGGTGTTGGAGCCCTGGTCCTGGAGCATGAATGAGAACCCGCCAAAGCTGCCGACGCCCTGCACGGCTGGAGGCTGGATGATGGCTACGATGCCGCCGTTGGGCGCCATGGCCAGGCGCATCAGTTTGGGCGAGAGATCGGCGACGATGTCGGCTGCCGAGTGGCCCTTGCCGCGGCGCTCGTCCTGAGACCGGGTCGAGATAAACATCATGGCGGCGTTGGATGAGCCGCCCCCAAAGCTGAATCCGACCATTTCGAAGGCGCCCACAATATCCGGATTCTGCGCGATGATTGACTCTCCGCGCTCGGTCAGGGCCGTGGTATAGGCCAGTGAAGCACCCGGCGGCGCCTGCACAATCACCATCAGGTAGCCCTGGTCCTCCTGCGGAATAAACCCGGTGGGCACGTGGCCATAAATCCAGACCGTCGCACCGAGGCCGGCGAAAAACACCACCAGCAGCACGTAGCGCAGTTGCAGCGCCACATGAATGACGCGGGCATAGGAGCTCGCCAGCCAGGCGACGGAAGCGTCGGCTCCGTGGATGAATGCCGCAAACGCGCGCGACAACGGGCGAATGTGAAGAAAATCAAGCTGCCGCGGGCGAGCCTCTTCGCCGCGCAGAAACATGGCGGACAGCGCCGGGGACAGGGTCAGCGCGTTAAAGGCGGAGATGGCGATGGAGAAGGCAATGGTCAGCGAGAACTGGCGATAGAGAATGCCGGTGGTGCCGGGGAAGAATGATACCGGCACAAAAACCGCAATGAGCACCAGCGATGTGGCAATCACGGCGCTGGTCACCTCGCCCATGGCGCGCGAAGTGGCCTCGTACGGATCGGAATGCTCCATGGCGATGTGGCGCTGCACATTTTCGATGACCACAATCGCGTCGTCGACCACCAGCCCGGTGGCCAGGGTGATGCCGAACAGGGTGAGGGAGTTGATTGAGAAGTCAAAGATTTTGATGAAGGCGAAAGTTCCAATGAGGGAGACAGGAATAGTGACGGCGGGAATAATGGTGGCGCGCCAATCGAGAAGGAAGAGAAAAATGACCAGGATGACGATGGAAATGGCTTCGGCGAGCGTTACCAGCACCTCGTGGATGGAGTCGCCGACAACGGTGGTGGAGTCGAAGGCGACCCGGTATTGCAGCCCCGGAGGAAAACGTTTGGAAAGCTCGACGAGCGTGGACTTGGCCAGGCGGTCGACGTCAAGGGCGTTGGCATTGGAGAGCTGTTGGACGCCGATGCCCACGCCGGTCATTCCGTTGAATTCCAGGCGAGTGCTGTAATCCTCAGCGCCCACCACGGAGTGTCCCACGTCTTTGAGCAGCACGAGTCCCGTGGAGCTGTTCTTCACGATGATCTGGTCGAACTCTGCAGGATCGCTGAGGCGGCCGACGACCCGGACGGGCACTTGAAAGAACTGTTTCGCGTCCGAAGGGGGCTGGCCGAGTTGGCCGGCGGGAATCTCCACATTCTGTTCGCTCAGGGCGTTGATCACATCGGAGGCAGTGAGGGAGTGAGCCGCCAGGCGGACCGGGTCGAGCCAGATACGCATGGCATATTTGCGCTCGCCGAAGATGGTTACGTCTCCCACGCCCGGCACGCGCTTGAGCGCATCCTTGACATAGACATCGAGATAATTCGAGATGAACTCGTTTGAATAGCGTCCGTCGCTGGTGAAAAACCCGGCGCCGAAAACAAAATTGGTTCTGGATTTGGTAATGGTGATGCCGGTGGAGTTGACGGCGGCGGGGAGCCGGCCCTGCACGCTGGCCACGCGGTTCTGCACATCGACCGCGCCGATCGAGAGATTGTAATCGGTGCGGAACGTGATGGTGATGCTGCTGGTTCCGCTGTTGGTGCTCGAGGAACTGATATAGCGCATGCCCTCGACGCCGTTGATCGATTCTTCCAGAGGAATGGTGACGGCCTTCTCGACCGTGTCGGCGTTGGCCCCCACATAGTTGCAACTGACCATGACTTGCGGAGGCGCCAGCGTGGGATACATGGCGACGGGAAGATTCGGAATGCAAATCGCGCCGGCCAGAATGATCATCAGCGCACAGACCGTTGCGAACACAGGCCGGTGAATGAAAAAATCGACGAACAAGGAATGCCCTCTTTCTATCTGGCTCTCAAGAGAAGTGCGGGGCGCCAATCTGATTCCGCGCCCGCCGAATTCCGCCGCGGAAAACGGAAGATGCCCGAGGCCGTCTCTCAGCCGCCCATCGGCATGACCGGCATGCCGTTCACCAGAAACTGAGTGCCGGAAACAATCACCCGCTGGCCCGCGCTCAATCCTGAAGTGATGGAATAGGTGTTGCCCACGGTTTCACCCAGTGTGACCGGCGTCTGCAGCGCCACAAAATGCCCGTTCTGCTGCTGGGCCACAAAAACAAAGCTCTGTGTGCCCTGCCGGATGACGGCCAGCACCGGCACTACCGCCATCGGCTCCGTGCTCCAGACAATGCGCGCATTCACCATTTGCGCCGTGCGCAGAACCTGGGACGTGGAACTCACGGCTGCCTTCACCAGGATTCCCTGCAGCGTGCTGTCGACCTCGGGCGAGACGAAGTCGATCGACGTCTTCTCCAGCGGATTACCTTCGTTATCCATCAAGTCCACCGGGAGGCCCATGCGCACCTGGCCGGAGCGCTCCGTGGGGACATAGATATAGGCTTCGAGATTCTTGTTCTCGTCCACCGTGGTCAACACCGCGGCCGGCGAAATCAGCGGAGAGACGAAGTCGCCGACGTGGACCGGTATGTCGCCCACGGTTCCGTCGAAGGGCGCGCGAACCGTGTAGTAGGCCAGCAACTCCTCCTGCGTCTTGCGCGATGCAACCGCCGACTCGTAGTCCGCCTTGGCGTTCTGGAACGCCTGCTGTTCCTGCTCGTAAACGTCGCGGCTCGTTACCCCGGCGTCAAACAGCTTCTGCTGCCGGTCAAGCTCCACCGTGTTGTAGTCGTAAAGAGCTTTTTTCTGCCGCTCGGTGGCGCGTTGCGAATCCACCATGGCCTGCTGCTGGCGGGGATCGATGTCCATCAACTCCTGCCCCGTCTTGACGCGATCGCCCGATTGCACCCGGATGGCGGTCAGGATTCCGCTCACCTGGGGCATAAGCGTGGCCGACCGGCGCGACTTGATGGTGGCCACGTAATCGCTGCTCTGGGCCACCGGCGCCAGCGAAACAACCATGGTTTGCACCGGCGGGATCTGCATGCCCCCAGGGGCCGGCGCTGCCGCCTTTTTCTGGCAGCCGGTCGCCGCCAGGCTGAACAGAACCAGACAGCCTATGCCTTGAATTGATTTCAACGTGCTCTTCGTCACTCGATTCTTCCTCTACTCCCGGGCCATGCGGTCCGAGGCTCCGTTTTGTGCTCGAACCCCGGTCAATACAGGTTCAGGACAGGTTCAGGCGGCCTAGCGCCGCCATGGGCCATGCGGTCCCCGCCCGAGCGCGCCTCTGCGTCCGCTTGAACCAGTGGTACGGAACGCTTGGATATCTGACGCCCTGGGCAGGGCTATCGACGCAAAAATGAGTTCCCGCAACGGCCAGGCACAAAAAACAGTCGATGGCGCGCTATGGATTGAGGATACCCCACAGCCCTTCTCCAGTTCGACCCGCTGCGCGCTTTTTGAACCATCCGCGCCCCCGCCCGGCAAACGCCGTCTTTTGACACCCCCTCCCCGAGTTGATAGCCTGCATAAGGGCGCACCCCGGCCATTTCAGGCCGCTCTCTGCCCTCCCAGCGGTTCTCCAACGGGCGTTGACCGAAACCACTGCCTCCAGTGGCCTTTTCATCGGGAAAACGCCACCCTGCATGCCATCGGGAAGGCCAGGTAAATTGGAGAAGCGCCAACAGCGTCCCCGTCGTCTAGCCCGGCCTAGGACACCGCCCTTTCACGGCGATAACACGGGTTCAAATCCCGTCGGGGACGCCAAGAAATTCAATAACTTAGCCGTTGCATAGTAACCAATCGGTACGCTGATACGGCAATTTTACGGCAATGATGTCCCTGAGAGTGTCGTTTGAACCGTTCGCAGCGTCGCTTGCTGTGAGAGCCTACCAAGACACCCCCCACACCCCCTAGCGGCCATCCTGCGAATCGCGGGGATACCCCATCGAATACCCTGGAAGTACAAACAGAAATCGGTCAAGACCGAACTGCAAGATGCGCGGGTGCGGGGGAATAGAATAGACGGAGTGAAACCATTCCATAGGACAAAGAACGGGACAATTCTGCTCGGGGACTCGCTCGAATACATGGCTAGTCTCCAACCCGAGTCGCTGGACCTCATCATGACCAGCCCACCGTTCGGACTGGTCCGCAAGAAGGACTACGGCAATGTAGAGAGCCATGAGTACGTTGACTGGTTCGAACAGTTCGCTGAGCAGTTCAAGCGCCTACTAAAATCGTCCGGCTCTCTGGTGATCGATATTGGTGGTGCTTGGATTCCCGGCCAACCGACTCGCTCCTTGCAGCGTTCAAAAAACACGTTCCGTGCCGGGTCTTGATATTGATGGCCGAGAGGTTGCGCAGATGGGATGTGGATGCGAGCGAAAGGGATCCATCCGTTCAGGAATCAAGGGGATTCTCGCTTGTCCTGCGGATAACCAAGGCGCGCTTGTGATTGAGCGGTGTGACACTTGCGAGCGATTTCATTGTGATGAGGCCGCCGCGATCCATTACGCGACATGGAGGGGCGGAACACTCCGCTACGCTGCGCGAGCAAAGAGGATTTTATGGACTCCTCGCTAACCTCCGCTTCACCGGTAGGCCTGTTGAGTGGCGCATGGGATGCTCAGTTTGCAGACCTGTTGGGGGCAGCGGGTGAGTTTCTTCTTCTGGCATCGCCATTCATTACACGTCGAGTTACTACGTGGGCTGGGAACTGCCTGGCCAAGAACTCGTACAGTGCGCAGCTGCGGATTATATGCCTGACCAATCTCAAGATTGAAAGCATTTTGTCTGGCTCACTCGAACTGCACGGAATCACGGAGATGGGCCGCGCGTTTCCGAATTTTTCTGTAATTCACATGCCATCCCTCCACGCTAAGGTGTTTATTGCAGATAATGAGCGCGCAATTATTACCTCTGGGAATTTGACCGATGGTGGATTGAGGAAGAACTGCGAGTATGGCGTCTACATTCGTACTCCCAAACTCGTGAAAGAAGTTCGCCATGATTTCGAGGGATATGCGCAACTCGGAGCCCCGCTCTCCATTGAGGAAATCGAGGAATTTGCTGGCGAGCTTGAGGGCCTTCGAGTAACGTATCAAGCACAGAATCGCCGGTTGATGAGCGGCCTCAGGACAAAGTTCAAGAGCAGACTCAAGAATGCTGAAGATCGGGTGCTCCAATTCCGGGCGCAGTCGACCACAACTCAAGGTATCTTCCGCAAGACAATCCTTTATCTTCTCGCGAAATCCCCGCTAAGTACCGCGGAGCTTCATCCGCTCATCCAACGGATTCATCCCGATCTCTGCGATGACTCTGTTGATCGTGTAATCGACGGATTGAACTTCGGGAAGAAATGGAAGCACCACGTGCGCAGCGCGCAGCAAGCCCTCAAGCGCGAGGGGCGGGTGATCCTCGACGGTGAAATGTGGCGTCTGGCGAAAGCCTGACTCGTTCAGGCGGTTCCATTTAGCGCGCCACAGGACATTCGCCGCTGGCTCCCCGTCCGTTCAGATCGACCTGACAGAAGTTCAGCGTGCGGAAGCCGATGGCCTAAGTTTTCACAGGAAGGACAACGATGAATTTGCCATCGGCATCCGTCCGGACATGTTCATGGCGTATTGCCTGAACGCCACGCTCCTGCATCGCTACGGAAGGGAAGCGAACGTCCTCCGACTGCTCAATCAGGTTACTCATCTTCAGCAGCCACCCCAGCAAGAGATCGAAGCGTTGCCCACGCCCCGCCAGCGCGTCGTTCAGGAAGTGAGCCGCCTTACCCGTCTTGCCAGTTTCCGACAGCAGGTTCTCTTTGCCTACGGCAATCGTTGTGCCGTGACCCGCGTCCAACTTCGCCTGGTGGACGCGGCGCACATTCTTCCCGTTGGAGCCGCAGGAAGCGCGGATCACGTCAGAAACGGAGTTGCGCTTTCTCCGACATACCACCGTGCATTTGACGCGGGACTTATCTACCTTGACGAGAATCACCATATGCGAATTAACGAAGGACAACTTCAGGTCCTGCAACACTTGAATCTCGCGGGTGGGGTTAATACATTCCGCGCTCCTTTAGAACGACAAATATTCTTGCCGCCTGATCCCAATCAACGTCCTACTCAGGAATTCATTCGACGTGGCAACCGATTCAGACAAATCGCATTTTAGTTTATTTGACTAACCCGCATTGGAGATCGACTAAGCATTCGCCATTCTTCGCCGTTCACTAAATTTGCATCCTGCTTCAATCTGAGTTACTTTCTCGTGAGTGCCAGTCGGCGCCACTGCAACAGGTAACATCTTCCCAGTCGGGAACGAAGGCGAACCAGTCGGCAAGCCCGGATCAAACAAAATCCACATTGATTCGAGGTATGCCACATGGCACAGGTACAGATTGCTGACGTAGTTGTTCCCGCCGAATTCACGGCCTATCAAGTCGAAAACTCAATGGTGAGCACAGCGCTGTTTCAATCGGGCGTTGCTGTTCCCAATGGAGAGATGCAGGCACAGCTAGAGGCTGGTGCTGAGTCCTTTGCAGTGCCGTTCTGGAGTGATCTGCCGGACGGCAAAGACCCAATAAACCGTCTGCGGGCTTCCACCCATCCTCTTCCGCCTTGTGCTACTATCCCTGCAAGCGATCGCGGCATTGATTCCATCCATCACCACCGGACTGGCTGCCTCCGGCGCACGGGTACCGGTGCGTGCGGCCGCCTTGAACCGGCGGCTGGATTCACGCCAATAACCGCGCCAGCGCGAGGGACACATGACCAACCAGCTTCGCCCCCTTAACCTGGGTGAAATTCTCGACCGGACCGCGGAACTGTATCGCACCAACTACCTTTTGTTCGCGGGCATCGCCGCCATCTTTGCCGGAGCCATGCTTGCCGTGCAGATGCTCCACCTTGGCGCGCTTGCCTTGCTCGGCTACCCGCATGTCGCGCCACGGCTCGAATGGGTCATCGCCGCTTTCGCGGTGCTTGAGATCATGGCCATCCTGTTGATCGCCGGCCTGGCTGTCGCCGCTACCAACCGCGCCGTGGCCTGGGTCCATCTCGGCCAGCCGGCAACCATCCGCGCCGCCGCGGCAAGCGTTCTCCCCCGCCTGCGCAGCTACCTGTGGCTCATGACCATGGTGGGATTTCGTGCCTGGGCTCCGCTCGCCGCCCTTTATATAGCCATGTTCGCCATTCTCTTCGCGTACCTGCCTGCCGGCTGGCTCACCAATCCCGCCGTGATGCAAAGCGCGCAGGTTCAAAATCCTTCGGCAATCTTCAGCATGGCCATCGGAGTCCTGATCCTGGCGCCCTTTTTTCTGCTGGCAGGCGTCTATGGCGTTCTCATGTCGCTGCGCTACTCGCTCTCAATGCCCGCATGCGTAGTGGAGGGCTTGACCGCCGGCCAGGCAATCAAGCGCAGCATCGAACTCAGCAAGGGCGCGCGCGGCCGCATCTTCGTGCTCGGGCTCCTGGTCTACGCCATCCGGATGCTGCTCGGCATTCTTCTCGGCTTTCCGCTTTTCGCGTTCGCCATCAAACATCCCGGACACCCGCTCCCTCTCGGCCTTACGGCGCTCGCTCAGCTTGCCGGCTTCGTCATCAATACCCTGATCGGCCCCATGTATTCCACCGGCCTCACCCTCTTCTACTACGACCAGCGGGTTCGAAGGGAGGGCTTTGACATTGAGTGGATGATGCAGGCCGCGGGATTGAGCCTCCCGGCTGAGTTGCCGGCGTCCGAATCGCTTTGACCGACCTATTTGCCTATTGAACGGACTCTTACTGCCATGAACGAACCATTACGGCCATCTACCCTCGGCGAAATCCTCGATCGGACCGCGCTGCTCTTTCGCCGCAACTTCTGGCTTTTTGTCGGCGTCGCCGCCGTGCCTATCGGCGCGATTTTTGCGGTTTCCGTGCCTTTGGGGGCGCTTTTGGGTGTTTATGGCGCAACGGTCTTCAGGGGTGGGGCTCCCAATAAAGTGGTGCTCGTGCTCGCTGTGGTTGCCATTCTGCTGGTGGTGATTCCCATATCCGTAGTAGCCTCCGTGCTCTCACAGGCGGCTGTCGCCAGGGTGGCCATCGCTGCCAACATGGGCCTGAAGCTCAAAATGCGGGCGGCATTCAAAAGCGTCTGGCCTCGATTTTGGCGCTACCTCGGGCTCATGGTGCTGCAGGGAGTGTTTGCCGGCGTCATTCCGGGCGCCATTGCCGCTGCCGTGGTCGTAGCTCTCACCCTGCTCGCAAGATGGGCTGGTGGGGGCGCCGCCGGCACCGTCGCGCTCGGATTCGCGCTTTTCTTCGTCTTCGTGGCCACCATTGTCGTTGTCATCCTGCGCGCCCTCAGTTATTCCATGGCTCTTCCCGCCTGCATTGTGGAAGAAAAATCCGCATGGGTCTCGCTCCAGCGCTCAGTGAAGCTGAGCAAAGGTACGCGCGGCCGCATATTTGTCATGTTCCTGCTGGTCTATGCGCTGGCGATCATCGTGACCGTCATCGGCTATATCCCCACCACGATTCTCGTCGCCATTGCCACCACCGTCGGGCACGGCGCTCGATACGCGGTCTTCATGGTTGTGTTTGCCGAAATCGTGAACGTGCTCGTGAGTTTTGCCCTGCAAACGATCATTACACCCGTTTATATGATTGCGCTGGTGCTTTTCTACTATGACCAGCGCATCCGCACCGAGGGCTTTGACATCGAGTGGATGATGGAGCAGGCCGGACTCACCGGCGCCGGCCCTTTGCCGCCTCTGCTTGAGGGAACGCTGTCTTCCGAGCAGCCGGGAAGCCCTGATACCGTTAAGGAACTATGAGTTCCTCGCCTCCCGGTACCGGTTGGCGGAGTCGCGGGCTCCCTTTGGCGCTCTCCATTGCGTTGGTCGCCGCTTGGATCGGGCCGCTCGGCGCACCCGGTTCCCCTCTGGCTTACGCCGCGCAGCCGCCCGGCGCAGGCGACTTCGGGCCCAACGCCGGCTTCGAGGATTACCGCAAGCACCTTCAGGCTCTCGACGCCCTGGTGGCCGCCTGCCGCAAGCAGCGCACTCCGGCAGCTTGCGACCCCTCCCAGGTTGGCTCTGACGATCGCCTGCAATGGTCCTCCGGCGCAGTCACCGAACAACGCGAGATTGGTTACGACTGGCTGCGCAACCTGCTCGACCGCGCAGGGAAAAAAGAAGCTCCTGTTCAGCAAGCCCCCGGTCCCGTGCAGGTGGTCAAGACTCATCCCGCCTCGGTGGACGATCTGCTCGCGCAGGCGCGGGAGCGCATTGTGCAGGACCTGAAACAAGCTGGAACTGCGGTGACTGCCGGCCCGGTCCATGCGGCCGAGCGAAAGTCGCTCAATACCATTCTGGCTCGCAGGGAATACCAGGGAGTGAGCCAGGCTACGACTCGGGAGCGCTTCCTCGATTGGCTTGAAAATTGGCTCAACGGTTTCCTTGAAAGGCTGGCCCGCTTCGGCTCCCGCTCGCCGTGGATCGCCTTCGCATTGCGCGCCTTGTTGCTGGTCTCCATCTGCCTGGGCTTTGTGTGGGCACTGGTGCGCATCGAACGGCGCGCCCGCATCCGGCTGGTTCCAGACTCGCCCTCCGTCCCTGGTTCGCCCTCTGCCCGCGAATGGCAACTGTGGCTCCAGGACGCCAACAACATGGCGGCCCACGGCCTGTGGCGCGACGCCATTCACTTCCTTTATTGGGCAGCCATCTCCCGCCTCGAGTCCCGGCACCTCTGGCCCGCCGATCGCGCCCGCACTCCACGCGAATATCTGCGCCTTCTCTCCGGCGCCGACCCGCGCAAGGCCAACCTGGCTACCTTGACGCGCAGCTTCGAACGCACCTGGTACGGCGGCCGCGAGGCAGACGCCTCCGACTTCAAGGCAGCTCTCAAACTTGCCGCCGAACTGGGGGTGGAATGAAGCTCTTCGCTTCGCTCGACGCCAAGGACCGCAAGCTGCTGCTCATCTGCCTGGGAACCGTGGTGGTGCTGGCCGTCGTTACCGGCCTCTTCGCGCGCAATCAGAACCGCGACGATAATCCGCTGCCCAGCAGCTACCTGACGGGCAGGCATGGAGCCCGCGCCGCGTACGAAATGCTCGCTGACAACGGCTACAGCATCGAGCGTTGGGAACAGCCGCTGAGCGACCTGGCCGCGCGAGCCGACGCCGGCACGGTGGTCATTCTCGCCGATCCATTCCCCTCCGATACCGAGGATTTCAAGGCAGTCGACGTGATTGTCAAGCGCGGCGGCCGCGTTCTGGTCACCGGAATGACCGGTGGCGAATTGGCGCCCGGCAGCGCCGCCCGGTCGTCCACGCAGTTTGAGGCAACCTGCAAACTCACCCCCCAGGGGCTTGACCCGCTGGCCGGCTCAGGCGAGGTCTGGATGCAACCCGATGCCGGGTGGAGATTGACCAGTCCTGGCTATCGCGTCCAATACAACTGCGGCAACGAGCCGGCTGTAGTCGAATATCGGCAGGGCTCCGGCCAAGTCGTCTGGTGGGCCGGCTCCACGCCCCTTGAAAACGGCTCGATCAACCGCGCCGATAATCTTGAGTTCTTCCTGAACGCCCTCGGAGCCCGCGAAGGCCACCACTTTTTCTGGGATGAGTCGCTGCACGGCGAAACGCGCACGGAATGGTTCTATGCGCGCGGGCCGGCCTACAATCTGTTGCTTGCCGGTCTCGGCTGCATCGCTCTGCTGGTCATCTTCAGCTTCAGCCGCCGCCGCGGGCCGGTGCGCGAACTGCCCCTGCCGCGCAGATCGACGCCGGTCGAGTTCCTTGAGGCCCTGGGCTCGCTCTACGCCAGGGCGGGCGCTTCAGCCACGGCAGTGCAGCTTGCCTATGAACGCTTCAAGCGCAACATGAGCGCGCTCTGCGGGCTGAATGGAATGCAAATGAGCGCCGCGCAACTGGCCGAGGCCCTGCGGCGGCGTTTTCCCCAGGCCGCAACGGAACTCGAAAAAGATCTGGCCGCGTCGGAAGAGGCCGTGACCGACGATAGGCTGGCTCCGAAGCGCGCCCTGGCGCTGGTCCAGGCGCTCAGCCGCTATAGCGAGTTTTTTGCCGCCGCTGCGAGTTCAGGCAGGAGAGAAGGATGAACGAAGCAAGGTCTGCGAAAATCAGCTCCAGGTTCAAGTTGTTCATTTATGCAGCGATGAATGCCGGGGTCCTGTTCTTTTCCTCAGTAGTCCTCGTGCAGGGAGCTTCGGCCCGAGCGAGTCTTATCATTTACCTTGTTTCCGCCGTATTGTTAAACCTCATGTTGTGGGCCGGATTCAAAATCAAAGACAGAATCGCTCGTAAACATGAGAGCAACGAGAGCCTGACAAACGAAGTCAAGCCAAAGAAGCTCAGTTTGATATTCAAGGTACTCATCTACGGGGTGATGAACTTCGGGACATTCTTCTTTTCCGCGATAGAGGCAATCCAGAGGCAAATGTCGCTCCAATGGAGCCTTATCTTTTACCTGGCTTCCGCGGCATGGATAAACTTCCTTCTCTGGTTCCTCTTCAGGACGAGGGATAAAAGCAGCCAATCGGTCTAGAACGCAAGGAGAAACAGATGGACGAGGGAAACATTCAGGAACCAACCGCCGAACCAACTGCGGAACCGCAAATTGAAGCCCCTCGGGCCCTGGCCGCAACCCGCCAGCTTCTTGCCCAGGCGCGCGAGGAACTGGGCCGCGTCATCGCCGGCCAGGATACGGTCATCGACGAAGTGCTCATGGCCGTGCTTACCCAGGGCCACGCGCTGCTTGAGGGTGTGCCGGGAATCGCCAAGACGCTCATCGTCAAATCTGTTGGGCGTCTGCTCGGTCTCGGCTTCCAGCGCGTCCAGGCCACGCCCGACCTCATGCCCGCCGACATTCTCGGCACCACCATCTTCAAGCCGGGAACAGACGCCTTTACCTTTCATACCGGCCCTGTTTTTACCGACCTTTTGCTGGTGGACGAGATCAATCGCATGCCGCCCCGCACCCAGGCGGCTCTGCTCGAGTGCATGGAAGAGCGGCAGGTGACCAGCGACGGCGTCCGCCGCCCGCTGCCCGCCTGGTTCACCGTCTTCGCCACGCAAAACCCTATTGATTTCGAAGGCACGTACCCGCTGCCCGAGGCGCAGCTCGACCGTTTCCTGCTCAAGATCAAGGTGGGTTACCCCTCCCTTGCCGAAGAGCGCCGGATGCTCGAGCGGCATCGTGCCAGCAGCGCCGCAGGATTGCTGGAAGACGCTGCCATCAAACCCCTCGCAGCCGATCTGCTTGCCGCGGCGCGCGATGAGATTCGCGCCATCCGCGTCGAGTCCCATCTGTTCGATTACATTCTTGAGATTGTTCGCCGCACCCGCGAGTGGCCGATGCTGGCCCTCGGCGCCAGCCCCCGCGCTGCCATCAACCTGCTCCGCGTGGCCCAGGCCTTTGCCGCCTTTGAAGATCGCGACTACCTGGTGCCCGATGACGTCAAGCGCGCCGTGCTCCCCGTTCTGCGCCATCGCATCATCCTCAAGCCGGAGGCGGAGCTGGAAGGATTCGACGCAGACCGCATCCTCAACGACGTGCTGGCCACGGTCGCGGTGCCGCGCGGATGATTGCGCCCTCGCTCCATCCCGAGACGGTGCGCGCCGCTTGCCGTTCGCACGGCCGCATGGCCTTTGGCCTCACCACCCGCACCATTTTCCTCCTGGCTGCGGGCCTGCTCCTCGCGCTGCCCGGCTTCTTCGATGCGCGCCTCGGCTACGGCATGCTGGTCTGGGATGCGCTGGTCATTCTCGCCGTGGTTCTTGACGGCCTGCGCCTGCCCGCTCCACAATTGATTGCCGTCGAGCGCAACTGGAGCAACGCTCCATCTCTCGACAGCGAAACCGAGATCGAGCTCGCCGTCGAGCAGCACGGCAACATCACTTTGGAATGCCGCCTCACAGACGACCTGCCTGACGCGCTGATTGCCGCGCCCGTTGTGAGAAGCCTGCGTGCATTTCCCGGCGTTCGCGCCGCATTACGCTATCGCATCCAGCCCCGCGAGCGCGGCGATGCGCCTGCCGGAGCGCTCTTTGTGCGCTATGCTTCGCCTCTCAGGCTCATCGAGCGTTGGGCCGTGGCGCCGCTCGAGCAGACCGTGCGCGTCTATCCGGCCCTGCGCCAGGGCGAAGACCAGCAGATCTTCCTCGCCCGCAGCCGCCAGATCGATCTCCAGCTGCGCCAGGTGCGCCAGCGCGGCCTCGGACGCGACTTCGAGAGCCTCCGCGAGTATCTTGAGGGCGACGACCTGCGCGACGTCTGCTGGACCGCGACCGCTCGCCGCGGCCAACTCATCACCCGCCAATATCAAACGGAGCGCAGCCAGGCCGTCTGGATCGTCCTCGACGCCGGCAGGCTGCTGCAAGGCAGAACCACGCCCGCCCCATCCGATGCCGGCCGGCTCAGTCACTCCAAGCTCGACCACGCCTGTTCCACCGCGGTGGCCATGGCCCAACTGGCTCTCTACTCCGGCGATCGCGTCGGACTGCTCGTCTACGGCCGCGCCGTGCAGCAGCGCATTCTTCCCGGCCGCGGCGGCGCGCATCTCCGCCAGATTGTTGAAGCCCTCGCCCAGGCCCACGCCGAATCCAGCGAGGCCGACCACTTGCGCGCCACTGCCGCCTTGAATCGCCTTCAGCCGCGCCGCTCCCTCATCCTCTGGATCACCGATCTGGCAGAAACCGCCATGCGCCCCGAGGTCGTCGACGGCGCAATCCAGTTGCTCCGCCGCCATGTGCTGCTCTTTGTCGCCATGGCCCAGCCCGATGTCGAGGCCATCGCCCGCACCCGGCCCAAAAACATCGAGCAGATGTTCCGCGCCTCCGCGGCCCAGGAGCTCACCACGCGCCGCGAGCTGCTTCTCGCGCGCCTCCGCGAACAAGGCGCACTCACCCTCGATCTGGATCCGGAAAAGCTAACCTCCGCCGTGCTGAACCAATACCTGAAAGTGAAAGAACGGGCCATGGTTTGAAGGTCGGCGAAAATCAACCTGGCTCGCTCATCATCCCGCCTCCACCTTCGCTCCCACCGGCCGGAACAGCCAAATCAGCAGCAGCGAAAACAAAAGGCCGCCCACCGTGAACTTGAGCCACACCGGCGCCGCGGACGGCGAAAAGAATCCCTCCAGCGTCCCCGCGATCACCAGAAGCGGAATAATCCCGCCCACCAGCCGCGAAGCTTCCACGCCGGCCTGTGCTACCGAATCGCGCCAGCGATATACCCCCGGAAACAACACTCCGTGGCCCAGCCGGAATCCCGCCGCCCCTGCAAGGATGATCGATGGCAGTTCCAGCGAGCCATGCGGCGCAACAAAGCTCCACAGGTCCACTGCCATCCCGTGCTGCTGGCAGGCCGTGCCGATCACCCCCAGCAGCATTCCGTTGAAGAACATGGAGTAGAGCGTACCCAACCCGAAAACTACCCCGCCGGCAAACGCGACAAACGAGACGGTCAGGTTGTTGGTCATGATCAAGCTGGTCGCCAGGGGCTCCATGCCCACAATCGAATGCGTCCACATCTCGTGCCGGTCGATCGTGGCCACCATCGCCGGTCCCAGCATCTGGCGCATGAACTGCGGCCGCGCCAGCGTGATCACGGAGCCGAATACCCCCCCGCCCAGCATGACCGCCGTCGCCAGCAGCACATACCGGATGTTGCGCTGGAACACAGCCGGATACTCATCCCGCATATAGCGCAGAATGTTCAGAAAACTGGTTCGGCGGCTGGAATAGATGATATGGTGGGCGCGAGCCAATAACTGGTTGACGTGTTCGGTGTAAGCCCGCGCCGTTGTGTCCTGGCGCAGCGTGGACAGGTCGCTGGCCACCTGCCGGTATAACAGCGCGGTCTCCTGCAGCTCGGCCCGCGTGAGTTGGCTCAGGCCGCCCGCGTCGGCTTGCGCCAGCAGCTTCGCCAGCCGCTCCCAGTATGGACGGCGCTTGTGCAGCCACTGGTTGGAGAGAATGATGGCCATGGATACGATTGGAAACCAGCTTAACATCGAAACCCCGGAACTGGTCTCGATCGAAATGCCCATCGCCGGCATCGGCAGCCGCTTCATCGCCCTCGTCATCGATTACCTCATCCAGTTCGCGGCCTTGATCCTCCTCTCAGTTCTGGCTGCCGTCATTATCCCCGCTCTTCACTTTCTTGGGCGAATCTCGGCAGACTGGGCAGGTGGTATTTTTCTTATCATCTTTTTTCTTTTTTTGTGGGGATACTTCGCGCTCTTTGAAGCTTTCGCAAATGGCCGCACGCCCGGCAAGCGCGTCGCCAAGATTCGCGTCATCCATCGCTCCGGACGCGCCATCAGCTTTGTCGAGTCGCTGGCCCGCAACCTGCTGCGCTTCGTCGATTTTCTGCCCAGCTTCTACGTCGTTGGCGTGGTGGCCATGTTCCTGAGCCGGCAGAATCAAAGGCTGGGAGACATGGTTGCCGGAACCCTCGTGGTCCATGACCGCGAAATCGACTCGCCCCACTGGGGAGAGCTGGGCAACCGCACTATCACCGCGCAGGCCTTTGCCCCGTCTGCGCCGATGGCGCCGCCGCACCTCAGGGTGATCTTGTCCACTCCCGCTCTGGCACGGCTCTCCACCAACGACCTGCAGGTTCTCGAGGGTTTTTTCGCTCGCCGCCTGGATATGGATATGGTCACCCGCGCCGCTCTCGCCGAGCGCCTGGCGTCAGCTCTCCGCGCCAAATCGGGCCTTGAAATCCCTCCCGATATCAGCGTCGAGACCTTCCTCGAAGCCGTCGCGCATCAGCTCAGAGAGCTTTCGCGCATGAACTGATCCGAATGCAGATTGTTCTCAGGCCGTAAGCGTTCGGTATTCGAAAAACATGCTCATCCGCCAGCGCAGAATCATCCCAAACGCCAGAATGAAAAACAGGCCGCCGGTCTGTTCGATCGAGAGCACCCTGTCAAGGTAGCCGCGGGCCAGGAAGCGGATGGCGGCGAGCACAATCACCACCGTAAAAAAAGCGCCGGAACGCCTCATCATGATCGTCTCGCCATCGCGCTCCAGCCGCGACGTGAGCAGCAGCGGGTAAGCCAGCGCGATTGCGCCCACCAGAAACGCCACCGCAGCCCAACTGAACGGCACCCGGAACGCCGGAACCAAAAACATCGAGAATCCCGTCGCCATGCCGAGCGGCGGAATGAGGATCTTCTTCAGCGTCACGGCCGTCTTGCCCTCCCGCACGCGCCAAACCACCACAGCCAGCGCGCCTGCCAGCGAAACCGCAATCGAAACTCCGGGGCTGATGAACATCGGGACCTCCAACGCAACGCCATTTCCGGCGGAACAACCCTCCGACCCATGGCGTGCAGGCCGGGAATGCCTCTTACCAGAATACCGTTGAGGCCGGTGACGAATCCACTCTGCGCGGTGTATTCTCGGTCTTGTTCGCCCGCCCCGCGCCAACAGTAGTTTGCGGCCTGAAAGGATTCGACTCTCCTGATACTCGACAAGTTCAACCTCCAGGGAAAGACGGCGCTGGTCACCGGATCGTCGCGCGGGCTGGGCGCCGCCATCGCCATCGCCCTGGCTCAAGCGGGCGCCAGCGTGGCCATTCACGGGTCGAACAACGCGCCTGAAACAACCCGGCAGCAGCTGATCGAATTGGGCACGGATCACATTGCATTGGTGGGCGATGTGGCCGACGCCGAGGTGTGCGCCCGCCTCGTGGAGCAAACCGTCAACCACTTCGGAACCATCGACATTCTGGTCAACAACGCAGGCATCATCCGCCGCGCTCCCGCCGTGGAACACTCTGAGGAAGACTGGAAGGCGGTGATCGACGTCGATCTGCTCAGCGTCTTCCGCCTCATGAAGCTCGCCGGCCGACCCATGCTCGAGCGCGGATCGGGCAAGATCATCAACATCGCCTCGCTGCTCACGTTTCAGGGCGGCATCCTGGTGCCCTCCTACGCCGCGGCGAAGGGCGGCGTGGGACAACTCACCAAAGCCTTCGCCAATGAATGGGCCGCCAGGGGCGTGAACGTAAATGCCATCGCCCCCGGCTACATGGCCACTGACAATACTGAAGCCTTGCAGAAGAATCCCGAGCGAGCGCGCCAAATCATGGAACGGATTCCGGCCGCCCGCTGGGGCAATCCCGAAGACCTTGCAGGAGCTGCCGTCTTCCTGGCTTCCGGCGCCAGCGACTATGTGCACGGCCACATCCTGGTAGTCGACGGCGGATGGCTGAATCGCTAACGGCTTGGGAATTCTGATTGGCGGCAATGGAGGCAATCATGAAGTCACATTGGATTTCAATTCTGGCTCTCACTTGTTTTTGCGCCTCGCCCACCGTGCATGCGCAAACGCCCGCCATCACCGGCATCGCGCATATCGCATACCGTGTCAGCGATCTCGATAAAGAAGTCAAGTTCTTCGCGCAACTCGGCTACGAAGTGGCGTTTGCCAACACGAGCGGCGCAAAGACGACCGAAGCATTCGTCAAGATCGACGATCGCCAGTTCATCGAGATCTATCCCCAAACCGATCCCTCGCAGCCGCTGGGCTGGATGCACGTCTGCTACGAAACGGATGCGCCGTATGCGTTGGACTCGATCTACGCGGAGCATGGGCTCAATCCCACCAAAGTCGTCAAAGCCGGAGCCGGCAATCTGCTCTTTACCCTCAAGGATCCCGAGGGAAGAGTCACCGAGTTCACCCAGTACATGCCGGGCTCACGGCATACCCATGACCGCGGCCTGCACCTCGGACAAGATCGCGTTTCCGGCCAGTTGCTGGGCTTCGAGTTGCCGGTTGCCGATCTGGCCGCGGCGCGAAAGTTTTATCTCAACCTCGGTTTTGACGTAAAAGATGCAGCCGGCGCCATCCGCCTCGCCGTACCCGGCGCACCCGATCTGCGCATCGAAGTTCACTCGGCCGGCGCCGGCAGTGAGCCTCAAACCCTCTTCGCGGTGCCCGATGCCCGCAAGGCCGCGGACAAGTTGCGCCGCATGGGACTCAATGGGAAGCGCCACGGCAAGCTCGTCTTCGTCCGCGATCCGGACGGCAATTCGTTTGTCCTGATGGAAACCGGCTCGGAGCTATAAATAATCAGTTTTGCGCGGCATGGGATATTATCTCCATTTTCTGCGCCAGCAGCTCCGCCAGCACTTTTTCCGGGCACATGTGCCGCGCTTCAACGCAATCCAGCGCCTTTTCGGTTTCCACTGAAGAAGCGATCGTGAAGAAGCAGTCGAGACAGCGGCTGTTGTAACTGCCATTCTCGTTTTGGGTGCGGTTATACATTGCGCCTCGGGGGAGGGCTGACATCCCACGATGCTAGTCAGAAGCGCATTTTCGTGTCGTGATTCACATCACGTGCAGTTGTGACGCGAATTTCAGTCCTTAATCTCTGATTTCTCAGAAAATTTCCTGGCATGAAAAATCACAGATTATCCCATTGGTCAGGATTCCGGCGCAGATGCCAGCAAGGATCGGACCCGCCTTGCGGAAACAGCGACTTCGAGCACGGGACGGTGACCGGTCCCAGGTAGTCGTACTCCTCTTTCTGACCTTTGAGCGGAACGCCCATGTAACGGTTGACGGTGACTGTGGATTTGGGCGAACCGCGCAGGTGATAAATGATCCAATCACCCGCGTACGCCGCCACAAAACAAGCCGCCAGCGCCACCACCGCCCGAATCAGCCACCGGCCCACAAAACTGGACACGTTTTAACCTTTCTGAAGCCAGCGCGCTTCGCCTTTCAGCGCCACGCCGATGAGCCGGAGGCGGCGCGCCTCACTCAGAATAACCCTTCGCCTGCCCGCGCAACCGCCAAACTTCCCCAAAGCAATACCGGCCCTTCGATCTCGCGCCCACTCCCATCTCCGTGTTGATACAATTCTCGTTCGTTTGAGAATTCAAAGGAGACTACGTGCCAAACTGCGCGCTCACCTTCAAAGCATCCGCTGCCCTCGCCGTTGCCGCACTGCTGTTCGCCTCTCTCGCTCAGCCGGCCTGCGCACAAACCAGCGCGTTTGTCGTCCGCACCACGGCTGGGCCGATCAGCGGAGTAGCCAGGCCCGGCGGCGGCGCGGAGTTTCTCGGCATTCCGTATGCCCAGCCGCCGGTGGGCGATTTACGCTGGCGCGAACCCGTCCCCGCAAAGTCCTGGACCACGGTCCGCGACGCCAGCTCATTCGGCACACCCTGCGCGCAGCCGGTCCTCGGTGACTGGAACCGTCACGACGCCGAACGCAGCAGCGAAGACTGCCTCTATCTCAACGTCATTACCCCCGCATGGCCCTCAAAAAAACCTCTGCCCGTCATGTTCTGGCTTCACGGCGGCGCCAACATGGGTGGAACCGCATCTAGCTCGCTCTATAAAGACGGCACCCTGCCGGAACACGGCGTCGTGTTAGTCACCGTGAATTACCGGCTGGCTATCTTCGGCTTTTTTGCTCATCCGGAACTGACGCTCGAGTCGCCCCATCATGGTTCCGGTAACTACGGACTTATGGACCAGATACTGGCTCTGCACTGGGTAATCGATAACATCGCCAGCTTCGGGGGCGATCCCAATAACATCACCGTATTCGGCCAGTCCGCCGGCTCCATGGATACCGGCATGTTGATGGCCTCTCCGCTTTCCAAAAACCTGTTTCGGAAGGCCATCGCCGAGAGCGGAGCGCCATTCATGCCGCCGCTCAATTCGCTTGCCGAAGCGGAACAAGCCGGAACCGGGCTGGCGACAAATCTGAACGTCCCCGCGGGAACAGACCCCATCCAATATCTGCGCCAGGTACCCGCGCACGACCTGCTTGCAAAAGTGGCAAACGTCAAAGGGCGAGGCTTGGGAACCGGCCCGGATATCGATGGCTGGGTTATTCGCACCATGACCGCCGAGACCTTCGCCAATGGGCAGGAAGCCGCGATTCCCTTGCTGATCGGCACCACCGCGCGCGAGTTCGGTAGCGCTGAGCCGCCGGATGAGCTGCGCAAAACCATCGAGCGTTCCACGGGAGAACTCGCGCCGCGAGCGCTCGCCCTTTACGGGCTAGCCGGAGACGCGCAAGGCACGTCCGATCCGCTCTACGGCGCCGCTTCAGATCAGTGGGGCGCCGACGCAGCCTTCCATTGCCCCATCGCCATTGAAGCCGCGTGGCACAGCGCTGCGCACCATGCTACTTACGAATACGAGTTGGATCACGCCATTCCGGGCCAGGAAGCGCAGGGCGCGGTGCACTCCTCCGACCTCCCTTACGTCTTCGGATACTTTCCCAAGTCCGGTAACATAGCCGGCCATTTCTCAGCTACCGACTATAAACTCGCCGATCTGATGGAGACTTACTGGACTAACTTCGCTCGCACCGGAAATCCTAACTCCGATAACTTGCCGCGCTGGCCCGAACTCGACGGGTCGCATTTATATTTGCAGTTCACCCAGAACGGTACCGCCGTGGTGAGCGCCATGCCACTCCGTGGCCCGCAGTGCAGTCTTTTTCGCGAGGTGATGATTCAGCGGATGAACCTGGCGCATTAATTCCGTCACCCGTCTGTTGTTGTGTTAGTCTTCGCGCCCCGTCCGCTCGTCTTCTGCCGGCGTCAGGGCGTGAAAGCGAGCGCCCGCCGGTAATTGCCGAGGAGGGAATTCATGACGCGGAAATGGCGAAACGCTGCAATCGTGATTTTGATCTTGATCGCCTGGGACGCCGCATCCCTTTATGCGCAGGCACTCTTCGAGCAAACAGAGGTGTTCGCAGGCGGCCAGGATGATATCAATACCTACCGGATTCCGTCCCTGATCTGCACGAAGAATGGAACGCTTCTGGCTTTTAGTGAGGGCCGAAAAGACTCGAGCGCCGACGGCTCACCCACCGACCTTGTTCTCAAGCGAAGCCTGGGCAACGCCGGCATGTGGACGCCGGAAAACGCCCTCTTGTTCCATACAGGCGGCCGTTCCAGGCGGAACATCATGATGTGGCAGCCCATGCAGACTTTGATCCATAGCCTTCACGGCGAAGCCTACATGAACCCGGTTCCGGTCATCGATCGCGCCGACGGAACCATTTATCTGCTCGTGAATGATTATCCGCAGCCCTGGGCAGACCTTCCGGCGGAGATATTGATCATCAAGAGCACGGACGAAGGCGCAACGTGGTCCAGTCCGGTCAACATTACGTCGAGCGTTGGGCGCAACGAACTCGGCCCCGGTGTCGGCATTCAGCTGCGATCCGGCAAGCTGGTGGTTCCCCTCTACGACGGTGTTATCTTCAGCGACGATCATGGAAAGAACTGGAGGGCGGGCAGCAAGGCTGCCGGCATTGCCGACGAAGCCCAGGTAGTGGAACTGGCCGATGGCTCCCTGATGCTCAACAGGCGGTCACGGCACAATCGCACCGTAATCATGAGTAAAGACGACGGGCAAACCTGGGGGGAGCCGTCCCTGGATCCGGTATTGACCGATCCATTTTGTCAGGGAAGCATCATCCGATATACGAGACAAGACGAAGGATTCTCAAAGGACCGTATTTTGTTTTCGAACCCCGGCGATCCCAACGACCGGTTGAACCTGACTGTGCGCGTGAGTTATGACGAAGGAAAGACCTGGCCCGTGGCAAAGACCATCAACAATGGGACTGCGGCATATTCAAGCATGACGATTTTCCCCGACGGTTCGATTGGGATTCTCTACGAATCCGGAAACACTTACGATGGATTTGCGGAACACTATGGCAAGGTGATCTTTGCGCGCTTCAATTTGGAGTGGTTGACCGGCGGAGAAGATCGCCTGGAGAAAGCAACCAAGGCAAACTGAGCGCGCCCTCAAGCAGCTTCCTGAGCAAGAGGGAACATAGCCGAGGCGTCTGAGCTACTGGCACGCCCGTCGAATTTGGGGACCATTCTCAATGTGACTTTCGGCAGGGGACGCCGATTCGCAATTTCGCGGCTTTCTTGCAGATTTCCGTTGGCGCACAGTACGAAACGTACTATAGTACGTTTCGTACTATGAAAACCACCTCAATTCTCGAACTGGCCCTCATCGGCCTCCTCCAGCAGCGGCCCCAGTCCGGCTACGACCTGCGCAAAACCTTTGTTACCACGGCGATGCGCCACCTCAGCGACAGCCCAGGCTCCATTTATCCGGCCCTGCGCCGCCTTGAGGCTCGCGGCTGGATCGCCCCAAACCCAGCAGCCGCCAATCAGCCCGCAAACGCCCGCGGACGCCAGGAATTCCACCTGACCGCGGCCGGAGAGGCCATCCTCGTCGATTGGCTTCAGCAGCCGGTAACCCGTCACGACGTCATCTGGCGGAACTTCGAGCTGATGCTCCGCTTCGCCTTTATGGACGGCAACGTCCCCCGCTCCTATGCCTTGCGCTTTCTCGACCGGCTCGAGCAGGAGCAGGGCATCTACGTCGAGGAACTGCGCGCCGATCTGGCGCACATGCGCTCTCTCGTGCCCGTTCACACCGGCGTTCTTGCCTTTCAATCGGGGATTTTGGGGATGGATGCCCTGATTGACTGGGCGCGCCGTGCCCGCGCCCTGCTCACGGAGGATTCACGATGAAAACCATACTCAAATTGATCGCATGCTGGGCTGCTTTTGCCGCGGCCTTCGTTGTCCTTGGGATTGTGACTCGGGCGCTCCATCTTCAGTCAATCAGCCTGCCGGGTAATACCCCCTTTCGAATACAAATCCTGGCCCAGGCTGGCGCAGGCGCGCTGCTCGTGCTCGGACTGTATCCCCTGGCGCGGCAGTTGGCCGCCCCGTGGGCCGTCCGCTCCCTTGCCATGGGCGATTTCCTCTTTCTTGCCCTCGGTGTGAATGGCACCATTGAGGCCAGAAAGTTCACCCACTTCCTTGATGGAGGCATCGCGCCCGCAATCGTCTCCTACGTTATTCTCTCGCTCCTGGTCGGGACCGCGCTGGGCTGGTTCTTCGGCGCGCCTGAGCCGCCCGTGGGTCTGCCCGATCGCGGGTTCATCGCCTGGAGCAGCCGCGGCGTTGCCGCCTGGCTTGCCTGGCCCCTCATCTATTTCATCTTCGGCGCATGCATCGCCCCCATCGTTGTTCCTTACTACAACGCCGGCATCGTCGGCCTGCATATTCCTCCGCTGAGCACCATCCTTGAAGTGCAGCTCCTTCGCAGCCTGATCTTCCTCGCGGCTTCGCTGCCCTTCATCGCGCTCTGGAAAGGCTCCCGCCGCAGCCTCTGGTTTGCGCTCGGACTCACGCACGCGGTGGTCGTCGGACTCTACGGGCTGGTTGGCGCAACCTTCCTGCCCTGGGTGCTGCGCATCGCCCACGGCATCGAGATCACCTGCGACGGCTTTGCCTATGCCGGCCTGCTGGTGCTGCTCTTCGCAGTGCCGGCCGCCGCCACTCAGCGCGCCCCCATGGGCGAAACAACCCAACTCAAGCCGTGCCCTTCAAAATAGCGAACCGGATAGCGAACCGGCTCAAAGACAGAAAGAAACGCTCTCTGACCATGAAAGAGGAAGACCACAATGACACTGAGAACCATCGCCATCGGCCTCATACTCTCAATCGCCCCGGCGCTCGTTGCCGGCCAAACTCCAGCCCCGCCGCAGAATCCTCTGCACCGCCAATACCGCGAGGGCGAAACCCTGGTCTACAACATGACCGGGCTCAATGAATCCTGGAAATACACGGTTCAAGCGCAGGGAATCGTCAAAAAAGATGCATCCGGCGCTTACTTTGAGGAGTATCACTGGACGAATATGGTTTCAGACGGCCAACCTTATGCGTTCGCCCCGGATAAGGACGCGTTTCGTCAGCGCATTTCGCTCGATCCCGACCAGCCGATCGTTCCGCCCGATTTGAGCAAGGCCGACCCCAAGCTCGTTGGGCCAATCCTTGACTTCATGACCGTCTACGTCGATCTGTGGCTGGCCAACAAAACCGGGCAGCTCACTCATGCAGGAGATCACTTCTATGTCAAAGTCGGCACTCCCAGCTCCTGGGCGAGCGGATCTCAGGTCATCCTCGGCCAGTCCTCCATCGACTTCGATCTCACCTTGAAAAGCGTCGATCCGTCGACTCACACCGCGGTGCTGATCGCCCGCCATGTTCCGCCGCCTGACAAGTCCCAGGTCACGCTCCCGGCCGCGTGGATGCAGGCGCCCGTAGCCGATACCCCCAACAACTGGGTGCAGGTGGTAAAGCTGCCCGGCAAGTATATGGCCGCGGTGGGCAAGGAAACATTCACCGTCGAAATGAAGATCAGTCTTCCGGACGGAAAAATCCTCTCCGCCAGCATGGATAATCCAGTCGAGACCATCATGCGCATGTGCGACGACGAAGCCTTGACCCAGTGCACTCCGCCCCAGCCGCACGAAATTCTCAGGAAAATCGAAATTGCGCTGGTGCAATAAAACAAAAGAGCCCCCGAATCCCCGGGGGCTCTTTTCGCTTGAATTGACTTTCCTTAGAACTTCACTGACGCGGCCCGCGGCGAAATCCCGCTCAACTCAGCGGCGCGCGCTTCGGCATAAGCCGCGGCGCCGATCAGCGCCGTCCGGCTCTCCAGAATCACCCGCACCGGCATGTGCACCAGCAACTGGCTCAGCCGTCCCTTGTCGGTAAATGCCTTCATAAACGTGCCGTCCTTCAGCTTCTCCAGAATGCGCGGCGCGATGCCGCCGCCCACGTAGAGCCCGCCCACCGACAGAACCTTCAGCGCCAGGTTCCCGGCCTCTGCTCCATAGGCTGAGACAAACATATCCAGAGCCTTCTCGCAGATCTCGCTCTTGGCCGCCAGCGCCAGTTCGGTGATCACGGCATTGGGGTCCTCGCCGGCCATGCGCTCGGCCAGCCATGCCGGCTCTTCCATGCCCCGCACCTCGCGGAGGAACTCGTACACGTTGGTCAGCCCCATGCCGCTCACCACCCGCTCATGGCTGATGCGCCCGTTGTACTTCTGCCTCAGAAAACGCAGCAGGTCGATCTCGTCCTCGTTGCGCGGCGCAAAGTCCGTGTGGCCGCCTTCTGAGGGGTAGGGAACGAAGTCGCGCCCATCCCACACCATGAAGCCCTCGCCCAGGCCGGTTCCCGCCGAAATCAGTGCGCGATTGCCGATCTGGCGTGCATCGCCCTCGCTGAGCGTATAAATCTGCTCTGCCGTGAGTTCGCCAATACCGTAGGCATTTGCCTGCAAATCATTGATCAGAAAGACATAATCGATCTTGAGATCCGTCGCCAGCTCGCGGCTGTCGAGCGTCCACGGCAGGTTGGTCAGGCGCAGCCGCCCCTCGCGCACCGGTCCTGGCACGCCAAAGCACGCCGCAGTCACCTTTTCCGCAACAATGAACTCTTTTACGATCTCCTCAAGCCCCGAATACTCCTTGGCCGGAAACTGCCGATCTCTATTGTGTTTAAGCTTGCCGTCCGTAAAGTCATACAGCGCCAAGTGAACCTTGGTGCCCCCTACATCGCCCGCCAGAATCATCCTTCCCTCTCAAAAGAGCCGCAGCCCTGCTCATCCGTTGCAGGCAACAGCGCGGCCGCAGCCTTGTCCAGAATCAGAGTCAGTATACCGCCCGAAGGCCAGATAAGCTGGCTCGGGAGCCGCTCCGGATCGTGCGGCCCCATCATTACGTCTTTCAGAATCTGTGCTTTATCGGCGCCGCCAATGAGAAAGAAGACGCTCGCCGCCCGGTTGATCACCGGCCACGTAAGCGTGATCCGCCAGGTGTCCATCTGCGGAACATGGTTGGCCACCGCCAGCCGCCCTGTCTCGTGCAGCGCCGCGGTGTGGGGAAAAAGAGAGGCAGTGTGTCCATCCGGCCCCATCCCCAGCGCGATCAGGTCGAACCGCGGCCGATCCCCGCCTTCCAGCCGAAAGCCGCTCCTCAACTCCTGCTCATACCGAGCCGCGGCAACCTCCGGCGCCAGTTCGCCCTCCATCCGGTGAATCTGCTCCGGCGCCATCGGCACCTGGTTCAGCATCGCCTGGCGCGTCATGCGATAGTTGCTGTCCGCGTGGTCCGGAGGCACCGCGCGCTCGTCCACCCAGTAGAGCTCGAGATGGTCCCAAGGCATGCACGCCCGCCACGGCTGCGAAGGATCGGCCAGCAGCCCAAACGCCGCCTTGGGCGTGGATCCGCCGCTGATGGCAAAGCGCGCAGTACCGTTTTCGGCCACTGCTTCGTCCGCCATCTCTACGAAATACTGCGCCGCCCGGCGCGCCAATGCCGCCGCGTCCGGCTCCACGTAGTAGACGATTCTGAGCTTTCTGGACATGCGGAACGAAAAACCCCTCCACTTCTACGTTACACGCGTGGGAAGGCAAGCGAGTGACTTACGGATGAGTTGGTGCGTTGTGACAAAAGCCTCTACCGCCCCAGGTACTCCCGGTACTGCTGCTCCAGCACGCCGCAAGACCGCGCCAGCGCCAGCTTCGACACGTTGTACTGGTAAAGGCTCTGCACCAGGTTGCTCTGGGCTGAGGCCAGCTCAGCCTGCGCGGTCACCAGTGGCAAATTGTCGTCCACGCCGGCGTTCACGCGGTCTGTCTCGTCGCTCAGCGCCCGCGTAGCCAGCTCCACATTCGACCGCGCCACTTCCACCAGCTTGGTATTGGCCGCCACGTCCAGCAGCGCCGAGCGCACCTGCTCGTCGATGTGCGTCCGCAAATCGTCCAGTTGCGCGTTCACCGCCTGCATCTGCGCCCGTGACGCGTCTTCATCGCCGCGCAGCCCCGCCTCGCGGAAGATGGGAAAGCTCAAGGCGCCGAAGGCCGCAAAGTTGCCGCGCGTCCCTGCCCCGTCCACCGTGCTGGTGCCGTAGTAACTTGAGAATTTCAGCGTCGGCAGCCGCTGGCTTCGATAGGCCGCGTGAACAGCCTTGAATTCCACCGCCTGGTTCTGCAGGTTCTGGTAATCCTGGCGATCTTTCAACGCAATAGCCAACGCTTCCTCCGGCGTCTGCGCGGCCAGTTCGCTGTAGGGCGCCGGGTCGGTCAACTCGATCTTCTGTCCCGGATCGACGCCGATCTCCCGCTTCAACAGGATCAGGTCTTTCTCCAACTGGTTTTGCGCCCCAATCAGGGACTGCTGTTGCGCCTGCAACTCCACCCGCGCCCGCAACTCGTCGAGATTGGCCGCGGTTCCAGCCTCGTGCGCCTGGTGCGCGTGATCCAACTGCACCTTCGCCTCGGCCACCTGCGACTGCGCGTTCTCCACATTGCTCCCGTCCGCAATGGAGCGCAGATAAATCGTGGCCACCTGCTGCACCACCTCGCCCCGCGCCGTCATCTTCGCAAAATAAGCGGCCCGCTCCGCTGCTCCCGCCGCTTTCCACCCGGCAATCACCGGGCCTGAAAACAGCGTCTGGTCAAGGTGAAGCTGCGCTTCGGTCAGATCGTCGCGCGTGATGGCAGAGAATCCAGCCGGCAGCTTGCCCCCCGGAAACAGCGGCGCAAACTTCGAAATCAGCGCCGGGTTGAATCCCAGGGCTACAAGATTGTGCTGGTAGTAGCCGGTGTCTCCGGTGAACGTAATTGTGGGCAAAAACATCTGCAGAGCCTGGTTCTTCTCGCCCTCCAGCGTCTTTTGCCCGTTCTCGGCCTCTTTCAGGCCCAGGTTGTTTTCGAAGCCCCGCCGCACGGCGTCGTCCAGCGAGAGCTTGAGCGTCGCATCGCTCACCGGCTGCGCCGTCACGCTGCCCCAAAAAGGATTGGCAGCCGAGCTCGGATTCGCCGTCTGCGCCAGCACCGCCGTTCCCGTCCCGGCCACAGCCGCAATGGACAGAAAAACCAGCGCGGCAACCGGAGCGCCGGGCCGCCGGAATAGAGATTTTTGCCTCAGATTCACCTTCACTATTCTCTCAGATGAATCCAGGGGCGGCGAGATTCAGACATTCCCGCCGGTCGGATCGGCCGCCGCCTCCTCAGCCGGGTCAAACTCAGCTGCAACCACTCGATTCCGTCCAGTCCGTTTGGCTTTGTAGAGCGCCTGATCCGCCGCGGCGATCAGTTTCTCGGGTGTAATCCATCTGCCCACAGACGCCGTTGCGACTCCAACGCTGACAGTCAGGAACGCAGCGACGAGCGACGCGGGATGGGGCATCTTCCAACCTGCTATCGCCGCCCGGACAGTTTCCGCGATTTGCACCGCGCTGGCAGCATTGGTTTCCGGAAGGATCAAGGCGAACTCTTCGCCGCCGATACGCGCAGCCACGTCTATCCGGCGTTTGGCAATCCGCGTCAGCTCCTTGCCAAGCAGCACCAGGCATTCATCGCCGCGCTGGTGTCCTTCGGAGTCGTTGAGCGCTTTGAATGAATCCACATCGATCATCACCAGCGATAACTTCGAATGTGTTCTCGGCATGCGAGCACATTCTTTTTCAAGTGTCTGGTCGAAGACGCGCCGATTTGCCAGGCTGGTGAGCGGATCGGTGAACGAGAGCAGCGAAAGTTCCTCATTGGCGCGCTTCAAGTCCGCCGTCTTTTCTTCCACCAACCGCACCAGTTCGCGTTCCCTGTCCCGCGCGCTAATCGTCCGCAGCCGGACCACAATCAAGGCCACGGCGGGAGGAATCATTGCGCAAAAGGTGACAAACCACCACGTCCAATACCATGGCGCCCGGATCTTGAATGGGAATGCAGCTTGACGCCCGCTCCACAGGCCAACGCCGTCCTCCACCTCCACTTCCAACCGGTAATTCCCGGGAGCGAGCCGCGCAAACTGCAGTTCCCGCTGGGCCGTCTCCGTCCAGCCGGAATCCGCTCCCTTGAGCCGATAGCGAAACGTGACGCCATTTTCCCGGGGCGCATTGGGCGCTGAGAATCGCGCCGTTAGAGAGTTTGAGGAACTGGCCAACGATGGATTATGCAGCCCGGAGACATCTGTCGGTCCCATAATGAGGCGGGTGAAAACCACCTCAAGCGGAGCATCGGGCGAGGTGCTGGGCCGCGGGCTGAAACGAGAAAGGCCACCGCTGGTTCCAATCCAGATCGCACCTGCGGCATCTTCGGCAAAAGCGTTCAGGTTACAATCGTTCCACACTAGCCCGTCACTCATGTCGAAGTGGCTCCAGCGTGAGCCATTCCACATGTCCACGCCTCGCTCCGTGCCCACCCACAGCCTCCGCTGCGCATCGAAGTCGAGAAAGTAAACCAACCCGTCGCTTCCGGGCCGCTGGACGCCTTTCTCGATTCTCACCCCCCCAAAGTCGGACCCGCTTGATCCTGGATGAATGCGGTCGATTCCGCCGCCGAAGCGATAGCCAACCCAAATCGTGCCATCTGTTCCTGCGCCCAGCGAAAGTACTTCCTCATTGCTCAAACCATCGGCGTGCTTCCAATTCTTCCAGCGCCCGCCGCTGAACTGGTAGAGGCCGCCGGCGCCGCCTGCCCAGATCGTGCCATCGCTCCCCTCCACAACCGCCCAGATACGACCTTGAGGAATCTGCTCGATGCGCGAGAACTCTCGATACGGAGGCCGGGATACAAAAAGACCTGTCTCAGTTGCGGCCCACAGCCGGTGTTCCCGATCGAAGCGCAGAGTGTATGCCGCCTTTCCGGCCAGGCCCTGCTTCTCGCCGAACCACTCCACGCTGCCGCTGCCAGGGGAAACGCGGGCCACACCGCGGGTTTCGGTTCCAATCCAAAGATCACCGCCCGGATCCATTTGGAGGCTGTGCACCGGGATGTTGCCCAGTCCCGCGAAGCGTTTCCAGCGGAAAGCGAAATTCCGGCGTTCTCCACGATACAGCCCACCTTCAGTTGCCACCCAGATGGTTCCATCCGGCCGGGGCAAGATCTCGTAGACTAAATCGCTTCCCAGGCCGCTGGCCGCAGAATAGCTTTCCCATTCCCCGTACCCTCGCCACTGTGCCAGACCACGCCCGGCCATGCCAATCCATAGCGAGTGCTGGCGGTCCTCGAACGCAGCGTAGACTGTTCCGCGCAGGCCCGCGGTCCGGTCAACCTTTTGCCAGCTCTTCCCTTCCTGGATAAATAGACCGTCCGCTGAAGGAATCAGAATCCGCCCATCGGCATCCACGGCGGGAACTCCGGCGGGAGCGGTGCCAGGAATGGACAGATTCGGTTTCTTGAATCCGGACTGGCCGTTCTCCATCTCGTACACGCCCAGATTTCTTCCCCGCGCCCAGAGGTTCCCGTCACGATCTTTCCTGATTGCTTGCCATTCCGAACCAGGGAGTCCATTTTGCTTTCCGAGAACCATAATTCCATGAGAATCCACGCGGCAAATCTCCTCGCCGCATCCGTACCAGACGATGTCACCATCCAACAGCACCCCGTACACGGCAGGGCCTGAGGTACCCAGCGGCTGGGGATACCGCCGCTCGGCGAATCGATCCTGTCCTGGTTGAGAATAGAGCTCGACAAGGCCGGTGTCGGTGCCGAGAAAGGTGTGACCTTCGCCGTCCGATTGGATGCTCTGCAACCAACTGACCGCCTTAAAAGCCACTGAAAGCTTTTCGAAACGATTGCCCGACAGACGGTAGAGTCCAAAATTTCCGCCGGCTAACAACGAATGGTCCGGAGCGTCGCCGAATGCAGCCCCCGCAGTAGTCGGAATCCCCTGCGCCGGCCCGAAGGCTTCAAACCGCTCTCCGTCGTAACGAAAGATGCCGTTTTCCGTGCTCACCCAGATAAAGCCCGCGTGGTCCTGATAGATACTCCGAACGGCGAGGTTTTTGAGCCCATCCGTGGTTCCGAAGTAACTGAAACTATATTCCTGAGCGCACAGCACTGCAGATGCCAGCGCCAAGATCAGAAACGCCCACGCCATTGCTCTGTGGACCATTGGGAATACCATCGGCACCGCGATTGGATTTCAGCAGTTCGGACTCTCCCGGCCAAGGCTCGATGCCCCGAATGCCAAATCTGGCTTGTCTGTCCAGGATGATATATCCTTTTGTCCGGTTGGGGAGTTAGAGTTTGATCGACACCCTGGATTCAACCTGCGTTGCCGAGCGGCTACTTCCTGCAGATCGATCCATAAGAGCCGCAATCGAATTTCGAAAGGTCGTCTATGTCTCAGAAACCTCTGTCTACCCTGGTTAAGTTGAGCGCCTTCGCATTGTGCGCGCTTGTCCCCGTGGCCGCGCTGAACGCCCAAACCGGAGCGGCAACGAGCGCGCCCGCGCCGCTCGGAATCTTCGAGGGCCAGCAGGACGTGGGCACCGTGCTCCACCCCGGCTCCGCCGATTATGACCGCGCCACCGGCACGTACACCCTCAGCGGAAGCGGCGAAAACATGTGGTGGGCCCTCGACGACTTCCACTATGTCTGGAAGAAAGTCTCCGGCGACTTCTCCCTCAGCGCCGACCCCGCCCTTCTCGGCACCGGCGGCGACGCGCATCGCAAGGCCGTTCTCATGATCCGCCAGACGCTCGACGGCAACTCAGTCACTGTCGATCTGGCCGTCCACGGCGACGGCCTCACCTCACTGCAGTGGCGCGAGAAAACCGGCGACAACATGCACGAGGTCCAGGCCAACGTAAAGGCGCCGGGAACCATTCGCATCGAGAAACACGGCGACTACTTCTACACCTTCGTCAAAGGCAAGGACGGCAAGGTCGGTCCCGCGGGCGACTCTACCCGCATCGTATTCACCGGCACGTTTTATGTCGGCATCGGCGTCTGCGCGCACGACAAAGACGCCATCCAGAAAGCCTCGTTCTCTCATGTCCGCTTCCAGCAGCTTGAGCCGTCGCAAAGCAAGCAGGTGCTGGTGAGCGCTCTTGAAACCGTCCCCATCGCCTCCACCGACCGCCATGTGGAGTACGTTGCCACCGCCCACTTCGAAGCGCCCAACTGGACCAGGGACGGATCGGCCCTGATCTTCAATCAGGACGGCACGCTTCGCCGCCTCACCATCGGAGGAGGCGCACCAACCATCATCGATACCGCTCCCGAGACGCATCTGAACAACGACCACGGCATCTCGCCCGACGGAACCATGCTGGCCTTCAGCGACTCGTCGGCGCCAGACAAGCACTCGCGCGTCTACGTTGTGCCCATCGCCGGAGGCACGCCGCGCCAGCTTACCAAAGACGGGCCATCCTACTGGCACGGCTGGTCGCCCGACGGCAAAACCCTCGCCTTTACCGGGGAGCGCGACGGCAACTTCGATATCTACACCATTCCCGTGGACGGCGGCGCGGAAACACGCCTCACCACTGACCCCGGCCTCGACGACGGCCCCGAATACTCGCCCGATGGCGCCTATATCTACTTCAACTCCGAGCGCACCGGACAGATGCAGATCTGGCGCATGAAGCCCGACGGAAGCGACCAGGAGCAGGTCATCACCGACCAAAGTAACGACTGGTTCCCGCACATCTCGCCCGACGGCCAATGGATGGTCTTTATCGCCTATGACAAAGACGTCACCGGCCATCCGGCGGAAAAAGATGTGGAACTCCGCCTCATGTCCATGGCCGACCGGAAGGTCCACGTCTTAACCAAGCTATTCGGAGGCCAGGGAACCATCAATGTTCCTTCCTGGTCGCCCGACAGCAAGAAAATCGCATTTGTAAGTTATGAGTTGCTCCCCGCGGAGAGCGTAGCCGCGCAGTAGCGCCTGGGTGCCCCATCCTTGCGACTTTTTTCTGTCGTAAGATTCTCTCTTTCAAGTCAAGCATTTTGGTTAGGGATGGGTAGGATTTTCAAGGCATGACGGGTCTATCCCTCCGATGTGGGTTTTGGCCGGAC
>Ga0224555_1001018_pt1 | contig 41458 bp, 19 predicted proteins | sample 714S23034metaG_FD_180687 | JGI IMG/M metagenome (GOLD analysis project Ga0224555, IMG submission 180687) | Peat soil microbial communities from Stordalen Mire, Sweden - 717 S2 30-34 | ecosystem: Environmental > Terrestrial > Soil > Wetlands > Peat | place: Sweden: Norrbotten County, Stordalen... | reverse complement strand
TCCGGAGACGCGGCGTTCACTCGACTCGAGGAAGCCAACCCCGGCAGCGAGAGCGTTGAGCGGGCTCGGGGCCGAACACGCCGCGACTGGGACCAGTTGGCCGACTGGTTCGCGAGCGACCGGGCCAACGGATCGGGAGCAAGCGAGTTACGGGCGGCTGCCGGCCTGGCGGTTGGGTCTCTTCTCGGCAATCTGAAACGAATCATCGCCTCCTCTACACGAGAGACCTCACTGCGCCGTCACTTCCTCAAGCTGGCGGGATGGTTCGACTCGGCCACACCGCAAGACGCCCACGTATTGTTCACCTCGGCATTCGGGCTTTACGGCGCCAGGCATCTCGGAGTCCCTCTCGACGACAACGTCGCAGAAGCCGTGCCTGCCATCGCCAGCTGGTGGCAGTCGCCAGTTGCCTCGGTCCCGGTCAGCATCCGGGAACGAGGTGACCGGAATCCTCGGGGCCACACCGTGCGCGCGGCCGACTACGAGGAGCAAAAGCAGCGCCTTCTCTCCGCCCGCCGAGCGGAGGCCGAACGACGGGCGACCGGCTGCGCGGAGCTCGTCGCTGTCGGCGAGCATCTGGCCGAGGCCCACCTGTCATCGGCCGCGAGCTCGGTGCTGCTCGAGCTACTGGGCACCGCCGTCTCGACGATGGACCCTGGTATGACCACCAGCTCAGCCGCCTTGGTGGACCATCCAGCAAGATTGTGGGTCCGCCCAGGCGACAGTGATCTCACCCTTCACGGCGAAGACGGTGACCTCATTGTCCACCGCCTTGATGTCGTGGTGACCTCCGGCACCCGCCCTGTCTGGGGCCGCGACGATGCCGAGCGTGACCAACGCAAGGACACAGCATGAGCCGGCGGAACGCGATCTCCGACGATGACGGACGGAAAGACGCGGCCCGGCTCTTGCTCAACCAACCTCTAGTACGTGCCAGTACCGACCCCGAAGCTCATCGCCTCATCAGGCGTCACAAAGACGCACTCGCGCAGTCGTTTCGGAACCATCTCGGATACCGCTTGGTAGTAGAGCCCCACTTCGCGAGGCTCTACAAGGGCGGGCTCGGACCGACCGGGAGCCGACCGCTTCGACGTTCGGGATCCGGCACGCCGTTCACGCCTCGCGCGTACGCCTACTTGGCTCTGGCCTGCTCTGTGCTCTTGACGTGTCGACAACAGGTGCTTTTGTCGGGCGTAGTCAGGGAGATTCGCCATGCTGGCGCTGAAGCCGGAATCGAGCTAGGACCTGACAGCCCCGCCGACCGGCGGGCGCTCGTTCACGCCCTGCGCCAGCTCACCGACTGGGGCGTGATCACCGAAGACGACGGCAGCGTCGCCGGATACGCCGACGACCCGACAGCCGAGGCACTTTTGTGGGTCGACCGCGAGCTTGTTCGCCAGCTACTGGCGGTCCCTTTGCGGGAGGTCACCGATCCTGAGGCGCTGGTGCGAGTGGCCTCAGAACCAGGCCCGGACGGTACCCGTCACGCGGTACGACGCCGCATCGTCGAGGAGCCGGTCGTGATCGCAGACGAGCTCCCCGAAGACGAGCGAGCGTGGCTTCGCCAATACCAAAGGCGCGAGGCACAGCTCGCCGAGCAGCTCTTCGGACTTCGTCTCGAGATACGCGCCGAGGGGATCGCCGCCTTCGATCCGCTTGAGGAGCTGAGCGATCAGACCTTTCCCCGCGAAGGCACCCTCGGCCAGGCCGCTCTGCTCAGCATCGCTGAGCTCGTCCGCCGCCTGCGCCCGGCCGCGACCGCAAATACCAGGGAGGGTCTCGCCACCGTTGTCGGCTTCGACCGAGGCCTGTTGGGAGAGATCGTTACCGAGCTGCTTGCCAGACACGGTCGGCGATGGAGCAAGGAGTACACCGAGCACCCAAACCGGCTTGTCGCCGATGTCGAGGACTACCTGGTGGGGATGGGGCTCGTTGCGCTCGGCGCGGACGGAGCGCTGTCGCTTCGGGCCATAGCCGCCCGATATGCGCCCGCGGTCGAGGTCGCGCCCCAACAACCACTTACCTTCGACCTCGGGGAGACGACATGACCGACCAGCTCTTCGGCGCGCCAGATGCCGCCGTCTCGGCGGCTTCCTTCGACGACGAGACGCCGAGTCGCATTGGCCGCTGGGTCATGAACCGAGCTGGAATCGTGAACGTCTGGCAATATGACCGTGCTGAGTTCCGCTTTGCCGGAGGGCGGGCTCTACTTCGCGGGAAGAACGGTGCCGGCAAGTCCAAGGCGCTCGAGGTGCTGCTCCCGTTCCTGCTGGACGGTGACACCCGCACGATCGACGCTTCGGGCCGCGACCGGACCACCGTCGGTTGGCTCATGAGCGATGGGCGCGAACCCGGTAACCATGTGGGCTATGTGTGGCTTGAGTTGCGTTTCACCGACGAGGACGGCGTCGACCGCTTCTGCACCCTCGGCGCTGGGCTCAAGTCCTCGAGCTCGACCAAGCAGACCAGCACCTGGTTCTTCCTGGCCGAAGACGTCCGCGTCGGCGCCGATCTGGCTATCGAGGAGGATGGCCAGTGCTACTCGATAGAACGGCTCAAAGCTCAGTTGGGCGAGCAGGTCACCACGTCCCCCGCTGAACACCGCCGACGGGTTGCGCAAAGACTGTTCGGGCTGCGCGACGAAGCCCGGTATGCCAACCTCATCCATCTCCTGCACCGACTGCGAGACCCGAACATCGGCAACAGGATCGAGGCCGGAGAGCTCGCTGCGGTGCTGCGCGACGCCTTGCCACCGGCGAGCGAGACTGCCTTGGAGAGCGGTGCACAACGCTTCGATGCCCTGGAACAGATTCGCGAGCAGCTGGACCGTACGCAACGGACCGCGGCCGCACTCAGCCGGTTCATGGAGAGCTACGTCGCCTACGCGCAGACAGTCCTGCGCGCTCGAGCGCGCGCGGTGATGGACGCTTCAATAGAAAGCAAGCGGACAGACCGAGAGGTCGCGACAAGAGAACGCGAGCTCGCGGCCGCTCGCGCTGCGAGCAAAGCAGCAGACGCCGAGTTGCGGGCTCTGCGGGATGAAGAGAGCGATGCGTCAGCTGAGCTGGAGGGGCTTCGCCAGAGCGACGCCTACAAACAGCACCTGCAACTCGTGGACCGACGCAGCGCGGTGCACGCTGCCGCAGAAGCAGCCAGGATCGCCAAAGAGTCTGCAGAGAGTGCCAAGCGAGGCCTCGAAGAGGCCGAGGCCGACTTGATTGACGCCGAGAGGCGCTCGGCGGCGGTTGTCGACCAGCTCGAAGCCGCCCGTACCAGCTTGGTCCGACACGCAACCGACTGTGGGGTCGACCCTGTCGTCGTCCCCGCACTGCTCGAGAACGCGCGGGACGAGGACGCGATCGCGACAGTTCGCACGACAACTGTCGCGGCGCTTCAAGTGGCCCGGGGTCGCCTGCGACGGGCGGATGCTCTCCTCCGCTCCACTCGCTCACTCGAGAGCGCTCTTCGCGACGCGGTCGCCGCCGAGGAACAGGCGGACCGCTCCGAGCAGGATTTGCTCACCCGCCAAAGCGAGAGCGACCGGGCGCGCAACACCTGGGTAGATGTGAGCGCGGCCTGGCGCGACGAGGTTCGGGCGTGGACCTCCAACTTCGGCGAATCTGGCGTCGACTGGAGCGACCTACACGCTCGCCTCCGAGATGGTCCGGCCAGCGCCGAGGAGCTCGCCCTGTCTTTGAGCGCGGCGAACTCAGGGCTGGGTCCCGAGCGAGCCCGGGCCAGGCAGGCCGAGTCCGTCGCGGAGATGGCGCACGCGAGCGTGGTCGATTCGCTTGGGGCGAAGGAGGCCGAACAGACGATTCTGGCGCGCTCCGAGGAGGCTTTGCCAAGTCCGGGCCGCTACCGGTCGGCAGAGCGCAACCCGGCCCAAGGCGCCCCGCTCTATCAGCTGGTCGACTTTCGCCCCGAGGTCCCCGGCGATGTCCGCGCCGGCCTCGAAGCGGCGATCGAGGCAAGTGGGCTGCTCGACGCGTGGGTAGACGCTGACGGCGTCGTCTCTGACCCTGTCACACAGGACGTCTTCATCGGGCCTGGACTCGCCGCGATTCCGCCAGGCCTCGGGGACCTAGGGCAGCTTCTCGTGCCGGCGGTCGCGGGCGACTCGCCGGTGAGTGCGACCACGGTCGCGTTGGTTCTCGGCGCCATCGGTCTCGGCGACCAAGGCGAGCGGCCGTGGGTCTCCACAGACGGGCGGTGGTCGCTCGGGCCACTACGAGGGGCATGGACCAAGCCGCAGGCTGAGTACCTGGGCGCGGGGGCGCGACGAGCCACCCGAGAACGCCAGCTTGGTGTTCTCGCCGCCGATTGCGAAAAGCTCCGTCTCGAGCTCGCGACCGCACATGGCCGACTTGAGCTCGCCCGGAAACGTCGTGAGCTCCTCGATGAATTGTCCGAGTCTTTTCCCTCTGCCCGCGCCGTGGACGCGGCCGAGGCTGCGGCAGTTGCCTTGGACGGAGCGGTCGAAGCCGCACGAGGCCGCCATAACGACGACCGCCGTGGAGCCGAACGAGTCCGGGCCACAGCCGCGCGAGTCGGGGCCGAGGTCGCGCAGGCGGGCGCGGCGGATAACCTGCCCACCGATCCAGAAGCCCTGGAGGGCATCGTCCGCGCCGCACGTGAGCTCGATGGAGCGCTCCAGCGATGGGAAACCATGTTGGACGATCTGTCGCATCGAGTGCAGGAAGTCGTCCGGCGGGCTCAACGCCTGACCGCTCGGCGCGAGGATGCCGCGGCTTCGACGGCCCAAGCCGACGCGCTGCACGACGCCCACCGGAGGGAGGCCGCAAGCCTCGAAGCCCTGGAAGGCGCAATGAGGGCGACCATCGACGAGGTGCTCGCGTCCATCGAGGCAACCACCGCCCGGCGCGATGGTGCCCGGGCAGCGGTTCCAGAAGCTGAACAGCTTTCCCGCTACCGGGCCGACCAGGCTGTGCGCGCTGAGGGAGGAGTCGAGCGGGCCCGCGATCAATTCGCTCGCACCAATGCGGACCTCGACGCTGCGGTCGGACGGCTGGAGACTGCCCTGCTGCTGCCCGGGACGGCACGAGCCGCCCTTGGTCGCGACTTGGTGCAGGCGGTCGACCTGCTGGAGGGCCAGGCGTCGGTCTCGACCTCGCCCATGGTCGCAGTGGCGGGCTCTGTGTTCGAGGAGACACACAATGCAGACGACGTCACCGATCGAGTGATCCTCAACCGCTATGACGAGCTGCAAGCCGCACTCGCCGGCGGGTACGACATCGCGGTCGACGAGGAGGACGGCATCAAGTACTTCCACGTCAGTGACGACACGGGCCGTCAGCCGCTTCCCACGGTCGCGGCTCGGGTCGAGGCAGACGCCGAGACGGCCCGTACCCGCTTGGCGGCGAGCGAACGGGATGTGATCATCCGATTCCTCCTCGGAGAGCTCGGCGACGAGCTTCGCGAGCGCCTTTTGGAGGCAGAGGATCTGGTCGCCGCAGCAAACACCGCCCTAGCTGACGTCAGGACTTCTCACGGCAAAGGGGCGCGCCTTGAGTGGAAGGTCGATCCAGACGAAGCCGACGAGGTCCGAACCGCGCGACAACTGCTATTGCTGAGACCCCGCACTGCTGAGGAGGACGCTGAGCTCCAGACGGCCCTCCTCTCCCTCATCAGGACTCAGCGTGAGCAGGACCCTGCCGGCTCTTACCTCGAGCACCTCCGCCAGGCGCTCGACTATCGCGATTGGCACCGGTTCACAGTTCAGGTGCTCGACGACGCCCGACCAGGTTCGGTGCGCACATTGTCCAGCCGGCTGGGCCTCTCGCAAGGCGAACAGCGCGTCCTGTCTTATCTGGCGCTGTTCGCAGCCGCATCTGCCTCCTTCGAAGCCATCGGGGGCGAGGCTCCGCGGCTGCTCCTGCTCGACGACGCCTTCGCAAAGGTCGACGAACCTACCCACGGCCGCCTGCTGGAGCTCCTGGTCCGGCTCAACTTGGACTTCCTGATCACAAGTGAGCGTCTGTGGGGCTGCTTTGCCACGGTGCCAAGTTTGGAGATCTACGAAGCCTTGCGCGAGCCGACGGTCCCAGGGGTGGCGTTCGTCCACTTCCATTGGGACGGCCGTCAACGACACCTGGTCGGGTTGTGAACGAGCAAGCAAACGTCCAGAGCGGTCCGGGACCGAGCTCAAAGCCGCCTTCTACAAAAGAACTCCGGCTGAACCCTTACTCGCTCGCTGCGGCAGAGCCCATGGGTGACGAGCCCGGTCTCGGCCGCCTGTGGGATGCCGTGGCGTCACGTTTGCAGCGCAATGGGCTTCGTCCCAGTGGCGTCGTCCTGCTCGACGGACTCGACCGGGACGAACGTCGGGCACTCGCCGGCCTTCTTGGGCGCCCGCTGACTGCGGCTCGCATAAGAGTCGACCTCGCCGAGCTCGACGAGCGGCTGCGATCAGTGCGAGATGGCCAGGGCGTGATCGCGATCGCCGAGGACCTACGGGGTCCGCTCGTTGATCGCCCGGCTTCCCGCCTGGCTGCGCGCCAAGGCCGCGCCGCTGTCTGGGCAGCGGCGCGAGACGCCCTCGACCGGTGTGATCTGGCCGGGCAAGGGTGGACGGAGCGGTGGCTCGAGGAGCTCCGCTCGACTGGAACGATCGCCAGGATCGACTTCGATCACGCTGCGACTCTGCTGGTGAGGGCAGTCCAGACCTTGACGGCCTTGCCCCTCTTAAACGGCACTGTCGACCGCATAGGCCGAACGGAGCTGGCCAGCCAAGTCAGCGGCAGCAGTCACGGTCTCGATGATGGGCAGATGTTGGCCGGGCTCGTCTTGCGAGGGATCGCCCAGATGACCGAGAGGACATATCCGGCCAGCGCTGCGGAACGGCGGGCTCTGTGGGAGTCCGCTGGCGTCATGTCCGACGAGATCTCCACCACCGTCTTGACTCTTGGCATGCGCCCGCCCGGCGTCCACCCGCTAGCGGCCGGAGTTCGGGCCAGGAGTGAAGCGAACTGCGAAACGCACCTGAGCCTGCGGGACTTGCGGCGAATAGACACCTGGGTCACCTCCGGCGCCGAGGTCTTCGTCTGTGAGAATCCCCGCGTGCTGGAGGCGGCGATGGACGAGGGGGCGAGCAAGGCGATGGTCTGCACTGCCGGAAACCCGCGTATCGTCGTCAATTCCTTGCTCGTACAGTTGGCTGCGGGAGGGGCGCACCTTCGCTACCGTGGCGACTTCGACTGGCCCGGAATCGGCATCGCGAATCGAATCATCGAGACCCACGGGGCGTCGCCGTGGCGCATGGGTGCCGGCGACTACGAAGAGGCGATCGCGCAAGCAGGGACCGCCATCGACGATCTACCGACGCTCGACGGCCGGCCGCTGGTGGCCGTATGGGATCCGGAGCTCGCGCCGCTCATGGCAGAGACCGGGCGGGTCGTCCACGAGGAAGCATTACTCGGCTTGCTCGTAGCCGATCTGCTGAGATGACGGCTCCGAGCTCCTGATCTGACAGCCGTCTCCTGCTTCCTCAGTTTCCGAGACGTCCCGACAGCGCTTATCCGAAAAGTGCGTGTTCGGCCAGATCCGCGATGTCGACGTCGTGTCGGCGATCGATGGCCAGTCTTATACGGAACGGAAGGGTGTCGAGTAGGTCGTTTTCCGTGAGCAGCCGACCACCCGGAGTGCCGAGGGTTTAACCGGACGGAGCGGGCGACGAGAATCGAACTCGCGTTCTCGGCTTGGGAACGAGTTTTCCCTTATTTTTAATGGGTTTCAGCGAACTTCGGCGGACGAGTTGAGCAGCTCAGGCGAGTTGGCCGGACAACTGCGAACTCCGGCGGATGATAGCGAATGTGCCAAATTTGGTCCATCCTGGTCACCAGAGTGTGGATTGAGCTTCCCCACAGCGGACACCCGACATGCCGGGTCTTAGTCCGGCGAGGAGAGTCCCGATGGGGAAAGGCGATGCTGGTCTTTCACCTCAGGACAGTGATGCAACTTTCTGGGTCTCGCCGCGGTTCTTGAGACGCGTAATACCTTCACCGACCCGATTAACAAGTCGGATCTTCCCGAGCCGCCGCTCCAGTGCCGCGTGCATCTCGTCGTAGTACCAGAAGATGTCGCCAGGCTTGCAGGGCGCATCGAATCTCTCCCAGAGCTCGTCGCCGTCCGTGAGGTAGTCGTCGATCATGCAAGTGACGTTGTGCAGTTTGTCAGCGGCAATCACAACGAGCGCTCCCTTTGAAGCCGTAGCCATGTGGGCGATATGAGCTTCCTTACGTTCGCGCCACGGTGGCTTCGGCATCTGGTCTGCGTCACTGCACTCATCGACGATGCGAGCTACATGGTCCCCGAAGCGGCGCCTGATCTCTTCTAGCACTGGTCGCCCGCCCTGGTCTTCCACAGCATCGTGGAGAAGACCTGCAATGGCCAGATCCTGATTCGTCGGCTCGTCGGTGCCCGGCACCCGTGTGCCAATGGCCTCCCACACCAGAGACGAGACCGACAGGAGATGCGCGATATACGGAATCCGGGGACCGTGATCCGGGCCTTTGCGGAAATGAGCTGCGTGCAGCCCCGCTGCGTAGGCGAGTGCGTCCTCGTAGAGCGGTGTGTAAGCGACCCTGTCTCGATCGCTCATAGACAAATACTACTCGGGACGACGTCAGACAGTCGGAGGCAGCGGCGGTCCATCGCGGAGCTCGGTGAGATCGTCAACCAGCTTTGGGGAAGCCCACCCCCCAGGGGGAGGCTACCCATCAACTGGCCCCGGCACCTGTGATCGACAATCGGTCGCAGCTTGGGAAGGGCGTTCAGGCGTACGACTGCGAATCAAGGCGACCTATTAGGGCAGGTCAGCGAGTTGTACACGCCGCTGAACGAGCGTGAACGGCGGCGTCCGCGGGATATTCGCGGGATAAGGCTTCACTGCTAAATGAGGCTCGTGGCAGTAGCGCTTCCCTGAAGGGTTCCCACACCATCTCACGCAACTTCGGCAGCGGGATCTTGAACAAGCCAAGAATCCGATTCTTGGCCAGGCCGGCTTCAGGAGGATCTTCACGGATTGTCTTGTCTCAGCGTTGACGAGGGAGGCCTTCGTACAGGCTGGGGGCGTCGGTAGTCCATCCGCAGAAAGATGATTCCGACCTCTATACCGACGGATCGCAACTCTCTTGCTTGTTTCTCCAGGGCTGCTCGGACTTCGGCTGCGTCAAGACCGGCTACCCGAGCGCGGTCGTCGTCCTCAACATCCCAGAAGTCGAGGTCGGGCCAAGCAACCACGTACAGGCCGTAGGAGACTCCAAGATCCTGCATGTACCGCGAGACGAGCTGATCTTGCAGAGCGGTCGGCAGCCTAGGGTTCCAAGCCCCTTTGACCTCAATCGGCAGGGTGAGAATCGAGGCCTCGTCTCCTGCCACTGCATCGACCTGCAGGTCCGTCCGCTCCCCGATCCCCGTTGGGACGGAACGACGGACCTCAACCTCGCGATTGACGACGATCGCTCGGCCCCCGACGATGTCACGTAGCTTGTTGGCAAGATAGTCGGAGATCTCATCCTCGACCTTCGGGCGCCGAGAGCGCGTATCCCATAGCTGGTGAGACTCGGGCTGAGCTCCGATGAGTCGTTCCTGGATGTCCTCCAGTGCATCAGTGAGGAGGCCCGCTAGCTCCGCGAGGCCGTGTACGAGTACCGAGCGTCTAGTGCTGGCGAGGCGCAGGAGCTGGGGGACCGGCGTGGGCGTCCACTCCGCTTTGTTCATCGCGACCTCCGCTTGCGCAACGACGCGTTGGAGCCAACGCTCCGAGGGCAGCGCTGTCGAGATCTCCCTAAGCGCTCTAACGGCCTCTGGGGTTCCAGCCGCCTGCAGGTAAGCGAGCAGGGTATCGCGCCACATGACAATGGCTCGGCGGTCATCAACAAGGGCACTTTCCGGTACGCCAAGATCAGGGGGGGATGGGAAGGCTGACCTCAGCCGAAGGTAGATGCGTCCGATGAGTTGTTCCGGGACCTCGAGCCCCCGTCTACCCGGCCAGAACCGCACGGTTTGAGAGCTGCCGAGTACCGCTTCCACGAGAGAAGCATCGGTGTCTAGGTTTGACTCGAGCAGGTCCCACGAAGCCTCGAGGTCCCTGTCGACGACCACCCGACCCGCGAGGATCGCGCGGTCCCGGTCGGTGGCAGCGCTTCGCATCCACTCCACGAGCACCGGCCGTAGGTCCTGGAACTGGTTCCGAGCGATCGCCTCTACGAGAGTTGCTCGTGCAGACCCTTGAGCGCTTCTGGCAAGAGCCATGAAATGAGCGTTGATCGTTTCGTCCCAGAGAAATGCGATCTCTTTGTCACCGAACAGTGGAGTGTCGCTTTCGACTGCAGCGTCCGCTGCTCGGCAAAGAGCGCTCCGCAGCGCGTCGTGAGCCACCAAGTCGGCCTTGGTCAACAGAACCAGCTTGTCTTCCCAACTCGAGCCGTTGACCTCACAATGCCACCCAACAATGATCGGCGCCCACTCCCTCCAGACCTCCGCGGGCAGCTTGTCGATGCATTCAGGAGCTCGCCGAAGAAGCAGGAGAAGCGCTTGATATCCGGCTCTGGCGGGATGAAGATTGTCCGGATCGCCATTCCATCCATCGGGTCGCCAGGCGCCATGTCGTAGATACGCCTCGGCCGCTACGACGAAACGTGCCTGTTCTTCGGCAGACAACGCTGACCAGCGAGGCGTCATGGTGAGATCCGGATTCGGCAACAGGAAAACGCCATTAGGCCCTATCGAAAGGACGAGGCAAGCTCGCCAGAACCCAGAGTTGACTCCATGTCCCGGCAAATCGAGAAGCGAAATGACTTGGTCGGCGATGTTCTGGCCATCTTCGACGACTGACGGTGGTGGTCCGACAGGCGCATGCAGCGCGTCACGGAGTTCTTGTGCTTTCGGCGAGTTCAGTTCGATCGGATCGATCCACTCGGCGAAGAAGTCGGTCATAAGCGGATGGTCGGGCGCCAGCTCGAGCACCAAGTTGACGTGATCTCGACAGTGCAGATCGAACGTCCAGCGCACGACTTGAAGGAGGGCGACCCTGCGGACATCGTCCGCGTCGGCATACGCCGTTATCAAGTCGGAGAAATCCTCTGCGCGAACGAGTCCCAGACCGTAGGGCGTGCGATCACTCAGGCGATACAGGACTCGGGTCTCGTTCGTCATATCGAGCACCGCCGAAGCGACGCGTCGGCGGAGATCCCGGTTCCACATTGGATCGGCGCCGTTCTCGTATTCTTCGTAAATAAGACCGTTGCCGTCGTGATGCTTGCAGCGACTTATGGCGACCCTGGCAAGAGCCTCGACGGCACCCGGCACTTCTGGAGTTGCTGCAACGAGACGGATCGCTGAGTTCGCCACGAGCGCGAGGCGATGATCGATCGACTGGCTATCGATGCTTGCCAGCCACGAAACGGCCGCTTCGACGTCGTCTGGACCGAGTGACTGCGAGAACTCAAGAAGGAAGTGCTCATACGCACCGTGGTAGTTCGAGCGCTGTGGTTGCGTGAGGACAGAGAAGACCTCGGTGGCGGAGAGGGCATGTGGCCACGAGGCCATGAGCGCTACACCCTTTAGTTCGTCTAGTGGGTCGTCTCGACGGTCCTCAGTTCCGAGCGCGAGCATGCGCAGCCCCGCGGTTGGTGCGTCGCGCTTGAACAAGGCAATTATCCAACCCGCTGAGACCCGGTCCGCGATGTCGGCGGTTGGGTTGCGTACTAGCGCAACCAGATCGGACAGAAGGTCAATGACTTTGCAGTCGCGGGCGATCTGGACCGCGAGCTGGCGTTCGGCTATCCCACCATCAGTGAGCGCTCGCCGGAGCTGATCGGCCAGACCTGTGTGAGCGAGGCCCGCGTACTTGCCGCTCAGCGCAAAACCGATGCGCTCCGCCGTCCTAAGGAGGGCGGTGACGACGGCGGCACGAAGCTCGTCACCTGGAAGGGCCACCTCTCCGCCGAAGCTCTCGGGATCTTCCACGGCGACCCAACCGAACAGGTCTGGATCGATCGCGGCAGTCCAAGCACCGGCGAGACGGGTTTGCGGCCAGCTGCGGCCCTCCGGTGAGAAGAAGAGTGCCCGCGCCTGACGTTGAGAGAGCCCGTTCTCCACCACCCAGCTGGCAGCGAGATAGTCCGCAAGGGCGACGTGAATCCAACCAAGTCGGTGGCCACCCCGTGCACCGAAAAGGCCGGTCCGCATCACCTCGCGAAGAGCAGCCACCGAAACGGAGACGGAGTCGTTCGGAGAAGGCTCGGTGCCCTGAGCGAGGACGTCTAGAGCCACGTCATCTCCGCTGGCAGCGCTTGACCGACCGATCCATACGGCTGGCCTTCCGCCGAAAACTGTGGCGGCGGCAACCCGCCTCGCTACACTGAGCCGCTCCTCGAGCGACAGCTGACCCGCGAGACGGCCGTCGAAGCGCTCCTCGTTAGGCTCGTCGAGAAGCGTCCGGATCCCTTGGTCGAAAAGGTCGGCAGCGCGATCGGGAAGCGAGCCAGTCTCCCTGAAGACGGATGCAAGCAGTCGCAAAGTCAGGGGACGCGCCGCGAGCGGCGAGGCCCCACACGCATCGGCCGCATCGAGGAGTGCTTCCGCGTCGCACTCGCCGTCGACAATCGCCCCGGCATCCTGACGCCTAAGCGGCAGGATCTCTACCACCGTCACGTGGCCGTACTTCGCCTTCAAAGCAGACAGCAGAGTTTCAGGGAAATCGGCAGTGCGGCAGGCGATCCGAAGATACAGACGGTCCGTATCCCACTTCTGGATGCGCCTTGCCAGGAGCGTCGCCAGATTGGTGACTCGAGCCATAGCCTCGTCTAGGCCGTCGAACACGATGCACAACTGTTCCTGAGAAGTCAGCCAGCGTTCAATCGCTGCGTGCTCAAGGATCTCGTGCACGATTCGGTCCTCCGAGCCGTACTCCGCCAAATCGAAGGTCTGCGCAGGGACCCTGTCGTGCAGAAGTGGACCGCTCTGCAACAGTACGGTCGTCTTCCCAGCGCCTGGCTCGCCGAGCAACACCACACAGCGCTGGAGGGCAAGCTGATCGGTGGTGTAAACGGCAGGTCCTGAGTCGATTGCCGGCACCAGGTCTGGGCGTTCGATTAGGTAGCCGAGTGGGTCGAGTGGGAGCGGAGCGTCGCGCGGACGCCAGAACCGCTCGACCACTATCACTTTGGGACCTCCTGCACGGTTGGGGTTAACGGATCGATGCTGCCAGACGCGACGGCTTCTCGCAGTTTGTGATCTGAAGCCGGTGGGGCGCGCTGAGGAGAATCGGCGGGAGCAGGGTCGTTCGTCTTCGTCCACCTCACGATAGTCACCGCCATCGCGAACCGAGGATCAGATCAGATGACGACGGGGGCGGGTGCCGCGCTCCGATCCGAACTTGGGACGGTTCCTGAACCGAACTTCGGAGAACTACAGCCGGATTTACGGCAGGTCAGGGGGTTGTTCACACCCCTCCTGACCACCACGAATGGCGGAGGCCGCGGGATAAAGTCTTACTGCTCAATTTGGTCTGTCGTCTGCGGCCCGTCGTGTAATGACCGAGCCACTCGACTAGCGCTTTGCGGTGCCTGGCTGATTACCAGAGGACTCGGCAAGGGCAGACCTCTCACATAAGCCCTTAGGTCAACTCGAACGTCTCACACGCGGTTACCAACGGCTGCCAAAGTGGGTGCACGTCACCGGGGACGATGATGTTCGCAACTTTACGAGCTCTCGTCATCACTACGTAGAGCAGGCGAGAGCCCCGAACGAATGGTTCGCGTTCGTAGCCATGGAACTCGTCTGATTGCAGCACGAGGATCGTAACGTCCGCTTCTCGGCCCTTCGTTTGATGAAGGTTCATCACTTGAACCGCGTGGTTGCGAGTCGGCGCGTGGCCGACAAGGATGCCGTGCCGCAATCGGTTGGCGATTCGTTCGAGAGCTGCCAAGTCGCCTCCACTCTCAACGCTCTGCAGTAGGGTCCTGAATCGGCTGGCAGCCTGTAACCACGTCTCCTGCCCGCGAAGCGTACCGAATCTCCCAAATGCTCCCTTGATCAGTTGTCCCAGCACCCCAACGTCCCACGGATCGCAGTCTGCGGCATCCTTCAGCTCAGTATTTACTTGTCCAAAGCGTCGCTCGAAAGCGGGATTGTGCCCTTGTAGGATTTGCATTGCAAAGGGAGGCGCACTCGATCCCCGGGTGGTAGCCGTGATGTACACGGCAACAGCTCTGCGCCCGGTCTCAGAGCCTGTGAGAGCATCGCGTAGCAATGCCAATTGGGCATTGACGGCCTCGCCGGATGCCTCGGTGAGACCGACCTGTTCGTGTGCTATGCGCGCAGCGAGGAATGCGTCGGAGAGATTTGCAGTCGCCTCGTTCGTGTGCGTGAAGACGCTCACCGTCTGCGAGGACGACCTCGCCTGGCGCACAAGTTCGGCGGCCTTTTGGTACGCCGAAGTTGTGGAACTGCGCAGAACATGTAGGCGCTCTTGACGAACGGCAACACCAATCGCTTGGTCAGTGAACCGTCTTTGCATAGCAGCCGCTGCTGCAGCAGGAAGCACTCCGCTGGGATCTCGGTAACTAGCCGGCGGCAACTCGATCACCCTTGCGTGCGGCAGCCGGATCGCCCCGGTTATACGGGCCTCGGGATCAATGCCTTTCAACTCTGCATAGATGCACTGATTTGTGTCAGCAAGAAGTATCCGCCGGGCGAGCGGAGCTATGAGACCAAGAAAGCTCCACTCACTATCGCTCGTGTCTTGAAACTCGTCGCACACAACAAGGCCATAACGCTCCTCGTAGTGACGAGCAACTGCCGGGACAGCGAGAATCTCGGCCGCGGCGGGCAGCAGTTCTCGATAAAGAAACCCTGGTTCGCCGCCAGGCACCTTCGCATCTGCTGCGCTGATTACCCTCAGCGGCCTAGGCAAGTTCCTGAAACGCCCGAAGTCGTTGAGTACCCGCCAGGCGAATCCGTCGAACGTCGACACCTCAAGTCGTTCTGTAGACGCTTTCGATATTGCTGTCGCTCGATCGACAATTTGAGCGACAGCCGTCCTGGAGAAGGACAAGAAGAGAGCTCTCTGTGGACACGGTGTGTGCACACTCTGCTGACGGCCCGCATGAGCTGCACCCTCCTGTCTGACCAGGTGGTGAATTGCGGCGGCAACCGCTGTCACGGTCTTGCCCGTTCCGGCGCTGCCGAGCACTACGAGGACGGGTGATTCGTCTTCTATGACTTCCCGCTGGGTCGGAGACGGTCGGTACGGTGAGGTCAAGAGTTTGAAACCGGTGCGTCGAGCAGCACCGAGGCACTCGAGGTGTTCCGAGATGCTGCTGCGGCCATCGCGTCGAGGGCCTTACCGATCAAAGCTGGCATGCCAATCTCAGAAAGGAGCCCCTCAAGGAAGGGGCCATGGATGCCGGTTCGATGTAAGAGCGAAACTACAGCGCTTTCCAGATCGTCGTCGCTCGGCGTACCGAGGCTGTCAAGTAAGCCATACGTAGCGAAGACGGTCTCAGCGACATCCCGAAGCGCGAGTGCGTCTACACCACTCGTAAGAGCCCTTTCAATCGCATAGCCCGCAGGCAGCCGAATCAAAACGTCCGTCTCAGCAGCGATTCGAAATTGGCCATCACCTTCCCACTTGCTGGACCCGTCGATGAAGGCGATAACACGAAAGCCCAACTGTCGGGCGAGGTGGGCCGCTCGCTCAACTTGGCCGGTGCCTCCGCCCATGCCGCTATCCGCCGACACAACACGAATCCCGTTGGCCGACAGGGGAACGCCACCGGGTGGGCGTCGACGGTCCGCTAGCGTGAAGACAGTCAGATCGTGCGGACCCTCGACGAGAACTAGGGTGCGACAGGTCAGGGCCGGAAGAAGCTGAGAGTGAAGTAGTCGAAGCGACGCCAATTCCTTGCGATCGACCGGCGGTTGGATGGCATGGAACGCACGAATGCCTTCGTGTCGTGTCAAGCGAAGTAGTTCGCTCGGATCGAACGCGCGCGCAACCTCAGCACGTCTCGTTGAAATCCAGGCTTGGCTAGAACTACAACGCAAAGCACCAGCCAGGTGCTCGGCAGAAGCCGTATCCAGGCCATCGCCGAAATCGTCCGCGATCGCGACGACCGTGCCGGGTGGCTCAGTAGCGAGAAGTGCCTCCGCGACAGCGAGCACCGCCTCGACAGTGCTGCCGTGGCATTGCAAGGTCAGTGTTCCTGCGTCGTCGAGATTAAGAGCTGGCTGGATGGCCCTTAGAAGTCCTGCCAGTGAACCGTCTTCCGCGCGAAACGTCACCTCAGATGAAGTCAGTAGCTCCTCGCTCAGATGCCTACCTGCCGCGCCGGCAACGAGAAGAGCATCCAGGGTGGCGGCAACAACCGGCTCGAGAGCTAGATCGCTGGTCGCGGCATCGATCGCGTCCTTGAATCGTGAAAGCGCATCTGTTGTGGCTTGGGCATCCTTTGTTTGTAAGAGCTTCCGAAGTGTGCCCTCGACCCGAACCTGCAAAGGTCTTGAGTCGCCAACGATCACCACGGGCATAAGTCGGCGGGTCCTTATGGGCACTCGCGCGAAGTCACCGGCAGCGGGATTGCTTGTAAGCGGAAAATACACGAAGTGGTCCAGCGTGTCGGTCGGCGCGTCGTAGGCAACTCGATATGTGATCCGTACACAGAATTCGGCTTCTGCGTCTGAGTCCAATTGATCGCTTGGCTGACCATCCGGTCCTTGAGGCTCGAGAAAGCCATCGCACGCTTGCTCAAGGTCTCGGCCGAGGTTACCCAGGGTTACTTCTACCTCTGCGAAATCGGCTCTAACCAGACTTGTGTCCTGTGTTGCAGCATCCTTACTCGAATTCGCGTCACCCGGAACGTCCTCTTGCGTCGGCGCATCGGCGGCCGACTGCCAGAGGTCATAGAGCCGCGGCTGGGAGCGAGTGCTCATAGGGTCAAGCGCGCGCGTCAGTGCAGCAATGATGTCGCTTCGACCAGCTCGGGGCATTCCTGCAAGGAGCACGTGTGAGCGAGGACGCAGATCCAGACTGCGCCAGCCACGAAAGTCTTTCAAAGTTAGGCGTGAAATCCTCACGTCTCAATCTTCGCGCCAGATTGGCACGATCTTGGACAGGGGTAGGCACAGACTCGAAAGCCTCCGCCGAGCCCGCGCTGTACGCGGAAGTTCGGTGGCAACCGCAGGATGACCTAAGTGAGATGCTGCAGCCATTGGCCGGAGTTCGTCCCTGGGATATTCGTTCCCCCGAGGCCGTCAGTCTTCAGGGGGCTCGTCAGCCCATGCGCCAATCTCGGGCTCGGGAAGTTCGTCCGCCCCCAAGGGCTCGTCGGGTCCATCCGGGGCTGTCAGCCCCAACATGTCGTTGAGAGCCCCTGCTAGCAACGTTCGGCGTGCAGCACAAAAGTCCTCGAACCTGTTGGCAGTCCAAAGGTCAGGGTCAAGCGGAATCCACTGAGCGCGCAGAACATTCTCATCAGCGAGGGCCAGATATTCAGCGGGGTCGTCATCGCTAATGCGAATGTTGTCCCACTTGGACAAGAAAGCGAAGTTGGCTAACGCGTCGAGTTCTGGGAACTTTCCGGGCTTGTCGCGCATCCACGCCTTTGGGAAGATGTGATGCACCTCGACAGCAAGGCCGTTGTGGTTGGGGTCATAGGTGATAGCTCGGTTGCTCAGCCAACTCTGGGCTCCTAACTGGGTTGCCCGAAGCTGAAGCAGACGCAGAAGTGGTGACTTTCTCGTCCGGCCACGTAAGTCTTCGCTCGTCAGTTGACTGTCTGGGGTTCTGGGTTCCTGGGCAGCTCTCATCAAGACAGGGATGGGTTCTCCCGATGAGCGGAGCAGAGCGACATCGGAAGCGAGAGTCGTTTCGACGGAGCCGCTGTAGTGCCCAAAGGCGCTGGCCAGATATATCCATCGAGCGAGTTCGTCAGCTTCTCCAGGACGAAAACTCCCGCCACGATCGTGCAAGAAGACTGACGCTAGGAGCACAACGTACTCTGTAGGCAGAAGTGAGCGACTTGGAATCCTGGCGTGATCCCGGAAGTAGTTCACGGCGTCAAGCACAGCATGCTGCATTGATTCCCAGGCCTTTGCCCACGAACTCTCTTCCCTGAGCCCGATGAGCCGGATGTGGTTGGGACTTTCGACGGCAATAACGCTCATAATCCGGAAGAGAACCTCCCGATTGATTCCCCACCCCATGGACCGGAGCTTGGCTTCGAAGTCCTCTACGACCCGGCGGCCACCTGGCCACCTTGCCGCCATTGAACCCATCACGAGGTCACCCTTGCTGAGCCGAGTGCCACCGGTGTTCACTCGGTTGAAGATCTCAGCGACGGTCTCGTAGTCGTTTACGTCCACCGTTTGGACAGGAACGGGATAGTCTCGAATTCGCATTGCTACGCCGCCGAGAACATCCGTCCACTCATCTTCGGCAGCCTGTTCGAGTCCAAGCGGTCGTACGAGATCCCGGAACTGTGCCCCCTTCGCAAGAATGGCCGAGACTGCAATCCACTGCGGGTCCCTCTTCTGCACTGCATTGGCGTTTCTGAACTCGCGAAGGCCGGGATGGAACCGAACGTCCGTTGCCTTCTGATCGGCGGGTACGTTCGATGGCGACATGACGCGGGCCAGGGTCGTGAGTCGCTGCTGACCATCGAGAAGGATGGATGGCCTGTTGCCCGTGGGCGTTCCTTGAACCACTCCAGCCGTCTTCGTCGGAATCTCCAGGGAGGTCCGCCACAGGAGCACGGAGCCAACGGGCCACTGCTTGTTCAGCGAATCTAGGAGCCGCGGAATCTGTGACCCGCTCCAGACGTATTCCCTCTGTATGTCAGGAAGCACGATCTCCCCGGAAACTAGCTTCTCGACGAGTCGCTCCAGTGCTTCGTGTCCGAGGTCCATGCCTTACTCCGTAGTTCGGTCGGTTTTGCCGAGGACCAGGTCACGCCTCGACTCCTTGATGATACGACGACGGTTACGCAGCGCCGCAATCCCCGGCTTCGCTCAAGTGGAGTGCCGCCGGCGACAGTTCGCACGGTCCTCGTCGCGAACGTCCGGGGAAGTGCGGTAGAAGTAGACCCCTCAGTCCGCAGTCAGCACCGTGGCCTTCACATACCATCGGCTCCGACCCTGATGCACTTCATCAATACGAACGAGGCTCCCAGGAGCCAGCAGCAGCTCTTGTTCCTCATATCCCTTGAACGCGATCTCGGGGATGAACAGGCCCCGGGCGCCGGGCTCGACGCAAAGCTTGTACTGCACAAGTTGATTGAGCCCCTGTGCGGCCGGGGAGTTGCCGACTGATGTCGAAATCGGTGGTCGATGATCGAAGACCCTTCCGATGGCCTTGGTTGGATTGTCTGTGAATAAACGGGCGCCCCGCACCGGATACCTGAAAAGCTTGAAACCGGCGCCGCGCCACACGATCACACCGTCTGGAATTCTCGTGCGACTGAGGACCACCCGCAGGGAGGCGTTGATCACCGTCTTGCGCTGTTGGTAGAAGTGCTCGTTGATCTTCCGATAGTCCTCCCCGTTGCTGTAGGTCTCGATGTGTTCGCTTTCGATGCAGGACAGCCCTACTGCAGATGGCACTATTCCACGGCTTGTCGCCCAGCGAAGCGCCTCCGCGTCTGACTGTCGAAGGAAGCCCTCCTCCACCACGCCGACGCTGCGGCCGCCCTGGCGTCTACCGTTGGGATCCCACCAATCGGGCTGAGACGCTAATTCCTTGAGCTCTTCCAGAGCTCCCTTCAGGTCATCAGTGACCGACCCGCCGAGAGAGACGGAAAACACCTTGGCGAACTCAGTCTGGTACCAGAGCTGATCAGTCACACCTCGTTTGAACCGATGCCAAAAACGAGGACCGTCTGATCGCAAGTCGGAGACCATCGTTCGCACGTTGTGGAGCTTGTCGCACGCCGAGACGAGAAGAACCGGATCTCCTCGGCGAAGCGTACGCAGGTGTTCAAGGTATGCTTCTTTGCGCTGCTTCCATTCCGGCTTCCGTCTGCCACCGGGAACGTCAGCGTCGGAGCAGCCGAGAACGATCGCGAGCACTGCGTCGCCGAATTGCTGCCGAATCGGCTCTTTGTATTCCGTGCCACAGTCCTCAACGCAGTCGTGGAGTAGGCCGCTGATGGCTTGCTGTTCGTTACCTCCGTACTCGAGGACCAGCGAAGCCACACTAAGGAGGTGACTGATATACGGCGTGTTGGTGCCCTTGCGCACCTGATGCCGATGCGCCTCCCCAGCGACAGCGATTGCAGCATCGAACCGACCACTTAAGACATCGCTCGAACCCGCTTCACCGACCGTGCTCATGGAAAGAAGATACTTGGCTCGGACTGCTCGGTGGGCAAGCGCTCTCGGCTTGGGAAGGTTCCTGAATCAATCTTCGGCGAACTAGAGCGGTGTGTTGTGGCGGGTCAGAGGGTTCGCTACACGTCGGGGAACGGGCACGAATGGCGGCGTCCGCGAGATAATCGCGGGATGAAGGCTGGCTAGCGCTTTTGAGGTGCTGTCAGCAGATCACCCGTTGTCACGATCGCGGATTTGAGGATTTCGCTGTAGAAGCCCAGGACCATCGCAAGGTGGTCGCTCGCGTCCAGACCTTTTGTCCGCGTACCGCCGGCCGCCAGATTGGTGACCGTCAGGTGCTCGCCGTGAAGCTGCATAGGGAAGCGTCGCCGGTGGATGAAGCCATCGCGATACGGCTTCACAAACTTCATAAAGTCATGCTCGACAAGAGCGCGCAGCGCTGGCCAAGAGGCTTGCTGTTCGTAGGCAGCCGACATCTGGTCGAGGTATCCCTGCCGGAAGGCCGGCAACCTCAGATCGCCTGCCTTGTCTCGTTCGAACTGCCGACATGCCGCCAACCACAGCATGATCGCAAGGCGATCTAACGCTGCCATCGATCGGATGAGGGCCGCGTCGAGCAGCTGGCCGGCATGCCATCCGCCGAGCACCCGTTCACCCGGTAGACGCGTGCCAGGGTCCGTGAAGAGTTCCATCGGCGACCAGTTTTGGGCAAAGTAGGGACTTAGGAGGGCCAACACCTCAGAAGGAATTCCGACGGTGCGGGAGAGATCAGCTGGGTCCGGCTCGGAAAATAGCTCCTCCTTCAAGTCGAGGATGTACGCGGCAGCGACTGCCGCTTCGAATCGGACCTCCTCGAGCAGCCGGGACAGGTCGTACAGAGCATCGGAATAGACGTCTCGATGCTCGGATTCGCGTCCAGCTTTGATCTCGCCAGCCAGCCAGCTTGTTAGGCCCTCGAGAGCTAACGGAGGCAGGCTCTCGAAAAAGACCGACCGGCAGAGATCTAGGGCATCGTCCGACGGTACCCATCCTTGTCGAGATGGCGGCAGCTGACCGGCCGAGAGTCTGGATCGTAACTCTTGAAGTTCGCCGATAAGCGCGAGGGCGTCGTCGCACGAGAGGCCAGCTGGCTCGCGAGCCTGAACCGTGGCCAAACTTTGCCGCCAGCCCTCCAACTCGTTATCTGTCCAAGGGGGCACTACGGAAATGTTAGCTATGGAACTGAGGTTCGCAATGGATCGACACGGGAGATTCCCGTCATCCTCGATGCCACCGCCGGAAGAGTTCCGGCGCGTCTCGCACTAAGGGCATCGACACAGGGAGGAGGTTCCTCCGTCGCCCGCGACAGTCGAGTTACCGCGAACCACAGTGGTCAACACGCTAAAAGCCCCACCGATGGGGCAGATTCCGCCTCATAGGCCGGGGAGACCCGACCGCGCGCGGACCCAGTACATGGCACTAGCTAGCTAAACGAGTTCGTACAAAGACCCGTGTTTGCTGGTCATGGTCATCTCGACCGACTCGGCGAGGGCGGGGTCGCGGACGAGAAGCCCGAACTCGACATTGCGGTTCTCGGCATTGAACGAGAAGTTTGCACTCGTCAACAAGAGGACCGCATGGTCGACTATGACGAACTTGGCGTGGCTGACAATCTGTCTGCCGTTGGGTAATACGGCCGATTGGTAGACAGTGGCGCGCTCAAGCTGTTCCTTGATCTTGTCAGCGTCAGCCTTGTCGCCGTCGACGTAGACGGTTACAACCACGCCTGCCTGACTGGATACCTCCTTGAGCACGGTCCACATCTGTGAGGTCGGCTCGAAGTTGTAGGTCGCGCAGGTCACTGACTGTCGGGCTGCCCGCACGAGCCGGTAGAACTCGCTCGTCAGGTGACCGATGGTCGCCTCGTTGCCTGGCATAGTCCAGACGGGCGTCAGATCGCGGTGAACGGACTTCGCCCCGGCGATCGCGTGAAGCACGGCGACGGATCGGTCTACGTCGGAGTGGCCAAGACCGGTTGCAGCAAGGAGGCCCTTCACGTCATCCCGTCGTGCCGAGCTGACTTCTCTTAGCGCCACCGAGGTGCGCTCGCCCTCGGCGAGGAGCACGGCGAGTCCGAGAGCCTCGTTGGCTGTGAGGAACTCGCCGAGAGCATCGAATGGGTCAGACGGCATCGACACTCCCGAAGAACCCAGGTACTGCGCTTCCGGTGGCGGTCGGGAGGGTCAGCATGAAGCGGCGGTCTAGGAATCGGTTTGCCCTCTCGCAGGAGGTCTCGGAAGCGAAGGTGCAGCAATGGCACGCGGCGCCGTGGAGGAAGTCCTCCGGGTCGCTCGGTGTGCGCATCGCACATACGGGGTCAGACGAGCACCGTGCCGCACGACGGAGCGCGGAAACGACGAGCCCTTGCAGCCGGGTTGGCTCGGACAGAGCGACAAGACCGCCGAGGGTACCTTCGCTGTCGGATGCGGTCGTGCAGATGAGCAAGCCGGCCGCCTCATCCCGCTGTGGAGTCGACGACCACCCGTAGATGCGTTCGGTGAGGCTCGCTGCGCCGTATCCGCACGACATCGCCATCTCGCGGATCAGCGTGTGAGCGAAGGTGTGGAGCAGCCAGTATCGCGGCGCGGGCAGGCGGCTGTCCGGGTCTACGACCCGAGCGGTTTCGGAGAACCGCCTGCGGAAGTTGCGCCGATGCGCTTCACGGTGGGAGTTCCACAGCGGTGACGCGAGGATCGTCTGCTCCCAGGAACTCACCGCGCCAAGGTCCAGCTGGAGGAAGATGCCCTCGCCGCGGTCCTCGGTAGCGGGTACCCAGGTCGGCTTTCCGTTGCGGGTTAGCTTGACCAGACGGCTGGCCAGATCGTTGACCCGGTCCATCTCATCAAGTCTCGTGAACCCCATCACCGCGTTGACTTTCTTCATCTGGTTGACCGCGACGACGCGGGCGATTCTCGGGTGCAGCGCGGGTCCGCGTTGGGTCTCAGTGACCATCAGGCCGCTGGAGTTCTGCTGCTGTGGAAACAACGATGGCTTCTGAAGGTACAGCCACTCGGGCACCAACAGCTCGACTGGATCCCAGGCGGCGAGCTTCTCTTGCCGTTCCTCCTCGGAGTCGGCCGGGGCCACCACGTCGGCGATCGCGGCTGCGAGCTCGTCGTCGGTGACGCCGGCCAGGTCAACCTTGCCATCAGCAAGATCGCGTATGAACTCGACGTTCGAGGCGTACTTGGAGATCTTCTCGGCTCCAAGCTCGACGCGGAGACGGTCAGCCAGCGCCTCCTGTTCTTCGGCGTCGGTGCGCGGCATGACGATGATCGATTGGGTGGATGGGAACCACAGGTTCGACGCACCCATCATGATCAGCGACGGTCGGGCCTCGCAGGCTACGTCGAACGCGTTTAGGTGAGGGTGCCGGCGACGGCACCTCTGTGGGAGCTTGTCGCGCCCGACAGCTCCCTGAGCCTCGGCCATGCCGCGCGTCGCTCCGCAGGCCCCACAGATGATCGTCGAGCCGATGCTGGCACCGACGTTGGCGTCACGCATCTTCAGGTCGGGCAGCTCGGCCGTGGGGCACTTGCCTCCACGATGAACCCACAGCGAGTAGGGGAACTCGTCGAGGTGCCCGTTGGTGCAAGTCAACAGGTGCTGGGCTGGGACCGCCGGGCTTTCACGCTTCTTGCTGGTCGAGCCGGCGCGCTGCCCGCCGCGGCCGGGACAGTTCTTGTGGGTGAACTGGGCGAGGTCCGGTCGGAAAGGATGGGTGTTGGTGTAGGTGAACCGAGGAAGCGGCCCGAGGTAGTCGCAGCCGGTGCAGCGGAACCACTGCGGGAACACGCGAGCCGGGATGCCTAGATCGTTGCCGTCCGTGGTGTTCTGGCCCAGCTTCGGCTGCCACGGAAACGGGCGTAACGCGTCGACCTGCGGGCCCAGGTGCAACCGAACAACGTTAAGTAACCGGGGCTCGAGGATCGTTGGCACGAACTCGCGTCGTTTCCAGATCGGCTCCCAGTCGTCGAGGCCGGCGGGCATGACCGAAAAGCCCGGTAGGTCCATGATTGCCCCTGGCCCATAGGTGTACAGCAGAGACGAGGGGCGGGCCGAACCGACCTTGGCCCTGTTCTTGACTACTCCCTCCTCGGCGTCTGCCAGCGGGTCAAGCGCCTGGTTCGGGTCGTGCAGCATCTCGTCAGCGCCGATTGGATCGGGAGTCAGGACGTCGGCCATTAGTCGTCCACTCCGACGGGGAGCGTCCACTCTGGTGCGCCGTCGGGTGCTCGGGTGAACAAGCGCTCGGGAAGCGGACTCACAAGCATGTTGATCTCCGGCTGTACTTCGCGCATCGAATTCGCGATCACGAACGGGGCTTCGATCGAGCCGCCGACCGACGCCTTGGCGTTCTCGGGGCTGATGATCAGCGGCAGGTACTTGTCGCCGTCCCCGGTGCGTTCGTACACGAGCGTCTTGCTCATCTCAGCAGCGCGCTTGGCACGCTCGCTCCACCGATCGATCCGGTTGGCCAGCAGATCGCTGGCGCGCTTGGTGGCCTCATCGCCCTGCGCTGCCACGGCGATCCGGGCCTTCAGCCGCTCAGCCAGCGCCTCGACCGCCGAGCGCTGATCCTTGATCCGCCACGCCTCACGCTCTGGCGACAGCCCCTCGGACTGGGTGGCCTGCGCCACGCGTGCAGCGCTGACGAGCAGTCCGTCAATGCCCCGGGCGAGCGAGGTCGGCGAGAACGGGGTGACGGACAGCGCCTCCACCTGCGCGTAGAAGGTCTCGTGGTAGTGGCGGAACTGCTCGAAGTGGGCGAGGTCCCGCGGGCGAGCCCAGTTTCCGAGGGCCACGACTAGGCCGGGTCGATCCGAAGCGTCTCGACCGACACGAGAGGACGCCTGAATGTACTCGGCGGTATTTTTCGGCTGGCCCACGACGAGCATCAAGCCGAGCCGTTGCACGTCGACGCCGACTTGCAGCATCGACGTGGCGAGCACCACGTCGAAGGGCATCTTCTTGCGAGCGGGCATCTGCTTACCGGCGTCCAGGCTAACGAGCCGTTGGCGGAAGGCTTCGGTGGTGTCGTAGCTGGCGTCGAACTGCAACGCAAGGCGGTCTAAGGTCCGGCCGATCTCGGCCGAGGCAATGCGCGAGGTCAGCTCACCGACGTTGAGCAAACCGAACGAGGCACCCAATCGGGACGGGAAGCCCGAGTCCTTGCGGGGCCGCTTGATGCGACTCTGCACGTCGTCGGCCATGTATCGGGCCATGCCCGCCAGCTCGCGCGTGGCGTTGAAGTACCCCACCAGCGTCATGTAAGGATCGGCGGGGGCCCCGGCCCGGTCGAGCAGTAACTGCCCCGCTGACAGCAGTACTTCTGCAACCCGGATTTCGGCGCTCGACAGCCGCACGCCCTGTGCGCTGATTCCGACGTATCGACGTCCCGGATTGTCGCGGTCGATCGGCACCTCCTGGGAGAAGTAGGTGTCGGCCACGTCGAGCACCTGCGGCGGAAAGATCTGCACCTGCCGTCCGTAGAGGCCGCGGACCTGCTCCAGGGCATTGCGAACGGTGGCAGTTGATGCAACGATCACCGGCCGCACCGGCTTGCCATCGAGTGTGTTCCACGACGAAAGCGTCTCGACCGCGACCTCGAACAACCCGACTGCGGTGCCCAGCGCTCCGGTGATGAGGTGCAGCTCGTCTTGGATAATGAGGTCGGGTGGACGCAGCCGGTTGACAGGCAGCACCGTTGCCGCTGGGTGCCCGTTCTTGGTGGCCGGGTGCATCGTCGTGATGTCGCACTTGGCATAGTCGGGGTGGACGTACCCGTGGCGCCCGCAGCGACGACTGACGAACCCAAACAACGACGCGGCCTCGCCTTCGCGGGCGAGTCGCGCGAACTTGTCGACGGTGGCGATCACGAAGGCCGGCGTCAACCGGTAGATCTCCTCGTCGACCGTGAGGACAGGAAGGCCCTCGTCGACCGGGCCACCTCTGGCGAACGGGCAGCGAGCGAGCTCGTCGCCGCAGTACACATACACTCGGCGCACGGTCGCGTCGGTTTTGACCTGTGCTGCGGTGATCGGCGTACCGCACCATGGGCAACGCTGGATCTGCAGGACCGTCAAGCGGTGCGATCCGTACTCGTTGGCTTTGGTCAGTTGCTCGTCGGCCTCCTCGAAGCGCTTTGGGCTCACATCGGTGCCGACCCACAACCCGATGCGAAACGGTTCGACTCCCCAGGTCGCCTGGTCCTCTAGGCGAGCCACTTCCGCGGCACACATCAGCGCGGTCGCACGTTGGAACTGCTGGGCGGTCAAGAGACGCAGCGTGTAGCGCATCAAGACGGCGACCCCGTTGCTACCGTCTAGAGACCCGTCGGTCGACTGAACGATGCCCTGGCGCCGTCGGATCGCGAACGTGTATGCGGCAAGGCCTAGGTATGCCTCGGTCTTGCCACCACCGGTTGGGAAGAACAGCAGTTCCACGCGGGCTCGATGATCTGCGCTGCGTTGGGGTGCAGCCGGATCGGTCAGAGCGGGGAGCTGCATGAGGATGAATGCCAACTGGAACGGATACCACGACGCCGCTTCGGCGCCCTTTGCTTCGACTTCCTGCCGTGCCTGCTCGATCGTGACCGATGAGTCGGACGCCCGTGCCGCGGCAACCTGTGAGGCGACACGCTGGTCACGCATGACACCGTTCATGAACCGGAAGCACCTCAGAGCCTCCTCGTTCGTCGCGACGTGATCCAAGCCGTCGACCAGACGTTGGTGCGCCTGCTTGGCTTCCGACAGCATCTCCTCGGCAGGTTCCTGCAGGTGCGCCGGAAGCCCACCAACCAGGGCCTGCTGCTCAACGAGCCACGCGCCGTACCCGGCCACCAAGGGCTCAAGGCCTGTTCGCAGCTCCCCGGGGGTCACCTTTGCCAGCGCGTCCATCGACAGTAGGGCGCCGGTCACTGAGCGCGCCCGAGTCTGCGGCGTTTCACCAATGGGAAGCCAGGTCGTTGATACCTCCGTTGCCCGCCGCGCGCCGTCGCGGACAAGCCAATCCACCGAGCAGGTACGGCCGATCGCGAACTCCAAGCGGTTTCGGTACTGGAGGTCGAGGCGACGGACCTCGTCGTCGTGCTCGGGCCAGTCCTGTTCCAGAACGTCGCGCACCGGCAGGAACACCTCAGCACCGCCCGCATCGACTCGTAGATTCGTCTGGAACATCCACATGGACATCGGGATGGGCCTCGGAGTCTCGCGATCATTGCACAGGGCGATCTCCACCAACACCCGTCCAAATCGCTCGTCGTCGTAGCGGTCGAGTCGCAAACAGACCGATTCGCGAAGCGGGACCGACGCCGTGCGCCCTGCCACGACGTCAGCCAGCCGGATCGACCGCGCCTCCTCGACCGGCGTCCGTTGGTAGTGGCGCACTGCGCGTCCGGCCTTGGTCACCTGATCGGTCTCGACCGTCTCGTACGTGCCCCACGATGCGGTCACCGTGAACGACTCCAAGTCGGCTGGCACCTGAAACCGCAAACCCATCGAGGCGGGGATCATCAGGCCCTGCTTGGGGGCGCGGTCCTCGGCATCATCGTCCTCCGCGTCGGCTTCGGTCTCATCCGCGGCATACGCTGGCAGACCTCGTCCTTCAGTCAGTCCGTCATCGTCGGTGCGGACCTCGACCAGGTCGCCCCGATCCGGGGAGTCGTCGTCGGACGATGCCGCGACTGAACTGACAGTTAGCTTGACGGGAGCGATGTGGCCCACGAGGTACTGCGAGCGTGGGCTGAACGGCAGAACTTCCTCTGGCCCATGGATCGGTCCGAGCAACTCCCGCTCAAGGATGTCGAGAAGGTTTTCACGCACTGCAAGTGACGAACCGTCTAACTGGTGGTTAAGCCCATAGGCCGCCTGCGGCCTCGCTACGTCCGTTCCGTCCGTCATGTCGCCAAGCCTTTCCTGATTGTACTGATGGCGAGTTCCGGTGTGCTCGGCAGAGCGGTGTAGACGGCAATCGAAGCGGTATCGGTGTGAGGCTCGACGCCCGCGCGAAGGACGAGCAACAAAGCTGCAACCTTGTACTCGAATCCACTGCCACACCTCTGGAAGACGGTGAGCTTCCGGAAGTCGAACTCGATCTCCCTCCGCTTCGTCGAAGGGCGAAGTACCTTCATCTCAATGACGAGCCAATTCGTGGTCGCGTTGCGATGGTGCACGATCAGATCGGGGTATACCGAGTGCGCCTGCTCGACCCCTGGCTCGTCCTCGATGCCGCCAACCCCCATCGATTTGCGCAAGGAGTCGGTGCCCTCGGTCCCCCCGATTTTGCTGGCGAACAGGTTGTACTCACAGTCGACATGCCAGCGCTCACCATCCCGACGACCTTGGTTGACAGTGGTTTCCAAGTAGACCCCTAGGCGATGACAGATGGCTCGCTCGGCAGCTCCCCGTTCAAGAAGCACTGCGTCCCATTTGACGAGCGACGCCAGTGCTTCACTTAACTCTGGCAAGACATCGATGGCATCCGTTCGCGCGAAGCGATGCTCACGTGCGATCTCGTCGACATCTGCCAGCCGGAGCACCTATGCCTTCGATCCGCTGCTGAAGAGCGACGGAGTAGCCGCATCCTCAGGATGGGACTTACGGTCTTTGGTGGAGCGCTTCGTCCGCGAAGTTTCCGCAGCCGCCCGACGATGGTTCTCCTCAAGGAGGCGGTTGACAATCTCCGTCCGCGCCTCGGAACCTACCGTCCACCGTTCGGTTTGCCGATAGGCGTGGAAGCCGTAGTCAACAGCGATATCTGACCATCCGTATGCATCCAAAACCGCTTCGTCAAGTTCAACGTAAAGCTCACGCATATGAGCGACGTCCCTGTCCAACAATGCCGAGGTCTCAGGATCATGGATTAACCTATAGAGCTCGGTGAGTCCAAGATTCCGTCGAGACATGATCTCGCGGCGATCGGCATCGACCTCTGCGCCAATCGCATCTAGGCGTCCGAGTTGAAGCGGAAATGGGAAAGTATCAAATACATCCGAGGTCGAGTATCTAATGTCGAGTTTCATGAGGGACCCCCATCGCAACACCCAGCTCAAATGAGTACCTGAGGCCATAGCGGCAAGTCGGCCGAAGGTTGCATCAGGAACAACAACGATCGCGCTACTCATAATCGCACCTGTCGGAATTATCACAGGCACAGCAAATCTGCTTACGGCCGACAGCGCGATGACTCTGTCGGTCTCCGATAGTCTCTGGGTCAGTGCTGGTCTTGACTCTGCGTAAATCCACCACTTATCCCGGTGAGATCTCCTATTGCTCCGCATCCGAACTGGCAGGACCATTGTTTTGATTCGTGCAAAGGGCACCCGGTATGCCTCGGCCTCCTCCAAGGAGCGCTCGCCGAAACAAATCACCCAGTCCTGACCCTGATGGGCGGGGTCTGAGTTCAGATCTCTACCGTTCAGGTAGCGGTATATTACTTCTGCGTTGGTGGGGTCATCGGCTCGCATTGTCTCGGCATCGCCTTGTGTAATTAGGAATCCCGCGCCGCCAAGATCGTAACCTTTGAAGCTCAAACTTGTGTTGCAGGAGAGGGGCACCGGTGGTCCGACAATCCGGCTCCCCTTTTCGAGCGACGATGTAATCTCACTGACTTCTTGTCCATCAAGAACCTTGGGACAAGGAGATCGAGTGTTCCCCCCCCATATGATTGAGTACCGAGTTACCGCGGACCTAGAAGGCCATGGCTCACTTCGTACCGCTCTGCGCACTTCAAATCCGTTTGATATGAGCTGATCTAGGCCGACCTCACGACTGTCACCTTCCGCGATTGACTTCGCAGTGACAAGGCCCAATTCGCCTCCCTCCCTGAGGAGAGCCACAGCGCGCAAGAGGAAGAATGCAACCAAGTCAGTGTTTCCGGTCACGGAGTTAGCAATTGTGTTCACCAGGAACTCACGGTGGGCTACCCCGATAGCGCCGGATATCTTCTTGCCGACCAGGAAGGGCGGATTCCCAACAATTGAGTCGAAGCCACCGCGTTCGACCATCAAGTCGGGTGCCTCCAGAGGCCAATGCAGCGGACGCCAGCGCTCGTAGTCAGTCTCCACCGTAGGAGTAAGGCCGTGGTCGATGATGTTGTCAAGCCAAATGACACTAGCAGCTCCGTCGTTCGGGCCAGGATGTGCTTCTTTGACAGCCAAGAGGAGGTTTGCGTACGCCTCGTCGAGTGGCTTCCCAGGCTTACCTCCGAGGGAGAGCCCCGTGGCGATGACGCCGTCGGCGATCTGGCGGAGTGAGGTTGTGACATTCCTTAATTCGTTGAGCTGCCGGTGTTTGGCTGCACTGTTGCGGGCAGGGTCGTTCTCGTCGATTTCGGTGGCAAGACGCTTGCGCAAGTCGACGGCCCTGCGAATGATGGCATCGGTATCGATGTCGAAAATATCGAATCGTCGCTCCGCCGTCCCGCGCTTGGGGTCGATGTGGAGCTTGCGGAGCTGGTCGAGACTGGTCAGGCCGAGGAGGGAGTTGCCGAGGAAGATCTTGTCGTCGACGAAGGAGAACGGCAGGTCACGGTCGAGTGAGACGAGCCAGAGTGAGAGCTTGCACATCTCGACGGCCATGTCGTTGATGTCGGCCCCGTAGAGGCAGTTGGCGACGACCTGTCGAATGGCCCGGGTGTAGAGGTCTTTGCGCCGGGCATTGGTGGGGTCTTCGGTGATCCATGCCTCTACCACCCGCTCTGCGAGATACCTAGCAGCTGCGACGAGGAAGGCCCCCGAGCCGCAGGCAATGTCGGCAACCTTCAAGTCCAGAAGTTCATCGGAGCTCTTGAGCTTCCACAACGCGTCCTCGACGGTCTGATGAGGACCTGGCGAGTAGCACATCGGCTGCAGGGCGTGAAGGACTACTCCCTCGGCAAGCGACTTGGGCGTGTAGTGGGCGCCTGAGTTCTTGCGCGACGGGGTTTCCTTCACCATGAGTCCGCCGCCGAGCACGACAAACGGGTGGTTCCGCAGATCCCGTCGAACCAAGCCGAGCCACGGCGTGATGCGGTCACGCAGAGCGAGGCCGTCACCGACGGCTTGGGTCAGTGCGCTGATCGCGGAGGGATCAGGCTCCGCTTCGATGGCCTTGGCGATGGCAGCGGCCGAGGATGGTTTCGCTGACGGCTGGTCCTCAGCGATCCACTCTCGGACTGCCGCCGCGAGCTGCTCCGGGCCAATGTTGTAAGCAGCCAGGTCCTCGAGCGTTGCGAGGGGGATCTCGGGTTCGGCGCCCGTCGTTCCGATAATGCCAAGGTAGGTCTGCTCGGCGGTTACGCAGGTGTAGCCAAGCAGGCCCTCATAGATGTACCCGATCTGCTCCACGTCGACGTCGCGGAAGGTGATCTGACGTGCTTCACCTTGAACCGTCGCGATCTGCACAGACCGGAGCACGTGGAGCATTACGCGGTCCGAGACAGTGACCGCGAGTGAGCCCTGATTCGTCGTGACAGTGAGGAACGGGTACCGCTCGGGGTCGAACAGCGAGCCCCCGTAGGCAGGCATTCGCAGGTTCTCGAATGACGCGCCCCCGAAAAGGGCATGGCTGGTCGCCAGCAGTCGGTGCCAGGTCATGGAGGTGGCATCGAGCGCCTCTTCGCCTTCCTCAGTCTCACGCGCGTTGAGCCGGCTGAGTTCGCTGGAGATGCCGTAGCCTTGCTCGAACAGTTCACTGGACGGCAGAAGCCCGCGTTCCTCGGCGAAGAGCAGGAACACCGTGCGCATCATCACGGTAACTGCGGCCTCGTAGGCGTCATGCGGGCGGGCCGGGAGCGGGTCCGGTTGACCGCGACGCTTGGCGTCGGCGGCTGACTCGGAGAAAGACTGGATCAGGAGTTCGACGGCTCGCCGTACCTGCGAGCCGAGGGCTTCGGTGATCTCCTCAGCCGCGGCGACAGATTCCTCGAACAAGGCGGGGAGTCGTTCGGTCGAAGCGCCACCGATGATGTGTTGGCGGCCGATCAAGGTGAGGAACGCGTCGCGGGCGCGGGGCTCCTCGACCCAGGTGAGGGCGTCGACAACGCCTGAGGCGGTCATGTGACCTTCGCTTGCACATACCAGGCCCCACCAGCGGCCGTCAGTGACTATGCCGATCTCGACGTTGTTCTCCCGCAGCAGTGCTTCGAGGCGATCCACCGGAGTCGCGGCCCACAAGTCGTTTGGCGTCTGCCGCAGCGACTCAGTCGGATCCACAACGTGGACCAGCGCGCCGATTCCGTCGGTACCGATTAGTGCTGCCTGTGCCGTAACGGTCACGGCACGGTTGGGCGATTGGGCCTTCACGCCGGGAACGGCGCCCCACTGTAGGGACTCCGCCCAGCCAACGACATCGCGCAGAACGGTATCGGCCCACTTGTCGCGGTACGAGCGGTAGGCGTCGAGCCTGCTGCTGCTTTCCGGGTCGCGATCGAGCGCCTCCCACGCGACCTCGAACTCCTTGCGGGCATCCGCCAGGATCTGAAAGCGGTCAGGGTGGGTGGAACGGAAGTCGGGGATGCCGTTGGGCCAGACTCGCTTGAGTGGCGGGATAGCCAAGAACGGTCCATCGGTGTCAACCAGCTCCAGCCACTGGCGGTGCAAATCGGAAGCGTTCGCAGCGAGACTCGCGCGCCGGCGAAGGGGGTGCGCCATCAGTTCGTCCACCCTTCGGCGTCCTCGCGGGTGAGGGCGAAGACGATGGCCGCGGCGGTGGTGTGCGGTTTGACGTCGGCATACCGCTCCGTGATAGCGGAGATCTCCCGCGCCTCCTCGTCGTCAAGCTCGTCGAGCCTGCGTTCCATACCTTGGATGTCGCGGCGACGCTGGCGTTGCTGGTCGTCTGGAAACAGCATGGCTGCGGCTTCCTCTTCGGCCTGCTGGAGGAGATCGAGCGAGTCGCGAAGGTTCCTGCGGAACGCAGCGAAGATCTCATGCGCGCGACGGGTGTCCGCCGCCTGACGTCGGGCGAGCTGCTCCATGACGAGTTCGTGGCGGCGGGACGCTCGTGTCTGCATGGAGTCCTCGAGTCGGGACCGTAGCGGCGCGTCGGGCACGTTCCACAGCCCACAGAGCTGACGGCGGACCGCCTCGTGAGCGAGGTCCAATTGCGTGCCGTCGAGCGCCTGGTCGAGCGCAGCCTCGGCCTTTTCCTCGGCCATCGCCCGTCGCCCACGTAGCCGCACACCGGCGAGGAAGACCTCCTCGTGCAACCGAAGACCACCACGACCCACCAGAACCATGCGAGCCACCGCCGCCACAAAGGACTCAGCGAGGTCATCCACTACGACAGCAGTGACGCGGCTCAGGGGTGAATCCGCGCTCCATAGCGACCGGCGCAAAAGTCGCTGGGCCCGTTGCAAGATAGGGTGGCCAAGATGCACGTACACCATGTCGCTCCGATGTTCGGCCGCATCCGGGTCGAACGTGATCGGGCGGAGGACGCCGGGTTTCAGCCTCGTGTCCAAACCCTTCAGGGCTCCGTGCCAGCCGGCCGTGAGCGCCGGCATGTCGAACACCTCCGCAACGGTGTCCTCCGCAAAGTCGAAGTTGCGAACGAGCGGCTGTTGATGGTTGATTCGCAACGCGGTGTCAACCACTCGGCGCAGGTTCGTCGGTTCGAGATGCATCTCGGCTCGTGAGGCACCGAAGCCTTCCTCTAGCTGGGTAAGTCGAGCGTTGAGCTCGATGCCGCCGGCCAGGGCTGCGTTGATGACTTCGTTTGCAGCGATCCCTGCGGCCTTCTTTCGAGTCGGCGCACGTTTGGTGAAGTGCTGCTGGACCTCATCGCTGATCACTTGGTTCACTGACCCGAGATCGGCCTCAACGTTCGCCACCTTTTTAGCGATGCGGGCCATGAAGCTGTAGTCGTCCTCGAAGATCGACGCGTTTGCGACCGGGATGAAGTGGAACACCTCCGGGTCGCGGGTCTGGCCGTATCGGTCGATCCGGCCGATCCGCTGCTCGAGCCGAGACGGGTTGAAGGGGATGTCGAAGTTGACCAGTCGATGGCAGTGCGTCTGAAGATCGATCCCCTCGCCGGCGGCATCGGTGGCTAGCAGCACTCTGATCGGTTCGACGGAAGGGTCCTCGGTGAACTGGGAACGGATGTACTCCCGATCCTCGGTCGGTGTTGAACCCTGGATCACCGCGAGCGCCACTCCATACCCCTGCTGTATGAGCACACGCTGCAGCCACTCGACGGTGTGCGCGTACTCGCTGAACACCACGACCCGTTCGTTCGTCCAGTACTTCCCGTCCGGGCGGCACACCGCCTCGAGAAGGCTGAAGAGGGCGGCAAGGCGAGAGTCCATGCGACTCTCGTAGCTCAGCCCCCACTCCATCAGGGTCTGGAGCTGACCCGGCTTGGCCGCTCTAAGTGGATCCGAACCCTTCGACTCCCGCAGCCGCTCAGACTCGTCCTGCTCCCACAGACCCTCTTCCTCGTCGGACTGACCCTCACCGAAGATGTCGTCATAGTCGTCGTCGGAGAGACCACGTCCTGACCCGGAGCTCAGGTAGTGGCTGAGTGTCTGTCCGAAGGCAAACGGGCTCGAGAGAAACCGCTTCTTCAGCAACATCGTCACGATGTCGCCCCCCGGCTTGGTGCCGTTGACCTTGGCACTTCTCGTCACGATCTTATCGAGCAAATCGAACATCTCAGTCTCGTCGTCGCTCGGAGTGAAGGGCAGAGCGCTGACCACCCGGTTCTTGAAGCCCTTGCCAGTGAGCTCACGTTTGAGGCGGCGGACCGTAACGTCCTTGAGCGCGTTCGCGTCGAGTAACGCGCCGCGCGAGAAACGCCGGGAGTCGATCATCTCCAAAAGCGCGGTGAACGATTCGGGATGTCCATTGTGAGGCGTCGCCGACAAGAACAAGCGGTGCTCGCATTTGTCCGCGAGCTGGCGCACCGCGACGGTACGTTGGGTGTAGACCGCATAGCCGCGTCCGCCTGCGATCGCCGGCGGGCTCGACGGGGCAACGTGGTGGGCCTCGTCGACGACGAGAATGTCGAACGCGAACCGCTTACCCGATTTGGGGCTGCTCGCCTGTGTGTACACGACGCGCAATAGGCGCTGGGCTCGCACTTGGGGCAACCATGCCATCGAAACGATCACCCGAGGGAACATGAGGAAAGGGTTGGCGTGCAGGCCGTGGGTCCGGCGCACCTGAGCCATGAGCTCGCTGTTCACGATGGTGAAGTCCAGGCCGAACTTGTCGCGCATCTCGTCCTGCCACTTCAGCGACAGGCTTGGCGGACACACCACGACCACGGTCCGGGCGCGGTGGCGAAGAAGCAGCTCCTGGATGACGAGCCCGGCCTCGATCGTCTTGCCGAGGCCCACGTCGTCGGCCAAGAGCAGGTTCGTGCGGGGCGACTCGAGGGCCCGTCGTAAGGGTTCAAGCTGGTAGGCCTCAACGTTGACGCCCGACCAGAACGGTGCCTGGTAGCGGTTCGGGTCGGCCGAGGTCACTGCACCCCACCGCATCGCGTCGATGAACCCCGCCAGCGTGGCCGGATCATCAAACGATTCCAGGTTGATGCGATCGGGGAGGCCCTGAGCCGGAGTGACCGTATGGCCGACTTCCAGTTGCCACACAACACTCAGAGTCTCATCGAGGCGATCCTCGTCTAGGGACTGGAGGTCGACGACGTGGGAGAGCTGCGCCGTGGCCTCGTCCGCAGGGCTACGCGGAAGACCTTGTGCTTGGACGTTAGCCACCGCCCAGGTCGAGCCACGGACCTCCACAACCTGTCCCGGCTCGGGCAATTGAGGCACGCCTCGTCTGAATCCGCTCGCACTTCCGGCAGCCCCATCGTTCGGACTCGTCATTTCATATCGAGACGATCTCGTGCCGCAGGGCTTAGTGCATAACGACCTCGTTCGGGGCTTACGACCCAACCCCTCAACCGAATCTGGAGATCCGGCGCATTGGTCGATAGAGTCCATGCCTGGCGGTTCACGGTTCTCGGGTTGCCACCGACTTCTCTCTGAATCTCAGCCACGGCGAGCGAGCGTGGCCCGTGTTTGATCAGCGCCCGGACAATCTTGTCTGGCACTGCATGGCCGGTCGGACCTTCGCCGATCTCTGAAACGGTGGTTTCGCGCTTCACTGTCGAGGGATCCTCTTCGAGGATGGTCGTTATGCGAAGCCTGCCTGCCTCGAGGTGTTCCACTTTCGATTCGATGACTCGCACCTCTCCCCCTTCCACGTATATTCCTGAAATATACCAGGAAGATACGATGGCCGCAAGAGGAGAGCCCGACCACGTTCTGTCCTCTTGTAGCAGCCCAACCACTGGCTTTCCATTGCTTCACAGGGCTCGTTTAGAGGCGCGGTCCTCCGGTCGGGATGAGAGCGACATCGACAGCCTCCGCCTCGGGGCGCCGCGCTCCGGAGGCAAAGGAAAGCCTCGACGCCCTGTCGAGGGCAGCCCGGGCGAGATGGCGCTCGTTGATCGCCTCGATGGTTCGCGCCGGGCCTTTCGGGCCGAGGGGTAGGTGGTCATCGTCGACGTTCCAGCGATCGCGGTAAGCAACCACTGTCGTGAAGGCTTCCATCCAACATTCCTTTGCGCGCGGCTCAATAGGCGGGATACCGAGCCGGCAAACCCAGATCTCATGCCGCTCGATGGCCTGCTCGGCCAGTGTCTGTGCCCGACGCTGCATCGCCTCGTCGCGTTCCTTGAGACCCTGGGCCATGTCTGGGTCCGTGACGCCTACGGCTCGTGGGATCAGCCCTGCGACGAGGCCTGCGCCTGTTCGACGCGACGAGCCGACGACCTGTGCCCAACGCTCGACTCGGTCGCGGATGACCGCCGCGGGGTCCTCCGCGTTATCGAGAGGCCGTATCGCCACGAGCCAGGGCAAGGTCCGTTCCACGTCGAGGCCGTGCGCCTCGGCGTCTCGAAGGACGGCAAGGAGGGGACCGTAGACGGGGCTCTGGCGAACCTGTTCCAGGCGACCGGTTTCGAGTCCTGAGCGATCGAGCAAGTCGTCCCAGCGTTGCTGTTGAGCGGCCCGAGCGAGGGTCTCGTACTCGGCGGCGAGAACGCCGAAATCCTCGACATGGCGCTGTGCCCTCTCGATGACCTCGTGTGCGGAGCGGTCAGCACCCTCGTTCGCGAGCACGCCAGCGAGAACCTCGCTCGCGCTCTGCTTAGCAATCGTGCCGTCGTGTCCCGTGGCGGGATCTGGGTCGAAGATGGTATCGACGTACAACATGTTCGACTCGCGCCCGCGCGTCGCGGCAACGTAGAGAACCTCGCGGGTCGTGGTCGGCGAGAGCAGCGAGTGCGTCGTGTCGACCGTCCGGCCTTGGCTGCGGTAGCTGGTGGTGGCGTAGGCGAGCTCGACGTGCTGGGCGACGTAGTCTCCCGGCAGCACCACCTCGGCGCCACCGGAGACGCGGCGCACTGCCATGGAGCCGTCGGGGTTGGTGGCGGCGACGACGAAGCGGTCGCCGTTCTTAACCCAACTCTTGCCTGTCGTCAGCACGCGGTTGTTCTGGCGGGTGACGATCTCGTCGCCGACGCCGGCCCTCTGGCCCTCCGCGATCGCATGGCCGGATTCGGCGACAGCTCCTTCGGCCACGCGACCCGTCCTCGCCCGCCGGTTCAACTCGGCGACGGTGGAGCTGTCCCCGGCGATCATGAGGCTCGACTTGCCAGCCTCGACGTCGTTCTTCCAGGCCGCGTAGATGGCGTCCAAGAGGCTCTCCCGATCGCCGGATGTGACGCGGCCGTGAGCCTCGTAGGAAGCGATGGCCGAGATGTTCCCGGCTCGCAGCTCTACGCTGGCGGCCTTCTCCCACTCGGAGCTGAAACGGCGGATGTCGGTGAGCTCGGGGACGAGATCACCCCTGTCTTTGACGAGGAGAGAGAAGGCCCCGCCGGCTTCGACAGAGGACATCTGGGCATGATCTCCGAGAAGCAAAATTTTGGAACCGGCCGTAGAAGCGGCGCGCACAAGCTCGTCGAGGGTGAAGGTCCCCGCCAGTGAGCTCTCGTCAATCATGACGAGCTGTCCCGGCTTGAGACGCCGCTCTGAGATGGCGTGCTCTGTCTCTGCAAGTTTGGCGCGGAGCCTGGCCGCGCTCGGAGAACGCGGGTAGGCGTGACGGGCGAGGTTCAAGGCGAGGCGCTCCCTTCGTGCGGTTAGCTCGGGGATGCGCCTGTACTCGGTGAGCCACTTGGCTGTGTTCTCCGTCTCAATCCCGAGTTCCTCAGAGAGCACCTGGGCTGCGGCCGCGGAGGGGGCGAGACCGATGACCGACCCAGGACCGTGGACCTGTTCCCACACGGCGCGGAGTCCCGCCATGGCAGTTGATTTCCCTGTGCCCGCCGGGCCCACGAGCACGTCGAGGACGCGTCCCGAGGTGCCGATCTTCTCGACGGCGAGGGCCTGGTCGGTGCTCAGCCTGTAGTCGCGCCCGGGCAGGTTCACCGCAGTCACCTCGGCCACTATCGGAACGCTCACCCGGGGTGCTCCGAGCGACCTCGCTGCTTCGAGGAGGCGCGCCTCTGCGCCAAGGAGCGCTTCGGTCGTGTAGACGATGCGGCTCTCAGGATGAAGCCGCGACGATCCGTCAGGACGGACGTAGCGCTCGGGTGTGTGGTGAAGCGGTGGCGGCGTGAGCATCACAGAACGGGCGACGGCGAGTTCGGCGATGTGATCGGCGACGGCCACCCGGTCGTCAGGGGATACGAAGCGGATCCCGTGCAACATGCGGTGGGCTTCTGCGAGAAGGTTCTGGCGTCCGTAGGTGGAATGGCGCTCGGCGACTGTTGTGACGACCGCCTGGGCGGTGTCGGCGAGGATCGCCTCACCGAGGTCCTCGCGGCGAAGAAGCGGCAGGTCGTTTCTGTCTTTCAGGCTCGAGACCCAGGCGATCTGCTCGTCTCTTTCGATGTGACTCGCGGCCCGATCCCGCCAAGTTTCGGTGAGCTCGGCGAGGCTGTGCTTGGTCTTGTCCGGTCGGGTGGCGATCGTCGCCACGGCATGCAACCTCATGTCCTCGACGGGCGTCGCGCTTCGCCCGTGGGCGGCTTTGAACTCGGCCCGGAGGAGCTCTGAGTGCTCTGCGATCTGCTCGGAACGACGCGAGAACTCGGCCATGAGCGACTCGGCGACGCCTGTGATCTCATAGCGGGGTTTCGTCGAATGTCTCCGTCCCCGTGCCTCCCAACCGACACCGAGCTTGGCCGTCAGGAGGTCCGAAAGGACTCCTTGGAGGAGCTCTGAGAGCGTTGTCGTCGCCTTGAAGATGGCCTTGGAATCAAGCGTCCTCCACCTCCCGTCCGATACTGACCTCGCTCGATTCCAAACCACGAGATGGTCGTGCAACTGAGGATCGTCAAGCCTGCTCGTGAAGTGCGTGAACGAGGTCGCGACGACCCCGGTCACGTCCTCTTCGACGATGCCGCCGGCACCCGAGCGGGAGTGGAAGACGTGGTCCTCGGCGTAGGAAATGACGTAGTCGATCGCCTCGCGGTGACACTCGGCGATGACGGCTTTGGTGTCCTCGTCGGCGAGCGCCCAGGCCGTCGATACTGACTTGCTCGGACTGAATGTGAGGTCGAAACCTGCCACCGGCGCCGCGTTTCCCGGCACGGTGAGGCGCCCTCCGATGGGCTCTCCTGTGACCGGATCGGAGAGCTTTCCGAGCATGTTGTAGAGGTGCTCCTCGGTTACTTGTGAGCCCTTCTCGACCCCTTTCCCGCCGTCCAGCTCGGCCAGTCCGGCTCCGAGAAAGGCCCCGGGCGGGGTGCCCGTGGAGGCGTAGTAGTGGGCGAGACCCTTCGATGGTTCCGGGTTCCCGTCGCCGGCCGCGACCGAGTTGATGAGGTAGCGGTAGCCACCGCCCAAGCTCACCCGCCGGATCGAGATCACGCTCCCTGCCTCCTTCACGGAGGCGTTCGCGACGAGCGCCTCCATAAAGGAGGCACTGGCGAATCCAGGCTATTGGCTCGGGCAGCGCAGCACCGCTGGGAGCTGGGCTTATGCCCGGGGCACGCTCCCGGTGTCAACTCTGCGTGGTTCTCCTGGGGTTTCTGTGGGTGATCTGAGAAGATTCCGAGGTGTCGAAGCTGACGGAATGGACCGACCTGCTCGAGCGCCTGGACGATGATCCATTGGCTGCGCTGCAGACGACTGCGCACCTGCAGCAATTACTGGATGAGGAGTTGCTTCGCCAGATCCGCCGAGCCCGGCATGCCGGTTTGTCGTGGAGTCGGATCGGCGGGACCCTCGGCGTCACTCGCCAGGCTGTTTACAAACGGTTCGCCTCGCTGGTGTGATGCTCGGTTGACTCAACCACGGCAGCTCGAGTTCGATGCCCGAGCAGCACAGGTAGATCATGGCCGTGATCGTCTTGACACTGTGGTGCCCGTAGCCACGGTGGTTGATCATCCGGATCTTGGAGTTGGTGCCCTCCAGCCGGGAGTTCGACAAACCCAGTTCGACCGCCGCAAGGATCCCGACGCGGTTCTCCCGGACCAGCCTGACGGCCTTGAGCATCGGGGGGATCCGGCAGCGGCAGGCTCGGGCGAGCCAGCGATCCAGGTATAAAGCTGCGTGGCTCGGGTCGCTGAGCTGGTAGAGGCCCCGGAAGTCCTCCTTGATCTGTTGGGCGCGCCAGCAGGCGTGGCCGGCCCTGCGATGACGTTCGAGCACAGCTGCCTGCTCCAAGGTGAGATCGCCGGCCTTTTTGAGGAGCGCCCAGCGGAGATCGGTCGCCTCCCGCTTGCTTAGGGGCAGGCCCTGTCGGGTCAAGTTCGCCCACCGCATCGTGTCGGTGACCGCTTTGTTGAGCAACTTCACCACATGAAAAGGGTCCCAGCAGATCGTTGCCGTGGTCTTGGCCCTGGTCGCTGCAGAATAGGCCCGGCCCATGTCTATCGAGACAGCCTCGAGGCGGGCACAGCGCTCTTGGCCAACCAGGTCGTAGAAGTCTTCGAGCACTTGAGCGCTCTTGCCCTCGCCGACCCAGATGACGTACCCGCTGTCTTGGTTGACGACGACGGTCACGTAATGATGACCGGACCAGGAGATCTCGTCCACGCCGATGCGCGCCAGGCGCTCGAAGCGG